>Ga0164242_10000294_pt1 | contig 62079 bp, 88 predicted proteins | sample OricomgcompostMG_FD_108783 | JGI IMG/M metagenome (GOLD analysis project Ga0164242, IMG submission 108783) | Miracle-Growth compost microbial communities from Emeryville, California, USA - Original compost - Miracle growth compost (MG) ...
GATGGTTATGGGAAAGGAAAAATCCAAAAAGGGTGAGTGGGAATGTTAAAGCGTTTTGAACCTAATAGGGGAGGGAATTAGTCAAAAAGATAAAATGAGAGAATAAAAAAAAAAAAAAAAAAAAAAAAAAAAAAAAAAAAGAAACCCTGCCCGAGGAGCTACTTAAAGTATAACTCAACCCGGGCAGGGGATCAGTTGGGGTTACTCCCCCTCGAGCTCTTCGTCGTCGTCTGCGCCCTCTTCGGAAGCAGCCTCGGCCTGCTTGGCAGCGCGCTGGGCAGCCTTGCGCTCCTTGAGCGCGTTCAGCTTCTCCTGCTTGTCAGCCTCGAGCTCACCGTTCTCGTAGGCCTCGAGGATCTGCTCGACCTCGGGATCCTGCGGACCCGACCAGGTCCAGCGAGCACGGTTGCCGGCGACGATCTCGCGGTCAAGACGGCCATCTCGAGCCATCTTGCGAAGGAGGGTGCGAAGGTCGCGAGTCTTGACATCCTTGCCGTAGCGAACCTTGATAATCTCGACGATGTCAGAAACACCGAAGACATCCTCATCGGTTGCCTCGGGCTCCGGAGCCGGGGCGGGCTTTGCTGCAGCCTTCTTCGTGGCAGCGGTCTTGGTCTTAGTGGCCATGTTATTATTCCTTTGTTTTTCTTAGCTCACTATCATCTGATCAGTAAGCGTGGCTCAAATGGAGCAATGCATAAGCTACTTTATATCCATTGCTGCGCATTGTCAAGGAAACTCGGCTAAGATAATCAGCTTTGACAAGGTACTAATGGTCATATATGATTGAGGTATGACTTTCCACAATTCTTAGAGGAGCTGCAATGGCTAGTCGATATCTGCTTATTGAGTTCGACAACAGTGAACAAGCAGATGCCTTACGCGCACAAATAGATGCTGCCACAAGGCGAGGTAAGAGATTTAGGGTAGTTGGACTATTCTCTAAGCCAGGACCAAGGTTTTGCCAGTGCGGTAAGTATGAGAACAAGAGAGGTCAGCAATCTACTCTCAAGCGAGGTGAGAAGTTTGGTTGGTATGTCTGCACTGAATGCAAACTTCCTGCCCCAATCATGTCTCACCTCAAGAACCTGATTAAACCATCTGATATCATTAATCCACCTAAATCCGCGATTCTCAATTCGAGAACACATGCCCCAACGGACATGGGATTCTATACTTATGGCCTCAATGCGCAAACATTGAGCCAGTTTGAAACTTCGGACTGATCGATAAGCGCCCGGTCAGTCCGAACAGCTTGGGAGATAGATGAGCACCATCTATAAGTTCAAAAAGAAGCCGTATCGTCACCAGGTTCTAGCGATCAAAAAGCTCATGAGTACGGGCTATGGTGGTGCCCTCCTCATGGAACCCAGAACCGGTAAGACTAAAGTGGCTATTGACTACACAGCGATTCAACATGTTGGTCATGGTGTCAATAGGGTGCTAGTGGTCTGTCCAGTAGTCGCATTTGAGGTGTGGAAACAACAGCTCAAAGAGAACATGCCTTATAAGTACCGCCTAACTGTTTGGGATCGTAGGGGAAGAAAACGCAGTGAAAAGAAACTACCCCCCTATGGTCAGGATATTCTGGACATAGTTATAATCAACTATGATGCCTTTGCTACTCCTGGTGATTGGCGACGGCATCGTAGCGGACCTAATAAGGGTCAGCCCATAGTAAAGAATGGCACTAAGATTCGAGCACGCCGAGGTGGTCGATTCGATATGATCAAGGCTTTTAAACGGTGGCAACCTCAGCTCATTATTCTTGATGAGTCACACCGTATTAAATCTCCCAGTGCCAAGAAATCTACTGCCCTACATAGCATAGGTAAGGTTGCTGATTACCGTCTACTTCTGACGGGTACAGTTGTCACCAAAAGTAAGAGGCTGTTTGATATCTATAGTCAATGGCTATTCTTGAACCCTGATCGATTCCAGGGTATGAACTTCAATGAGTTCAAACATCGTTATGGGCGGTTTATTATGCAGGACCGCTATGAGAAATGGCTTGGTCCTATTAATCAAACTGACCTACACAAGAAAATACACCGAGATGCTTTTAGCATCACCAGAGAGGAATGTTATGACCTACCAGCCCAGACATCTCAGATCATCCCCGTCCCTCTGGAAGAGAGTGCGGAACTCTATGATCAGATGGCGGAAGACATGGTCGCTCGTATTGAAACGGGGGAAATAACTGAAGCATCGATTCGCCTTGTTCAGCGACTAAGGCTTCAGCAGATTACCTCGGGAATTACTAAAACAAATCCCACTCCTCAGTATCCTAAAGGCCGTATCGCAGTAATAGGTACAGAAAAACTGCGAGCGATTGAGGATCGCCTTGAGGATCTTATGGAAGCAGATGAGAAGGTAGTCATAGGTGCACTCTTCAAAGCAGATATACAGCGGCTCGAGGCACTCGGGAAAAAACTTAAGGTACCCACCTTCGCTTTACATGGGGGAACCCCTGGCCGTATCAGGGGAAAACTACCGGAACAGTTTAAAGCGGCTCACGGAGGTGCTATCTTCATTGGGCAACCAGCTGCGGCAGGTGAAGCAATTGATCTCTCCTGTGCTAGCATCCTTCAATGGTATAGCCTTCCCTCCAGCTGGGTCAACTTTCGTCAGTTCTCAGATCGAATCGCCCTTAGTGATAAACCAACATTCCATGAGTTCTATCTCGCTGCAGGTACAGTTGACTTCATGCTCTATGAAACCCTCATGGAAGATGGGGACATCGGTAAGAAGATGATTTCCTCGCCTGAGAGGTTGCTTCGACTGGGTGTGGGATTAGAGTAATTGACAAGGTGCATGGGTTTTTGATATGATCCATGTACAAGATAAAGAAAGGCTCTAGTCAATGACATTGGCAGAACTATTGAGTAAACTTGAAGAGGCTCAACTTAGGTTGCCTGACTTCAATCCTGAAGATATTCGAGTCAGAGTAATGGATGCTGACAATGGTTATTGTTATGACCTTAACCTTGGTGGGCTTCAGACTGAATCTTCACCTGACACTGCCATCATCTGGCTTACAGTGAGTGAAGCATGATCATCGTTGAAGGTCCAGATGGATCTGGTAAAACTACCCTTATCAAGTTGCTCAAGGATGAGCTGAACATTCCAGTAGCCCCTCGAGTGGTTAGCAAAGAAACCAAGGCTATGACCAATCTTCAAGATTGGGTAGATAATAACCTTGACGAGGGTTTCCAAAAAGTCATCTTCGATCGCTATCGTTTGATTAGTGAACCTATCTATGGCCCTATCCTTCGAAAAGGTCAGTCTGAGGGTTTTGACTCACTTATGTGGCTTGGTCCTCGACTCAAGCGATTCTATGAGCTTGAACCGATCATCATCTATTGCCTTCCACACCTCTTTACTGTTGTGAAGAACATTGGACGAGACCATGACAATGATGTAGTTAGGCCTCATATCCAAGCTATCTATACTGCTTACGTTGCAAAGGCTGCAATGGATTATGCATTAGCCCCTGGGCGAGTGCATGTTTGGGACTATGAACATAGTCCTCAGGTAATGGGTCGGCCTATCTGGCTCCCAACAATCAAGGAAGAGCTTAAGAAGCGATGACCCAAGAAGATGACTATATCGATCGTCTCGGTGAGATGTTCGAGAAGCAGGATCAACTCCAGTCTAGTACCTATGGTGATGGCAAATCACCTCGGGATTTTAGTCAAGAGGCTAAGATCGAGTTTATCAAGACCAATGTGATCGCCCTGACTGACGAATTGCATGAAGCCCTCGGTGAAGTTGGATGGAAGCCTTGGGCTACCAGCAAGCACATCAACATCGAGGCTTTTAAGTCTGAACTTGTCGATGCCTGGCACTTCTTCATGAATCTGGCCATCGTGGTCGATATGACACCTGAGGATCTTTATCAGGGATACCTTGCCAAACGAGCCAAGAACATCAAGCGCCAGGAAGATGGCTATGATGGAGTCAGTACTAAGTGTCCTGGTTGCGGTCGTGCCCTTGATGATGATGCAGTTGACTGCTGCGTCGAGACCATTCGTATCGGCGAGCAGGACATCTGGTGCTTCGTTAAGAACGAGCGATTCACGGTGAAGCGATGAGAACTTACACTGCAGCTACAATGACCGAGCTTTATGACAAGCTCACAGATAGCCTCATCATGGCCACTGAAGATGAACTCGATGTTATTTCTACCGTCGATGTTCAGATCCATGACATCATGGGTGAAGCAGCCAGTATGAAGTGGGACTTTGACTTCAAGTCTGCTTGGCTCACTAAATCCCGTTGGTCGATGATGGTTCGCCAGTATATCGATCCTGAAGAACTGGAGGCTTGGATTGGCCGATGCACCAGCAGAATTGGACTTCGCGGCCGGGGAGTCGCTGTCTTTAGAACTAAGGTCGTCGCTCCACGGGGTGGGGCTGCTACTGGTCATACTAACAAGGAGACCAGACGTTGGGGTAGTTGCATGCTCAATATCTCGTATAAGGCCCTACCGACTCCTCAGATCACTCTCTTTTCCCGAACCTCTTACCTTGGTTACATTGGAGCGCTCGATCTCTCTGTTGCCTGGATGGTCGGGAGTTACCTTGCCAAGGAGATGGGTGTTAGTGTCGAAAGGTTCAAGTTCGTCTGGGTCAATCAGGCAATCCAATGGCACAACTTCAAGTCGCTGGCTTACATGCTCAACCACACCAATCCCGAGCAGAGAGAGCAATATCGACGGTATCTAATCTCACCGAGTGCTGAATTGGCAGGTGTGGAAAAGAGGGCCATCCTCGACCACCCTGCAATCAAGCTGTCACGCAAGTGGTTGCAGAAGGTTATTCGAGAAGATGCCGCCGGCAGAACTTATGGTGATATGACCTATAACACCTTTAGAAGAATCGTTCGTCGATTCCATACTGAGGTGTATGGTGAGGAATATGCCAAGCAGTTTGAGGGATGGTCATACTTCAAAAAGGGTGATCGAACCGGTGAGCAAAAAGAGTTCTTTAAACTCTACAATTTGCTCCCGTCAGTAAAAGTTGATAGCCTAGATTTATCGCCCATTCGTATGCCGATGTCACGAAATTATGGGGAACCCTTTATCGGCGAAATAGAAGACGAGGATGATGATGACTAAGGCTCGGGGTATCGTAACCTGCCCCACCTGCATTCATGAGGTTAGGCGGCAGGAGCCACATGTTGAATGGATGGATGTCTATATCTGTGACAATCCCTCATGCCCCGTATTCAACTTCACTATTCGGTGGGCATCATCACCCGCAAGCTCATCACAAGTCGATCAGTCAGCTCTCCAAAGCCGATAGGAGATAAACTCTTGCATCACTATGATTCACCTTACTTCATCGATAACTTTCTGGCCATTCGGAAAGAGTTGATAAACCAACCAAACGTCAATGTTGGGGAATGGCAATCTCAGCATGATCAGGAGAAGTTCTTGATGAAAGAACTACTTCATGTGACTATGGAATATGATCTACCTGAGAATGCTCTTTTGCTAGGAGTAGCTACAGGAGCTCGATTGCCCTGGGCTGAAGATCACTTCCAGGAACGAGTGAGTGGTAAACCTCTCAATCCTGCACCAAGTGAAGCCTGGTGGCCTTTCAGGCAGAACAAGTCGGGTAATACCAATGAAGCTCACAAGAGTGAAGGTGGTCAAGCCTTTAGCCACACTTATCCTGAGCGAATGTGGCCGAAGTTCGCTAATCCCATTGGTGATGGCATCATGGATGAACACGATCTAAACCCAATGATGGGTATTAGGTTTAACTATGGTGATCTTGTAGATGTGGTCAAGCAATTGGTACATCATCCCATGACTCGCCAGGCTTATCTACCCATCTGGTTTCCGGAGGATACTGGGGCTGTCAAGGGTCAGCGAGTTCCTTGTACCCTGGGTTACCATTTCATCATTCGTGATGGTAAGTTGGACATCAGCTATTTCATGCGATCTACAGACTTGCTTCGTCATTTCCAGGATGATGTCTATATGGCAGGTCGACTTGCTCAATGGATGGTAGATGAGATTAACTTCTCTTATGAGACTAGTTATTATGGTGACGTCTATCCCACCCCAGATGAACAAAAACTTGAGGTTGGTAAACTAATCTTCCACACCGCCAACATGCATATCTTCGTTGGTGATGTACCTCTGATCAACTATTGGGAATCCCAAGGTAAGGTTTGGTACTGATGAGAGAAAGTCGCCGAATTAGGACTAGTTTTATCAAGGTTGCTTATAACCTTAGATACTATGAGTGGTATTCTTGGAACCCTAATGTGAATTATGACACTCTTAATTTCCATCACGGGGCTGCACTGAATGGACCGAGATACCTATGAGAATTACAAGAGATGACATGCTTATGGAGGTGGCATTAGTTGTCGCAAAACGAGGAACCTGTAGTAGACTCCAAGTTGGTGCAGTTATATCTCGAGATGGAAGAATCATTACGACAGGTTACAATGGAGCTCCATCAGGCCTCCCCCATTGTGACCACCGTTTCGATGGACCCGAGGCTGGGGGATGCGAGATCGCAGAACATGCTGAGAGAAATGCAGTCGCATTTGCGGCAAAGTATGGACTCGCTCTCGACAATGCGGAAGTCCATTGCACCCATGCGCCTTGTCTCGCCTGTAGTAGAACCCTTGTCAATTCAGGCATCACCCGCGTTAGTTATGCCATACCCTATCGATTGACTGCTGGTGTGGAATTGCTTGAAACTGCTGGAGTCGAAGTGTTGCAACTAAGTTTGCCCAATGGTAGAATGCTATGGTGATCTTAGTTGACCGATGCAACTTCTGCAATGAGCATGACGTAGAGTCATATGCCAAGGGCCCAAAAAACGCAGATATCGTTGTAGTTACTAATCGTAAGAATAGTACCAGATTTCAAGATGCACTTGAGCTCGAGCTAACACAACTCGGTCTTGATGTGGGTGAGATTTACTTTACCCCAGTAATCAAGTGCACTGACTACAATACTTCTCCAACGAATAAGCAACTAAAGGCCCATGCACAAGACTACCTGATACCTGAACTCGAGAGGGTTAAACCCCAGTTTATCTTGGCTCTAGGCAATGAGGCCTTGCTAGCCATTACTGGCAAGTCAGGTATTACAAAGTATCGGGGTCGTACTTTTGAGGCAATGGGTGCAAAGGTAGTTTCCACTATTTCACCATCAGCGGTGAATCGCAACCCTGGCCAAAAACCTGCATTTCTTGCTGACCTTAGGCTCTTCGTCAACAATGTGATGGATAGGTCAGCAGGTATTAAACCTCCCAAGTATCTCACAGTGGATACTAAGGAGAGTTTCGATAAGATGCTAAAGATCCTCGACATGTGCGAGGAAATCGACATTGACATTGAGACTACTCGGGATGAGTATTATACTCCAGAATTCCGAATGATCAGCCTTGCTGCTACATGCGAGGTGCGCACTTCCTTTGGTGAACTAAAGATAGCAGTATTTGCTCTACCTCTTTACCATCCTCAATCACCCTGGCGGGGTCAATGGCAAAAGGTTCTACGAATCTTTGGTAAGCATGTACATAAGATTAAGAGGGTAGTTGCTCATAATGCCTCCTTCGACTGTAAAGCCCTCATGTGGTGTGGAGTACCCCTTTTACCCACCTTTGATACCATGCTCGCCATTCACTTGCTCAATGAGAATGTGCAACGTGGTCTTAAACCTCAGGCAATGGCTCGACTTGGGGTAGAGCCTTGGGGTATTGATACTGGCAACCTGTTCAACTACCCAATTGAAGAAGTACTTCATTACAACGTTCTTGATACTTGGTATATGTATCATGTCAAGAAGCAATTGCTCGAAGAGCTTAAGGAACAACCTCGACTTCTTCGCATCTTTAGTAAGTTGACGATGCCGGCACAGCGAGAACTTATACCCAGTGAGATAAGGGGTGCATGGATCGATGTCGATAGACTCAAGGCAAGAAAACCCCAGGCTGAACAACGACTTGCCGACATTGAGCAGCGTATCCGAGAGGCTGCAAAACTCCCTGACCCTAATTCAGAAGAGTGGCCTGCCACTATCAGACATCTCAAATCGGGTGATCGCCGTATTCCCTGGACCGAAAACTTCAATGCATCGCAGTTTGCAAGATGGATGCTTTTCGATCATCTGGGACTTCCTGTTGCAGAGCGGGGAAAACCTAAGCCAGATGGTTCACCAGGTGACCCAAGTATGGCTGAAGGTCAACTCATGGCTCTCAAAGAGGCTCACCCAGTAATTCCACACATGCTTGATCGAGTGACTGCGCAGAAGCACCTCTCGAGTTTCTTCAATCCATATGCGGAGCTCTACGATGAAAACCACAGAATTCATACCACATTCAAGCTCGCGGGTACAGTTACTGGGCGACTCAGTTCTGGTAAAGCTGACGCGGATAAAATATCAGGTACTAGGGGTAAACTTCGAGGTGTCAATCTGCAGCAGGTTCCTCGCGACCCCTTTATCCGGGGGCTTTTCGGTGCGCCGCCTGGGTGGACCTTCGTTGAGAGTGACTATTCACAGGTCGAACTGAGGGTAGCTGCATACCTAGCTGATGAAACCACCATGAAGCATATCTATGCAACTGGTGGTGATATTCACCTCTCAACTGCAGCTCGAGTTACTGGATTGCCCCCATCTCAGGTTACCAAGGAAATTCGTAAGGTAGTTGGAAAACCAGTTAACTTTGGCTTTCTCTATGGTATGAGTTGGAGAAAGTTCATTATTACCGCATTCGAGAACTATGGTTCTCACTTCTCTGAAGCTGAAGCTAGGGGCGCTCGCGAGGCATACTTTGCTCTATATCCTAAATTGCTTCCCTGGCACGCCAAGCAGCGACGATTGGTGAATGAATATGGTCGAGTAGTAAGTCCTCTGGGGCGCGTCAGGCACCTCCCTGACATATACTCACCTGATAAGAAGGTGCGCGCTGAAGCTGAAAGGCAAGCGATCAACTCACCCGTTCAAGGTTTCGCTTCTGACCTGGCACTTCTCAGTATGATCATCATTAACCAACGATTCAAGGAGATGGGTGCTGAAGCCCATTGCATTGGTTTGGTTCATGATGCTCTGAACTTCGAGATTAGGAATGACTGGCTTAGTCGCTGCCTGCCTGTGATCAAAGATACAATGGAAGATATGGACATTGTATATAAGAAGTTTGGTACGGTAGTTGATATACCAATTGTTGCTGACGTTGCAGTTGGTCAGCACTGGGGCGATAAGAAAGAACTCACGCCTGAGCAAGTGTATGACTTTAAGCTTGAGTACAGGGGAAATTGACACCTGCTGCAGGGTTGATATAATTGATCTATAGAAAGGGGATGACAATAATGACTGAGTTAACCTACATAGGCACAAGAAAAACGCAGCAGGGTAAAACTCTTTATCTCTATCGCAGAGATCAAGCTAATGGTCGATGGAAATTGGCAATTCTTCAAGAGAGCCTCATTCCAGTACTTATTGGCAGTGTAATGGAAGTGGATGAACCATCACCAGGTAAGTTTAGCAAGCACCGCATTCGGCTTCTAGAGGTCAAGTATGATGCCCTCGCCGAAAAGTGGAAAAGACTAGATGGCAAGGTGATCTAAATGCCACTCTGCCGTCGAACTTCAAAGCCAATCATTCGAACCGAGCTTGATGCCAAGATCGCATTGGCTCGACGCCTTCGTAATGATAGGGGTGAGATTCGCTACTACAAATGTGAATTCTGCCACAAATACCACCTTACTTCACAGGAGAAGAGAAGCTAACTTGTTCATCTTGGCTAGAACCGCAACAGGTAGACCCTCACTGCAACACGCCACTGATGACCTAGAAGTTACCCTCTGCGGTATAACTATGCGCGGATGGTCTAGAGCTTATCTCCCCCCAATTATTCCCCAGATTCTTTGTAAGAAATGTGGAAAGGCGCTCGGTGTCAAGGCCTGATAGAAGTAAACACCTCCAGAATAAGAAGCGCCAAAACAAGCATACTACTTTCGCTGACTGCATAAGGTGTGGAAAGCGAGCCTATTGGAGTGAAGAAGCCCATCGATGGTTCCACACCAAGCCTTTGCGAGATGAAGACTGGCATCGGGTTAGTGTTGATTGACTGACAATACCAAGTTTGATAGCATGGTATTACTAAACTTTTTCTAGGAGCTCAACTTGCCTGCTCAAAACATTGGGATGCCTTTGTCGGAACGCCCAAATAGTCTCTATTGGGATCCCACCGCCAATGATGGTCAAGGTGGTAGTATTACCACTCATTCAATGGTGAAGACCTTCCGGCGATGCCCAAAGCAGGCTGAGTATAAGTATTACCATCGACTTTTGCCCAAGCGACTCGGTTCTCCACTGAAGCGAGGAACTTGGGTACATGCGTTGTTGGAGGCTTATCACAGCGGGCAGGACTGGAAAGAGGTTCATGCTCGTTATAGCCATGAGTTTAATCAACTCTTCGATGAAGAGAAAGATTACTATGGCGACATGCCTACTGAAATCTACCGCATGATGAGTGCATACATATGGCACTATAAAAATGATCCCTGGGAATGGATTGATACCGAGTTTACGTTAGAGGCAAAGTTGCCAGATGGTACCATTGCTCGAGGTAAGATCGACTCCCTAATTCGTAACGCCTTTGGTCTATGGATTGTAGACCATAAGACTCACAAGTCTCTGCCTGACCATAACTTCAGACTGATGGATGCTCAGTCTGCCGAATATCTTTGGTTGGCTCAAGAGAATGGTATTGAAGTTCAAGGCTTTATCTGGAACTACCTTCGATGGAAGCCCCCATCGGTTCCCAAACTTCTGGTCAAGGGTGACCGCATTAGTGATTCTGGTCTAGATACTGATTACCCCACCTTTGTTAGAGCACTGAAGAAGTACAAGCAAGAATCGCCTAACTTCCAAATCAGGGAGAAAGACCGTGAGCTTGCTCGATATCTAAAGTCGCAGCAGTATGAGTTTGGTAAACCTCAAACTTCCAGTTTCTTCCGTCGCGACGTATTCGAGAAAACCCCTGATCTGCTTGAGCGAGTGATGCAGGGTTTTTACAGGACTTCTCAGCGACTCCATTCATATGACTTCAGTGATCCCGATATGGTCGAGCGGGTACCTGAAAGAAGCTGCACCTTCGCTTGTAACTATGTTGACATTTGTGCTGCAGAACTTCTTACTGGAGATAGTAGATCACTCAGGAAATCCAACTACAAGGTTGGCGATCCTAACTACTATTACAATGATAATGAAACCAAGTACGAGAAAGAGGAAAGATAACATGGATTACAGCGGTCACACAGGTCCCAATAAGGGATATGAGGAGGGTTCTGAAGGATGGACTCTCAATCAGACCAGGGTAATGACCCCAAGAGGTGATCAATACAACCTCAGTGCCCAGCTTGATCGAGAAGAGGAGTACATCGATCAGCTGAATAAGTTGGTCGAGATGGCTCACCTGAGGCTTAGTCCAGTCCTTAAGCCGGAAGTCACTCCTGGTATGGTAAGTAGTGACGAGGCTGAGGCAATGATGGCCCCCCTTACGGCTCGAATCTATAGCCAAAACAATCGGTTGCGTCACGTAATCGATGGCCTTGAGTCGCTGCTTGGTTTGGCAGACCTCTAGTGGCAAAGGATTATAACTCCATCGCTCGAGAGCGAATTACCCATCCGGCAGATATCAAGCGGTTTCCCAAGCTGCTGATCTACTCTCGTAACAAAAAGGGTAAGACTACCTTCGGTCTTTCTGCTGGTGTGGAAAAGACGCTAGTGCTCGACCCTGAGCATGGCACAGATGAAATGCAGACCAAGAACCCCAATGTTTGGCATATCGAACGATGGGAAGACTTGGATGATGCATACAACTTCCTTCGGTATGGTAAGCATTCATACCAGTGGTGTTTGGTAGATGGTCTTACCAAGCTGAGCAATATGTCACTGAAGTATGTCATGAAGCTTCAGGAAGAGAAGAGCCTGGATCGTATTCCTGGGTTGGTTCAGCAACGAGACTATGGTAAATCTGGTGAGCTTATGAAGGATATGCTTACCCGTTTCCATGCCATGCCTATGGGGGTTGTCTTTACGGCTCAGGAACGAATGGAGCAGGCTCAAGACTCAGAAGAAGATGATGACATCGAGGATAACGATGCATACTTCATTCCTGACATGCCAAAGGGCGTGAGAGGCTATGCCAACTCCATTGTCGATGTAATCGGTCGACTCTATGTAGCCAAGGTCGATGATAAGGCTGAGCGACGCCTATGGATTGGTGAGTCGCTTAAGTATGACACCGGTTATCGTTCAGACTTCACATTGCCTGACTATGTTCGTAACCCGACTATTCCCAAGGTAGTTAGGCTTATGAGAACAGGATCAGCTGTAGTCAAGAAAGCATGAGGTTTATGACTCCGTAACTGAGAGATGATATACTAATTCCACACCAGCCAATCACAAAGGGATAATATCAATGGCAACCACAAAACAGGTCGACTTCTCGAACGTCAAGGATGGCGGTAACTTCAACAGACGCCGCGTTCCTGCAGGCGATTACCTTGCGGTGATCACCAAGGTCGAGGATGCCAAGGCCAAGGATGACGTTTTCCAGTACCTCTTCTCGATTAAGCTCGTGAAGCGTCCTGCGTCGGTCTTCCCCTACTACTGCAAGCTTCAGGAGAACCAGCTCTGGAAGCTTCGGAACCTGCTCATCGCCGGCGGTCTTAGCGTGCCTAAGAAGCGCCAGCGAGTCGATCCTAACCGACTCGTGAACAAGCAGATCGGGGTGACCATCGAGGATGCTGACTTCGAGGGCAAGGAACAGTCTGAAATCGCCGGTGTTTTCCCGGCGGCTGAACTCGATGACCAGGTGACTGGTGATGATGAGGATGAGCCGGAGGAAGACGAGGACGAGGACGAGGATGCCTCGGAGGACACCGACGAGGATGAGGCTGAAGACGAGGCTGAGGAAGCTGAAGATGAGGCTGATGAGGACGAGGCTGAGGAGGATGAAGAGGAAGAGGATCCTCTCGCTGCCCTCGACCGCAATGCTCTGAAGGCTGAAATCAAGAAGTTCCAGGCTGACTTCCAGGCTCGCAAGTCGCAGACTGATGATGATCTGCGCGATGTGCTGCGCGAGAAGCAGGCTGCTGCAAAGCCGAAGACGAAGCCCGCGGTCAAGGCCACAACCAAGAAGAAGCCGATCAACGAGGTTTCTGATGACGAGCTCGAAGAGCTTGACATCGACTCCCTCTGAGAATCACTGGTGCTTGGGATGATAACTCAAGGTAGATGATTATCTGCTAAAGGCATAAAAACGCAGCCAGTAGGCATGCCCCCGACTTTGAGTCGGGGGTATTGTCTTGTGTGGATTCACCATATTCCTTGACTCCGCGAAAGCGGATCATATAAGATTCTAGCGATCACCACGAAGGAAAGGAGGGGATCATGAGTCAACCAGAATCTAGACTTAGTCGGAAGATCATGGATGCTCTTCGACTCGAGGGCTACTTTTGCTTTAAGGTCCATGGGTCGGAGTTCATGATGGCCGGTTTGCCTGACATTATCGTTTGCGCCAAGGGTCAGTTCATCGGACTGGAAACGAAGCTTCCCTCAACTCGAGGTGATGTTTCTCCCCGACAGCGATATGTCCACACCCAGATCGAGCATGCTGGTGGCACAGCTCAGGTAGTTTGTTCGCCGCAAGAAGCCCTGGATGTAGTGAATCGAGTATTGATCGATGCGTAGGGGTAGGAAATCATCCCATAGCGCCTCAGGGATTGTTCCTAGCGCTCCTTTAAGCTATGATGATCAGGTGCTTGCATGGCGTAAGAATCTGACAGAAACTGACTGTAGGAGCCTCGCCAGCGATTATCTTCGCGGCATAAAACAGCCAGATACTCATGATGCTTATGATGAGTACCAAGAGCGATGGGGAGAGGCTGAGAGTAATCGGGCAGCTTCTCGAGATAAAAAGAAAGCCCGTCAATCGCGCTATGCATGATTGATCAAGCAGCATATGATCGGCGATTAGGGATAAACCTCGCAATGCTGACAAACACTTCGATATGCGATGCGATATCATCATGAAGTCGGCTCAGATGCGGAGCACTCCCGATCTGCAGGCCTCTTCTAGCAACTTCTAGTTTAAGGAGGCCATCATGGCCGTTGCAGCACGATTCTATGTAAGTGCCATTACTAAGCGTGCAGCCAATACTGGCGGAATTCAGCTTGAACTTCTACCAGTTACTCGCGATCGATCGAATAATGACTGGAGTGAATATACTCCCAGCGGCAAGATTGAGATGTATATCTCTCAAGGTGATGCTGTGAAGTGGTTCGAAGATCGACTCGGCAAGGATATAGCCATTACCTTCGAAGATCGTGATTCTTCAGAAGGATAAGGTGGGGTAACACAAACCTAACCCCCGGTCAGGCAATTGGGGGAAGAACCTGATCGGGGGCTAGGAGTGTGTTAAGCCTTGATGTAGGAGGTGTCACCTACTGGCTCGGGATGGGTGAGGCGATGGTATTCCATGTTCTTGCGGCGCTGCCTCTTGGATGGGTGAACCTCAAGGGTGCGTTCATCCTGCACCATGCGAGCCACTCGATCCTGATAGGGCGTACCCTGCTTGGGCTGCCGTTCGAATTTGATACCGGCCCTTTTACGGGCCTTGCGTGCTGCGTTGCTCATCTTAGTCGTCGAGCTCCAGGTCCTCGTCATCCAGCTCTTCGTCATCGAGGTCAAGTTCTTCAATCTCGTCGACTTCCTCGATCACCTCAGCGGGTGTGGAAGACTTGCTCTTTCCCTTGCCACGGCCGCCCCCCTGACCCCTTGCCGGCGCGTTTGCCTTGGCTGCGGTGAAGGCTTCCTTGATCTTCTCGACCTCGTCGGGGGTGAACTCATACCGACCACCCGAACCGACTGCCTTGATCGGCGATGCAGCAGAGCGGAGGAACTGCCTGAGCGTCTTGGCCTCGATGTTCAGCTCAGTAGCGACGACTTTGGCAGGTACCGAGTCGGGCTTCACCTCGCGCTTCGGGGTTGACTTCTTCGAAGACTTCTTCGTTGCCGGCATGTCATCGATTTCATCCTGCTCTTCAGGCTCATCGAGTTCATCGTCTTCGGCCTCGTCGTCGACCTCTTCATCATCGACCTCATCATCGAGTTCCTCGTCGTCATCGAGCTCTTCATCAGAGTCCTCGAGGTCGGCCAGGGCGTCGATGTAGTCTCGCTTCTTCCAGCCAGACTCGGCTTCGATGTCGTGCTCTTCGATGAGTTCCTTGAGATCAGCCAGCGTCTTCTTGCTCAGCTCGGCCTCGGTGTAAAGCGCCATGTTTGGATTTCTCCTTAGTTATTGAATTAATCGCCCTTTAGCGATATGTAGACTTTATCGGCATCGCCCATGCATGTCAAGGTGGGATGCAAACCTTTTTTAAATTGCTTGGCACTCCGTGTAATATGTACTGGGTAGCAAGTCAACCTTACAATGCCAGCAACAATAGTGTGTATCTTCATTCGCTATTTCTTCAGCTGCTTCAGTCACTTCTATGTGAAGAGCATCATCATGAACCCTCACTTCTACTGGCATCATCCTCAATTGCACCCATTGATGCTTCATCCAGCTTAACCTCTGCTTCCACTATAGAATATGCTGCCATTGCATCGGAGAGTATATCTCCAATGGTCATCATCATGCCGGCCACAGCAAAATGACCTTGGTTTTCCATCTGTTGTGCTACTTCACCCAAGGTTCTGTGGGTGGTAACCAGGTCCTCAATGGTTATAGCCATCAGATGACTCGCGGTGCGATAAAGGGTCGGTTGATGTCCCACTGCTGAGCATTGAGAGGATCACGCAAATCAACCACTCGTTCACTAGCCCCGCAGATGACGCATCGCTGAGTTGGCTCAGCAAGTGGCAGGGTATAACTGGATCCCTTGCGATTGAGATTAAGAGAGGCAATTCGCCATACAGTAGGACGGCGGCAATGGGAGCACCAATAATGCTGATCCATGTCAGCCTCGATTCTGGGCTTCCACACCTTCGTGACTAGGATCGGCTTGTTCTTGGCGTCGAGTTTACCCTTTACCTTTACCGTGCGCACGGGGGGGATAAAACCGAGAGCTGGACAATTGATTGCCGCGTTCTGAATAAGGGGCTTCATCTTTTTGTACCCCTCAAAAGCTTCCTTGTAAGTAGCGAACTTCTTAGAACGGAAGGTTGATTCATCTTTCTTGAGGATGTACAATTTCCAGGGCAGCGTACCCTTATAATGTTCTGGTAACTTGGGTACCTTAGCGAAATATTCCCGATATGATGGATCACGGAGGAGTTCATCCAATGTGATCATTTCTGTTAGCGCCATTTGTTCCTCTCAGCGATGCCCTGCAGCGTGATATTGCAATGCTATCGACTGATCATAACGGTGTCAATATCAAAGTGGGGCATGACAATTTGACTGGGGTCAAATCATGCTTTAGCATTGACGCATTGCATTCCAAATGCACAAACCAAGTACTCAATGCAACGACACCAAGTACTCAACGTCAAAGAACCCAAGATGTTAAGAGTGAATAGGGGATACGCAGTATGACTAATAAGGTGAAACATTGGGTGAACAACCCAATATATAAGGTTGGGTTCCAAGAGGGTCGACAACGAGGTCACCAGGATGTTCTTGATATCCTCGAGACTAAGTACATGAGTGATAACATTGAGCGAGGCTCAGAAATGGGGGAAGCCATTCTTCAGCTTGCCAAAAATGTTGCTGAGGAACTACGTGGCAAGGTTAATTGACTTCGATGATCTGGGTCATATAACTCTGGATCGTCCCAAAAAGTTCATAGTAAGATACCCCCGCGAGGAAGAACAAGCTAAGAGTATGACTGAGGTTCCTCGAGAACTTCGAGAAGTGGAAGATGATACTGAAGAATGATATCTATCCACTATCATCTGCTCCACATATTTTCTAACTACCAAGAAAAGAACTGATGGTAACACGTTCACAGGTTGAAAAGTCACTCCGTCTTATCAGCCAAGCATGGGGAAAAAAACAACGAGGCTATGTTTTCTTTCCCTGGATTGATCGAATAGTCCAAATCAATACTGGAATCAGACGCAAGGGCTTCCATGAGGGAGACCCTTTTCAGTGGCCCGCGGATAAAGAGAAAATAATCGATCATATCCTTCTCCACACCAACGAGCGAGAGGGTCATGATGTCTATTGGTCAACCTCTCTTTTTGAGTATCCAATGCGACGAGAAGATGTTGCTATGGATGAGCATGCTCTATGGGCCGACCTTGATTATGTAGACCCTAGTACTCTCGATGAGTATCCTCCCACAATTGCATGGGAATCCTCACCTGGTCGTTATCAAGCACTATGGGTAGCACAAAGGGGTGATTTCCAGGGAGCCAGCTGGCCAGGCAATGAAAACCAGCGGATGACCTACTATATTGGGGCTGATGCCTCAGGCTGGGATTCTGTACAGTTATTGCGTGTACCTGGTCTGCCAAACCATAAGCCTGAGCATCGTCGAGAAGATGGTTCTTGGCCCGATGGTAAGATCCTCTGGTTCGATGGGCCTCGATACCTACCGGGTGACTTCAAGAACTTGCCCGAAGTTGCTGGTGCCAATACAGATGTAACCGATGCACTGATCAACGATATTGATGGTGTGGATCGACTGGAGGTAATCGCCAGTGTTCGACTTAAGCTTAATCACCGGGCACGTGAACTACTCTCAGCTCGTGAAGCTTATGGTGATAAATCTGACTCTCTATGGTACCTCATCCGTTGTCTTGCGGACGTCGGACTATCCATCGCGGAAATTGTTGCGGTCGTACGAGAGACGGTATGGAATAAGTTTCGAGATAGGCATGATGAGTTTCGTCGGCTTATCGCTGAAGCATCTAAAGCTATCGCTAAACGATCCGAAGAAACTACTCAAAAACTAGAAGAAGAAGCTGACGAGAATGAAGTTGAGCGTCCATCACCTCAGAGGTTGGGATTCCTCCTCAAGAACATTAAAAAGCCAAAGTATCTTATTCAGGGTGTCCTTACAGAAGGAGCGTGTGGTTTTATTGCAGGTGAGCCGAAGTGCTATAAATCCTGGGTCGGGCTGGATATGGCGCTCTCAGTTTCAACGGGGGCGGATTTCCTGGGTTACTTTAGGGTTCAAAATCCTGGGCCTGTCCTTTACATACAAGAAGAGGACCCCGCTCCAACCCTGAAGAACCGATCAGCTAAGATCTGGGTTAATAAGAGCACTGATAAGTTCGAGCTGGTTCACGAGGAAAACGCAGCAGGTCTTTATTGGCTACCTCCAGAACAGGATCAGTCATTCGACCCCAACATCAATGCCTACATCCAGCAAGGTCTTGTTATCAGTAATGAAGCGTGGCAACTATGGCTCGATGAAACTCTTGCTGCTGGCATGGATGGAGAGCCATATCGCTTGCTCATCATTGATACGCTGATGATGACTGCAGGTGAGGTCGAAGAGAACCGATCCCAGGAAATGACCAACAAGATCTTCAAGCCGTTAAAGGTTCTATCAAGGAAGCACAATGTCGCAATTCAGGTCATACACCATATGGGGAAGTCGGAAAAGTCGCGTCCGGGTCAACGTATGCTCGGCGCCGTCGCTAATCATGCCTGGTCTGAGGATAGTATATATCTTAGTAGGTCTGGGATCGCGGACATACGCATGGACTTTGAGTCCAAGACCATCCCGGCTCAGACGTATCGGATGACCGAACTCAATAACCTTTCATGGACACCCAATGTAAACCCTTGGCGCAATGATGAAGATCTAGACGCCAACGAAAATGGACAATACCCTCAGGCCGGTCAGCGCACTCGACGCTCACGCTCAAAGAAACCCGATCTATACAGCCAGGCCCTTTCTGAAGCACCCACTGGACTAACCACTGCACAACTCTCTGAGTTGCTGGGCACCAGCCGATCCGCAGTTCACCGCAAGATGGCCAGACTATATGATCAGGGCCACGTAGAGCGAGAGATCTTGCCCGATAAGTCGAATCGCTGGAAGCTCATTTAAAGATGCTCAACATCGCCATGATCCAATTTATCGAGGGCGATATATCGGGCGATTCAGAGAGCATTAGGGATTCACTGGAAATAAACTCTATTCGATATGCGCGATGCATCGAAAGAAAAATGCCTTATGGATCGTGAAGAATTTCTCACATCAGTTGGAGTGATCTGCCCGCAATGCAAAGAAGTAATCAATGTACCCATTAAGGTGTGGATTCAAGATGCTGAGTTCGCCCACCTTGGTATGGCACAGCTATGCACGGAGCCAATGATAGACGACTTATGGGTTCACATGTTTAACCATCAGCTTGACACAGATATAATTGATTGATAAGGTGATCATATGACTAAAGATGACATTTGGGCTGCTGGGTTGCTCAGCATGACCGGGTCATTCACGGTAATAAAGGCCGCGGGCAACAATAAGAATGTTCGTCTGGTGGTACGAAGCGCTGTCCACACCCAGGCAATTGAGCGACTCGCCGATATCGCCGGTGTTAATACAGTTTACAGTTCTGCCAATGGCACCAGATTCGCTCAGATCGCCCTCTCGGGTGAGCCGCTTCACCACTTCATGGAGCAGGTGTGGGATGAGCTCAACCCCCAACGCAAGCGGGAATATATTAAGTCCCGCAGGAAAGCAGGCCTGTCATGAAGCTCCAGTTTCGCGTGCTTGTTACCGGGTCTCGCACTTGGCCCGATGAAGAGCTTATCCGCCGCACGATCAGCGCATTCTATGGCATGCTGCAAAAGGTGCTGGACGATGATATCGAACCTGTTCTAGTTCATGGTACTGCCCAAGGTGCCGACCAAATGGCCGCGGCAGCATGGATTGCCGAGGGTGGCTCAGTTGAAGCCCACCCTGCAGAGTGGGAAACCTATGGCAAGCAAGCCGGCTATGTACGAAATGCCGAAATGGTTGCTGCCGGCACTAATAAACAGCCACAAATCTGTTTCGCTTTTATCCACAATGGCTCCCGGGGCGCCACAATGTGTGCCAACCTTGCCGAAAAGGCTGGTATTAGGACCTACCGCATCACGGCAGGAAGCCAGTAAGGAGCCCACCATGGCTAAGCACGACACCCTATATGTTATCACCGCCACAAAGACCATTCACACCTTTACCAATGGTCACCTCAAGGCCAACCATGCCAGTGAGGAAGTTGTAGTCTTTAACAATGCCGAACTCACCCAGATTATTGCCAACCTACTCACCAACAATGGCTATCATCCCGTCGATGTGGCTATCCAAACCGCCAAGGGGTCACTGCCCTGGGCCCGACCAGTCACAAAAGTCTGACGAGGCTATCGCCCATCTCTCTCGCGCGGGCCTGCGCGTTAGTCTTTGAGAGGGGAATTCTATTCTATATATAGTTAGAAGAATTCACCCTCATAGAGTAAGAGAAGATTGACAGTTTACGTATAGATTTATAGAATCTTTATAGATTACTTTATAGAAAGGGCTATGATGGATAGCAAAAAGGCCTATGAGATTCTACAAACCTATCGGGCTGAATCTCCATGCATATGGGGACTACTTCGAGGTAACCAAACAACAGCTGCAATTGCCAAACTTACTCTGATTACTCCTAGCAGAGTGGCTGAAGAACTTGATAAAGATGATTCAGTAATTAGTACCGGGGATAATACTTGGGGCTTTGATTCAGACCATGAAGATTATGAGTTTCTTATCGAACTCAAACGGTTTTCTAAACAACTGTACTTCAAATTTGTACAATGGGAAGCACAGAATCCTGCTAATGGAATCGTAAAGTATACACCTAAGCAGGAGATGGTTCTTGGGCTATTGGCCGAACTTGGTCAACCTTTTACTACACTTGAAGCAGCACAAGTTCAAGGCTTTAGTAAGTCAGGTTATACTAAACCTCAGCTAATGGCCTTGGTTAGAAAAGGGGCTCTCAAAATGATTCCAAACACTCGACCCCAGCTCTGGCAATTGGTTCCGCGTAAGTATGGGGAGAAAGACTAGGGCTGAAGGTAGGACTATGGCCTGCGGCTGGGAGGAGGGCTAAGGCCATAACTACCAATACACATATTCGTCCGGGGTTAGCGCATTTCGCTCGCTCCCGCTTCGCGGGCTCGCAAAACACACTCCCAACAAATGAGGCAATGATAGAGATGGGGAAGTAATGGCTGAGACTGAAAGTAAGGCTGAGATAGAACTCGAAGAGCTCGAAGAGCTCGGAGAACCGGGATCTGAAAGGGGGGCGAGAGTGATTAACTGGGACGGGTTCTTTGATGCTTGCAATGAGTTGGATCAGCAGCTATTGGCTAGAGCTGAGAAGGCTCAGCAGGAGATTATCGAGGTTGATAGGCTTAGGACACGATTGGCTGAGATTAGAGTGAATGCCAGAAAGCATAGATTTTAGGAGTCAAGCTAGAAAGCTTGGATGGAATAGAGTGAAGAGCCGGAGAAATCGGCTTGGAGAGGGGGATCCAGAAGTCCGGGAACAATGACTCGTGGGACCGGGAATCATTTCTTTAGGACTCTATACTACGTTCGGGGTTTGAGTTTAAACCAAGTCTCCGTAGACACTTTGCGATTATCTGATGTCGCCGCAAATCATCGTGTTTGGAACAATCTCGTCCGTGTCTCAATTATTTCTAACGTGCCGAGCTCCGACGGGCTCATAATTAAGAGTGTCTCAAACTTTTAGAAATTAAACCCTGACAGTTTCCTGCGAGTTTCCTCCAAAAGTTATTAACATTTTAATAACCCTGTTGATAACTTATGCACATGTTGATAACTTATGCACAGGGCTCAAAAGCTCTCAGGAAGCGTCTCAGGGCGTCGACCCTCGCTCGGCATGCTGGCATACGCTATGGCTCCGTTACGGCGTCAGCAAGCGCTTTCCGGACACGATTGATCACAAGTTAAAACACAGTTATAGGGCATATACAGAAGCATATACCCTAAACTGTTACCAGCATTAGAGACCAATTCCTCCTCGAGATGTTTTGAGAACTGGGTAAACCGCATTGTATGCAGAAACCATTTGCTCAATGAGTTTCTTTGCTTCTGCTATTTCCAATTCGAATTCCACAGTTTCCCCATTGGTCATTTCGATTTGGAATGCGATGTGTGGAATTGACCCTCGCGCCTCACTAAAAAGAGCACGAGAAGCAATTGCGCGATTGACGATATGACGAGTGTCATATCTCTTTCTCCATTTGCTCATTTGTAGTCGCTTTCCATATTCACGAGAATCCATCGAATAAGATCCCATTTGTTCGCCACTACTTCACCTTCTTTCTTGAAAGTTTCAACTCCAAGATGAATCTCAAGAAAAGCATGGAGAATCAATTCCCCTTTGTTTTCGAGTTCTTCATCAGAAACTTCGTTATTGAAGAATGAATCATCAGAGAATTCACTCATTGCCATATCGTCCAATTGCTCAATGAGCGAATCACTGAGTTTCAATAGCGCATGTTGATTGATCATGATGCAATTCTATCACTACTGCGTGATAAGTCAAGGCAATTTGATTGACTTCATGATCAATATATGCTCGCGCAAATACCACGTTTTGAGGGCAGTGTCAAGGTATGTTGCGAGGGCGAACATAACGATGTCGTTATAAAAAACTTGCGTCATTGCCTTGCGCGATGCCTCATGCATGATAGTATTTATATATCGATCAACTGATCGACAATCAAAAACCGATTCACACAAGGAGTGATTCAAATGGCAACCATCACCGTCTCGGAGCTCGCAACCGAACTGGGCACCGACCCCCGCACGACTCGCAAGTTCCTTCGCTCGATCACCGATGCCGATGAGCAGCCCGGCAAGGGGGGTCGCTGGAGCATCGAGAAGAAGTCGGTGCGATCGATCAAGTCGAAGTTCGCGCACTACACCGAAGAGCTCGAGGCGAAGCGCGCCGCCAACGACGACGCCCCCGACGCTGAAGAGGTCGACGAGGTCGAGGTGCCCGACACCGACGCCTGATCTACCACACTCTGCTCCGAATCGCAAGGTTCGGGGCAGGGTTGTGTGTTAAAAGTTAATCAATTTGGCACTGGCACCCTCAAACCCACTATAGCGTGAGAAGCCCTGAGAGCGTTCCTGGCGCGAGTTGGGGGCGGGGCGCAATGCTAGCATACGCCGTGACACTCCCCAGGGCGCCAAACACACCCCCTCAAACTGGGGGGTGAGTTGCCTTAGAGAACGGGGTCGACAGTGGTATGATTGAATCATGAACAACAACGACAAGGCGACCATCGCGAAGGAAATCAACCTCCGCATTCGCGCTCGCTATGAGGGATTGAAGTTCACGCCGATTGAGCAACCCGCCAACCGCGCCAAGAATGCATCGCGAGGCAAGCCCGCTCCGCGCAAGAACCGCACCATTCTCTGAGGGGATATCATGAACCGCTTGCAGGAAAACCTGACTGCCGTCGCTGGAGGGGCATGCATGCTTCTCGCCATCGCCGGAACCGCAATTGCTCCCCATGTGACTGTGATCGACATGCAAGATCATGCATTGCAAGTTGGTTGGGGTCATCTCACCGCTTCCCTGGTGATCGACGGAAGCAACTCTTTCATCGCCGATTGCACGCTCGATGAACTGATCAGCGCTCCCGAAACATGCCACACCACGCTTCGCCCTACCACACTTGAGGGATTGAAGCAAGGACCGATCATCACGCACTCCGTGCCCCTGTTTTGGGGGAACGGGGTTGCATGATCGCGACTCACGCGGTAGAATTGAAGCATCACCAACTACAACACTAAGGAGTTGAAATAATGGCCATCACTATCCACGACCTCCACCTCATGCACGGGCTGCGCGAGATTCAGGAAGTCAGCAAGGCAATCCTCGGGGAGAGCAAGGAGAACGATGAAGTGATCCGACTGCTCGCCAAGGTTGAGAATCTGCTGGTCTCATCGCCCGAGGCGATCGAAGAGTACGAGGCGATGACAGCATGATCGCCATAGTGGGCCTGATCTTTTGCGCACTGGTCGGGTCATGGATCGCCTGGTATATCGCCAGCTGGTTTATCAAGGAGTGACCAAGGGCCCCAGAAATGGGGCTTTTTGGCGTCTTAGCGAGCGTCTCGCGCAATCGAAGGTGTGGAGGTATGCTAGCATAGGCAGTGACGCTTACACCCTTAAAGACGCTACAAAGCGCCTTTAGACTTGCTTCGGCTACGTGGTAAAATGGAAGCATGAACGAAAAACTGATCATCATGACCTGCCCCTACTGCCACTGGAGCGCTTCTCATGTTGAGAGCGACTCCGAACGAAAGAACCGCTTGATCGGAAAGCTCATCGCTCATCTCGAGCTCGAGAAGGATGAAGTCGAGCACCAGTACGTATGCCTTCAGTGCGACAACGGGACGATGAATGAGACCCAGGCTCGCAACCACATGAGGGTTGAGGGCCACGAAGTTGAAGAAGTTTAGGGGGTGAGACTGATGACTGACACTGAGACTCGAACTGAAGAAGAGGAACGCGAACGCGAACGGCTTGCTTATGCCGCCGCCTATCGCCAGATGGAGCTCGATGATATGGGGGTATACGAAGAGCCTTGACCTAGGACCCCGACTTCAGTCGGGGCTCTTTGGCGTGTGTAAAAGCTCGAGCCTTGACATTGATTTGACAAGGTGGTAGGGTCGAGGCATGACTACATACAAAGAAACCTACCACGAATCACTTGCGAGAAGCAAGGCGAAACAAGCCGACAAGTTCGAGAAGACCATGATCAAGAAGATCGCTCGGGCTATGGCAAAGACGCCGCTCTCGAGTGATGTCATCATCATCAGAGTGGGCCTGCAGGCAGAACTCAGTTGGCTCCTCGGTCATGATTGGGAATTGATCACCTCGACTATGCCTCAAGTCTCAGGCACTGCCGGACTTCCCCGGTATATCTTGAAGCGCAACAGAGCATGGGTGAAGTACCAAATAGACCTTGACGCATGGCAGCGCTCTCAGGTAAAATAGAAGCATGACACCTTCACCTGATGAGATCCACACCCTCGGGCAAGCATTTGCCTTCCTGGGATTCGGAGTTGCTGTTTGGGCCCTTGTCATCGGGCTCTGGATTCGAGACCGCCGAAGGTCGAGGCGATAGTCTCTAAGGGCCCTCCTTAATCGGGGGGCTTTTGCCTGTGTCATATCAGGGGGATCATGGGGAATGTGGGGTTCATATGCCGGGGTGTCATTGCATGATGCTTCATGGTCAGATCATTGGCATGATTAGGGAATCATGGGTTGATCATCGAGCATCGGCATATGGCAAGGAGCAAGGTGATAGAAGTGGGTAATAGTAGTCATATATGAGGCGGGGTTATATGGCGGGGTCATATATAGGGGGTTCATATCAGGGGGTATGGGTATGCATGGTGATGGCATTGGATATGGATGCATGATGCTTCCTTCTGCAATTGATCATGCAATCATCATGCGTATGTCATGCGCGGGTATCAATGGGGGTATGATGGAGGGCAGCGGGGAATAGGTATAGGTATGAGCATGGCATTATAGGGTAGGGTATGGGGGTATGGCATATGGGAACAAGATAGTGATGCCTCTATGCATATGTCTCTTCCCATATCCCTATGCATATCCCCTATGCCTAGTGCTATGCCTCTATCTATCCTCTCTTCTCCTCTTCCTTTCTTCTTTCTTCTTTGTTTAAATTGATTTAAAAAATAATTTTTCTTTGTTGATCATTCCTTGATTCTCTGATATACACTGAACCCCCCCGTGTCATATCCGCGATAAACCGCACCCGTCAATGTGAGACGGTTATACGTGCTGGGTTTGGGCTCTTTTTGGGATTTCTCTACCACGTACTAATAAGCCCGGACAGGCAGTCAGAATTAGAGCTTCACTTCAGTGAATCAGAGCTTCACTTGCCTTGACACCGCCTCATAGGTTATGCGATGATTGACCCATCGCCGCTAATGATGACAATTACATAGAGAACTAGGTCGAATTGCCCCTTGGTAATGAGTTCGTGGGTAAGGGTTCAGTCTAAACTGAAACGAATGGCAACCTACTGCGACTAACCTATACGCTGACCGAGCAGCTCTCCACACAAACCGTGCCCATCGGGTGGTGCGCGTGAACCCTCAGTGGAGAAAAGGCCTTAAGCTCGGTGCGGCAGTCAGGGGATTTGGCAGACGTGCTAAAGTCTTAAAACCGGTTAGTTGGCTTCTTGCCAATCATGATACCTACCCTGATTGCGTGGTCTCAAGCGAAGCCCGCGGCTAGAGGGTAAAATTGCTCCAAACCTAAGCTTGAGATATTTCTGGAGACGGGGCTCCTAAACTCTTGCCGGAGCAAGATCAAAGTTTAGGCTAGCAACTCACGAGGAGTCGGTGAGCTTCAACACCGTCATCAAACGAGGACTAATGGCCCCACCGGGTCTTGAAAAAGAAGAGTTGGGTCAATCAGAGTATTCCTTAGGGTAACGCTAACTGGTTGATTTTGGACAACTCTGCAGGGCTAGCTACCCACCGGTGGGGTCATTTTGTAGCCATAGACACACTTGGCTATTGACACTGAGCCACGGCATTGATAGCATAGCTATATGACCACGATCACAGTCACTCACTATGGGCCTAACCAGGTACCTGACCCCGACCACTCAACTTTTATCTCAGTGAGAACCAATTATGGGGAACACCAGTCAGTGTCACTTCAAACTGATGATGAGGTCAAAGAGCTAATCGCCAAACTTCAGCAAGCCCTAGAAAAAGGAGACCTTAATGGCTGAGCATATCCACCCCGATGACCTGCCCGGGCTCATTCCTAACGCTCCATTGATGGACTTGCCCCAACCTGGTGTGGAGGATAAGCAACCGCCCATCGATACCGGCTCTGGCATTCCTGAGACACTTGAGGAGATGCAAAAGAAAGCGGATGAGTTTGCTGCTAAAGGTCTGAATGGCAAGTGTTTTATTTGCCACCATGGGGTCTTTTATGCTCCTGGCTATGACCACGCTGAACTCGAGGGACAGATTTACTCTGAGGCCGGCGTAGATGAGTTCAAGATCAGTCAATCCTGTGAGTTTTGCTTTGACAAGCTAGCTGAAACATGGGATGGGGAATGAACTAGCCTTTGTCCTACTAGAGAAAGTGAGTTTGAGAGTTTATGAACGCTGATGAGCTTAAGCCTATGGTAACACCTGAATGGACTGCTCAATTGCTCCAGGTGAATGCCAATCTCACAGATCAGTTGCAACGCATTCGTGAGTATGTCAGTGACAACCCTGGCAGCATTGACGCTGACACCATTCTTCAGATGATCGATATAGAGTAGAGAGACTAATGGCAACCCAGTTTTGTGATGTCTGTTATAGAGAGATTAACCTGATTGACTCCCCAGGCGGCTCATGGTGGAGTCATGTAATACACCCCCAAGATGATCATGATGCGATTCTGAGAGATTTTTGGGACGCTGAGGTATTCAATGAGAGGGGTAAGTGGAAATACTCAGTCAAGATCAACATGATGAAGCCAGACCAATGGGTGGATTATCTTTTCCCCATCAACGAGGGTATGGCTTCCACACCTCCTGAGGTACGAGGGGTTAGTTTCACCCGGGTGCCAGAGAATTGGTCCTTGGTAATGGTAGAGTCACCCTGGGGATACCCCATTAAAGTCGAAGGAACAGCATGATAGCTAAGTGTAACTTATGTGATGACTCAGAGGGTAAAGCTTTCCGCGTACCCTGGGACAGGATAGGTAAAGAGCTTATGGATGCCCATCTGCAGGAAAAACATCCGAAGTTGAAACGATGAATAACAAAGAATTGATCGAAGAGCTACGCAACTATCAGAGTGCATATGAGTTTCAGTCTGGCCGTACCGAAGATGGGTATGTCAGATGGCCAGACATGGCCGAACGCGCGGAGCAATATAAGCGTTACGCGGATGAGTTGGAGGCTGCACAGGAGCGCATCACTGAACTCGAAGCCGAACGTGACGAATGGCGTCGGAAGTTCACCGACTGTCACCCGATCCACCTGGATGGCGTGCAGCGAGCGTTCAGGGCCGAAGCTGAGCGTGACACTCTCGCCACCCGAGTGAAAGAACTTGAAATGGACCTCCAGTTCAAGCGCCGTTCCAACGGCAGACTGGGGGAACGCTATGTGGAGGCCGAGCGTGAGCGCCAGTTAGCGCTCGCCACACTCGCCGCTATAACAGAGAAGGTAAGTTACTACATGCACCCTGACTCGGGCGCCGTAGATGACGAAGTGCTGGCCGATTTTGCCGCCATTCTCGATGCCTCTCCCGTCAAAAAGAAAGAGCACCAAGAAGAGTTTGGTGTCCGACCTTTAGATGAAGAATGGCATCCTGGGGATGCTTGCGGATCTTGCGGAAGTACTAAAACCTATCTAGACGATGACATGATCGCATGCTGTCGTTCTTGCGGAAGGAGTGATGCTGATGAGTGACCTGACCGAAACCCTGGCCGAGATACATAAGCACATTGATAGTGATCCGACCTATTATGAACGTAAGATGTTGTCCGCCATAGAGAGTGTGCTGACGCTGTGCGACGAGTATGAACAGCCACGACACACCCAGGAGCCATTGACTCGCCGCATTCGCAAGGCTCTGACTGATGCGTTGGCTTAGCCTTGACGCGGTTTATTAGATGCTATAGCATTGCATCATGACCGAATCGCCCAAGCCAAAGCCACCAAATAATCCTCCACACCCGCCGGCAGCATTTTTCGCCGGTACTAAGATGTGGGAGCGATATCGGGGTCTAATCGCTGCTTCGGAATGGGTCGGTTCTTATGAGATTGAGGATCCCGAGGGGAAGCAATACGCCTCAATCACGATCAGCGCTGCATTCAATCGCGCAAAGTCGCTCTCTAATGCGCTTAAAATGTTCCCTGAAGCGCCTGACGATATGCTTATTGCATATGACATGTTGACTAAAGGGCTTGCGCGCATGGAGCGCAAAATCGCTCGACTTTATCGGGAGAAGATTGCGACACTAAAGACAGTTACTGTGAGGAGTAAATAACAATGGCAATTGAGGTTTCGAACTGGGATGTATTGATTACACCACAAGGTCGAAAGCCCTACAAAAACCGACGAGAGCTTGAGAAAGCTTGGAATGAGAACGCTGACTTCGTTCATGGACGAACTGGAGTATGGCTTTCTCAGCGGGAAATCAAACAATATGCTCCTCAGGTTGAGCGGGTAATTATCCGCTACGGTGAAAGACTCGAGAAGACTTTTACCGCATGGGTTAGAGAAGGAACTAAGGGTGAGCAACCAAGTAGTTAATGCCACAATCAGAGTTCGAGCCATCCCTCTGGGGGCTCTTGAGCAGATTATGGATCTGATTGCTGAGGAGGCTAATCGGGTATCTTGTGACTTTACACCCACGCAAGAACAATTGCTGGTTGGTGTGGATAAGAAACCTCAGCTATGGTCTCGCGATAAGCCTTTGAGTTCGGTTCGTGGTCATGGTAAGATGGAGAAATGATCCCCCAAAGTACTGAACAGCAGAACTGGCAAGTCCAGACCCTTGATGGCGTATGCATGAGTGATCATTCCACACAAGAGGAAGCTCAGGCCGAGCGCGAACGACTTTCAAAAGATTACCAGGAATACTTTAGAGTAAGGAGAACCGCATAATGGCCAGTTTTCTAGAAGATGCCAAGGGTAAAACTGTTGTAGAAGTCGCTGCACGTATTTCCCATGACTATGACATCGAGTTTCATAAGGTACTAACTGGTATTCTCAGGGTTACTGATCTTTGGAATCAGTACGAGGATCTTAGAAACTTCAAAGAGATTGTCGATACACTGCAAATTAAGGTAGTTGTAAGACAACCTCCCGAGTTTGATAGTCCTGAATGGGCTACTCCTGAAGCCTATATAGGACCGCTTGTGGGTGTGGTGTTTGAGGACACCCTCTTTAAGCCATCTCAGCTGGTTTTTAATTCTGATGGTTATGCCACCATACCTCTTCGCTCCTTTATTGCTCAAGTATCGAGGGCGGAGAACGAAAAGCCTTGACAAGGTTTATCATGCGCCTATAGCATGATGATGCACCACCTAAAATGCCAAGGAAACCGAAGAAAGGGATACCAAGTGAATCTCAAAAAGCTAGTTGCTCTTGCGGGAGTAACAGCCGTAGTTGCCACCGGGGCGGTGATGTTCGGGGCAATGCCAGCATCGGCACACACACCTACTGTGACTGCGGACTGTTCGACTGGGTTGACAGTTAACCTAGTGGACTATTCAACGAATGGTGGTCATCCTCAGGATAACGAGGTGACTGTAACCATCGATGGTACTCAGGTCGATGACCAGCAGTTCGGTGCCTCGTTCAACCAGACGTACCCGCTGGGCGACCAGTATGCTGCTCATACCTACGAGGTGAAGGTCAATGCCTGGGATGGCAAGCAGTACGACCTCGACAAGAGCGGCTCACTCGATGCCTGCAAGACTGACCCTGCTCAGCCGCCAGCACAGGTAACTGATACTGATTGGGTCGATGGAACTGCAGTTTGCGGTGACACTACCATCGCTCAGACTCGTACTGAGACCACGACGCCTTATGTTTTGGTTGATCACGAGTGGGTGCTCGACAGTGACCATGCAACTTCGGTTACTCAGACTCAGACTAGGCCGCTTAGCGATGCCGAACTGGCTGCACTTCAGCAGAGCTGCGCACCGCCCATTCCAGAACCTCAGCAATGCACCTCAACTGGTAGCTGGTATAGTGAAGACACCGCTCCCATTCAGGGTGAAGATGGTCTGGACTTTAAGGGTCAGGGTACCGCAGTCGATTACTACCAGCCGGTAACGGGAAATCTGCAGGGGTTGGGTAACCAGTCCATCACCTTTGCGAATGTTTCGGGGTATCAGCCCAGTTTCACCATCGTTTTCAACCGCGAGGGTAATTCTGGATATGCCAACTTGGTTGCTGAGTGGTACATGAATGGTGGCTCGCCTGACACGGCTGGAACCTTCAGCATCGATGCGACCACCAAGTTCTGGACGAACAAGATTGCCAATCCTGCACCAGGCAGCCAGTCTGACCCGCAGCCCTTGAGCTTCTTCGTTCAGGAGTATCCTAACAATGAGCTCATCTCATTGGGGGCTCACCTCGGGAGTGCCCAGGGTGATGATACTCACAGTGCAGTGACTGCGATCAGTGGGTGCGCTTCTGCCAACTTCGTTCCGACGAAGCCGGCTGATGAAGTTACCGTGAAGACGACACCATCGACTCAGTGCACCCCCAGTGGTGGTACTGAGACCGATACGACCGTGACGACGACTACCCCTTATATTTGGGATGCCGACAACGCGAAGTACGTCCTCGACACTGACAACGCCAAGGCAGTTACTACGATCAGTACTCGCGCCGCAACCGCTGACGAGTGCCCCGTAACGACTACCACTTCCACACCGCCAGCAGCTATCTCGGTCAACAGCAGTCCTACTGGACTTGCTGACACTGGGAGCAACATCGATGCTTCGATGATCGCTGGGGGCATTATGCTCGCAGGGCTGGGCTTCGGTATTGGGCTGATCATCTTCAGCATCCGCCGCCGGCACGCGATGAAGTAACACCTAGCACAATTGGTGGGGCCCCGAGAAATCGGGGTCCTACTGCTGTGTATCAAATTGTTGACAGGGGCAGCATGATGCTATAGCATTGAAGTATGCCGAATCATCTTAAAGCTAAAGTGACATACCGACCTCGCCGTCGCCGAAGGATGTGGAAGTCATACTGGAAGAAGTTCTTTAGGGACTTCAAGTATGCCTTCATGGCTACTTTCAAGGAGGTCTTTGGTGAGCGAGACTGACCCACTGGGCAAAGTGCCAAGGTATGTCCTTTTCAGGGGGAGGAAAGCTCGCGTGATAGGATATGAGAACGGTCGCTTCGAAATTCTGGACTACCAAGACCAGAAAAGACTAGTCTCCCGGTCTCAAATCACTTTCATACCTCCTAGGAAGACTAAATGACTCGCTTTGTTTTGGGTCAAGTAATTCAACTCCCCGTAGGGTACACGGTAGTGCCCTATAAGCAAAGGGGTTCTGGATACTTTAGCATTATCGTTGCTGGGGTCGATGAACTGCAAGATCATGTGGGACTCTCACTGTTTTTCTTCACCGACTTGCTCACTAAGGGCGAAGTAATCGATATTCGATCATTGCTAAAGTCTACAGAAGCCAAACTGATAGATGCCATGAGTGAGTATATCCCGACTATACCCGATATCCCACTCTTTGAGCTACATGAAATGGAGTAAAAAACCATGATTATCCTTTGGATACTGATCGGGATATGCATCCTTGGAATGATCGTCTCAGCCTATGGCTTGGGCGAATATAGAGCTAGTAAAAGGTACTACTTCCCACTGACAATTGAGGGATCAGAAAACGACGTAAAGCCTCAGGTTGAACCAATTCCTGAGGTTTCTTTGTATCTAGCCACCCATACTGGTGAAATCAACGTAATACCCTCCCCGCCAACAGGTCCAATTGTTCTGCCCCACCTTGGTGTGGATGATGTTATTGAGATTCGTTCAGAAGTAGAGGTCATTCGTGAATTGCGCGAGCAGGTAACAGAGCTTGAATCCGAATTGACTAAAGAACGACAACTGTGCGCTCATATCAAGCGAATTAAGCAGATGCATTGGCGCACGATTGAGCGGCTTAGGGTTCAACTGAAGGCGATTGAGTCAGTCAACGAGAGTCTGTCAGTACAGCATATCTTGAACTGGAGTTACTATCGCTCACTTCAAGAAGTTAAGCGAGAAAAGATCTTCAGATTGTCCTTCCAACAATGGAATCGAGCAATGGTTTGGGAGAAAGAGGCTGCGCTGTGCCTCTCTTGATCCTAGGTATATGGTTTATTGACATCTTTCTGGTTGCGGGGTTCATTATCGCTTTGGGACTCTTGATGATTTTGGTCAATGCGATCATTGCGATGATTAGAGTTATCATTGAGGCGCGCTCAGAGAGGGTAAGGATTCGCCAATATAAGGCCTATTGGTGATTGGTCGATATACCAATTCGGTTTGATTGACAATCAATTCTCGGACCTAATAGGATGGGTGAAGAGGACTTATGATACTTCATGTAATTAGCTTGGTGCTAGCAGTGGCAAACTTGATCTTGCTCATTGTTCTACTCAGGCATTTGACGGAACTTAGTATCACAGTTGATAGGATTGGGATGGCCTATAGAACTAGGCAGTCACAAATCAAACAACAGACTGGGATTACTCATAAGAATCCTCAGGTAGATGCCCATGCTCGAACTACTAAGCGTGATTCCAATGACTTAGAAGTTCGAGGTGCTCGTATGAGTCGCCAGACCAAGAGGTACAAGGTTGACAGCGAAAATTTTAACGGTTAACTTCAGCAAAGTTCCCGATATTGTGGAACATGCTAGTGGTGTCACGCAAGGTCCTCGACCTAGCACTGAAGCACCCACAACTGCTGATGGTAAGCTGCTGACACCGAAGCAGATACGCGCTCGCGCTCGTCGCAAGATGAAGCGAATGGAACGCATGACTGACCAGGAGTTTAGTTACCTTTACTCTAAGCCCATTGACGAGTGGGACTTGGATGAATTGGCTCATGGGCGACCGCGTAATTCAGAGGGCAGGTTCAGTGGACCTAAACCTAAGTGGATTACAACGGCTATCCATGAAGAGGCTATGACTCGGTATACCAGTGCGGTTAAATCGAGGATGAATGCCACTACGGTTGATGCCCTAGATGTTATCAAACAACTGATCAATGATGATGAGCGAGATGATAAGGGTAAGCCCATTGTACCAGCAGGAACTAAACTTGAGGCTGCCAAATTCCTTATCGAGCATGTTGTGGGTAAGCCTACTCAGCGTCTCGAGCAGGATGTCTCAGTTAAGCTGCAGGGTATTCTTGGTCAGGTTATGGTAAACCCTGCAGAAGTACTGAATGGACACCAAACATACGAACTGGGTCACTTGCCTGGTATCACAATCCCACTAGGAGTTGAAGAAGATGCCGGATCCGACGATGACGAACTCCTCGACAGTTTCTCCGGATGACCCCTGTGCCATTTGCGGAACTACACGTGAGAATCATGGGGATAGAAAGCATAAGTTCTCCATCGATGGTTCACTTAATCCGCTAGATCCCCCCGCCCCTAGAAGGCAGGCTCCCACACCAGCTGGGCAGGCCCTAGCGAAGGACCCTACTACTGCAATGACACTTCGCCTGGTAGAAGTACTTATCCAAAAGGGTGTTCTTCTGGGTGATGACCTTATTCATATCTTTGGTGGTGAGAAGGCTGAGAGTCATTGAGGGTAACCTGGAACGTGATCTTCTATACATCTTAAAACTCAGGGCTCCACATGAAGCGGTGGGGCTACTGAATGGTGATCAAATCATAGAGCTCCCAAATCGCCATGAGGAGCCTACCCATAACTTTCTCATTCATCGCGATGATATACTCGAGGCACTGAATCGCAGTGGAACTATCAACTATGATGAACTGGTTCTCTGGCACACCCACCCTCGAGGAGGTGTGGGACCTAGTCGTATTGATATGCGGCAAAAGACCCAGTTTCCATATCATCTAGTGCTTACTTTGGAACAAAACACACTGATTCCTGCTTGGTATTAAAGCTGTCTGAGTTTCCCTGATAAAATGAGGGTGTTTCTAGTCTAGAAAAGGTCTCATGAAAACCCTCACCGAATGGTACCGATCAACGATCTGGTATAATCCTCGGTCTGTTAGAATTAGTAGTAACCAAGTCTTAGCTGTTAGTTACCATCGAACTGCTGCCACCACCTACTTTGTTTATTTGGTTTGGGGCATTCTCTCCTCAGTTGATGATGACCATTACCAAGATTGGTTTCCCTTTCTCATTGTAGTGGCATCTTTCCTGGCTTTCATTGGAGCTAACTGCTTTCCTAGCACAGGAAGAATAGAACTATTTGCTGCTTCAGCACTGACGGTTCTAATCCTGACATTCATTATGCTGACCCTTGTACATGCCGTTACAGTGCATCCAGGTACTTGGTCAGCTAATCTTGTGTTGGATGCCTCATTCCTCATCATACCAGTTTCACGCATTAGTTTTATTATCCGGCAGCTTTTGCGCGAGGCCTCTAGGAGTAAGAAGTGACTTGGTGGCAAACTATCTTGCTAACGCTTATAACGGCATCTGTACCTGCTGTTATAAGTTGGGTTCTGAGACGCAAAGGTGCTAATAAGCGACTCGAGCTTGAAGAGGGTAGTCTTTCCGTTAGTCAATTCAATGCTCAAACAACAGCCTATCAGGACCTCCTTGATAGAGCTAACAAGGCTCTTGCTGATGCTAACAAAACGGCTGTAGGTTTAGCAGATGAACTCAAGACATACAAGAGTGAACGAGAATCTCTCGTGGACACTGTAAAAAAGCAGGGTACAAAGATTGAACTGCTGCAAGAAGCAGACAACGAGAAAACTGATGCTCTGATCAGAACTAATGGTAAGTTGGAAACACTTCGCGGTTTGTTTTTAAGTTATGTCACGCGAACTGGTATACCATTGACGATGCAAGAACAGGCCATCTTCGATGATACACTCCCCAGTGATATTGTTCGAAGCTTGACCAAGAACCCGCCAATTACTACATAGGAGAAAACAATGACAAGTAACGGTCAGCTCGATACGAGCCAGCTTGTTCAGGCCGCTAATGGCGCGCCCGGTCAGGTTCTCGAGCGCAACACTGCTGCAGCTTGGGCTAACATGGTCGCAGCAGCCGCAAGCGATGGTGTAAGACTTGCGCCTGAGCCTGATGATGGTATTCCCTCATGCTATCGTGATCTGGCTCACCAGCAGTACGCCTGGGATCAGTACAAGAATCACGGGGGCAATGTCGCAGCAGTTCCGGGAACATCTAATCATGGTGACGGTACGGCGATCGACATCGCTATCACCTCGGCGGTTAAGAACTGGCTCGACAACAACGCCTCAAGGTTCGGATTCAGCAATGCCGAGGGTAAAGCCAACGGCGAGAACTGGCACTGGGATTATGTCGGTGGTGGATCCTCTGGTGGAGCAGATGATGGTTCTGCGCAGGATACCAAGAATCGCCAGGAATGGCTGATCAGTCAGGGCTATGATCTTGGTCCTTCTGGTGCTGATGCGGTCAAGGGTCCCAAGACGATTGCTGCTTACAAGGCCTACCAGACCTTCCTCAAGCAGAATTGGGGCTACACTGGCGCTATCGATGGAGAATGGGGTAGTGGAACTCAGGCAGCGCACCAGCGATACTGGGACTCACTGCACCCGGCACCTGCTCCTGCGACTGGTAACCCCTTTGGTATCGACGATGTTCGAGGCCTTCAGAAGATCGCTAAGCTCTACGGTTATACTGGAGGAATCGACAACGACTGGGGCGCTGGATCTGCTTCTGGTTTCTCGCAGTTCCTTCGAAAGAACTGGGGATATTCGGGTAACGATGTTCTTGGTCCCGTAATGTGGTCCGCCATTGCTCGCTGGCTCCGAGGTCGCTGGGGTTACGTTGGCAATGACGTTCCTGGTCCTGTGATGCGCGCCGCGCTTTCTCAGGCCAACACTGCTAATTTCCAGCAGCTGTAAAGCTCAACCAAGGAGAAACTAAATGAGTACCACTAGTGATACAACTGGTCAGGCGGTTACGCCCGATCAGCCGAGTCAGTACACCAAGGCTGCGATTGCAGTTATCGGTTCAGGTCTTGTAGTCGTTCTGACTGCAGTGGCTGCCGGTGGAGCAGTAAATCCCCTTACAGTAGTCAATGCCATTCTTGCTGCCATCACGGTAGTGCCGGTGGCATGGACCAGCCAGAAGTGGTGGGGCAAGGCGATTGCCGCCGGCATCGTTGCTGCTCTTCAGCTTCTGGTTACTCTGCTCTCGCCGACTCTCGGCTGGGGCGAAGTTTCGGGGCTGAACTGGTCGGCAGTAATTCTGGCCTTCGTCACTGCAGCTGGTGTGGGAATCATCCCCAACAAGCAGAACCTCGCATTGGCGGCATAAGTCATGGACCAGGATCAATCTGATTACGTAGTTCCAATCGATCCTATGGATTTGCTGCAGTGTGACAGCTGCCAGTAGGAGGTGATCCTCTTTCTCTGAGGGGCCCGGAGGGATTCTACTCCCCCTCTGGGCCCTTTGGTATATAATGAGACCCAATTGAGGTGAAAAAACCATGGCTAATATCAATGACAGTTCATCAGAGTATGAAGGTGGCGGGCTTATGCCCAATACTGTCTTTCCTAAAGAGACAGATGCTCTGACGAACGCTGATAAGTTTAGACTTCAATCCATCACTGGACAAGAAGAAGATTCACGAGCCCCAGTTAATCCTTACTTCTGGTATGGTAACGATTGGCCTGACTTTTCTGGCGAGAAAGCAGACGCTAGAGCTCGTAAACAACGTGATGCTCAGATCAAGCGGGATAACTCTCGTAGATATAAGCAATCTCCTACTCCCCCTAATTCTCAGTACTGAAAGGCAAGTCAATGCCCGAGTTTGGTAAAGTAGTTGGGCAATTTAAGACTATTGTAGTGGACTCGGATGATCCCGACAGTATTCCAGATATCCAATCTCTAAATGGAACCATTGAGTTTACACTGAATGTTGCTAAACTCATCGATGCCTCTGAAACTCCCAATCCAGTAACTTATGGTGCATCTAAGTTCATTGGAGTTCTGGATTCAGATGGCTACCTTTCCACACCCAATGCTGCGGGTAGCGGAATTTTGTACCCCGGTCTTTGGATGCTTGCTACTGATGACCCTGATATGAACCCTCATATCAATGTGTCATACACAGTGGTATATAAGCTTAAGGATGCCAAGGGTGTCCTTATCAATCTGCCTAGTCATACCTTGGCTGTTCCTGCTAATTCTACTGTTGATCTGAGCCTTGCCATTCCTCCGGATGGTGCTCCAGTAGAAGGAGTTGCTGCTGCTGAGGCGGCTGCTCAGTTGGCCATTCAGGCTGCTAACTCTGCAGTAAAAACTGTTAACAATATTGGTCCTGATGCGGATGGCAATGTTGATGTTGCTGGTGGTGGTGGATCTGGTATTCAGTCCGTTGTTGCTGGGACTAACATTACAGTCGATAACACTGATCCCAATAACCCAGTAATTAGTGCAACTGGCGGGGGAACGACTGATGCTGTCTGGGGTAGTATCACCGGTGATATCCTTGACCAGACTGACTTGCAAGATGCTCTTGATGGCTTCGTGAGTGATGATGAACTGGCTAATGCAATTGCAGGCATCACTCTAGCATCGCTGGGAGGCGTACCTGCGACACGTACAATTGCCGGTCATGCATTGACTAGTGATATTGCGCTTGGCAAATCTGATGTTGGTTTAGGCAATGTCGATAATACCTCTGATGCTAGTAAACCCGTAAGCACTGCCCAGGCTGCTGCCATCGCGGCTAAACTAGACGCTTCTCAAAAGGGAGCAGCTAGTGGAGTTGCCACGCTCGATGGCTCAAGTAAGATCCCAGTTACCCAGATTCCTGACATTGCTATTGTCAATTATCTGGGTACAGTTGCCAGTCAAACCGCCATGCTCGCTTTGGTTGGTCAGCAGGGAGACTGGGCAATTCGAAGTGACCTTGGCACGGTGTGGACAATCACTGGAAGTGATCCCACACAAATAGGTAACTGGGTTCAGATGAGTTACCCGACTGCTCCTGTGAGTTCAGTCGCAGGTAAAACAGGCGCAGTTACTCTTGGGGCTTCTGATGTGGGTGCTGTTCCTACTACTCGCCAAGTCAATGGCAAGGCATTGAGTGCGGATATTACTTTGGCTGCTTCAGATGTATCAGCAGTTCCTACTACTAGAACAGTCAATAGCAAGCCACTAAGTGCTAACATTGTACTAGCAGCATCAGATGTTTCTGCGGTACCCACCGCTAGGACTGTAAATGGTAAGGCTCTAAGTTCAAACATCACTTTGGCTGCTTCTGATGTTGCGGCTATCCCTACCTCTGATGGCATTAGTCATATTCTCCCCATAACTACTGCCGCTTATACTGCACTTGGTACTAAAGACTCTGCCACCCTCTACCTTATTACGGATGCCTCATGATTCTAGGACAGTGGAACTTTAGCGAGGGCACTGGCACAACGACGGCGGATCTCAGTGGAAATGGTCGAACTCTGACCGTCAATGATTGGGGCGAACCACATAATACTGGATTCAGTGCAGCTACTGATGGTAGTGCTCGCGCAGTTGGTATGACTGGTGATCTGGGATTAAATGCCCCAGCTGAAATTGGTCTCACAGTTTGGGCAAATCTTCAGACGCCGAGTGGCAACCCCGACATCATCACCATAAAGGATGCTACAGAAGCATCATATGTAGGAGTCTATTGGGGTGACAGTAGTCACATCCGACTCTACATCCTTGGGCTCGATGGTAACTATCGTGAATCCTCTCTAATTGCTATCCCGATTGGTGCCTGGATTCATTATGGTATTGCAGTGAATGCGACATCTTGCATCCTCTACCTCAATGGCTCAGCTGTTGCCACACTCAGTAGGTCGGCAGCGTTTGGCGACCTGATCACTTTCAATCTTGGTGGTAGTGAAGACTCGAGTGGTCAGCACTCCATCGGCCTGTTCTTCGACGCGACCCTGTACGACAACGCGCCTACTCAATCTGACGTTTATACTCAGATGCACACGCCCATTAACCATACTCCAGTAATAACCCCTACAACACCCACGATTGCTTGGGCAGCGGATGAAGGTACTGGTACAACAGTTACTGACTTTAGTGGTAATGGAAATACTGGAGTCGCTGCAAGCAATGGGTGGGTAACAGGCCATTCTCCTCATGCTTTTGCTGCTGCAGGTAATTCTACTAGTCCCGCTGTAGAACTGGAATCAGTTACAGATATGCCATGGGGTCCAACTATGACCTACATGGGTCTAGTGAAAGCCATCACTTATACTGGCTCGGGTGACTTGCTAGAGATTAAGAGTGATCACTCTAGTACTCGTTACCTTACCATTTGGCGTCCTTCCATATCCTCTCTTCTTCTAGAGATTAAGGACTTGGGGGGAGTAACAACAGACACTGTTGAGTATCCTTATAATCTAACTGGGGTTTGGGTCCACCTAGCTGCCAGGGTTGATGTAGATGAAATCAGTCTCTTCATTGATGGAGAACTAGCAGTAACGGTACCAAGAACAAGTGCTACTAATCTTGGTCCCCTCAAACTACTCTATGCTGGTGGTACTGATACTAAGTTCAATCAAGCTGCTGTAAATGATGTTCGCCTGTTTGGTGGAGCACTTGATAATGACACCATAAGGTATTATGCAAATACCCCAGTAACAGCTCTTACAATGGGTACTATAGGACCTTATGCAGACAATTACGCTGATACATCTTTCACAGTAGGTGTACCCTCAGGGGTTACAGTTGGGGCCTTGGTATGCGCTGCAGTGATCGTTTATGGCAGTGATCTAACTCCTCCATCCATTACTGGGTTTACTCTATCTAAGTCATCGCCAAGTGTTATGACGGCATTTGGTTTGAACTTCAAGGTGTTCTGGTTCTATAAGTATGCTACCTCAGCAGACTCAGGCACTTATACAATCTCCAAAGGGGCAAACCAAGTTAATGCAGCCTATGTATGGAGACTTATTGGGTGGACTGGTAGCAGCGACCCTTATGCTGATACTCTACATGAGGGAGTGAATGACTCTGGTCCAGCGGTAGTTTCATCTTTTACACCAGGCGGAGAAAGCTCAATGCTCATCTCCATAGCCTTGCAGGATACATCATCAGTACCAACCGGTTGGGTAAAGGATGCAACGGCTACATCTCGTGATGGGGATACAATAAACCTTGGTCACATAGTACAGGATTCTCCTACTGCAACGGGTTCTCTAGCTTTTGGTTCAACCGAGGGGGTTGTATCAATTGCCACAATTCGTCAATCTACCCCATCGACTGATGTTCTTGGTCTTAACCTTGGAGCTAACAATCTCAAAAAGTTGATGCTTGGTTCTCAGGAAATCAAGAAAGCCTATATAGGTTCTTCACTCGTCTACGACCGCACCTGATTGGGTGTGGAAAGGGCAATTTCTCAATTGAGTAAAGCATCGGTGATGATATAGCATATCCTCAGGAGCGACAGGATCGCACCTAATCGCCTAACTAATCGCGCACGAGTCATTGATCGAAGTGCCATAAGGAGTCATTAAATGCCCGCCATCGTCCCCGAAGGCAAAGTCTTCAGAAAGGACGTATGGTTCAAAGAGACTGGCTATGTTCCACACCCTGGTCAGAAATTGGTGCATTATGACAACACCCGCAATAAGGTCCTATGTAATGGACGACGGTGGGGTAAGACTCTCTTTGGTGGCAAAGAGATCGAGGTCATGGGTTTTCTCAAGAACTGGCTTAATCAGCCCATGCGCGGCTGGATTATTGGCCCTGAGTATCCAGATGCTGAAAAAGAGTTTCGCGTTGTTTATGATACCTTTAAGGCACTTGGTATTGATCAGGTGTCTGATAAGTTCTTGAACAACACCGAGAATGGCAACATGCGCATTCACACTCGGTGGGGTTTCGATCTTCAATGTAGAAGCGCTCGTCACCCTGAGAGTCTGGTTGGTGAAGGTCTAGACTTTGTGCTTCTATCCGAGGCTGGACGACACACTCGCCGAACCTTTACTGAGTACGTTCGACCTGCGCTCTCTGATAAGCGCGGTGTTTCCATCATGTCAGGTGTTCCTGAAGATGCCAATGAGAACAACTTGCTTTACTGGGCCTATTATCGAGGTCAAGATCCAAGCAAGCTTCAGTGGAAGTCTTGGCGAATGCCTAGTTGGACTAACACTGCAATGTTTCCCGGTGGTCGTAATGACCCAGAAATCATCGAAGCCGCTGATGATCTAACTGAGGATGAGTTCCGCAGACAGTACGGTGGGGAGTTCATTCTTAAGCGCGGTCGTGTTATGAAAGAATGGGATGATGATATTCATATCGTCAACCAACCCTATAATTACGACTGGCCCCTTTATGCTGCAGTCGACTTTGGGTACACCAATGACTGGGTTCTTCTTTGGATTCAGGTAGATCCTATGACAAAGAATGTCTACGTCATTGGTGAACATCGGTGGCGACTTAGAGATACTGAAGATATCGCTCGCAATGAGATTGCTCATATGACTCTCTTGAGTAAATGTCAGGCAATGTATGTTGATCCTTCATCGCCGGATGATGCTGCCATTCTTCGTCGACACCTTCATGTACAAACTCGAGCTAACACAGGTGGAGAAATCAACCTGAGACTTCAGCTCATTCGATCTGCTCTAAAGACTCGCCCGGAATCTCTTCCTGAAGATCACCCTGAGCGAGTACCTGGTCTAGTAGTTGATGCCTCTTGTAAAGACCTCATCTGGGAAATGCGAGAGGGTTACCGTTGGCCTGAAAGTCATTCTGACATGAAGAACAACAGTGAAATTCCACTAGATGTAGATAACCATGGTCCTGAGGCACTAGGTCGATTCTTCAAGGGTCACATGGAGCAGTACTCTAACGTTGGTCGACAGAGTCGCCAAAGCCGAATTAATGCCACGAGGAGACGGGCAGCATGACCGAGGTTATCAATCAATGGTCTACCATTAAGCCATTCGTAGACTCCAGTGCTAGGGGCATGTTTAAGCTCTATCCTGACGAGGATCGTGACCGCCTGGCTTCATACTACAAGTATGACCAAATCTACTGGAATGATCCTCGATCTTACAGCCTTAGGGTTCTGGATGGTGAAGAGCCTCTCTATATTCCTAATGCCCGTATCATTTCCGAGACTACTGCCTATTACCTTCTCAAGGGTCTTCGCATTACTACTAAGGGCAGTAAGGACGAAGAGACTTTTCTCCAAGACTTTCTCAAGAGAGAAACCTTTTACTCTCGCTTCAATGTTGCTAAGCTCAGTGGAGTAGTCAAGGGTGACTTTGTATTCCACATGACGGCGAACCCCAATAAGCCAGAGGGTACAAGAATCTCACTGATTCCAGTCGATCCTGCTAACGTCTTCCCCATTTGGGATGATGATGACCCTAACCACATGATCGGTTGTCATCTGGCTCAGCAGTATACTAAACCAAACGACCCTGAGAATAAATTGTACATGAGAGTACTAACTTACCTACAGGAGGATAAGACTAGTCAAATCTCACGAGAAGAGATTATCTACACCATCGATGAAGACTGGTGGGGCCCTAAAGCTAAGAAGTACAAGGTAATAATCAAAAAGGGCTTCCTAGATAGTCGAATTACTACCATCCCAGTTTACTGGTTCAGAAACAAGGATTGGCTCGGTGATCAGTTTGGTTCATCCGAACTCCGCGGTCTGGAAACGATCAGCCAGACCATCTCCCAGGGTAGTACAGACATCTCAGCCGCCCTGGCTCTTGAAGGTCTTGGGGTCTATGCAACTGATGGTGGTCGGCCAGTCAACGATGACGGCACTGAAACAGACTGGGAAGTTGCTCCGGGTAAAGTGATGGAGGTTCCCACTGGCTCCTACTTCAGGCGAGTAGAGGGTGTGGGATCTATTACTCCTGCTAAGGATCAAATTGACTATCTGGAGGATAAGCTCTATAAGTCAACTGGTCTTACTGATGTTGCTCTTGGAACGGTAGATCCTGTATCTGCTCAATCTGGTATCGCTCTCGCTATCAAGTTCTCACCGACTTTGGCCAAGATAGAGACTCGAGACCAGGAGGGTATCGATAGGCTAACTCAACTCTTCTATGATTGGAAGACTTGGGTAGAGGTCTTCGAGCGCAAAACCCTGAGCGGTGATATTGTTCCAGTGATCGGAGATAAGCTCCCAACTGATCGAGTTGCTAGGCTTAATGAACTTAACAACATGTTCGATCGTAGGATTATCTCAGCTGCTTTCTTTAGGCAAGAGATGAAGGAAATGGGCTACGACTTCCCGAGTGACTCTGCAATGGAGTCTCAGATTAAGGATGACCTTACCCTTACCCGATTCGCCAACGCCTCAGATACCACCGATCCTAATAACCCAGAAGATAACTCTGGTAACACGCTTCCGGATCAGAACCGGAGTAATAATAGAAACCGCCCGAATGAAAGTTCTGGTACGGAATCTACCACTAAGTCGATGAGAGATTCATCGCAGAAAACGCGGGATGCGTAAGGATGGTTAATACTATGAGCAACATCAATCAGCTCTTCCTTCAGAAGTTGCCTTCGTGCATCTTTGGTGGAGATGGGGAGAATGATGATGCCAGTAATTCCTCTTCGGAAGAGTTGGGCAGTGAATCCTCGCAGAATGGGTCAGAGAGCACGGGAAGTGCTTCCAATGATCTTGGGGATGCAACTCCCAATGATTCAAAGAGTGATGATGACACTAGGGGCCTAAAGTCTGCACTTAATACTGAGCGAGAAGCTCGAAAGGCTGCAGAAAGGGAACTTAAGAAGTTCCAGAAAGCTCACGATGATGCTGAGCTGGCTAAGAAGGATGAGGTTACTCAGGCCGCGACTCGTGCCGAGAGGGCAGAGTCTAAGGTCGCGAAACTAGCCTCAGGTTTGCTTAACCAGCGACTCGCTGACGCAATCCGAAAGGCTGCCGGGGACTTCACAGACCCCGAAGATGCAGTATCGGGTGTGGATCGGTCTCAGCTTGTCTATGAGCAAGATGATGATGACCCCAGTGAAATCACTATCGATGCCAAGTCGGTTCAGAATGCGGTTAAGAGACTTGCTACGGCTAAACCGCACTGGCTCAAGACTGGAACTTCTGATGGAGAGCCTACTGGTTCTTCTTTCGGGAATCCCAGGAAGCCCACTCCTAAGACTAGCGACGATGCTCTCCGAGAGAATTACCCCGCTCTGCGTCATTAACCAATAAACCTCCACACCGATAACAAGGAGAAACCACAATGGCAAGGTACGATAAGTACGAGCCGATTGCCGGTGGGTTCCGCGCTCGTCTTAACGCTGCGCTGACGCTCACCAATGGCAGCATCGGTCCGGTGGCAGTTTCGCTGAACGCCACTGGAAAGGTGGTAGTCGGCACCGCAGGTCAGTCTGGCATGGTGGGCGTTCTGGTGAAGAACGCTGCCAAGGGTCCAGTCGGTTCCTGGGGCACCAACCTGCTCGGAGGCACGCCCAATGCTTATGCACCTGTTGGTGCTCAGGCAGGGGATGTCGTCGACATCATGACCAATGGCGAGATCGTCGATCTGGACACCGACGACTTCCCTGCGGGCACTCGATTCTATGCTGCGGCTGATGGCTCCCTGAGTGCCACTGCGGCTGAAGGCTCGATTCCGGTTGGTTGGACGGTTGAGGCGGGACGCCTGGTCGTTCGAGTTGGCGCGGGTGCCGTTGCCATCCCGGCCGCTGGCTAAAACTACCTCAACACACTAAAGGAGAAACTACAATGGCAAAGCCCATTTCAGGAGATATCCTCCTCAAGTGGCTTCTCGAGGAAACCCCGAAATCGCTCACCGCGTTTGGTGCCGATAATGGTTTCAACGAGCGAGCCGACGTCGTCTATGCTGCCGACGGGACTGACCTGAATGACTTCTGGCAGGAGGTTCAGGACACTATCCGTCTCCGCAACGCGGATAAGTCTGGACTGATCAGCCAGTTGACCTTCCAGGTCTCGGGCATCAGTGAAGAGGTTCAGGCGCCTGCGGCGGTGGACTTCGAGGAAGCCTCTGAGTTCGGCCAGCCGGTGGGTATCAAGGCTGGTGGCACTAGGTTCTTCCGCGGTTTCGACTTCAAGTTCTATGACTTGGCAGTTCGTTACACCTGGATGTTCCTGGCCGAAGCCGATGCCGCTCAGCTGAGGATGCACAACAACCTGGCTCTTGAGGCGGACATCCGTCTTCAGTTCCGCAAGGTGATGCAGTGCCTCTTCAACCCGATCAACGGCAACGGGTTCACCGACAAGAACGAGCCGATTACGGTCTTCCGCTTCTACAATGGTGATGGCGAGGTGCCGCCGGAGTACAACTACCAGACGTTCTCTGGTAGCCACAACCACTACCTGGTTTCTGGTGGAGCGACCGTCACGCCGGCCAACCTCAACACGCTGGCAACTTCGGTTGGGGAGCATGGATACACGCTGCAGAACGGCTACAAGCTCGTTCTCTGGGTGAACAAGCAGGAAGCTGATGTCATCAAGACCTTCCGGGTAACTGGTGGGGCCATGTATGACTTCGTGCAGAATCCCGATACTTACGAAGGTAAGATCTGGGTTCCCACCGATGGGCAGTACGTTGGTGGTCCTCAGGGTACGGTGCCGGGTGAGATCGGAACCTATGGCCCATTCCACGTGGTCGAAGAGGGGCTCATCCCCGCTGGTTACCTCGTTGCGATCGCTACTGGTGGTCCGGACAACATCTCCAACCCCATCGGTATCCGGCAGCACAGCAACCCGGCATACCAGGGTCTCAAGGTGATTCCCGGCCAGCGCAGCGACTACCCGCTGATCGACTCCTTCTACCGGAGGGGCATCGGTACTGGTATTCGCCACCGCGGAGCTGCTGCGATCATGCAGGTCAAGGCATCGGGTAACTATGCAGTTCCGACTGCATACGACCCGGCTAACGGCTAATAACCTCGCCAGTGGGGGATAGTTCATATATCGGCTCTATCCCCCACTAAAACTCACTAAGGAGAAATGGTAATGGCAAATTACGAACCAGTTGTCTTCGAGGACTCTCAGGGCAACGTCATCTCGAACGACCCGGTCTTCCTTGCCCAGCGAACGCTTAGGGCTGCAGGAATTACTCTGGAGGACCAGTCTCCTAAGACCCAGTCGGCAACGACTTCTTCGGATGACAGTAGCGAAAGCATCGAAGAGACCAGCGAAGAAGATCGCGATGAGTCCGGTGCTCGCACCTACAAGGAACTCAAGGGTGGCGATCTGAAGGCTTACGCCAATGAACGAGGTGTGGACATCACTGGCATGAAGACTGTGGGTGAGGTTCGCGAAGCTCTTCGTAAGGCCGATGCTGATGAGGCCGCCGCCGCTGAGGTCAACGCCGCTAACAAGTAAGGCTAAAGAACATGGCAATCCAGGATGATATCAATTACGTCCGACTTATGTTGGGCGAAACTGATACGGAAAACTCCATGTTCGACGACGATCAGGTAACCCTGTTCATCACTTCCACTAGTTCTAAAGAAGCTGCCATTCTTATGGGATGGAAAGCTAAAGAAGCTGACTTTGCAAACCTGGTAACGACCATCGATGGAGCTGCTACTCGACAGATGAGCGATCTTTATGCTCATGCTCAGCAGCAGGTAAAGGTATGGTCTCAGCTTGCCATTGGGCCTGCTGCTGGACGAAGCCGAGTCGGTAAGATTGTGAGAACTGAATGAATGCCAGCGAGCTCCGCATGAGACGGAGAAACGTCAAGGCTTTCATTAAGGCGGATCCGGTAGAGATTGTAATCTCTAGGCCACAACCGCCCACTAAGACTCCTGCGGGAGGCATGCTTCCCTCCGCGCCAAGGGACATGCCTTCCCAGGAGGCTCGCATTGTTCTCAACAAACGTCGCTACTTCAATGGGATCATCGACACCGAAGCCGGTGACATCCCCCACACCGACTACCTGTTGGTTGCTGAACATACTAAAGACTTCCAGGTCGACGATCAGTTCGTCTGGCTTGATGAACACTACAGAATTACTGGGCGATACATTGCCCGACAGGAATCTATCCTGTGCTCCATCGATCTTCTAGGCGAACCGAATCGATCTTAAAATGCCAACGTCAAGAGGTGGTAACTCCTTCATCATTGACGATGGAATTATTGTTTGGTTCGATGGTCCCGAATGGGATGATATTGCTGCTGAAGTCTTTGAGCAAGCTACCGATCAGATCGAGACCTATGCTCAGGACAATGCTCCTTGGCAGGATAGAACGGGTGATGCTCGAGCAGGATTGCGGGCAGAATCTACTAACTCAGCCGGCGATATCACACTTACCCTCGAGCACACTGTTGATTATGGACTATGGCTTGAGGTCATCCAGAATGGTCGCTTTGCGATCATCATGCCAACACTCGAGGCCGAAGCTCCGCGAGTCTTCCATGCTGCTACTATTGCAGTAGCTGCAGCCCGTCGGGGAAGGAACATCTCTTGACCATCAGAACCTGGGTTTATTCAAAACTGTCTTCAGACCCCATCGCTTCTGAGGTCGGGGGTGTGGAAAATCCTCGAGTCTTCGCCAAGAAGAGCATGACTTCATCTATCGAGGAACACCCCTTTATTGTTTACAAACTGGGGAATAACACTGATGATGCGTTTAGTGAGGATGTAGAAGTCGAAACCCAGTACATTCAAATTTGGGTACATGACTTTACTGATGAGAAATCTGGCGACTACATGCAGATTGATAGAATCCTTGGCATCATTAAGAGTCAATTCGACAAGGCAGTTAGTCCCGATGATGGTGTCATTCGATGCATCTACCTTGAAACCTCTCAAGACCTTGATGATAATACACTGAATACTATCTTCAAGTACCTCCGACTAGCAGTGAAAGTGAAGAGATAATGACATACGCAGTTTACATCGGTCAGTCCCACTACCGTGAGCTTACGGCCAAGGACTTGGATGTTGAGAGCAACTCCAAGGATTTCCGCTTTAAGCGGGGTGAGCCTACGCTGGTTAACAAGGACGTCATGGAAAAGCTCCTGACCAACGCCTTTGGTCGATTTGTTGAGGTTGACAAGCCGACGGATACCAACTCTGGCGATGTCAAGAAGTCTGATGATGACGAGTCTCTCGATGATTCGGCAAGCATCACGGAGTCGGGTCGTGAGAGTACTTCCTCCGGCGGCGGCTCTGGTGCGCCTGTTTCGGGTACAGCCACTTCAGGTGTTTCGACAAGTGGTTCTGGCACGACCACTCAACAGTAATTCGTCGATCAAATAGATGAGGAGTTTATCGTAGGAATCGCTTGGAAGCGCTTTGCAGCGACTTATATAGCGACCGTGATAAATTACTCGATGAGCAACATTAGGCCCTGAGGACGGCATGCCAACCGAACTTCGATGCAACGGTACCCTTTATGGGATTCTGTCTGACGATAGAACTACCATTGAGGTAAAGTGCCATCGGAGGAAGTGCGGTTATGCACCAGGAGTAGTAGTACTCCACACCCTGAGTCTGGAAACAGGCCAGGTCATTTCTACCCAAAGGTTCAAAGAACCTCGAACAAAGAAGGAATAACATGGCACTCCCCGATTACGCTTTGCCGTTCGGTCTGCGCCAGGTCGTACTCACGCCCTACGCTGCTGATGGCACTCCTGATACCGCCAATGCGGTTCAGCTGCCCGCCTCTCGTACCTTCAGCTTCACCGATACTGAGGACTTCACTGACCTCGTCGGTGATGACTCGACTGTTGCCTCGCATGGTGCGGGTCCGACGCTCGAGTGGGAACTTGAGGGTGGTGGTATCTCGCTCGCGATCTGGGCTATCCTCTCGGGTGCGACTGTCACTACCACTGGTTCAGCTGGTTCATCGATCCAGACGCTGTCCAAGCTCACCACTGATGTTCGCCCGTACTTCCAGGTAGAAGGTCGAGCCATCAGCGACAACGGTGGTGACTACCATGCAAAGGTCTATCGCTGCAAGGCCGATGGCGACCTGGAAGCTGAGATGAGCAATGGTGACTTCTTGCTCACCAAGGCCAAGGGTAAGGGTTATGGCGACCTCACGTCGCACAAGCTCTACGACATCAACTTCAACGAGACTGCAACGCCGATCACTCTCGGCGGCGGCAGCTAAGACAAATGATTACGCGGGCGGCGATGGACTCAGTATGGGAAAGAAGTCGTCGCCCGCAAGATCATGACATGGCAACATGGGCTGTTGCATGATTTGTAATTGCGATATAGCGTTGATCGCTATTCGCAAGAAATTACGAAACGTGCGACGGGCCATGATGACTTGCTCACACGAATACAACACAAACAATAAAAGATCCCCTGGAGGACCAAATGGCAACTTCGAACACGCCTAAAGTTAGTTCGATCTCCGAGTTCAAAAAGAGTGGTATTGCTCTTGAGCTCCCCTCAGGTTTCGTAGTTAAGGTCCGAAACACTGGGGGTCTTCGCACGTTTATGAGCAATGGTTCTATCCCGAACAACCTGCTTGCCATCATCAGTAAGGCGCTCAATACTGGCAAGGGTGTGGACACCAAGGATCTCGTTACTCAGGAGGGGGTTCTTGATACTAAACTCCTCAACGAGATGAGTGAGATGATCGACAACATCGCCATGAAGACGATTGTTGATCCGGTTATCAACCCAGTCCCCGCTGATGAAGAAGAGCGCAGTGATGACCTTCTTTATGTAGATGAGCTTCCCGAAGATGACAAGATGTTTATCTATAGCTGGGTCTCCGGGGGTACCCGCGATCTTGAGCAGTTTCGCCGCGAATCTGCCTCAGGTATGGATGCTGTACAATCTCAGCTCCTCAATCCGCAAGGCTCCTAGCGATATTGCAGGCTTACGTCCCGGGAGCTATGAGGCTTTCTGTCTAGATCAAGCTGTTTGGTTCCTTGGCATAACAGTCACACAGGAACTTGATAAAATCGGGTCCAATAAGTCAAAGGCTGCGAGCAAGGATGAGGCCGCACGACTTCGAAGGCTTAATAGCTTGCTAGGGACTGTTGAATCTCAACCTAATAGAGGGTTTGCTGATCCAGCAGCTCTCTTTGGGCATAAGAAATAGGATCTGATGGCAGAAACGCTTGGTACTATCAAGGGTCAAATGATCCTCGATGTTAAGCAAGCGCTAGCTTCTTATACATCTGCCCGACAGGCCCATATCGCGACAACCGTTGCTCTTTCAACTGGTGCTGCAGCAGTTACTCAAGCCGGTGCTACAATCGCCGCTGCTGGTCTTGCAATGGCCGGCGGAGTTCTTGCTGCAGTTAATGCTTCGGCTAAGTTTGAAAAGACAATGGACTATGCTGCGGCTGTTTCCGGAGTCACTGGTAAAGCATTCGATGCCCTGAAAGCCAAGGCAGTTCAGCTTGGTCAGGATACGATCTTCTCCGCTCAGGACATTGCCGATAGCTTTGTCGAGCTGGCCAAGGCGGGTGTACCTGCAAAGACCATCATCGATGGTGTGGGAGATGCTGTTGCTCACTTGGGTGCAGCGGCAGATATTCCCCTCGATACTGCAGCAAACATTATTACTGCAGCAACTCAAACATTCTCTCTATCTGCTGATCAAGCAGTAGGTGTTGCTGACAAGCTGGCAGGAGCGGCAAACGCTTCTATCGTGGATGTTCAAGACCTGGGTACTTCTTTCAAGTACGCCGGTGGAACTGCTCATGCATTGGGACTTAGTTTCGATGATGTTAATACTGCTCTTGCCCTGCTTGGTAAGGCCGGCATTAAGGGTTCTACTGCAGGTACCTCTCTTCGCCAGGTAATGGTTTCCCTCTCGGGTTCCACACCAAAGGCTACTGCTGCTCTGAAAGAACTGGGCATTATCACTGAAGATGGTGGTAACAAGTTCTTCGATGCTCAGGGAAAGATGAAGCCTCTGGCTGATGTCTTTCAGATTCTCCAGGATGCTGAAAAGGGTCTTACCTCAGAACAACAGGTGGCCATCGATAAGGCCATCTTCCAGCAGAGAGCCATTAGCTCAGTTGCAACTCTTACTCGAGATGGTGCTGCTGGCTTCAATGAGATGGCTGATGCCATCGGTAGAACTACTGCTGCTGAGGTAGCGGGTAAGCGACTCAATAACCTTGCCGGTGACATTGAAATCCTCAAGGGTAACATTGATACTCTGCTTATCACCGCTGGTGGGGGATTCCAAAACTTTGCTCGATTCATCGTTCAGTCAGTTACTAAAGTAGTTGGAGTCTTCAACGATCTATCACCTGCTGCTCAGACTACTACTCTAGCTATTGTTGGCATTGTCGGGGTAATCCTTACCTTTATTGGTATCGCCGGCATTATGGCTGGGCAGTTGCTAAACATTGTAAACCTGGTTATTCGACTTGGTGATGTAACTGAGATTGCTGCAGGCATTCAGGCAGTCTGGAATGGGATCACAGGGGCTGCGGCTGCAGTGATGCAGCTTCTTAACCGAGCCATGATGGCTAACCCGATCCTGTTTATCATCGGTCTTATAGCTCTCTTTGTAAGTGCCCTGATCACTCTCATGGGTGGTTGGGGTAAGGTTGCTAAGTTCTTCAAGCCAGTAGGCGATGCGCTCAAGCAGGTCTTCCAGGATATTATGAAGGCCCTGGGACCAGTAACTAAGGCTTTTGGTGAAGTTGCCAAAACGGTTGGTGGCATCTTTACTAGTGTCTTCAAAGAACTGGTAACTGCACTACTTCCGCCACTGGTTTCCCTTTTCAAGGCTATTACCCCGATCCTTACTTCAGTAGCTAAGATCGTGGGCGATATCCTAGTGCCTGCAATCGGCCTATTGACACCACTTTTCCAGCTTGTAGCAGTAGTGCTTCAAGTGGTGATGGCGATTCTGCAGCCCTTTATTGGGCTCCTCACCGATATTCTCGTGCCGATTCTGAATATCGTTGCATGGGTGCTGCAACTAGTTGCTGATGGTGTTCAGTGGCTCGCGGATCAAATCGGTAAGTTTCTGGGTAGTCAGGTTCCTGCAGTCCTACAGGCCTTTGGTAAGGTGTGGGACAATGTTTACAATAACTACATCAAGCCATTCTGGGATAACCTGGTTAAGCTGATTCAGCCCGTAGTTGATTGGTGGAATAACACTGCTGTTCCACTTATGACTAAGGGCATGGACGTCCTCAAGGATGCTTGGGATAATGACATTAAAGCTCTGGGTCTTGCTTGGCAGGGTCTGCAAACGGGTCTTAAGCCAATCGTCGATTGGTACGTAAACACCTTCATTGCTCCCCTTAAGAACTCTAGTAAAGACTTTTCTGATGGGGTAGTTAAGTATGCCAAGGGTTCTGCTGATGCTTGGAATGGCTTTACCAAGGGCCTAAAGGTTATCGCCGACTGGTATGTAAACAACTTCATTAACCCCATGGTTAATGCTGGTAAAGGCTTTGAGGGCTTTATCAAGGAGTTCGTCAAGCGGTTCGATGATATTAAGTCTGGGGTTAAGAATGCTCTTGCTCCAGCAGCTAAAGCTTTTGACGACTTTAAGAATAAGTTCGAGGATGCTAAAACCAAGGTTTCCAATGCAATTAAGCCTCTGGTTGATGACTTCCAACAGATGCGGGACAAGATCGGCAATGCTATTCAGCAGATGCAAGATCGAGTTGCTCCCATTGTTGACAAGTTTAGGACAATGTGGGAAACCCTACAGACTAAGCTTGGTCCCATCATTGATAAGCTAAAGGATCTTTTCGGTAAGATTGCGGATGCTATCAACAAGGCTCTGGGTGATGATGGCAAGGACGCTGGTGGGGGAGGTGCTGGGGGCGGAGGTAAGAAGAAATCCAAGGCTGACATCCTTATCGATACCTTCACCTCTATCCTTACATTCTTCCTGAGTGGTGCTGGCTCTGCTCTTATCGGAATTCTAACTGTTCTAGCTGGGATTCTGGGACTTGTTGCTGACGCCATTTCAGGTTTTGCTAAGGCAATTGACTGGGCATGGAATAACCTCATTAAGCCGGCGTTTACTGGCTTCGGCATAGTAATGCTTTGGCTCTGGAACAACATTATCAACCCAGTCCTTAACTTCATTGTTACTACATTTACCTGGTGCTTTGATCAGGTCATGAAGGTCGTTGGTCCGGTAGTTCAATGGGTAAAGGATCGAATTGGTACTTGGGCAGAGATTGAGCAAACAGTATCTGACATCTTTACTAACGTAGTCAACTTCATTAAAGATCCCTTTGGTGGTATTAGGGACTTCTTCGATAAGAAGAGGGAAGAAATCAAGGGAGCTTTCGCCAATGCTAGACAATGGTTGGTTCAGGCTGGTAAGGATATTATCCAGGGTCTAATCAACGGTCTTGACTTTATGACCGGAGGTTTGGTTAGCAAACTTGGTCATATCACTGGGTTGATCCCCAAGAATAAGGGCCCGGAACGAGTTGACAAAGTTCTGCTTAGACCCAGCGGTATGTGGATCATGCAGGGTCTTATTGATGGGATCCAGAGTCAGGTTGGTTCGCTAACTTCTACTCTTCAGAGTATTGGATCTACAGTCCCCAATTCACTAACTGGTAGTATCACCGCGAGTCGAGATTTCCAAAACCTCTATGATACTATTACTGCAGGAAAACAACTGAACTCCACGCTCAATGCTCAGCTAGTTCCTAATGCTGATGATGAGTCTTTGCGAACTATTGCAGAAGCTCTTGATACCATCGCCAATAAGGATACAGTTAACATTGAGCACCTTGATGTTAATAACCCTGAACCAGAACCTGCCTCGAAGTCAGTACCGAAGACCATTCGTAAAGCCGCTTACATCCCGGGATAATCATGACTAATACCACTGACACATACTGGGATGTCGATGGTGTATCGCTACAGACATTCGCGATGAATATCCAGACTCTTGGTGGTACAAGGTCTTCTCCTGCACCTTTTAGAGGCGATGATATTACCATCCCTGGTAGACCAGGTCAAATCTGGATGCCTAAAGAGGTAGATGCTAAAACTGTAGAACTAGCCATGTGGGTAAGGGGTGCTAACAGCGATGGAACAATCCCTACACTTGGTAGTGATCAGCGAGATCTCTACGATGACAACCTACGAACTCTACAACACCTTCTTCACACACCAGGCAGACAGTTTACTCTTACTAAGCGTTTCCGAATCGGCGGAGTTCTATATAGCGCAAGTGCTCTAGGTGAATATGCTGGGGGTCTCGAGCCCAGTATGATTGGCCGCAAGGCTTCAACTTTCACTGTAGATATCAAGATCACTGCTGGGTATTTCTACAATGATGTAGTAACTCAGATGACTCTAGTAAATGGTGATAACAACTTCAACTTCATTACTGATGGACCCAGTTCTAACGTTGTAATTACCATTGAGGGTGCCAGGCATAACGTAACGATTCGCAATAAGACTAGGGGTATGCAAGTGCAGTATCCCGGTACACTTAATGCGGGCGATCAGGTAGTCCTCGATGTTGCAGACTTCATCTCTACCACTACACCTGATGGGGTAGCACCATTTGATTCCTCAGTGGATATCCTTCACTCTGGTGCGGTAGAATGGCTTAGCATACAAAATGGCCTCAATGTTATCAACCTAACTTCCGATAGCGGAGCTGGTACAGTTATTCTTCAAGCTCGAGGAGCATTCCACTAATGGCGAATGAGGGTGTGGAAGTTGAAATCTACCGGTTTAATGACCCCCTAACTAAGGCCGCAGTACTTCACAACACCATTAATCCCCAGATTACTTGTGAGATTGGTGATGGGGCTGGTTCACTTACCGGTTTCAATCTTGATCCCGAGATTGTTAGAGATCCTACTCTTCTAGACTATCTAAACATCGTTAAGATGAGGATAGATGGAGTAATCAGGCAAGCCTGGATTATTCAGAAGAAAGGTAACAAAGACCTAGAAGCCACTCGTGCAGATGAGCACAAAGAACTTAGTGGTGCTGGTCTTAGACAATGGCTCAATGATGCAGTAGTTAAGCCATATGGTGGACTTAAGCAATGGTCCCATGATAACCGCTTCTTCAACTTTGCCACAGAGCGAGGTGCCTGGTATATAGATGCCGACTGGCAGGCTGTCCATGATGCTGGTCAGGTTCATGTAACACCAGATAAGATACCTCAACCTACTGACTGGCCAGACTGGGCTTCTAATGCTCACTGGCTATGGGGTGTAGATCAACCGGGCGGTGCAACCCCTAACCTGACTACGACCTACTTTCGTAGAGAATTCACCATCGCTGAGGGAGCTGGAGGAAATTACCGCCTTTACTGTGCCGGTGATGATTCAATCTCAGCATGGTTGGATGGTGAACAGCTTGTTAGTAACAACCCGGCAACTGGGGCTGCCGATAATCAGGGTGCATTTCAAACAAGCACTAAGGTAGACTTTACCCTCAGTGAAGGTCCACACGTTATGGCCTTTAGTACTGAGAACCTTTACTTCGGGCCTGCTGGTACTCTCGCCGCAGTTTGTCAAGTTACTACTAATGCCGATGGTTCTTCCAGCGAAGTCCCTCTTTGGGTCTCCGATATGAATACCAACTGGAAGTGCTTGTACAATCCCTCAAAGGTGCCAGGCTGGTCAGCTGGGGAGATTATTCTTACTCTTTTCAATGAAGCTAAAGATCGCGGGGTTGCCAACTTCGATGTTATGACGCCCACCTGGACTGCAAGTCATGACTCCATTGGTAATGCCTGGACTGATACCTATGACTGGTCATTCCCCATTGGTAATACTTACTACTCAGTGATCCAACAGCTGGAAGAACTTGTCTGCAATCTTACCATCGATCCAGATACATATGATGTTAACCTCGTTCCCAACATTGGGGTAGATCGAACTACCTATAGATATGATGTTGATGGTGTTACAGTTCTTCAATCCCCAGTGATCTTTAGACGAGGAAAGAATCTTACCTCTGCAGAAACAGAGGGTACTGCCAAACTTGTCAATAGTCTGATGATCAAGACGGACAATGGTTGGCTAGAGTCAGATGTCACTAATGACCCCTCCCTTACTAAGTATGGTAAGAAAGAGGCTACCCTTAATACTGGGGCTTCTCCCGATATCTCGAATGATCTTGCTCAGGTAATCTTTCAACACAAGGCTGACCCTGAAGAGGGTGCCACCTATGAGTTCATTCCAACTCCTGGAGCTACACCATTCACCGATTTTGGTGTGGGAGATTGGGTTCTTGCGCCAAAGGATACTGAAGAACTTGTATCCCGTAGGGTGATGTCTATCTCAGCTACCCGCTTGAATGCCGGCAAAGTTGGTTGGACTGTTGAGTTTGATACTATCTTCCAAGAAGATGACGTTAGAATCAATAACATTCTTAACAAGACTGGCAATGGAGGAGTTGGAAGTGGCTTTGCCAATGCTCAGGGCAATGGTTCCACACCAATTACGCCAGTATCTCCTCCGGTTGGACCCCCGATCATTAGGGTTCCTAAACCACCTACCGACCTCTCAGCGGTGTCCTCAGGGAAATGGAGTGCCGATGGTGTCACCCCAATCTCTGAGGTCACCTTAACTTGGACACCTACAAGTCAGAATACTGATAACACTGAAGCTATTCCTAAGTTCTATGAAGTATGGGCCCACCCCGCTTCGATGGATGACTCAGCCTATCAGCAGTATGCCATTGTAACATCACCTAGTGCAGTGATGGATCTTACACCGGGCATTTCCTGGGTTTTCAAGGTTAGGACTCTTACCGAATCATCTCGACCCTCGGCATTCTCTAGTGAGTATACATATACCACTGAGAGTCCTAATCAACCTATGGACCCACCAAGCACTCCTACACTTAGCAGTGATAAGGGTCTATTGGTTGTTACCTGGGATGGCAAGTTGGGAGCTAATGATCCTCCGCCGCAGTTCAGGTTCGTCTATGCCCAGGTTTCGCCTAGCGGTGCTGGAACTTGGTCTCGCATGGGTGCAGTTCTTCAGCGAGGCGGGGGCTCAATCAATATCCCGAACCTTACGATCGGCAGTGAATATGATGCGCGATTGATTGCTGTTGATGGCGTAGGGATCGCTTCAAGCGCGTCAGAAATTGCCAGCATATCGATTACAGGCATCGATTTGGGTGATCTTGATTCGGAAGTTACGGATGCGATCAACGCAGCTGAACAAGCGGCTATTAATGCCTCGGTTACTGATAACCTGGCGATGGACCCCAGCTTCGAAGATGAGCCTCTTCACTGGTGGTCAATTGTCACTCCCACTGAAGTAACTCAAGATGGCGATGATCCCCACCTGGGGGGCAACTCCATTCGGATGGCTAACTCGGCAAGCCTCGCTAGTTATATCGCCCTACAGGGTCTTTTTGACATCCCCCTTACATCAGGTAGTTCCTACATCATATGGGCTTGGATCAAGCTTGAGGCTGGGACAGCCATCGATAACGGTGTGGAGATTACAATAACCTGGGTTGAGCCCGATGGAACTACAACTCATACAGAATCTGTTGCGAACTCCCCCTCACTGATCGACACTACTAACTATCTTCGATTTAGTGGAGTATGGGTAGTGCCTGAGACTGCAGTATCCATGAGAATTCAGATTACTCGTTTGGATAATAACCCGAGTAATATCTACCTTCTCGATGACATCGCCATCTATCAGCAGGCTAATGCAGACCTAATTGCCGATGGTGGGATTACCACTGATAAGCTGGTTGCCGAAGCCATTACTGCTGGTAAAATTGCTGCCGGTGCAATCTCAGCAGATACTATTCAGTCTGGGGCTATTACCGCAGGTAAAATCGCGGCTGGGGCAGTCACTGCAGATGCTATCGCCGCTTCCTCGATCAGTGGTGATAAGATCGTTGCTGGTAGTATTGAGGCTACAAGCCTTTCACCTTCAGTGGGTAACAGCATTGACATTAGTGCTAACGAGTCAGTGACAATCATGGCAGGCACAATCAATGATGTTCAAGGGGATGTCAATGACACCCAGAGCAATCTTACTGAGATGCAGACCTACTATACGTTTGGCCCAGATGGGGCAATAGTTTCTAAGCCAGGCTCTCCTTTTGCATTGGCACTCCGTTCTGATAGGATTGAAATGCTGGAGAACGGGAACGTTGTTTCATACTGGACTTCAGGGCAGATGTACGTTAACGACTTCATTGGTACTAAAGTTGTATTGGGCAATCACCAGATTGAGCAATATTCCAGCGGTACGGTGGTAAGGCAGCTTTCATAATGGCAGATTTTCAGGCAGGCGTAGGGTCCGCTACACTTCAGCTTAGCGTTCAAGTTGCCGGCCAAAGTATTCAGGGTAACTATTCCGTAGTTAACTGGCAACTTTACCTTATCTGTGGTAATGGTCAGTCCTGGAATGCTGATTCTACAGGATGGTCAGTCTCTATCAATGGGGCTGGTTATTCAGGTGGCTATACCTTCGACTTCAGGCATGAAACCGTTCACCTTATTGCCTCAGGTTCAACTGTTGTAGGACACAACGCTGATGGAACAAAGGTTATCGGGGTTAGCGGTTATACTGCTTACACGGGAACTTCAGCCATTGGTGGTCCTGGTTCAGTAAGCGGTAACGTTGGTCTTCCGACCATTCCTCGAGCTTCCACACCAAGCATGTCGCCTAACCCTTGCGACTTCGGGCAGCCCATCACGATCAACACCAACCGTGCTGATGGCAGCTTTACACACACGCTTGCTTGGTCATTCGGTACACAGTCCGGTACAATTGGTACTGGCATTGGGGCTTCTGCAACTTGGACACCACCACTCAGCCTGCTCAGTGAGATTCCTAATGCAGCCTCTGGAACTGGTACACTGACTACTACTACATATCAAGGTGGTACCTATATTGGTACAAGTTATGTAGGCTTTACTCTTAGCGCCCCCTCAAGTATTGTGCCAACGGTCACAAGTATTGCTGACTCTGAAGCTGTAAGTTCAGTTGCTTCTCTGATTGGTGCTTATGTTCAGGGTCTATCCAGACTGACTATCGCCCTGAGCGGGGCCGTTGGAGTTTATGGTTCAACCATTGCCAGCTATAGAATCATAGTTGATAACCAGACAATTAATGCCCAGTCTGGAACTATGACTTCTCCATTCATTTCTAGTGGATCACTTACGATCACTGGTATTGTTACAGATAGTCGAGGCCGCCAAGGCACGATTACCAAGAACATTACTGTACTGGCTTATTCGCCTCCAAAGATCAATTCTGCAGTCTTCCAACGATCGCTTGTTGATGGTACTCCCGCTGATGAAGGAACCTATCTTCGTTGGGATCTAAATGCCGTCGCCAGCTCCCTCATTGTGGGGGGTGTGGAGAAGAATGCTCTGAGCTATTCCATGAGCTATCGGGATCGAGGTTCGAGTGATCCTTTTACTCCTGACAAAGCTGTTACTCTAGCTGGAGTTACATTCAACAGCTATGATGAGTCATTGGATGGAACATTCAACATCGAGCAAGCTTATGAGGCTTTGCTTAGTATATCCGATGTTTTTGGAAACTCCTCTCAAGTGGGTGGTACAATTGCTACTGCCCATATCTTCATGCACTGGGGAAGCAAGAGTGAGGGTCTGGGCATCGGTAAGTACTGGGAACGAGGTGCCGTTGATGTCCTCGGTACTATGTATCAGAATGATGGAGAACGAGTAGCAAGTCTTCAGGATGCACTTAGAGTCAAGACTGGAGTAATTGATCCCCTTTGGGTTTCTGGTTTGCCTTCAGTTATTCTGGATGATGGTACTGGAGTAGTTACCGATTGTACTTGGGGAAGTGATTATACTCCAGTTCCTGGGGCTTCTGTTTACCTTATTCCTAAGGGTGATCCTCGTAATAATAGCTGGGTTATTCTCGGTACCCTTTCTTCTACTGCTTCTAGTTATCTCAATCAGCTTTACCCCGTACTAACGGGAGGACTTACCACTAGTAATTCTGGTTCAAATTACTACCCAGTATCATTCACCAAAACTCCCGATGGTATCGTAATGCTTCAGGGAGCATGTTGGAATTCATCTGGGGCAGTTTGGCCAGCAGGCAAGGTCTTCTTTACCCTGCCGGTAGGCTTTAGACCAGACTATGACCTAGTCTTCCCCATGCCTTACTATGGAGGATATCTTTCCTCACTGACAGTTGCTGCCAATGGTGACGTATTTCCCAACCAACCATTCAGTACCGCAGACTCTCGGTATTGGGGCTTTGGTAATGTGGCTTTCCCTGCAGCGGGAGTTGCCTCCTGGATCAATTACGACGATATTGGTTCGGGCATGGCTCTCCAGAATGGTTACACACCACTTCTTTCAACTGTTCTAGCCAGTCGCACTCTTAACTTCGGTAAGCCTCGTATCTGGGCTGACAACTATGGGTTTGTCTGGGTTCAAGGATGCATGAATACAGGTACATCTAGAGCAGATGATACTCTCATGCTTTCAGTCCCCTCTGCTTATGAGGGTCTTAATATGAACCACTGTATTGCTACAGCAAACTTCTCACAGATGGCTCTAATTGGAGCTACTGGTCAACCGGGAGGCTCAAGCGCACCTCTTGGTATTACATGGAAAACTTCCCCTGCAAGTGCTGGTTGGATTAGCCTATCATCAGTTACTGGGTATGAACTTAAAAGCGCTGCTCATACTTGGTCAGCCTTCCCCGGTTCTGGTGGGTGGAGTGCTTATGGAAGTGGTTTTACATCTCCGGGGATCATTACTCTGCCTAATAAGATGGTTAGAGTTAGAGGTCTTCTTGCTGGTCCTGCCGGTACTTCTCAGGTGGGTATTCTTCCTGCTGGCTTCCGAGGAACTCAAGATGCCTCCCACACCGCAGGTAATCCAAGTCTGCGAGCAGCAGTAAATAACACTGCGCTAATTGAGAATAACCCCAGTGGTGCAGTTTGGGAAACTGCAGTTTTCGCCGGTAATAATGGGTGGTTCTCCTTGGATATTCAGCAGTTTGCTCTAGGAGGATAACTCTTATGATACAACTAGTTACTACCCTTAACATAGACTGGGATGAAGCCGATGATCCTGCCCGCTTCATCACAAACCTCCAGGATGGTGTGCAAACTTGCGTGAACGCCATTCCTGGTGCCAGTAATGCTGTCACAGTTGCATCGATAATTAGTGGGGCTGATGATGATGCGACAGGATAATTCTGATAAGGGCTAGGAGAATCCTTAAATCGCTGTGCACCTATCAGGTCGAGTGATTGATAAGAAGCGTAAATTGAGCGCTTAAAGACACAAAAAAAAAAAAAAAAAAAAAAAAAAAAAAAAACCCCCCCCCGCCCGCCTCCCCCCGCCCCCCCCCCCCCCCCCCCCGCCGGCGGCCCCCCCCCCCCCCCCCGCGTGTTGGTTTCTTTTTCGTAGGCCGGCGCGCGGTCGGACGACA
>Ga0164242_10000295_pt1 | contig 62048 bp, 53 predicted proteins | sample OricomgcompostMG_FD_108783 | JGI IMG/M metagenome (GOLD analysis project Ga0164242, IMG submission 108783) | Miracle-Growth compost microbial communities from Emeryville, California, USA - Original compost - Miracle growth compost (MG) ...
CTTGCGGCAGAGAGGCATGCCGGGGTGTGGACACCCGTAATCGCTCACAAAACTATAAGTGCCGAACCTCAATTCGCACTTGCTGCTTAACTAACTAAGTAGCCGATCGCTCGGGCTTCGCCTATGGGCCCGTACCGATCGTCGCACAGTAGGCTGGCTCTTCCCTGCACCGCCTGAGCGGGGAAAGCGAGATCGATCAGGCTGGTCAGCGGCGCATCTTCGTCCGTTCTAAGCGCGGCTGACGAGACTCTAGAACCGGAAAAAGCATGAAAGCTCTCTGACGAAGGTTTTTTCGGACGCGGGTTCGACTCCCGCCGCCTCCACCATACTCCGCCGCAATGCGCGTCGGCGGTGGCACAGCCGATACAAGCTCAGTCCTCTTCCAGGGATCGGTCTACCTCTATCCAACATCTCGCGAAGGGCCCGGCTTAGCTCTGAATATCAATGAGCTCTTCCGTGGAGTTGGCCGAGGGTATCGATGGGCCACTCTGCGGGGCTATGCGGCGAATGAGAATACGAAACAACTCCGGCCCTCGAACAACGTAGCTCCATTCGGCTTGTCCAGGACGCATCGCATCCATCTGCCTATTCAGCGGCACAGGATCGTGATCGTTCACCAACTCTAACGATTCTCCGATTTTCAAAGCATCGAACTGCTCAAAAACCAATGGATGGCGCTGTGACCGAGGAACTGAACGCAGGTCCAGCTTTGGATGGGCCACCTCTCCCGAGCTTCCAGCGGCTACCACGAGAACGGTGGAGTCTTCATGAGCCTTCAGAGCATGAGGGACCCCGCCCTCAATCCAAAGTACCTCGCCGGCCCGGAGTTCATAGGGAGACTTATCTTCGTAGAACGTAATGTGTCCTCGAACGGCATAAACGGTGACCATCTCTTTCGTAGCGTGTTCCGGAATGACCTGACCACTCCGCAGGTTCAACAGCACCAGTCGATAACCGGAACGGTTCATCAGCACCTTTGGAAGAGCCTTTTTGTCATCGAATTCGATCAACTCAGTCAAATTATGGATCTGCATACCAAAGCTTCCTCGCGATCGTGAAATTCCAATTGAACGCAATCGTAGGACAGCACGGCTGCACACTCCGTGACATAAGTCACGCGCGCGCGTCGCTAGACTTCAAGTTCGATCAACAACGGACAATAAGGCGAAGAGTACCAGTCGAGACTTCAGCGAGCTTTAGCTTAGCGTCACTCCAGGGTTGCTCGGGCCCGCAACGCAGAGGCATTTAGCACGACGATCGTATGGCTATGCATCGAGATCACCCCATCGTCGATCAATTTGTGCAATTGCCTGGTAATCACCTCGCGGACGGACCCCAGGCGCGCGGCGATACTCTGATGAGGCGGCAAGGGAAAAGACGCGCCGTCTCTTAACTCGCCTGCGACTCTCGACGCCTCTTCCGCCAGCATAGCGGCCAACCGTTGGGCAACGTCTCTCAAGGCCAGTTGCTCGGCCAGGTCTGACACCTTTCTTAGACGGCGCGCCATGAGTTTGAGCGCCGCCACGGCGGCTGCAGGGTTCTTCATGAGAACGCTCCATATAGTCCGCTGCGGAACGAATAACAGGATTGCATCGTCTTCGGCCTGTACCGTAGACGGATAGGGACCGCCATCGAACATAGGAACTTCTGCCAGCGTTGCACCCGGCCCCTCTACGTGAATCGTTTGCTCGCGGCCTTCACGCGTCTGCCTGTACGCTCTCAACGTCCCGACAACCACGACGAACAGGCCTGTGGCACTCTCTCCAGCTGAGAAAAGGATCTGTCCTTGACTCAGGCGCCGTTCTCGTGCGGCGTTCGCAAGTTCCTGCTGTGCCTCTGCCGGGAGCGCCCCAAACAGTTCCGTCCGGCCTAAGGCGTCGAGTCTCTGCTGAACCGTCATGCAACCTATCTTCCGGGTTCTCAGCAGGTTTCGCAATTTACCGTGACTTAGGTCACGGTCTGGGATGCGATTTCTACGGGAGCATGGGACCGGAGGGCATTGTGAACTCATCACTTCCAATCATCAACGCGACGGATGCCGCCCGAATCGTAGGCGAGCGCAGGAGCCAGCGGATTGTCACAGCCTTCATCCTCAGCGGACTGATGTTCATGCTTTTGCCGGGCAGTTTCCTTGGCGTCTGGAACCTGATCAGCATTTCCCAGGGCCGCCGTGCCGAATCGATCTCGCAGGCATGGCTTCAGGCACATGGTCAGGCGCAGATCTTCGGCTGGATTGGATCGTTCATCCTGGGCATCGGTTTTTATTCGCTCACAAAGATGAAAACCATGAAGACCTTTCCTGTTCGCTCCGGCTGGACGGCCTGGGGCTTATGGACCTCGGGCGTGCTGCTGCGCTGGTTTGGGGGCGTTACTGGGGAAGGATGGCGTGTTTTGCTGTCTTTGTCGGCTGTGTTGCAGCTGGCGGGATTTCTCGCCTTTTATTCGTCCGTGCGGCGTCACGCGCCGAGTGCCACTTCCGATGCAAAAGATAAGGCCTGGATGCGCATCGTAACCTGGGCCACACTGGGGTTCCTTATAACCCTGTTGGTCAGTGGATATATGTTCGTCTATCAGGCAATCTACGGACAATCTGCCGCCCTGGCCCATTGGCCAGACCAGGAGCTGGTGGTGCTGGCTGTCTGGGGTGTGCTCGTCCCCACAATATGGGGGTTCAATGCGCGCTGGATCCCGGTTTTTCTGGGACTCAGACCACCGCGTCAAAAAGGGCTGTATGCTGCGTATGCTTTGAGCATCCTTGGCATCATCGCAACACTCGCGGGCCTGTTGCTGATAGCGGAGATCACCTGCTGCGTAGCCTCTCTCGTCGCAATCGAAGCGCTGCACGTTTGGCAGCCTGCTGTGCATCCGCCAAAATTATTAAATGTGCACCGCAGTTTTCCCGGCTTCGTTCGGGCCGCCTACGGCTGGCTGGTACTCTCCTGTCTGCTGGCAATTCTCGCTGTCCGGTGGGATTTCGCAGGTGGGATCTGGGGCGCCAGCCGTCATGCGGTAACCGTCGGGTTCGTCGGGATCATGGTCTTTGCCATCGGACAGCGCGTACTGCCGGCGTTCTGCGGCATGCGAATCCTGTGGAGCGAAAGCCTGATGGGGTGGTCGCTCTCGCTTCTCTTTGTCGGGTGCTTTCTACGCGTCTTTACCGAACCGCTTGCTTACGAAGGCATTTGGGGAGGGGCCTGGAAGGTGCTCCCAATATCCGCCATCATTGAACTCGCTGCCGTGAGCCTGTTCGCAACCAATATCATCGTCACAATCTTTCGTGCGCCGCCCAAACCAGCAATCATCGGCTGATCCATATTTCGTCTGCTCCTTGCCTTCCTTTCATGGAGACGAAGGTGCCGGTCTGACGATCGATTCAATATCAACGGTCCAATCCGGGTCGCACCGTCGCTCTCCATTTCGGATATGGAAGACCGGCAAGTCGATTGATGACCCAGGCCTGGACGACAAGAAGGCCGACCGCGATCTCAATGATCGGAAGATATTCAGGTTTCGCGAGGATTCCCAGAGAGACGATCATCGTTGTAGCTCCCGCCGGGGGGTGATTCACCCGTAACAGAACCATGAAGGCTCCTGTAAGGGACAAGGCAAGCGCGGACGCAAGAATCCGCGGCCAATAAACCTGCCCCACCGCACCTTGCGGAAATGCATGCATTCCCGTGACGTAATAGGCAAAAAAGCCGCATGCCAGACCAATTGCATGGCCGTAGATAGCATTGCGAGGAGCAGAAGCTTCGGCCAGAGGGGAAAAGAAAAACAGGTATGCTGTGGGGCCGAGCGATGGAAACACGAATGGATTGTGCGTGAGCACCGCAACAAGCGCCAGCAGACCTATTGTGACGAAACTGTTGAGAAACACGTACGATGCCCAGACTGCCCGCGCCGGACGATGGGCCAGCAGCCAGCTCAGCCGTAGCCGCTCCACAAAGTCGTAAACATGCTCGCGTCGCTTGGGATGTGAGTCATTTAGATGTGCCAATCTTTTCAGAGCCTCCAGTCCAGACAGTGCTTCAGATTCAAGATGAAGATCACTCACTCTGATGCCGGGGAGCATCAGAACTGCAACGTTCGTTCGATAGCATTCCGCAGGTCCTGTATGGATGGGAGTACGAGAGCTTCAAGCGAAGGTGCCGACGGCACGAAAGAATCTCGCGCCGCAACGCGCAGAACAGGTGCGTCCAGGCTCTCAAGGCAATTTGAGGCAATCCGCGCTGCCACCTCCGCCCCGAAACCCATAAAGAGCGAATCCTCGTGGACGATCACCACTCTGTTTGTCTTTCGGACACTCTGGAAGATCAACTCTTCGTCCAACGGAGCGATGGACCGCAAATCGATCACCTCGATGGAAGACCCGCGTTCTTGAAAGTACTGAGCCGCTTCCAAAGCCTGGTACACCGCGTTTCCCCAACTGATTAGTGTGATGTCCTTACCCTCCCGGCATACGCGACCACGCCCGAACGGAAGGACATAATCGGCGTCCGGTTCGAGCGTCTTTGCCTGGACCTTGCGGTAGAGCGCTTTATGCTCCAGGAAGATTACAGGATCCTCGGAGCGAGCGGCGGCCTTGATCAATCCCTTGGCATCCTCAGCCCGGGAAGGAAAAGCAATCCGCCACCCCGGGATGTGCGAGAAGAAGCTCTCGACGCATGTGGAATGCCATGGCCCTCCTTTGATATAGCCGCCCACTGCGATGCGAACAACGACTGGGCACGTCCATGCACCTCCGCTTCTCCACCGCACCGTCGGGATCTCATCGCGGAGTTGCATCGCAGCAGGCCACAGATAGTCGGCAAACTGAATTTCTACGATCGGCTTGTACCCGGCCATAGCCATACCTGCGGCAACGCCTACGATACTTGCCTCGGCGAGCGCGGAGTTGCGAACACGGTCGCCAAACTTCGAAGACAAGCCGCGCGTTACGCCGAAGACGCCGCCCTTTGGATCCGCGATGTCTTCGCCCCACATATGAATTCGCGGGTTTCTTTCGAGTTCTTCACGCAATCCATGGTTGATCGCGTCGATAAAGGTCACCGGTTCCGTGGATAAATATTCAGGCGATCTCTCCTCATTCTTTTGAGGAACAGCTGCGTAGATGTGGTCCATCAAACCTTTTTCACTCGGTTCCGGCTGACTGCCAGCCCAGTCGGCCGCTTCATCCACCTCATTCATCGTCTGGCGCCTGATCTCCTCAGCATCGGCTTGCGTCAGCACGCCGCCCGCGAGAAGGCGCGCTTCCATTCGCGCCAGTGGATCGCGCTGAAGGGCCTGCTGAATATCATCCTCAGTACGGTACTTCCGCTGATCATCCGACGACGAGTGGGGGTCAATCCGGACGACCTTCGCCTCGATCAGAACGGGACCATATCCCTTCCGGATGGACGCGATGAGACCCGGGACCTGGGCGTAAATGTCTTCAAAAGAGAGCCCATCGAGGCATGTCGTTGTGACACCGAATCCCTCAGCAATACGTTGAATGCTCGAACCTGTTTGCGTCTGCTGAGGAACGCTGATTGCGAAGCCGTTGTTCTGAATCACGTAGAGGACCGGGAGCGACTCTCTCGCCGCCCAATTGAGCGACTCGAAGAACTCGCCTTCGCTTGTGGCGCCCTCGCCCGACTCCACGTAAACGACGGCGTCACTTCCCTCGTTTCTGACTGCAGACGCTGCGCCCACGGCTTGAAGGTACTGCGATCCTGTGCATGCACTGCGGGAGACAAGGTTCAAGGCGCGAGAAGAAAAATGCTCCGGCATGTTACGTCCACCGGAGTTCGGATCGCCTTCCCGCCCGAGCATGCCCAGGAAGATAGCTCTCAGCGGTAGCCCCAGGCCGATTGCTGTCCCCTTGGAACGGTAGTATGTAAAAAACCAATCGTGTCTCGGTTGGAGCAACGACGCTACCCCTGCCTGAGTCAGTTCGTGACCGCGGCTGGAAGATACGAAAGAGCATTTGCCCTGACGGGCGAAGATCTTCATCCGCTCTTCCACGTAAAAGACAGTGAGTGCTTTCTTGTACAAGCCCAGACTAAATTCACGCGATGCCAACAACTCTCCTTCAACATGGTGCATTGCATGTGCGGCCATTCCCGACACCTCGATTCGCGTATCCAATGTAGATCAATGTCCTTATTCGAAACGTGACATAGGTCACGGGCGTAAGTATCAAGGATCGCCGATAATCGATGTCACTCAATCGAATAGCCATTGCCTGAACGCGTTGCCATCGCGTATTCATTAAGGCACGGTTGCGGCAAGCTCCGCATCTTCGCTTAACATAGTCCAGTGCACGGTTGGCCGGGAGAGTAGGATTTAGCTGAGTTTCCCCTGAGGTGACGGCTTGAAGATCGGGACTCCCATAAGTACCGCGTCGATACAGACCCCAGGATTCCGCGGACGAAGATACGTTCCCGGACTGCTGGCGGCAGCCTCCGTTGTCATTTTGATTCTGCTGATCTATCTGGGCTCGCGCGGATTTCGTGATTTTGACCCCGCCCTGATTGGCTATGCCGTCGCTACAATCTTTGCGCTCGCCGCAATTGTGTACAGGTACACGGTTTGGATTATGAGGCCGCCTACCTGGAGGTACTTCAAGGCCGGTTGGGCGAACTTTTTCTCGGTTAAGAACTTCCGGCGTTATACCGCATTCATCCCACGGGCATGGTGGCGGGACATCTTCGGTCAGACATTCCTTCTGAGCCGCAGCTTTGAGCGTTGGGTGATGCACATGTGTATCTCCTGGGGCGTTATACTTTCGTGCTTCATCACCTTCCCTCTTACCTTCGGATGGTTCCGCTTCACCCTCGCGACTCCCGATCACTATCGGATGTGGTTCTTCGGCTTCCCGCTCTTCACCTTCGCCATCCAGGGTATCCTTGGCTTCTGTATCTTTCACGGCCTCGACTTCACCGCGGTCCTCCTGATGATCGGCCTGGGTATCGCACTGAAGCGCCGTCTTGAAGATGTTGGCCTGCGTACGACCCAACGTTTCGGATTCGATCTTGTCCCGCTGGTCTTGCTCTTTGCCATCGCGATAACAGGTCTTGCGCTAACCGCATCGTCCACATGGTGGCAGGGCCGCTACTACTGGTTCATATCGCTTACGCATCAGGTCCTTGTCGTGGCGTGGCTTCTTTCGCTTCCGTTCGGCAAGTTCTTCCATATCTTCCAGCGGCCGGCCAGCATCGGGGTTACGCTTTATCAGACCGTCAATCAGGGACTGGAGCAATCACCGGGCGACGTGCGCCCAGCTCACATACATCCCGCGCATTGCCGGCGTTGTCAGCGAGCGCTACCCTCGCAGCAGTTCATTGAGGACCTGAAGGCTACCCTCGGAGAGTTGGGGCAACGTTACGAACTCGGCTCTCCGGCCCTGGTCCTCCAGGAGTTCTGCCCCACCTGTAAACGCATTTTGCGTGGCCAGTCCTACTACACCGCAGTCGGGAGAAAGTTGATCTGATGAGCGTAAACAAAGACACCTTCGATCCGGACCGCGATGCAAATTATGACTTCCAATCCGCCGGTAAGCCAGAGACCGGCTGGGCGAAGTCAGACCAACTCCCTGACTCGCTGGTTCCCACGCACTGCTCGTTCTGCGGAGTGCAATGCGGAATGTATCTGCGTGTGTCGAATGGTCAGGTCACGGGAGTCGAGCCGCGCGACTATCCGCACAATCGCGGCGCACTCTGTCCGAAGGGTGTCGTTGCCTATCAGCAGGTGAATCATCCTGACCGCTTGCGCTACCCACTGATCCGCCGTGGTGGAAAGGGCGGCAAGTTGGAGCGGGCAAGCTGGGATGAGGCCCTCGATTACATCGTGAGCCGCTGGCAGGCGCTGCAGCAGCAGCACGGCAAGGACTCCGTCGCGGTCTACAGCGGCTCGTCCATGACGAACGAAAAATGTTATCTGATGGGCAAGTTTGCGCGCGTCGGCCTGGGCACCCGGCATATCGATTACAACGGAAGACTGTGTATGTCCTCCGCAGGCGTAGCCTATGCGAAAGCGTTCGGTTTGGACCGCGCGCCCTTTCCCATGACCGACATACCCGAGACAAACTGCATCCTGATCGCGGGGTCCAATGTGGCCGAATGTTTTCCCGTGATGATGCAGTGGCTTTGGCGTGCGCGCGATAACGGCGCCAAGCTCATCGTCATGGACCCTCGCGAGACCCCCACCGCCCGGACCGCTGACCTCTGGCTCCCCCTCCGGCCAGGCACCGATGTCGCTATCCTGAACGCGATGTTGCGGTATGTTATCGCCGAGGGCCTGACCGACGAAACGTACATCGCCTCTCGTACGCGCGACTGGGACAAGGTAAAGGCCGCCGTTGAACCATACACGCCGGAGTTGGCAGAGCGCATCGCCGGGGTACCCGCCAAGCGCATCATCGCAGCGGCCGAAATCTTCGGTCGTGCGCCCCGGTCAATGGTCATGCATGCCCGCGGCATAGAACACAGTACGCATGGCGTCGACAATTGCCTGGCCTGCATCAATCTTTCCCTCGCCCGCGGTCAGGTCGGAAAGCACGGTGGTGGAGTGATGATGATCACCGGTCAGGGCAACGGACAGGGCGGTCGCGAGGTTGGCCAGAAGGCGAATCAGCTTCCCGGCTATCGTCACATCGACGTGCTCGAAGAGCGCCAGGAGGTCGCAGAGGTCTGGGGCATTCCTGAGAGCGAAATCCCTGGCGAAGGCGCAGCAGCTACCGAGATGGTGAAGCTGATGGCGACCGGAGAGATCAAGAGTTGTCTCGTTATCTGCTCCAACCTGATGGTGAGCTTGCCCGACAACGCCGTGGTCGCCCGCGCTCTTGATAATCTGGATCCTTTGATCGTAATCGACTTCTTCATGTCCGAAACCGCAGAACGTGCCGACGTGGTCTTACCTGGTTCCGTGTGGTGTGAAGATGAAGGCACCACAACAAACCTTGAAGGCCGTGTCGTCAAAATAAACCGGGCTGCGGATCCGCCCGGGGAGGGAAAGCGGGATTGGGAGATCATTTGTGAACTCGCCCGTCGTTTGGGCCGCGGACAGTTCTTCGATTTCCACTCCAGCCGCGACATCTTCGACGAGTTGCGACGTGCATCCAAGGGCGGTGTGGCCGATTACGCTGGCATCACCTGGGAGAAGATCGACCGTCAAAGCGGGGTATTCTGGCCGTGCAAAACGGCTGACGATCCCGGAAGCCCGCACCTGTTCACAGAACGTTTCGCGCACAAGGATGGTCTCGCCCGCTTCCATCCAATCGTTTACACCCCGGCAGCAGAAGAGCCAAACGAATCCTTTCCCCTGCGTCTCACAACCGGACGGGTGGTCTACCACTATCTAAGTGGCAATCAGACCCGCAGGCTGGGATTTCTCAACAGTCAGGCACCTGAGCCCTGGGTCGAGATCCATCCCAGCGCCGCGAAACGGTTCGGCATCGTCCACGAGGATCGCGTTCGTGTCCGCACGCCGCGTGGTCATATGGAGTTGAAGGCGATTGTGGTGCCAACCATCCGCCCGGACACGATCTTCGTTCCGTTCCATTACGGTCACGACGGAGCCGTGAATCAGTTGACAAATCCGGCCGTAGAGCCAACCGTGAAGATTCCCGAATACAAGGTCTGTGCCGCCATCGTTGAACGCATCGACTCGCCGCTGCCTACCGGAGAGCAGCACGCTACGGAAAACCTCACCTCAGTGAATGCCCCCAAGATGTTTCCCTATACCGTCGGGGAGACAAAAGGACCCGCTGAAACACACGGCAAGGAATTCTAACGAGAGGGCAGATTACACGATGTCCATTGACACCTTGTTTGTTGATCCATCACGTTGTATCGGTTGCCGCGCCTGTGAAGCCGCATGTCGCGAGTGCGACTCTCATAAAGGCGAGAGCATGATCATGGTCGATTTCATCGACCGTGGCCTCAGTGTGGCGACCCAGCCGACCGTCTGTATGCACTGCGAGTCACCCGTCGCCCCGTGCGCGCAGGTCTGTCCTGTACTCGCAATCCTTATCACGCCCGAGGGTGTCGTTCAGCAAGCAGACGCCTCGCGCTGCATCGCATGCCGGAACTGTGTCTACGCCTGTCCCTTCGGCGTGCCAAAGATCGACCTGAGTGGCAGGCTGATGAAGAAGTGCAACCTCTGCTACGACCGTACCTCACAGGACTTGCAGCCTTGGTGTGCGCAGGCCTGTCCTACGGACGCGCTCTGGTACGGAACCTACGAGCAGTTCACGCATGAGCGGAATGGAGCAGCCGTGCGGCAAACGGACTTTGGCACACAAGCCGTGCGCACGCGTGTCTATCATGTGCTTCCTGCGGATGGTTCTCGCCTGCAGGTTGGGGCGAATACAGACGGCGCGGTTCGGGCCGGCGAAGTCTCTCAAGAGGAGGAACCGTGGGTTCTATAAATGAGATCGCAAATCAGATATATCCCGACGAAGACGTGCAAGGACAAAAGCAGTGGGAATCGGAATTCCCTTATCATTGGGACGCCGACGAACTCACCTCCCGGCGAGATCTGTTGCAGTTTGCCGTTTACGCGTCTGGAACCCTATTCCTTGGCACCGCCTTCCTTGCGCTGCTCCGGCGGTTTCTACCGTCGAAAAAGACCGCTCCGCGGGAGATTGCACGGATCGCAGACATCCCGCGCGACGAAGCTGTCTACTTCCACTATCCGGGTCCCGAGGATCAGGCCATGCTCCTTCGCCTGGATAGCGGACGATTTGTCGCATATAGCCAAACGTGCACCCATCTTTCCTGCTCTGTGTATTACCAGAAAGAAAAGAACAGGCTCTTCTGCCCCTGTCATGAGGGTGTCTTCGACACGAGAACGGGTGTGCCTATTGCCGGTCCGCCGGTGCGTCCGCTCTCGCGCATCACGCTCCAGGCAAATGGTGACAGACTCTATGCAATTGGGGTCGAACCATGAGCACGCCTCTTGGAACCCGCACGCCCCCCTTCCGCGAGCAGGCAAGACGAGCCACCCCTCCGCCCGGCGAAGCAGGCCTGGTCGGAGCCGCGCTCCTGATCGGTATTCTGTTGCTTGCGCTGCAGCTCTGGATCCTTACCATCGCCCTCGAGGAGTTCCAGAGGCACAATGATCAGCGTATTTATATTCTTGCTGCCATCTCCGCCCTGATCTTCGCAGGTGGTCTCGCAGTGCGATGGCTGCTGAAACGTACGCCTCGCATCCGGCGGACATCAGTCTCGAAATCTTCGCCGAAGATCCATCGTCATGTGCGATGAGAGCACTGGATCCGGCGTTCGTCGGAATGCCGGGATTGATCTCCCGATATTTCGATAGTTCAGGGTGACGATCGGAGTGCAGCAACTAAGTACGGGATAGGAACCCTACTCTGAGGCACCTTCATCAGAGATGATCAACGTATCGCCGACTGTGATGGAACACTCGCGAATACGTCCCGCAGGAAGCTCCAGAACCGAACGGGTCTTCCAGTGGACGCAACTGATTCGCCAGGGCGGAACCGAGTGTCCCATTGCAACAATCCGATGATCGCTATCGAGCGCCACAACATCGATACACATGCGCATCCAACATGTATGCACGCCCGAGGATGGCTTAATCCAAAGGCCTCCACCGCGGTCCAGAGCACGCTTGCCCATGAGGCCGATGAATCTGGTCCATGAGCTATCGGCTACCGCTATCTTGTCGCCGATAACGGTAGCCTTGTCCGGAACAGTTACAGAGATTCTCCTCATCCATCTGCTCAGGCATTCTTGGCTTTGCGACGTGCCACCAGCACTCCAAGCACCACAACAAAGAGCACACCAGCAACAACGCGAATGATTACAGCTGTATCCATTTGGAAATCCTACCTTCCTGTATTTGTGAAATCTGATCTTGCCCCTGCATCATAGCTTGGGACATTTTTGTTGGGATATCCCCCAATTGGACTATGCCTTTGCTTTGCGTCTGGCGACCAGAATGCCCAACACCACGACGAACAGCACGCCGGCAACAACACGAACGATTACAGCGGTATCCATTTTCTCTCCTCTTGCACTTCTATAAATTGGCCTTACACACTCGTGAAGTAGCCCCCCCGACTCACGCGGAGGAACAAACCTTACTTCATAATCTCCGCCATATTTCTCATCATGCTGATAATGGCCGGCCCGAGCAGAACGATAAACATGCATGGAAAGATGAATAGCACCAGCGGAAATATAATCTTGACGGTCGTCTTTGCGGCCTTCTCTTCCGCTATCTGTCTACGCTTCAGACGCATTCCATCTGCAAACGTGCTGAGCGCGCGAGCGATCGGTGTACCGAATCTCTCGGTCTGTATCAGCATGTTGACGAACCCCTGGATATCGGAAAGTTGGGTTCGGTCTGCAAAGCTCTTCCATGCATCCAGCCGCGGCTTGCCTGCACGCTGCTCCCGGTTTATCTGCAGAAACTCCTCATTGATCTCCGGATGACTTACGGCGAGTTCCTGCCCTACCCGGAGCATCGCTTGATCGATGCCCAGCCCTGCATCCACGCAGATGACCAGTAGATCAATGGAGTCCGGTATGCTCTTACGAATTCGTTCTCTTCTACTCTTTATCTTTCTATCCAGGACGAAGTCAGGGCTCATATAGCCAACAACGACCAGCACCATAATCCAGAACAGCGTGTTGGATGAGATAAAGCTTCCGATGACGATTCCCAGCACCGGAAGAAGCATTTGCGCTGCGAAATACGTTTCGATGGACTGTTCGTTCTTGATTCCTGCCGCAAGAAAACGAGCGCGCAGCTTCGGGGTCTCAGACATTCCAATCCGGGCCCTGCATGCTCGCGTCAGGGAAACGAGCCACGCCTCTGTATCTCTGCCTCCGCCGAGGGCCCGCCCGCTCTGACGTGAAAGAGCCGCAAGCCGCAGGCCAACAGCTCTCTCTTTTGAGGAGGTTGCGACGATCACTAAAATACTCAGAGCGGAAAATATCGTAATTCCGATAGCAAGGTAGAAGAATAGGGTCATCGCGCTATACCTCGATATCGACTATTTTTCTGACCATAAGGGTTCCCACAACAAGCATTCCGCAACCACAGTACAAAAACATCTTCCCTAGCGGATCATGGAATAGGGGCTTTTCAAAGCCAGGATTGAGCAGATTGATGAGCGTACCCATGACGACCGGAAGCGCGGAAAGGATCCAGCCAGTCAGCCGTCCCTGAGCCGTTTTTACCCGCACTTCACCATGGATTCTCAGCCTTTCACGGATCACGTGTCCTGTTCGATCAAGTATCTCTGTTAGATTTCCTCCTGTTTCCTTCTGCACAAGCATGGCGGTAATAAGAAATTGCAGGTCTTGAGATGTCACTCTCCGAGAAAGATTCATCAGCGATTCTCTGAAGGGCAGGCCAAGACTCTGCTCGCGCGAAACGAGACCGAACTCAGCCGCGACAGGTTGCTGTGCCTGTTCGGAGATCACCTCGATGGCAGACCCAACCGAGTGTCCGGCCCTCAAGGCCCGCGCCATAATATCAATCGCATCGGGAAGAGCATTGTTGAATGCCTTCATTCGCCTCGAACGTTGAAGTCGAAGTAGGAGAAGTGGCGCAACTCCGCCGAGGATGGCTGCCGCCACGGGCACTGCCCAATAAAGCTGGAACAAAGCCGAAAGCAATGACAAACCAGCCGCAAAGCCAAGGCATTTCAGGAATACCTCTGCGGCAGTGGACTTACTGGCCGCCTGCACGATCAACAACTCGAGAGGTTCTTTTATCCCTACGGTTTCCAACCCCTTGGATAGCGTCGGGAAGCGTTCGGGCTTGATGGCCTTCAGAAGGTCCTCAGCTTGCTCGACTGCCGGGTCCATCATGGATGACGTATCGATTTGCTGAATGCGCTGCAAAAGGCGCTTCTGCGCTTTGGAAGGACGGGTCGCGAACGCAAGCAGAGCAAAGATGACGAGGAGCAGGACAAAGAACAGAAAAACCATCAGAGCCATGTCAGACCTCCATCGAATGGTTAAGCACATCAAGATCGAGCGGAATTCCGGCGGCTTTCAGCTTCTCCGCGAACTTGGGGACGATACCTGTAGCGTAAAACCGGCCCCTTACCTTACCGTTTGAATCGAGACCCTTCTTCTCGAAGAGAAAGATGTCCTGCATGCTCACAACTTCGCCGCTCGTTCCGGTGATCTCGCTGATGTGCGTAATCCGCCGACTTCCATCGCTAAGGCGATGAGCCTGGATGAAGACGTGAACGGCAGAAGCAATCTGCTGGCGAATTGCCTTTTCGGGCAACGTTGCATTCCCCATCAGGCACATCGTTTCAAGTCGCGAGATACCATCCCGTGGAGTATTAGCGTGAAGTGTCGTCAAGGAACCATCGTGACCTGTGTTCATCGCCTGCAACATGTCCAGAGCTTCCTCTCCACGCACCTCGCCCAGGATGATCCGGTCAGGCCGCATTCGCAGGGCATTAATCACAAGCTCCCGCTGACGAATCGCGCCCCTCCCTTCCACGTTAGCCGACCTGCATTCCAGTCGAACCACGTGTTCCTGCTTTACCTGGAGTTCTGCCGAATCTTCAATCGTGACGATGCGTTCATACGGCGAGATGAAGCCCGACAGCACATTCAGCAAAGTGGTCTTTCCCGCACCGGTTCCTCCGGCAACCACGATATTCAGGCGCGCCTGGACCGCCCCCTTCAATATGGCGAGCATCTGCGGAGTCATCGCGCCCTTCTGCAGCAGGTCCTGGGCCGTCAAGGGAGAAGACGGGAATCTTCGGATTGAGACAATGGGGCCGTCAACCGCAAGGGGAGGGATCACGATATTGACTCGCGATCCGTCCTTCAGCCTGGCATCTACAAGGGGCGATGACTCGTCCACCCTGCGTCCGACCGCTGAGACAATCTTGTCGATAATGTGCATCAGATGCGCATTGTCTTTGAAGACAACATCCGTGCGCTCCAGAACACCGCGGCGTTCCACATACACTGTGTTATGCGTGTTGACGAGAATATCGTTGACCGTCGGATCCTGCAGCAGAGGTTCAAGCGGACCAAGCCCAAACAGCTCATCAAGGACCTCCTGCCCCAAACGATCCCGGTCGGCGGTGCTCAGGGGCATTCCCTGGTCCGTGATCAGTTGCTGAATCACGCTCATCAGCTGTGCATTTCCCTGGCTGTCGCGGATACCATTGCCGACAAGCTTCTCCAGGTCGATTCTTTTGATCAGCTCGCGGTGCACAGCAGACTTGAGATCGTGCCGCGTTGTAACGGCGGCAGGACGAATGGGTCTTACCTCTCCCAATGGCGCACGGGAAGGAGGGCTCATACGAATAACCGCTTCAGCCATAGATGAACTTCCTCCCTTCACACCACTTCATCGTTATCTCCAGAATCCGAACAGCTTTTTTGCAGGAGTCCGCGTCTCTGACGCCTGTACAGGAACGAGCTTGGATGCTATGGCAGCAATCTCTGCTATAAACGCTGATTTCCCGTTTATTGCGAGAGGCTCACCGGCATTGATCGCATGTGTGATATGCGGCTGATAATTCGGAATAGCCTGGAAGATCGGTAGCCTGACCGCCTGCGCAATCTGACTGGGTTTTACCTCGTCCTTCGAAGAAACCGCATTGATAATGATCCGAAGCTTTTCAGGAGCCGTTTCCCTGCCAAGATGATCGACGTGCCGTATAAGATCGCGCAGCGCCGCCACCTCTGGCGTTGCGACAAGTTGCACCTGGTCGGAGAGCTGAACGAGCGATGTCGTAGTCTCCGGAAAGCTCAGACAGCTGTCCAAAAGAATAAAGTCGTATTGTGTCCTGAGGAATTCCAGAACCTGTTCCATCTGGCTCCGCGTGCCGGCGTGCGTAGCCACACATGCATCAGGGGACGCGAGAACATCCAGACCGCTGCCATGTCGGATAACAAATCCCTTGAGAAGATTTTCATCCAGCTTGTCCGCGCTTCTTATCAGGTCATCAAAGTGATAGTGAGAATCCTTGATGCCAAGGTGAAGACAAACGTGACCAAGCTGGTGATGATGGTCGACTATAAGTACCCTCTTCTTATGGCGATTCGCCAGCGCCAGGCCAAGATAGACGGTCACGGTAGTTGTCCCTACTCCGCCCTTTACTCCGAAGATCGAGACGATTTCTCCTTTGTGGGCTCCCCCCTCATTGGCAAAACGACTCTGCCATCGCTCGAGGCTCTCCTGAAAGGATCTCTGATCAATGGGCTTCTGCAGGAACTCGCTGCATCCGGACCGCATGGCGTGGAGCAACCGATCCGTGCTCAACTCGGAAGAGATCCCCACAGAACAGATTCGCGGCTCGCGAATCGCGTCGAGCACCTCGACCGTCTCCAGTGCCTGATTCCAGTCACGGTCGAAATCGATAAAGGCGATACAGGATGCGGCCTCTTTGATGGAAGTCGGAAACTGCGGCTTCCTGCTTTTCGTAAGGTATTCGGGGAAATCACCCGTAAACTCCACGCCGGGCACATACACCGGGGCCGAGAAGGCTACATTCGAAAGCTCGCTGTCCGCGCATACCGTGAAGGTGGCCAGTGTGCTTGTATACGGCTTATCAGCTATGTGCTTCATTTACCTGTGCGCTTCTTGGAATTGACCTGCCTGTCAAAGGCATCTTTGTTGAGACTGGGAACGGGAAGCTGAGGCTCGGAAATGGACTGCGGTTCTCGTAGTGGATCGACGATTGTTGGTGTGACGATGACAACCAGCTCCACGAGAGAAAGATTCTTGTTCTTCGAGCGAAAGAGCTGCCCAAGAATCGGCACGTTAGCGATTCCCGGCGTCCTCGAAAACGCATCCGTAATTCGGCGGTCCAACAGCCCGGAGATCGCAAAGCTCTGGCCACTCTTGAGCTCGATATCGGTCTGTGCCCGACGGGTAGAGATTGCAGGTACCGTATATCCGGATATTTGTACCTGATTCGTGTAGTCAAGCGCGCTTACCTCCGGCGTTACCTTCAGCCGGATAGTGCCATCAGGGTTGACCGTCGGAGTGAATGTCAGCCTTACACCGTACGGCCGGAATTGGATCGTGACGGAAGCGAGACCGCCGGATGTCTGCACCATCGGAAATGGAAACTCACCACCGGAAAGGAAGCTGGCCTCCTCTCCGCTGATTGACGTAATCGTCGGCTCGGCGAGAATCTGCGCAACCTGCATCGTTTCCAGGTCCTGCAGCGCCATCCCAATGTCATACTGCGAGTTATACAAAAAGAAATTGAGGGGATTGATGACGTCAACCGAATTGGTGGTAGTTCCACCGTTCGAGGATGAGCTCGGCCGTCCGAAAGAATTGAACTGTTGGGTCGACGTAATTGCCATCGTCTTCCCGGTACTGAAGAAGTTAAAACCGAACTGGGCAAGCTTTGCTCGATCCACCTCCACAAAACGCACCTTCAGCTCGACCTGCTGTGGATGTAAAGGCACAACTCGCAACGAGCTCACAACGTCCTTGGCATAGCCCTGAGCTATCTTCACCACCGCGTCCGCATCGGGCTGGTTGGAGACATCCCCGGAGAGTTCTACCCGATCTTCGATGGCGGAGATCACAATCTTATCCTTTGGAAAGGCAGCGAGGATCGCACTTCGAAGCGTATCCACATCGATGTCCGCACGGACGGTGTACAGATTGCTCCTGCCAGTCTCATCCCATATCACGAGGCTGCTTATCCCCGCGCTCTTTGCCGTCACTAGAAGTTCATGCGGGCTGGAGGTAAGCGTACTCACAGCCGCAGGATTGCTGACGTAGACACGCTTCAGACGATTCGGAGTGGTGAGCACAATAGAATGACCCACTTTGATCCTGAGAGAGTCACTCGCTTGCTGGCCACGAATCACAGGCGCCGGGGATGCAGCAGGCACGGCAGCATCGGCAGTGGACGGTCGGCACACCGCCAATGTTGCCAGTGGAACCGCCAGCCAAAGGGCACCGAGCCGCGTTTTTGTTATAGTCTTTGACACCCGATCAATTCCTAATTAAATGCAACCGAAGACGGCTTATCGCCCGCAAGTGTCTCCACGATGTATGCCGTGGACTTTGGTCGCGACGAGATTGGCTTGTGGTTCGCCACCGGCTTTTCCGGACGCGACTTACTTATATCTCTCAGATCAACAGGTGTACTTGCTGTTTGCTGGTGGTCCCCTCCGTTGCGCAGCATGAAATAGATGGACCCCTGCGTACTTGCAAGTACAAGCTTCTGTGCATCCTCCGGCTTGGCCAGAACCGTTACAACATTCACGGAAGCCGCCTTTCCATCCGGATTGGGCTGAACCTGATGACCAACCGCCAGCACCTGTGCATCCTGAACGACGGTAACCGTCTCCGGCTCCGGGCTCTGTGACGACCGATAGGTCACAAGAACATCAACTCGGGACCCTGGAAAAAGAAAGCCCGCAACTCCCACGACATCGTCAGACCTGAGCGCAACCGCTCGCATTCCTTCATCGATCTTTGTCGTCAGTCCGATTCCCGCCCCCGGCGCAGCCAGATATTTCCCCAGGAGCATCTGCCCTTTGTCGACCGGGTAAATGGTAGAGCGACCGACGGCATCTTCCGTCTTTGTAAATGCTCCTTCGATGGGCTTCGCTGCTGGCCACTCCATGTAGGAGACCTCTTCGGGTTTGATCACCTCGCCGGGATCCAGGCTCTTTGTAGCCACGACATATCGAACAACAGGCTGCGAGTGCTGTCTGCCATGCGAGATCTTCCTGCCCAGCCATAAGGTGCATCCACCTGAGATGACCAAAGCGACAACGAAAGCGATGATGAGCCGGGAAGACATCGCATTCACCTGAGTGGAAGATCGCCAATAAACGTGATCAGGCAACCCGCAGCGATTGCAATCGCATATGGCAGCCGAAGAGTCTTGCGATTCGATACGTTTATCTCAGGATGAGGTGTTAGCCCCTGATATCGATGATGGAGAAACAATAACCTGATGTTATGGACGGTCTGCCTTAGCCTTCCATGCGCAAGCGCAAGACAAAGAGCAAATACGCCGCCCATAATTGCCGTCGACACCATCACCTGAAAGAGCGAGTGAAAACCTACGATTGCGGCAACTGCTGCCATCAGTTTCACATCCCCTCCGCCCATGCCACCGGCTACAAAGAAGATCGCGAAGATGCCCCCGCCCACAACAGCTGCAGCCAAAGCGATCAGCGTATCGCGCAGTCCTCCCAGAACACAGTGTGCCGCCAACCCTGCCACGATCGATGACAGCGTCAGCCAGTTTGGGATCCTACGGGTTTTTACATCCCATACCGATGCGATAAGAGCAGCAACAATCGCCAACGAAAGGTAAAGGGAGTCTTCAGGTGAGATGGCATGCATTGCAAAACCTAGTGAGAGAACAAGTACGGCAAAATGAATCGTGCAACCGTTTTTACTTGGTATCTAATGTCTGCGGGCGCAAAGTAACTGATACTTTGCGCCCGGCAAAGTTGGATTACGCAGGAATGGAGTTGGTGAGCCTGTTGCCAACTCCGTTGAACGCATTGCCGATCGTGTTTGACAAGGTTCCCATCGCTGCCGTTGCACCTAGACCAATGAGAGCCGCAACGAGAGCATACTCGATAAGGTCCTGACCCGAGTCGTCACGCAGCAGATTAACGAAAATATTGCGCATCTGTTTCATATATCTCCTTTCGGAATGAAAAGACCAGAACTCTGGTTTCTGTCTTCTCATAGTTCCGACCATGTGTGAATCTTATGCGGGATTAGCGGCCACTAATAACCCGAGAAGGATGTATGGTCATACCACGAAGGTGTTACCAGGTGTTTTCTTCTAGAACACATGTCCCAAAATGGAACTATCTGGATTCGCCGGAAGATCCTAAGTGATGGATGACTTCAGGGCCGCTTGCAGGATGATTACTCGAAAGCCGCTGCTTTTAGCATGTATACCGAAGGCGTGGGATTGAGCTGCATTCCGATAACTCCGCTTCCAGACAAAGATATCTGGTCGGCGACTATGTTCCCCAAGATGAAGCTGCCCGTCCCCGTACCTCCAGTCAGACTAAGCACGTCTCCGTAACTGGAGCTGTGGAAGTAGAGAGAGCCGGCATATCCAAGCTGACCTGAGCCGGAGAGTCCAGGATTCTTTGCGTAACTATGGTCCTGAAACATCAGGATTCCTCGATTTCCGGGGCTGCCCTCTACGTCCGTCGTATCGCCGCCGGTATCCCAGTAAGTAGCATCGCGAGTGCACTGCGCCCAGAGTACATTTCCGCTGAGCGAACTGGGCATTCCTAAGGACGTGGGCGGCGAGGAGCCATCACAGGTCAATGCGGATGACGCTACCTTATCAATGTTGTCGTTGCTGGCTCCTCCGCTGACAGTAAACGTACCGGAGTTGCTGAAGTAAAACATCACGCCCTGCGTGCGGCTATAGACAAGATGATTGGCAGTAGCAGTCGGACTGCACGCGCTTGCTGAGTATCCCGAGACCGGAGAAGACCAGCAGGGCGTTGCCACCCGCATGGTGTTGCTGCCTCCTGGCGTGAGAGATCCGTTCACGTAATAGACGCCGGGCAGGAAGATAATCATTGAATAATTATTTGGAAGCGGAATGCCGTTCGGATAATACCCCGGCCCGAACTCCGCGCAATTCGTAGCTACACCGGCGCCCCCATAGGCGGGAGCATCGTGGTCAGGGCACCCATCGATACCGTACCCCACCCACTTGTAGTAATTCCCTGTACTGGCGTCATAGGTGACAGGCTTGATCAGTCCCGCCTTAACGCTTAGGGGTGCCTGCAGAGCGGCATAGGGGTCCGTAACAGGAAGGACCGAACTGCGCCATTTCCCCGTAGTGCCTCCAGAAAACCCCATGTAGCCACCGCTGCTGGCGCAGCCATTTTGCGCCTGTGTCTCTGCACCTACTACTCCCACATCGCCTCCCGTGGAGGCTGGACCCGCCAGGCTGCTGTCAACATAACCCGAAGGCGAACACAGGATCGCAGTAGCATTGTTCGAGTTCACCTGCAGACTTCTCTGGGGTCCTCCGATAATCTTCAAAATCGCCCCTCCGCTGTACTTCAACGCTCCACTCATGCTGGGGTGAAGAACAACAATCGGTGCCGCCTCCTTGACCTGTGCGAGTCCACAGGTACAGGTGGACTTAACCTGAACATACTTCCTTCTTGTAAAAAGCGAGAGGAAGTAGGTCTGCACGCTCTCGGTGACTTCTACCTTCAGGTAAGGGTTGGGCGAAACGGTCGAAGGGGGCGCGGTCGCACCCGTGACAGAAGCGGGAAAAGTCCACGCTATAGTATTCCACGCTGAGCTGCTTGCAGCGCCTGCCGCGGGCCCTGCGCCACTATAGCCATTAAATTTTCCATAGCTGCACATGGTTGCCGACGGAGACGATGCACAATCGCCAGCTACCCCTGGAGTAAAGCCCATGGAGCTAAGCTGTAATCCTCCTGATTTTCCAAGCAGGTCCATCGCCCCTGCCATGCAGGCAGAATCGGCAGCAGTCTGCGTTCCCTGCCTGTGATACCACAGATTGGCGAAGTCGACAGCAAGAGCGACCCCTCCAACGGCAAGGCAGGCAAAGAGCAGAGTGAACTCAACGACAGCCTGTCCCGACTCCTGCGACCACAGGCGGAATGAACTCCTGAACCTAATAGACAATCCGGCCTCCTGCTGTTGCATGCATGGAATAGGCGAGACTGCGGGTACTAAATACGGGGAAATAGCTATAGCTGGCAGTTACGACAACCCGGGATGGAGGAGCACAGGAACCATCCGGATATGAAACAGTGACACTCACCGATTTCAAACTGGTCAGGTATTGCCCCGCGTCATTCTGCACCGTGGAGATCACCTTGGCTGCATCGGAATCCTGACAGCCGGTGCTTGGTCCACTGCATAACGAGCTGTCATTCCCGTGCGTAATGGCATAGCGAACGCCTGATTTCACAGCGTTACTGAGAGCGGCCTGTGCATAGGCATAGATACAGACCTGAAATGCAGCAAAGAGAAATGGAAACGCCAGAAGCAGCGCCAAACTTGTCTCGAGACTACTGGAGCCTGCGATATTCGTTCGAAGCCGACGAAAGCGACTAAGAATGCTCTGCATGGCGCTCATCAGTCCATTACCCGCATCGACGCATACCGATGAAAGGAGAGTGTAGGGATGAGCGATATCTTGAAGAAGCTAAGGGGAATAGGCGGCTGGACAGTGTACGTAATATCTACTCGGTTCAATAAAAAGGTAGGAGCCTCAGGGTCCGTCTGAGTAGCTGTAGAGGTATTCGTGGAGACGGATGGTCCATAACTGCTGCATTTTGTGACATTTCCCGAGACGCCCACGGCCTTCGAGCAAACGTTCACGCTTACCGAAGTGGCAGCATTGCTCCCCAGATCGCCGATAGCTAGTGCAGCAACTGAGGAGGAACTGGTAGACGGGCCCGCTGCTGGCAGAGAGATCTGACCCGGTGACTGATATCCCTGTATCGAATATTCCACCGCATTTCGCGAGGAAGAGACCAGGGTAGATGCAGTGATGAAAAAATACGCAAACTCCACCGCGTAGAGAACGGATAGCAGCAGAAGCGGAACAAACACAGCTACTTCGAGGAGACTTCCGCCATCCGTCGCAGCAATCCATGTGCGCCGCCCGCTTTTTCGCAGATGTGGCCTGAGAGTCATATCGTCTACGGCTACTACAGCAAAGACTTACAATATCCGGTCAAACAGGAGACGAAAATGCCCCGATAGGGCTCTTGCTCTCGGTGTAAGCCCGTGGTAATGATTGACAGTTTGGCCTCCCATTCAGCGCTCGCCTTCGAATTACTGATGGCCGATAACACCAACCCTTGAACTCTGTGCCTCGGAGACCGTCTGACTCTGTACGTTCCGGACGAACACGGCTGCCATTTTGTCTTTGTAGGCCAGATGGAAATGGGGAGACATGCTCAGTAATTGAGTAAGCGGCTCATCCACCGGAGCCACTACAAGGCTCGAGCGAGCCAGCTCAGGATCGCTCTCCCAGCCTGGTCGGCCACCCCACGTAGCGACAGAGCGATCAATCCTCTGATCCCCATAGAGCGCAGCTCTTCCATCCATGCTCACCGGAAGACGAAGCTCCCAAATCAAAATGCCGCCCCAGTTATAGGTGTTATAGAGTGGCCCGGCATACTGCTGTGTCTTGGCAAAATCTATCGCCCTGATCGGCATGGAGTCTTCAAGGATCGTCTCCAGCCTTCTGTTGTCGATCCGCATGACTGTACCAGCAAGGCCTACTACAAGCAGTGCGGCGAAACCAACTGCCGGCCATGCGACTAAGGCAATTACTCTCTCTTTCCCAGTATCACCTTCGGCCGTCTCCCGGTCTGATATAGCCTCTGCAAGGATCCCGACACCCACAATCACTACCATCCACACATCACGTTGCGAGCGAAAAGAGATGACGATCGCAGTGGCAAGCAGGCAACCTTCGAAAAGATCGAAGTGACGTTTCCGGAAGAGCGCGATGGCAGCTGCGATTGCGATCACCAGAACGAGATAGTCTCCAGCATCGCGGAATGGAATCGCCTGCAGCTCATTGATCTTGTTCACCACTCCAGGTTGTGAAGCCAGCTGCCAGGCAGCGACATAGATCTTCCATCCGTAAGGATTGAAGAGTGTGGCCAGCACGCAGGCCCCAAAGATGCCCAGACGTTCCGACACTTCACGCCAGGTACGATCTCCACCTGCACGTTCCACAAAGGCGCCTGCCAAAGAAGCATCTCTCGATAATGCACTGCGCAGGAGAGGCACAATCGCAGCGATAAGCAGGACAACAAGACCATCGATAAACTGGATATGAAGGTTCGCCCACACGGCGAAGATCAGCGGCAGCCACAAAAGCGCTCGCTTGTTAGGTCGATCCTCGCCTTCTCCGTAGGCGCCTAAGAGAATGTCCAGTTCTATAACAAAAAACAGAACCGTCAGCAGCCAGGGACGGGGAGTAAAGAGGCGGCCAATACCGACTGTTGCGCCAAGCGTCAGGAGTATCGCTTTTGTGAAATCCGATTGTAATCGTTGCAGAAAGCGATAAAGGACCGCTGTAATTGCCACCACCATCGAGCTGGTGTAGATTACGATGCCCAGCAAGCCAAAGTGCCTGTACAGGAAGTACATCAGCAGCTCAAAAGCCCAGCTGTATGCCTCCCACGGCGCCTTGCTCATGGTCGAAAATGGATCCACTACAGGAATTGCACGATGCTGCAGGATCCACTCACCCGTCCGCAGGTGCCACCATACATCGGGATCATTTACGCATTGCTGGTGAAACACAAAGAGCGCAGGCGCGGCAAATAGAAGAAGCAGCAGGAACGCTTGTGCAACGCGATCTGTTGCCGGCACATTTCTCAAATTTTTCATGGTCGCCATCGCCGACAGATTTCGTCCGTTGGAGGGCACGCGGCCAGAGGCCGATACCACGCTTCACAACGCTACATGATCAGTTAAATCTCTGAGAGGCTATGACTCAATCACACAAAGGTGGTGACAAGGACATTTCGTGCACGTCCGGTCACAGACTTGGAACAAGATCGGCCAGGCAACTCGGCCCGCAGTCGCACAGCACCTCGCACGTATCCTGCTGGCAAATCAGGAAGATTGACCGGTTAGCCGTCGATACTCCATCAGCATACAGACTCTCCAACTCAGAATCATGCCGAATGCAAGTACGAAGAACAGACCTGCCGTCTGTTCCAGGGTAATCACCTTATTGACATAGTTGCGTGCAGCCAGGCGGATAAGCGCCAGCACAATCATGACGATGAAGAATGCCTTGGATCGCCGCATCATGATTGCGTCACCTTCGACGCTGAGCCTGGAGGTCCGGACCAGAGGATAGGCGAGAACCACCGCCCCCACCAAAAACGCGATCAACGCCCAGGACCACGGGACCCGAAACATGGGAACTAGAAACATCGAAAAGCCGGTCGCCATTCCCATCGGCGGAATGATCACTTTTTTGATTGTTACCGGTGTTCTACCTTCGCGTATTCTCCACGCCAGAACGGCAAAAAACCCTAAAACACCTGCTCCAATCGAAGATCCCGGTAAAGCAACCATGTCTTAAATCGTACCCTACCGCCGCGTCCCGAACAAAGCGACTCCCCAGGAACTCGCCGCGCGCAGTTTCGTCTGGGGTTTCGCTCGCCGGATGTCCCCGGACCGCTATTTGGTACGCAGGAACGCTATTAGGTCTGAAATGTCCTTGTCCGTAAGATTGGGATGCGGTGGCATCGGAGGCTTGGCATCCGGAATTCCAGTCCTCGCCACGGTGCGAACGCGAGCCTCTCCCACGCGGTCAACAACTCCGATCAGGGATGGAAAAATAGGTGGCATCCCTGCGCGCGTCGGCTGGTGGCAAACTGCGCAGTTCGCCATATAGATGGTCTTCCCCTTAGCCGCATCGCCCTTCTCTTCTTTCACAGCGACCTTCGCCTGGGGTGGAGCTCCCGGCAGCGAACCTGCTGCAGAACCGGGACCGGAATTCGCCGCTTTGGAAGCAACTGCTTCGGACTGAGCGGGCTGCGCCGAGGTTGGCGCAGCCGAAAGCATGGGTGAGCCTTTCCACGTCTCCAGAAAGTTCTTCGAAAATCCGGACGTTTCCGCAACCGAATCAAGGGTCGGCACAGGTGTGCCTTGCGGTACATCCTGCGGTGTCGCATTCTGGCTCAGCTGCAGTGCACGGATGTATGCCACGACCGCCCAGCGATCTTCAGGCGTGAGTTGTGCGGCATATTCGGGCATGGCTCCATACCCATTCGTGATGACTGAGAAGAAATGGCCCAGCGGTTCTTGTCGCAAACGATCCGAATGAAAACTCGTCGCCTGGTAGTACCCACGCTGCACGATCATTCCCTTGCCGTTGCCCACACGGGAGTGACACGGCGTGCAGTAGATGTTGTACCGCTCCTGTCCACGGCGTAGCACCGTCTCGGTGACCGGGAAGGGCATGCCGTCGCCCTCTGCTCCGTTCTGCATGCCGGTCATGAAGTAGTCGCCGCTCTCGCTCTGCGAACGCGCAATCGTTCCTTGTACCTGCGGCCGCACCGACCTGCCATCAGGAAAAAACGTGGTTGAACGCAGCGGAAACATCTTCGGCTGGTCGTGCATGTCCTGTCGGCAACCCGTCAAGGCGCCAGGCAGGATCAGCGATGCCCCCACCAGAAGGAAGCAGGTTGATCGAGAACGAAAATGCGAAGGCATGATGCTCCGTACAGAAGGACGAGTGTCGTGAAGAGACTACATCAGCGATTCTACTGGATTTATTTCAAGGTGCGTAAATACCGAACAAGTTCGCCGATCTCTTCCTTCTTCAAAGAGCTTTTGAACGGAGGCATGTTGTTCTGTCCATCCGAAATCACGTGGATCAGCTGGGCGTCAGACTGCGACTGTACCTCTTTGGAGGTAAGGTCCTTCACCTTGAGCGACTTGCCCATCTCCGAGCCGCGACCGTCTGCACCATGGCACATGGCGCAGCGAGAGTTGAAGAGGTCCTTCGAGCCGGCGGACGAGTTGCCCTGATCCTGGCTGAGCGCGCTATGTGTTGACAGACTGAGCCCCAGCCCGACCGCGACCAGCAACAACCGACTCACACCCCAAAATTCTCTCTTCATATTCCCCAAAACCTCATCGACAAAGAATGACGGATTTTCGCAAATAAACCACGCCACCGCGTTACAAAACTGTACATCACTGGCGTAGCCGGTGCCAACAGACCGCCCCTGCGATTATTTCGTCTTCAATATAGATAGGCAAATAACCACCGGTTTGATGAGTGGCTTGCTGCTTACCGAGGAGGGACCTGGCTCATCACATATACCAGCTCGCCGCCCTGCGTAATCTGGTCATAGGTGAGCTTCCAGCCGTTCACCGGCTGGCCATTCAGTTCGATCCTCTCAACGTATCTCGCTCCGGATTCAGCTCCCTCCGCCGTGATCCGCAACGTTCGTTTGTTCGGAAGCTGCACGGCGACATGGTCAAACGAGGGCGAACCGATCCAGTACTCAGGGACCCCAGGACAGACCTCGTACAACCCAAGGGCGCTCAGGACATACCACGCGCTCATCTGACCGGCATCGTCATTCCCGGCAAGACCTCCCGCTCCATCCCTGTACTCTGACTTCATGAGAGCGCGCACTTGTTGCTGCGTCTTCCACGGCGCCCCTGCCGCGTTGTAAAGATAGGCGATGTGATGACTCGGTTCGTTTCCGTGATCATACAATTTGTCGCGGAACAGCTGATCGAGCCTCGATTCGAACTTCTTCGCTCCTCCCATACGCTCCATGAGCCCCGAAACATCCTGGGGTACAAAGAACGTGTACTGCCACGGGAGCCCCTCGGTGATCCAGGTATACTTGCCCGCGGGATCGAAAGGCGTTTGCCACGAGCCATCGGCATGCCTGCCACGCGCAAAGCCCGTCTCCGGGTCTATAACGTTCTTCCAGTTTTCTCCGTGCAAGGAAAACAGCTTCGCGTCTTCACCTTTTCCCAGTTCCGCGGCAAACCTCGCCAACATCGCGTCATCGTAGGCATACTCAAGCGTTCTCGAAACCTGCTCATTCTTATGGAAGGCGTCGTCGATGTGATCTTCGAGCGGAATGTAGCCGTACTTCAAATAGGACGGAAGCCCGCGGCGCCCTTTGCCGTCCAGGTACTCCTCCCGCGAGCCAGGAATCTCGGTCGCGTTCTTGCGCATAAGAGCGTAAGCCGTAGGCACATCGAAGCTCCGTATCCCCTTGTTATACGCGTCGATCAAAGCGACAATCGCGTGATCTCCCACCATCTCCGAGGTATAGCTGTTCCATGCGGGAAAGATCGGAAGAAATCCACCCTGGGTTCCCTTCACCACCAGCGACTGCATCATCGCGGCATCGCGATCAGGATCAAGAATCGTAAGCAGGGGAAGCTGCGCACGGAAGATATCCCACAGCGAGAAATCATCGTAGACGATGACCCCCGGCGACCGCTCCACCTCTCCGTGCGCCGCAAAGCGCGGATAAGTCCCGTCCACATCGCTGTAGGTCCGAGGAGCCAGCATTGCATGATACAGCGCTGTATAAAACACGGTTCTATCCGGAGAGCTCCCCTGAATCTGTATCCTGCCCAGCTGGCGGTGCCATTCCGTCCGCGCCCTCTCCCGGATTCCCTGGTAATTCCAGTCGGGAATCTCGCGGCTCAGGTTCTTCCGTGCCTCTTCAACACTTACAAAGGACGTTCCAATCCGTACCTTGATAACCTGACCGCTGCGCACTGCACCGAAGTCAACGTATGTTCCAAAGCCGCCCCGCGGATTTGCAACAGGGACACGTGCCGAAGCCGCTGAGGCTCCTCCGGTGGAGGTCATCATGGCTGGTATTCGTATGACACTCGGCTCCTTCCCATCTCCAATCTGCTCTGTCTTCCCCGCCTCGCTCTTGTCACCCACCCAGGTCCCGTTCGACACAATAGGACGGTCAAACTGAATAACGAAATACGCGCTGTAGCCGGCCAGCTTCCCGCTTCCCGCATACTCTCGCCGGACCGGAACGCTTCCCGTCACCTCCGCCTTCGCCGCATCCACGCGCACCCAGCCGTCCCCTCCGCGGGAGTTGTTCTCGACGACAATCCAGCTCTCTGACGCGGCTTTCCGAAAGCGGAAGAGCATTATTCCGGACCTGGTTGTTCCGGTAATAGCAGCGTCAATACCGTACTCCTTCAGATTGACGCGGTATTCATAAGGAGCAGCCTTCTCAGACGCTCTTTCAAAGCCCGAAGACCGCTCGGCGGCCTCTGTCTTCAGCTCTCCGGTGCCGGGCATCAGCGTCATACTGCCGTAATCCGGGACGCAGCTCCCACTCAGAAAATGGGAGCCACGAAACCCCTGAATCCGGGGATCCGCAAAGTAGTATGGAGCAATGCATTTGATCTCGCCCGCGCGGGTCTGAGGGCTCCAGCTCGTCATCGCAAACGGAAATCCCACGGCAGGGTAGGTCTGCCCCTCCTTCTCCGTTCCAACCAGCGGATGAACCAGGTCCTCTACCGTCTGGGCAAGCGTCGCACCCGTGGAAAGAAGAAGAAGCATCATTAAAAGAGCGGTTTGGATCATAAATTAATTCTTTCGGAAGCCAGAAGTCCGGCAGAGCACGGAGGCCCGCACAACTTCGATAGAAACGTTGGATCATTATGACAGAGTGCAGCTGCTGAAGGTTCACCTGCCTCCCCATGGCGAACCCGATTGCATCTAACCGTTCACCGGCAGCGGCGCTACCGTCTGTCACATTTTTATTACGATCTCTCTTTGCTGTCCCCGCCCGAGAGTGCTTGATCTAAAATTCACGCGCAAGAGCGATAGAATCGGCAAGGGCGAGCCTCAACTTTCTGCACCACTCTTCCGATTCGATCAAGGTATGCCATACTCAGCTTCAAAGTGAGACGGCTATGACGGTTCCTGACTCCAGCGCGGAAGAGCTACGGCTCCTCTCTCTTGCAATCAACCAGATAGACAGGGCCCTCGTCGTTTTGGACCAGGACGCCCGCATCGTCTACACAAACCGCGCATTCACGACGCTATTCGGATATTCGGCCGCTGAGATTCGCGGCAAAAGAGCGATGGAATTCCTCGCTGGGGCCGCCACCCACCCCGCCCATCTCAAACGTTTGCGCAAGAAAACGTGGAGCGACAAGGCTTTTCTCGATGAGATTGCGCTTTATCGGAAGGATGGCCGGGAAGTCTGGGTCTCTGTGAGCACGAACCCCGTCCTCGACGCAACCGGTAAAGTCAGCAACCTAGTTGTTTTGCTGGCCGACATCACTGAGGCAAAGCAGATACAAAGCCTTCAGCGCATAGTTTTGGAATCTCTCGCCAACGGTTTATCGCTGGTCGAAACCGGCGATCTGCTATGCAGAACGGTGGAGAGGATCGCGCCGGAGGTTTTATGCTCCATCCTTCTGGTCGACGCAGCCGGCACGCTACAATCGCTGGCCGCTCCTAGCCTCCCCCAGAGCTATTCGGATTCGATCAAAGGGGTACCGATCGCTCCCGATGCAGGCTCCTGCGGAACAGCTGCTTTTACCGGAACAGAGGTCTGCGCCGTCGATATTGAAACAGATCCGCGATGGACAAAGCATAAAATCCCAGCTCTGAGGGCAGGACTGCGGGCCTGCTGGTCTTCTCCCATCAAGATGCGGGACGGCAGCGTAGTGGGCGCCTTCGCTCTCTATTACCGCGAGGCTCGTGAGCCCAGCAGTCTCCATAAGGAACTGGTTTCCGTATGCCTGCATCTCTGCTCCCTAGCGATCGAGCGCGAACAGGCAAAGCGTCAGATCGAGCATCTTTCGCGCTTCGATACGCTTACCGGATTACCCAACCGGAAATCCCTTTACGAGCTTGCGAACGATCTCCTCCACACTTCTGCATACAGAGGGATCGTGTTTCTTGCTCTCGATATCGACCGCTTCAAACACATCAACAGCACCTTTGGAGCTTCCACAGGAGAGCTGATCCTCATCGAGACAGCCTCGCGCTTGCAGAAGCTGGCGCCGCCACACAGCTGTGTCGGCCGTATTGGCGGAGACTCTTTCGTCGTCGTCGCCGAAGACTTCGATGCGACACGCGCCTCGTTGCTCGCAGAGAAAATCCTCCTCACCCTTCAGGAACCCATTCACCTGCCCGAAACAGTTCTGTCAATCTCCGTTGGCATTGGGATCACCCTGTCAGAGCAGGCGGGCATCGCTGCCGACGCTCTGGTAGAGCAGGCTGTAAGCGCAATGCACGAAGCCAAGCTCCAAGGCACAGGTCTTTACCACTTCTACCGGCCTGAGATGAATCGCCTCGCCCAGGAACGCCTGCGCATCGGGGCCGCCCTCAGGAGCGCAATCAAATCAAACTCCTTCCAGCTTCATTACCAGCCACAAATCCACCTCGCGAATGGAAGACTCATCGGCGTCGAAGCATTGCTTCGCTGGAAAGACGAACAGCTCGGTCACATCTTGCCGGAGCAATTTATTCCGCTCGCCGAAGAGATCGGCCTCGTCGAAGCGATCGGCTGCTGGTCCCTCCGCGAGGCATGTCGTCAGATGGCAGACTGGCAGCGAAGGGGGCTCTCTGTTCCGTCCGTTTCAGTCAATCTATCCCCTACGCAGTTTCACGATCAGGACCTCTTCGACTTCATCTCCGGATTACTTTCCGAATACAACATCGCCCCCGGATGCCTGACAATCGAGATCACCGAGAATGTCACGATGGGTTCTGATACAGAGATCCTGCAGATACTTGGCCGCCTTCATCACATCGGGGTGGGATTATCAATCGACGACTTTGGCACCGGTTTCTCCAGCCTCGCTCGTCTCATACGGCTCCCGGTCACGGAGCTCAAGCTCGACCGTAGCTTCATGCGCGACCTCGAAACCGATGTAGCAGTCCAGGCAGTCGCAACGGCAGTCATTCGAATCGGTCAGAGTCTCAATATGAACGTCATCGCCGAAGGCGTCGAGACAGAACTGCAGGCTCAGCTTCTCGCCAGCTACGGCTGCGACGCCGCACAAGGATTCCTGTACTGTATGCCCCTGCCCGCCGCCGAGCTGGAAAACTGGATCAGGAATAAATTCCAAAACACGCCGCTGCCTTTGTCTTCATGAGTGAAGACACGTGTCCCGTTTTGCACATAGCACCCCATATCTTGCGTTGACCCGCCTTGGAGCACTTGATATAGTCGTCCTACTTCATGGTGCTCTCGACGAAATTGTCGAGACTGAAAAGGGAATCCGGTGAGAATCCGGAACTGCCCCGCAGCGGTTAGCAGGAACGAAAACTCCAGAGATGCACTGGCCCGCAAGGCTGGGAAGCGGGAGTAAGTAGGTAGCCTGCAGAGTCCGAAGACCTGCCTGAACGTCGTGCGATACAGCACGAATCTCACACACCTCCGAGGGGAAGGTGCGGTGGCCGTGGCTCGTCTTCTTACGTGCCTCCCGCCGTCTTCCGTTCGCAGGCAAAGGACGGCCTCATGGCGGCACAAGCGACCCTGAAGGAGCTGAACCCCAGCTTTCCCTCTCCCGACTCCATCCCACAGATGCAGGTCCGCAAAAGAAACGGCGACCTCGAACCCGTCGACGTCAACAAAATTGTGCGCGCCGTGCAGCGATGCTGCCACGGCCTGCAGCACGTCGATGTAATGCGCGTAGCCACTCGAACAATCGGCGGGTTGTTCGATGGCGCCACCACCCGCGAGCTTGACGCCCTTTCTATACAGACAGCGGCAGCTCTGATCGCTGAGGAGCCGGAATACTCCCGCCTGGCCGCACGCCTTCTCCTCGCTACGATCGAGAAAGAGGTAGCAGGACAGAACATCTATTCCCTCTCGCAATCCATTGAGGTCGCTTGCGCAGAAGAACTGGTTGCAGGCGAGGTCGCGGAGTTTGTCTCAGCAAATGCGCGGAAGCTGAACAGCGCAATCGACAATCAGCTTTCCGACAGGTTCGAGTACTTCGGGTTGAGGACCGTCTACGACCGTTATCTGCTGCGGCATCCCGTCACGCGACAGGTTCTTGAAACACCACAGTACTTTTTCATGCGCGTCTCCCTTGGGCTCTCGATGCGCATCAACGAGGCCATCGCGTTCTACCGCCTCATGGCTTCGCACGACTATCTTCCAAGCTCTCCCACCCTCTTCAACAGCGGTACCAGGCATGCGCAGATGTCTTCCTGCTACCTCCTGGATTCGCCACAAGACTCGCTCGAAGCCATTTATGACGCCTACAAGCACATCGCAATGCTTTCTAAGTTTTCGGGAGGCATTGGGCTGGCCTTCCATAGAGTACGCTCCGAAGGTTCTCTCATCCGAGCCACCAACGGCCTCTCTAACGGTATTCTGCCTTGGCTGCGCACCCTCGATGCCTCAGTAGCAGCCGTCAATCAGGGTGGAAAGCGCAAGGGCGCCTGCTGCGTCTATCTGGAGCCCTGGCATGCCGACATCGAATCGTATCTTGAGCTGCGCGATAACACCGGCGACCAGGCTCGCAGAACATACAATCTCAACTTCGCCCACTGGATTCCTGATCTCTTCATGCAACGCGTGGAGCAGGGCGGCGCCTGGTCACTCTTCGATCCGAAGATCGTTCCCACATTTCCCGACCTCTACGGAGAAGCCTTTGAAGAAGCCTATTGCGAAGCAGAACGCCAACACAGGTACGTCAAGCAGCTACCGGCCCGCGATATCTATGCACGCATGATGCGCACCTTGGCGGAGACCGGAAATGGCTGGATGGTCTTCAAGGATGCATGCAATCGCAAGTGCAATCAGACTGGGGCGCCTGGCAATGTCGTTCATCTCTCGAACCTCTGCACCGAAATTACAGAAGTTACCTCATCGTCCGAGATAGCCGTCTGCAATCTGGGTTCGATCAATCTTTCCAGGCACGTCCTGGACGGAACCTTCGACTTTGAAAAACTTGCTGCTACCGTGCGTCACGCTGTTCCCATGCTTGACCGAGTCATCGACATCAACTTCTACCCGGTCACTCAGGCAGCTGGCGCAAACAGCCGATGGCGTCCGGTAGGGCTGGGCGTCATGGGACTGCAGGATGTCTTCTTCCAACTCCGCATCCCCTTCGATTCGGAGCAGGCAATGCAGCTCTCAGCCAGAATCCAGGAAGAGATCTACTTTCACGCTCTCACCGCCTCCTGCGATCTCGCTGTACAAAACGGACCCTACCCCGCATTTCATCAATCGCGTACCTCCCGCGGCGAACTACAGTTCGACCTGTGGGATACGCGACCCAACAACATCGAACGATGGGAGTTGCTGCGCGATCGAATCCAACAGACCGGCCTTCGCAATTCACTGCTGGTCGCAATCGCCCCAACAGCCACCATCGCTTCCATCCTCGGCTGCTACGAGTGTATAGAGCCTCAACTGTCCAATCTCTTTAAACGAGAGACACTCTCAGGCGAGTTCATGCAGATCAATCGCTATCTGGTTCAGGAGCTGAAGCAGCGAGGCCTCTGGTCCGAGGCAATGCGAACCCGAATCAAGCTCGCAGAAGGATCGATTCAGGCAATCGAGGAAATTCCCGAAGACCTGCGACGAATCTACCGCACCGTCTGGGAGATCCCCATGCGGTCGCTGATCGATATGGCCGCAGCACGCGGCCCCTACATCGATCAAAGTCAATCCCTCAACCTGTTTGTCGAATCGCCCAACATCGGTCGGCTCAGCTCCATGTATATGTATGCCTGGAAACGCGGCCTCAAAACGACATACTATCTGCGCTCTCGTCCTGCCACCAGGATCGCCAAGACCACCGTCTCCGCGCACGCGGCCGACCGAGAAGGACCCGTGCCAGGCGCCTCGGAGAAGATCGCCTGCTCGCTCGAAAACCCTGACACCTGCGAAGCCTGCCAATAGAACGGAGTATGACCAATGACAACGACGACGCCCCATGCCATCCTCGACCCTGGCCTCTCCCTCACCCTTAGGCCCATGCGTTATCCCATCTTCTTCGAGATGTTTAAAGATGGAATTCGCAATACCTGGACCGTTGAGGAGATAGATTTTTCCTCCGACCTGGCCGACCTGCGTTCAAAACTCACGCCCGCGGAAACGCACCTGATCCAGAGGCTCGTAGCCTTCTTTGCCACCGGCGACTCGATCGTTTCCAACAATCTGGTTTTGAATCTCTATAAACACATCAACTCGCCGGAGGCTCGACTTTATCTTTCGCGACAGCTCTTTGAAGAAGCTGTGCACGTGCAGTTCTATCTCACCCTGCTCGACAACTACGTCCCCGAACCCGATGCACGCGCTGCGGCCTTTGCGGCCGTCGAAAACATTCCATCGATCACCCAGAAAGCGCAGTTCTGCATGCGATGGATGGATTCCATTCAGCAGCTGAACGAGCTCCAAACCCGCCAGCATCGCCGCCAGTTCCTGCTGAACCTCATCTGCTTTGCCGCATGTATTGAAGGACTCTTCTTCTTTGCGGCCTTCGCATATGTCTACTTCCTACGATCCAGAGGACTCCTGAACGGCCTGGCCGCTGGCACAAACTGGGTCTTTCGTGACGAGAGCTGCCACCTCGAATTCGCATTCTCCGTCGTCAATGTCGTGCGTGCCGAAGAACCCTCCCTCTTCGATCCGGATCTCGAGCTCCAGGTCATCGAGATGATGAAGGATGCCGTCGCCTGCGAACTGCAGTTCGCCGAGGACCTGTTGTCCGGCGGCGTCGCCGGACTCTCAGTACGTGACATGCGTCAGTACCTTGAATACGTCGCCGATGCGCGCGTCGAACGCCTTGGGATGAAACCCATCTTCGGCTCTAAAAATCCCTTCGCATTTATGGAGCTGCAGGATGTTCAGGAACTGACGAACTTCTTTGAGCGACGAGTGTCGGCGTATCAGGTAGCTGTAGCCGGCGAAGTAGCCTTCCATGAAGATTTCTAATCCGGAGCAAAACCTCATTCTGCCAGCCTCTACCATAAGAGGCTGGCATCACTCTGAAAGGCATCTCTCCGTATCGAGATAATCTCGATCCTGGATCTACCTCGTTATTCCGACCACTCACGGGCGTTATAAACCCTTGGGATCCCGTACATCTGGTTCGTGCGGACCAGGGACTCTACGCGCCACTGCAGGGAAAAGGGAAGTGAAAATTCCAGGCAGTCAATTCTTGCTCTGTCTCTATGTCGTCCCGTCTCCTACGCGAGACCAGGCACTTAGCTTGGATTGGCCTCGCCCCAGAAGATGTAGGTTCCGCTTCGGGTCGCAACGACCACGTCCGTCCTGCCATCCCCGTTTAGGTCCGTGGCAAGAATGTCCGAGCCTGCTCCCGATCGGTTGTGAATCAAGTGTGGCACCAACTCGGCGCCGCCTGGCGCCTTCGGATTCCGCACCGTCTGATACCAGTACAAAACAGCCGGGCCGTAGGGATCAGGATCATAGAAATCGTCCAGGTGCGAGAAGACGCGTTTGCCTACGAGAAAGTCCGGAATCCCGTCACCGTCGATGTCGGCCATCGTTGTGCCATGTGGCTGCGAAAAGGAAACGCCGCCTGAATTCTTATCGAAATGCATGCCCATCACGTCGTGCTTCACAAAGCTGATCCCACCATTAGCCTTATCGCGCTTCTGCTCAAACCAGGCCAGACCCCATCCGTGAGATTCAAGAGTGGTCACTACGTCAGCCAGTCCATCGCCGTTCACGTCGTAAACTGCCATGTCGCATCCACCCGCGGACGTGCGGGCCCATCGCCCGAAAGCCACAGGATGAAACTTCCACGACACACTGTCTGCACCTGCGGCAGGCTGTTCCCACCAGCCCTCAGCATCGAGGATATCGATACGGCCATCCTGATTGATATCTCCAGCTCCTATACCGTGCGGGGGCCAGGGACCACGTTCGGAGATGTGGTGAATGATCCACTTTGTGGATACGTCTTTCGGGTCCGGCCGGGCAACGCTGATGTAACCGTCGCCGGAGGTATAGATAAACTCCGGCTTGCCGTCGCCATCGACGTCGCGGATGATCGTCTCTTCGCCAAAGACGGAATCGACCACGTGGTAGTGCTTCCAGCGTCGCTGTTCTCCGCCTGGATTGATATAGAGATCCGCTCCCACGCCGCGCCCGGAAGTGAGCACATCCGGCCAGCCATCGCCATTGAAGTCCGCCGCCCGCTCGATCCAGTCCTTCACTGGATACTGCGTCGAAGTGTTGTACGCTTCATTGGGATAGATCTCGGTCGAATCCCGGTAAGAAGGCCCATAATAAATAAAGGGACCACTGACAATATCCATTTTGCCGTCGTGGTTGAAGTCTGCAGCAGCAGCAGACCACCCATAAAAAAACTCATTAACACGTTGCATGCGGAAGCCTTTGCCAACGACTTCATCTGGCCGTGACTTGATTGCAAGGTTCTTCCATGCAACATCCTTGAAGTGGACTTCGCTCCCCGGCCCGGCATAAAGAGCCATGGGGCCATACTCATCCATCTTCTCCGTAGCTGCGCTTGCTTCTCCTCCACCGTCGTTAAGAAAACTGCGGATGATCTCGGCATCAAGCAAGACCTCAACCTGGTTCCATCCCTCCCGCATTCCCCGTGGTGGATGCGGCATAAGGGTTACTCCAGCTGGAGGATCAGGTAATGGAGGAGGAGCTACGGGTTTACGTGCCGGGCCAGTCGATTCCGATGGAGGAGCCTGGGGCGCATAGCGGGCCTGCCCGCCTGCTCGGCGCAACTCGGTCTTACTGGTGATCTTGCCGCCCTCATCGATCATCACCCGGTAGAGGGCCAGCGCGTTACCGTCAATCGCCAGCATCACGCCCGTCAGACCTGCATCGCGCTTTTCCATGCGAAAGAGAACGCCCGTATTGCAGGGTCCCGCACAACGGAAGGAGAGATACATTGCAGAGTCCTGAAACGGCTTATCCGTTACCAGCCAGCCTTCGCCCCCCTTGGCCGTAATCTCGCCATTGTGCCCGCTCCAGGAAGCCGAACCCAGGGTATGCCAGCCGCTAAGCTCCGACCCTTCAAAGGTGCTGTCTGGAATAAAGGTGGGTCCGGCCTCGGCATGCAGAAGGCTAATGGCAAGCGACCCTGCAAAACATAAAATCCATAAGCCTTTCAGGCCGGATACCCAGGTGCGCCCCATTCTCCATCTACCTCTCTTGCATAATGCGCAAATCTTGTTGGTAATGATGCAGACGATGGTAGGCAGCCCTCCGTTACGCTGTCAACTGATTCATTACGACCGAATTTGGGTCGCAAGGCGCGCCGCTTCGCACCGAGGTCCATCTTTATTGAAAGAACCATATTCCCGGAGAGTCCGCCTTATCTCTTCCGAGCGCTCATCGTTGTCTGACCGTCTAGAAAGAGATGCGACCTGCAAACTGAATCAATCGAGGATTATTGATCTGGGTGCTGACCACGCCGTAGTTCGAGCTGCCGACCGACGTTCCAGGATCGCCAAACTGAACTCGGTTGAAAAGGTTGAAGACCTCAGCTTTGAACGTAAAGCTCACTCTCTCGGTAATTGGGATCGATTTGCCAAGCGTGAAATCCCAGTTCGCAACGCCATGGTCCCGCAATGTGCTATCCGTGCGGCTTTCATTTCCAAAGGTGAAGGCTGGCGGTGCAGCGAATGCAGCGGTATTGAACCACTTCGTCAAACGGCTCTGGGCAGGTCCACCGATCTTCTTAATAGCACCTGGCACAACGTTGGGACGGGAGCCTCCACCCTGCGATCCCGTCTGATTTGTGGCTGTCGTCAGGGCTAATGGGAAGCCGGTCTGCAGGGTGGTAATTCCATTGATGGACCACCCCCCGATAACGCGGTTCATCACAGGGCCGACGTTGCCCAGAAATCGCCTGTTCGTTCCAAAGGGAAGATCAAGCACATAGCTGACAACAAATCGATGTCGTACATCGTAGGTCGCCAGCGACTTCTCCGCCGCCAGGTTGTACCAGTTCTGGACCCCGGCAGCGCCATGCGTCTCAAGCCAACTCGTCAACGTATCCGTGTTGCTCATGAGCTTGGCCCACGTGTAGGAGGCTGATATCACTCCACCGGCCTTGAAGCGATCAATAAAGCGGGTCTGAAGGGAGGACCAGCTGGATGCTGCCTTGCCAGATCCTGAGGTGTCCTGGAAGGAAAGAAACTGCGGGTACGGACGGAGCAGTTGTGCCCGCGCCACAGTCCTGTTAGCCAGCGTGCCAGATGAAATCTTGCCATAGAAGGGATTGGGGACCTGCGCATTCAGCGCTGAGCCGGCAGCCATCTGGTTCTCCGTAAGCTGGTTGAGCTGGAAGGTCGAATAGGAAAGGTGCGTTCCCTTGGACCCCGCGTAGCCGATATCTATTGCCATCGCGTCTGTCAGCTGTCGTTGAATCTCTGCATTCCACTGCTGCGCATAGCCAAACGGCTGCGAAGGAACAGGAGAAGATATGCTCTGTCCTTCGAAGATGCCTAGCTGGGCAGGATTGTGTCCGATCGGTGGGATCAGTCCGTCCGGGAACGGATTGCCAAACGTCGCGGCCGGTAACAGGCTTGTCGTGCCGCCTACCGAAGGCACCATCGTAGTGGTCGCAGCGTTCACAGGCGACTGAAAGGCAGACATGCTGTAGTTCACCATGTCAGGTGGGATCCATGAAATTCCGTAGCCGGCCCGGAAGGAGGTCTTGGGGTCGAGCGCATACGCAATGTTGAAGCGCGGTGCAACCGTCTTGTAGTGGCTCACAATCTGGGTGCGTCCGGGATATAGCGGCGTATTTACAAGCGCCATCTGGCCCTTCAATCCCGGAAGTCCGACCGCGGCACCCAAAGGGTCAGCCGCATCGGGCAGCAGGACTGTCAACCGGTCGCTCTTCTCTCGTATCCCCTGGTTGTACTCCCACCGGACACCAGCCGTCACGGTCAGCTTTCCAAGCGTGACCGTATCCTGAAAGTAGGCAGCTGGATACCATTTGCTCGCATCCGTGAAGGCAATGCTGATAGCACTGCCACTCGCCGGATTTCCCAGGAAGAAGGAGGCGACCGAGTATCCGGTATTGGCTATCTGGGACGTCGTATTGGGATTGATCTGGGCCGTGAATCCCTGATCGAAGCTGAAGCTGCCAGCAGCATTGTTGCTCTGCGCAAAGTTCCAGTCGTTGCGCCGAACTTCACCACCGAATTTAAGCGTGTGTCTCCCCAGGATCTTCGTCAGATTGCCCGATAGAGCGAAATCGTTGGTGATCGATCGATTATCCACGCCTGAAAAACCGGCTATCCCGGAGATACTGGCCAGCGGAGCAACAGGTAAGGTGACCTGCGACGCAAGAGATCCCCAGGCTGGTCCAAACAGCGACAGATCGGTGCCGACCTGTTGCGGAGTGAATCCGTTTCGAGCGCGCAGATACGAGAGACGGAAATCTGCCACAGTATGCGGATTGAACGTATAGGTGTCCCCCACGACAAAGTTCTGCGCTCCGGTATAGCTATAAAGACCGCCGAAGTTTACTTTGAACGGATCGCTCGGAGTGCTCGATCCGGACCACCAGGAGTACCGCGCGAAGATTCTCTGGTTCGGGCTCACCGTCCAGTCTCCCCGGCCGTTGTATTGATTCGTGCTTCCGCCAAGCTTGACGTTTGTCGCAAAATTATTGACCGGCAAAAAGTTGCTGACTGTACCCGGCTGATTCGGCAGACCAAAATACCGGAAGAAGTGGGCCGACGCAACATCCAGCCGACTCATCGGAATCTTGTTATATCGGAACGGCTGCCGCGGAGTCGTCTGGCCCACTGGACAGCTCGGCGTTCCGGCCACGCCGCAGGTTGTCTGCGGATCGTAGATCTGTACGCCCTTGCCGGGCGTGCATACACCATTGCTGTCGAAGGACGTGCACAGCGAACTGAAGTCACCATTTCGCATCGCCTGCGTGGGAACTGTGTTCAGGTAAGGATTGCCCTTGCTGAACGAGAATCTCTCCCATGAGAAGAAGAAGAAAAGCGTGTCGCGCTTTACCGGCCCACCCACCGTCACACCTAACTGATTCTGGGTGAACGCCGGCGTCGGCGTGTGAGTGCGTTTGTTGAAAAAGGTGTTTGCATTGAGCACTCGATTGCGAATGTACTCATAGGCGCTTCCGTGAAAGGAGCTCGTACCCGAACGGGATGCCATATTCACCACTCCCCCGGCGAACCTCCCGAACTCCGAGCTCACAGCATTGCTATCCACCCGAAACTCCTGGATTGCATCCTGGGTCGGCACGAGCGCTGGGCTATTGATATAAATCGTATTCAAAGGCACCCCGTCCAGATAAAATGCGCTCTGGTTCGACATGCCTCCGCCAATCTGGTAATTCCCGAAACCCGTGTTATTCGTATAGGTCCCCCCAGCCTGATTACCTAACGGATTGCCGCCGGTAGAGCCCTGCGGAACCACCCCCGGAGCAAGAATCAGCAGATTGAAGACATTGCGCCCGCTCAAGGGCATCTCCTGCACCTGCTTGCCTTCCACGAGTTGCCCGAGCGCTCCCGGTTGTGTCTCAATGATCGGGGCAGACGTATCTACATCGACCGTCTGACTGATATCACCCACGACCAGCGTTGCATCCAGGCGAAGCGCCGCCTGCACCACCACTGCAATTGAAGCGCGCCTCTGCCGGCGAAACCCGCTCTTTTCAAAATCGAGGCTGTAATTTCCGGGAACAATGTTTACAAACTGATAGCTACCGCTTGCGTTCGTCTGCGCATCTCGTTTCTCTCCCGTCCCCTCGTTGGTCAGGGTGACGGAAGCATCCGCGATTGTCGCTCCGCTGCTATCGGTCACCGTTCCGATAATGGAGCCATAGGTGCTCTGGCCCCGAGCAGGCGCCAGCGAGAACAAGAATAGAAGCGCCACAAAAATGCATCCGGCGAAGCGCTTCGCAGAGCCGACGGAGGATCGAGCTTGTTGTCCGCGAATAGCCGTGTCACGATGCCAGACAGGAAAGTGCTTGAACATGGACCTACCCTCCATAACTGAATGCCTTAAATCCAAAGAACCCCTGCTGGAGCTGAGCTCCACCTTGATTCCCCACATATCACCCTGCGTGTACGCCGAGAACTATAAGCACTTGGCCAGAAAGATGGCATGGTGCATTTGAACCATTCCAGAACGGTGTAGCATTTCGATTGCCCGGAATGGCGGAACCTGCCATTCAACCTGATCCGTCGCAACTGTGAATCGAGTCCATGCCACTTTGCACCCTTCAACGACTGAGCATCCTTGCGACTGTTGCCATGTCCTTCGGTTTGGGGTCCTGTCGCACACCAGTCCCAACCATAGCGGTGATCCCCCCTGTCACCGGAACTCTGTTATGGGAAACCATGCACGGAGGCGCCGCCACTGAGGCCAGAAAACACCATCTGCACGTGTACTGGAATGCGCCAACGGAGGAAGGCGACACACAGAAGCAGATCGGTTTTATGGAACGGGCTCTCAACCGGCATCACGCCGGCATCGTTCTCGTTCCGGATGAGACCTTCGCCTTTCGCACCCCGGTGCAGCATGCCGTGGATAGGTCCGTTCCCGTCGTCGTCATCAATAACGAATTGGGCCTGCCTTCCGAGCGATATCTCTCCTATGTATTGAACGACGAAGTCGAAGGCGGAAAACTTGCGGCCCGTCGAGTCGCATCCATCCTGCACGGCAGGGGATCCATCGCAATTCTCGGCACAAATCCCCACCTGCAAAGCCTTCACAAACGAGAGCTGAGCCTGGAACGCACGCTTGCAACAGAGTTCCCTCAGATTCATATCGCCGTTCGCAAACTTGGAGATATGAGCATCCCCCACGAACAGCGCACGGCTGAGCAAATCTTCGATGCTGCACACCCCGTCGATGCCATCATCGCCCTCACGACAACATCGTTGCGCGGGGCATACTACGCACGGATTGAAACACAACGTTCTAAAACCATACCCATCATTGGATTCGACCAGGAACGCCTTCCCGCTATCAAAGCAGGGGAGATCGACTCGATTGTGATTCAGAACACCTTCGAGATCGGACGAATTGCTCTAAGAAATATCGCTGCACAACTGGCGGGAACCTCGGTCCCGGAACGCGTGTACGTCGAACCCATTCTGCTCACCAGGGCCAATTTCGACTCCCCTCAGCTAAAGCACATCACGCTCTTTCCGATGTTCCCCTGGAGCGAGCAATAGGTATGCGGACCACTACCCGGAAAGTCACAGCGGTCGCCTTTATCCTGGCGATTGCCGCCATTCTGGTCTGCGGATTCTATCGTCACTTCGTCCCCGCCTCCCATCCGGCAATAGCGGCCTTCCAGCCGGGTCGTGCGCAGGATTGGACTCCGTATGGAGGTTCCTGGAAGATCTTCAACGACAGCATACAAAATGACTCAGAAGAACGAGGGGCGAAGCTGATGAACGGATCCCCGGATTGGAGCGACTATGTTGTCGAAGCAGATATACAGGTCCTCGGTCCCTACGGAGACGCGGGCATTCTTCTGCGCTCCTCCGGCGAAGAAGAAGGTGTCGACTCTTATCACGGCTATTACGCCCTCCTCCGCAACATGAATGACACTCTTACCATCGGGCGCGCTGACTACGGTCTCGATCAGTTCGTCACTGAGCCCATCATTCCTCAGATAGGTCAACAGGAATGGTTTCATCTCAAATTCGTCGCTTACGATTGTGATCTCGCAGCAGAGGCCATCTCTTCCTCCTCCAACACCAGGACGTATGCTGCCGCTCATGACCCGCGATGCATCCACAAAGGTCGCTTTGGCCTGCGTTCCTTTTCTACCAGCGCGCGTTGGAAGAATATTCATCTCCATGCTGCGACTCGTAAGGATTTGGAAGAGATTACCGGCCATACGACCATCGAGAACATCACTTACAGCCCTGATTGGGTCCGAAATGCCGTCCACTTCCCACCGGTGGACCGCTACATGGCTCCGATTCACCGCGAAGCAGAGAGGCTACGAAGCGATGCTCATATCGAATCGATCGATCATCTGGCACTGATGAATCTTTATGACCAGCATGTCGTTACAATCCACGGCGTGGTCACGCTGGCTGCTCCGGAACTCTACATCCAGGACGGCACCGGCGGCATTCGTGCACCAGATGCAATCCTCACCGGGCCAGTGAAGGCAGGCGATCAGGTTGAGGCGCATGGAACCGTCGTCTCCACCGAGGTTCACCCTGTGTTGAAACATGCAACCATCCGGGTCCTCTCCTCGAACGTTCCCATTCCGGCTCTGACCGCTACCGCCTTTGAGCTTGCCGTGGGAAATCACGAAGACCAACTCGTTGAAGTGGAAGGTATCCTGCAGGATTCCTTCCGCACAGATAAGCGCCTGACTCTTCAACTCAGCGAAGGAAGCCAGCAGTTCTATGCCATCGCCGATCCGGGAGACCTCTCCTTCAGCAACCTGAAACTTCAGAATGGCAGCCGCTTGCGTCTTCGCGGTGTCGAGACGAAGCACATCGGATATACCGGCAACCGGGTCGCATTCGCCATCCTTATGCCAACCGCTAGCAGCGTTGCAGTCATCGAAGGGCCGTCCTGGTGGAGCAGAAGACATATCGCCATCCTCGGCGTCGTCATCGTCATCCTGATCCTGATGCTTTTTACATTTTCTCGCCGCCTTCAAAATTGGAGGATCGCCTCCGTACTTGATGAACGTGAACGTCTCGCGCTCGAAATGCATGACACGCTAGCCCAGAGCTTCGCCGGTATCGGCTTTCAGCTCCAGGCTATTCTGCAGGAGACCAAAGGTTCAGCCGCAGCGGCGAACCAGGTTCAAATCGCACTCACCATGGTGCGCTCCAGCCATGAAGAGGCCAAGAGGAGCATCGCCGCGCTCCGCCCACGTTTTCTCAACAACGCGGATCTCGTCGACAACCTTCGTCAGGCCGCGGAAAGACTCGTCGAAGGCGAGCATGTCACAATCGTTACTCACACCGAAGGCCCCGTGGACCAGATCCCATTGCGCATCTCGGATGCGCTGTTTCGTATCGGACAGGAAGCGATCAGCAATGCTATTCGCCATTCCCATGCACGCACTATCACAATCTCCCTTTCTTTATTAGCAAATCACATTCGTCTTTCGGTGCGCGACGACGGCATCGGCTTTGACATGCACCAGAATGGTCCCGGATTCGGGATCCGGGGCATGACCCGCCGTTCCGACAATATTGGCGGAAGAATTCAGATCATCTCTGCACCAAACCATGGAACAGCGATCACCATTACGGCTGATCTTGCTCCTCGCAGCTCTGCCTTTGAACGGCTGCGCTCCGTCGCCAGGTTCATCATGGGGGTATGAAACCTTGAAATCAGATGTCCCACCAATTCGTCTGCTGATCGTTGATGACCATCCGGTAGTGCGTGTTGGCCTCAGTAGCATGCTCAACATCAAGGAAAAGATCCTTGTGGTCGCCGCTGTAGCCAGCGGAAGAGAAGCTGTCTGTTTCCTGAAGCAGTCCGATGTTGACGTCGTTCTTCTCGATCTCCGCATGCCGGAGATGAACGGCATAGAAACGCTCAAAGCAATCTGCAAATGGTCCTTTCCTCCCCCCGTCATCGTCCTCTCCAGTTTCGAATTCGACGAGGAGATCTACCAAGCAGTCGAAGCCGGCGCGCAGGGTTACCTGGTCAAAGATATGACGGTAGACAATATCTTCCTCGCCATTCAGCGCGTGCACGCTGGAGGCACATTCTTCCCTGCCCGCATCACCGACCGGCTCGACGAACGCAAGCACCGCCCCGACCTTAGCACCAGGGAACTCGAGATCCTCTCGCTCCTGACGAAAGGACTGACGAATAAAGAAATCGCCGGGGCCCTCAGCATAAGCCAGTTCACCGTGCGCAATCACATCAAACACATCGCAACGAAACTGGATGCAAGTGACCGAACGGAAGCCGCGTTTATCGCAATCCAGTCGGGCATTATCGCCGTTTCTCATTAACAAGACACGCTTACCTTAGGAGCAGATCGGCACCATGACGTCACCCTCATTTCGATCCTGCTGTTTCGTTTTGGCATCGCTCGTAATTCTTCCGGCAGTTTCCGCCCAGCAGGTCCCATCCGCCGAAGAACGGGCCCGCATCGAAGCCGCTTCGGCGGCCGAGCGCGACCGCGAACTCAAACTCCTGGGCATAGCCCAGATGCAAAACGGAGTTTCGGCCTATGACATAGGCAAACCAGGAAATGCGAACTACGACGAATCCAGGGCAAACCCATACCCACATCTTCCCGATGCTTTCGTGCTGCAGGACGGAACGAGGGTAAAGACAAAGGCACAATGGGAGAAGCGCCGTCAGGAGCTTAAGGCGCTCTTCGATGACGACATCTACGGTAGATTTCCTCCTCATATTCCCAACGTCGCCTGGAGAGTAGATGGTGTCGAAACTGCGATGATCGCCGGCGTCCCTGCTGTTGTGAAACACATCGTCGGGCGCGCCGACAACTCTTCGTATCCAGCCATTACCGTTGAAATTCACGCTGATGTAGTGACACCCGCCAGCAGGCGAGGACAAAAGGTGCCAATCATCATCGGCGGCGGCTCCACCCACCCTCGCCCATCGCGCCCACCCGCGGGACCTGGACAACCAATCCATTTAATTGCACTTCCTCATGATCCCCCCGACTCTGCCCAGCTTCTGCTCAAGCATGGATGGGGCTTCGTCAGTCGCAATTCCAGCGAGGTGCAGGCAGACAACGGCGCCGGCCTTACCAGCGGCATCATTGGCCTGGTTAATAAAGGGAAACCGCGCAGCCTGCAAGATTGGGGCGTCCTGCGAGCCTGGGGGTGGGGAGACAGCCGCATCGTCGACTATCTCTGTACCGATCCCGATGTGGACGCAGGAAAGATCGGCATCATGGGTCACTCGCGTGGCGGAAAAGCCGCTCTCGTAGCAATGGTGGATGATCCGCGGATTGCCATCGGCTACATCTCTTCTTCCGGAGCCGGTGGCGTCAACCTCTATCGCCGCAACTATGGAGAAACCATCCACAATCTTGCCGGCAAATCCACCTTTCATTGGTTCGCAGGCAACTTCCTCCGATACTCGGCCGTGGATCACACCGTTGACGAAATGCCCATCGATAGTCACGAGTTCCTTGCCCTGGTAGCTCCTCGCCCTGTATTCATTGGCGGCGGAGCGCTCATTACCGATCCTCGGTATGCACCGGGAGACGCATGGCAGGACGCCCACGGCATGTTCCTCTCCGCAGTTGCGGCCAGCCCCGCGTGGGAACTTCTCGGCGCCAGAGGACTGGGAACGTCAACCTCTCCGCCGATCAACACCTTCATCGACTCCGGAGATGTCGCCTTCCGTCAGCACGAATACGGTCACACCCCCGCTCCCAATTGGCCATACTTCATCGAGTTTGCAGATCGCGAATTCAACAGAAAACGCTAGAGGAATCGAAATGGACCAACCCCAGGGCTCACCAGTCACTACCTGGAATCACATCGCCTGCACTTCCCTCAGGAGAAACCTGAAATGATGCGTCCACTCTCAAGACGTAAGTTCCTTGCGCTGACCGCGTCCGGTCTCGCCTGTACTCCAAAAGCCATGGTGGCGCGTGCCGCTGCCAATACCCTCACTGCAGGACAGCTGGTCGATCGCATCCTGCAGGAGATCGGAGCCACCGCGGATCCGGATACAGTCGACACCTTCAAGGCCGGCGATCCCTCAACCACCGTTACAGGCATCGTCACTACAGCTCTGCCTTCGCTGAGGGTCTTGGATGATGCGGTCAAATCAGGGGCGAATCTCATCATTACCTGCGAGCCAACCTTTTTCAGCAAGGCCGATAAGCCAACGCCGCCCGTACGCCGCATGTTTCCGCCAACTCCCAACGCCTCTCCCCTAGCGCCCAGTCCTCCACCTCCGCCAGATCGCGTGTTCTCAGCCAAAGACGCGTTCATCAGGGAGCACAGGCTTGTTGTGTGGCGCTTCAGTGATCACTGGCGTCTGCACAAACCCGATCCCTTTTCTCAGGGGCTCGCCAACAGCCTCGGGTGGTCGAAGCTCATCGATCGCAGCAATCCTGCACAGATCGCCATCCCGGAAACTTCCCTTGCTGCACTCGTCTCCCACGTCAAGAAGTCCCTACAGGCTCAAGGCGGAATGCGGATCGTCGGCGATCCTCAACAACGAATACGCAACGTCGCCCTTCTCCCCGGAACGACGCCGATCCAGACATCGATCGAGGTCTTGCCGGGTGCAGATGCCATCATCGCCGGCGAGGTGCGTGAATGGGAGTCTGTCGAGTACGTGCGCGATACAGTGGCGCTCGGAGGCAAAAAGTCACTGATCCTCGTCGGCCGGATGGTCTCCGAAGAGCCCGGAATGCAGCTCTGCGCGCAGTGGCTGAACACCATCGTTCCTGAAGTAAAAACCCGGTGGATATCTGCCGGCGATCCGTATTGGAGGCCAATCGCATGAGTCCCCTGACCGCTGGAGAAGTCGTTGCTCGCATCAAATCGAACCTCGGCATACCATGGCGCAACACCACATACCGCGATACGTTCAAGTTTGGCGGGCCAGACACTGTCGTCACAGGAATTGCAACGACCATGTTCTGCTCCTATGACGTTATACGGCGCGCGTCTGAGGCAGGCTGCAACATGATCATCCCGCACGAGGACACGTATTGGAACGATCATGACGATATCTCCATCGTCGATCGAGACCAGGCTTATGCACGCAAGGTTGATTTCATGCGCGACCACGACATCGCCGTCTTCCGCGTTCATGATCACATGCACGCCCAGAGACCCGACTTCATCTACGTCGGCTGTGCTCGGGCACTCGGCCTCGATAGCAAGTACGAGACATCCCCACAATCCCATCACTTCACCCTCCCCAGGACAACGCTCCGCGACCTCGCAGCAACATTCAAGAAACGGCTCGGCGAGAAGGCACTAAGGGTCGTCGGTGACCCCAATGCCGAGGTGAGTCGTATACAGTTGGGAGTCGGGTACGCCACGCCCACCATCAACAGCCCTGACGTAGACGTCGTGGTCAGCGGCGAGCAGCAGGAAAGCGACGGATTTCTCGACAGCCCTGCGTATGTCCTCGATGCCATGCAACTGGGAATTCCAAAAGGCTGGATCATGCTCGGCCACTCCATATCCGAGGAACAGGGAATGCTTGAAATGGCGCAATGGATCAAGTCCTTTACGCCTGAGGTCCCCGTTCAGCTCGTCAGGACAGGAGAACCTTTCTGGGTGCCCGACAGCTTGGAGAAGCCTTCGAAGAAAGCTCGTTGAAAGGCATCCGAACTCGTATTGGTCACACCATCAACAGACTGCCGACCAGCATCTTTCGAAAAGGCGCGACTCCAGTCGGCTCCAACGGCCCAAGCCTCTGGGCGCAACCAACCGGCGCCAAAACACCAACCTACGAAAAATGGCCTCTCATCTTCGAGAGGCCATTTCCTATCTAAGCCCTTTATGTTGTTGGTGCCGGGAGGGGGGGTCGAACCCCCACGATCGCAAGGATCGGCGGATTTTGAGTCCGCTGCGTCTGCCAGTTCCGCCATCCCGGCCTTCCAATCCGACGCCGCGATAACACACCCACACGGCTCGCATCGAAGATGATCTGTTCTTCAAGTGTATCGCAAACAATCTTCAACTCAATCCCGCATCAGCGACCAGCGGGCCAAAGCCACGCCGCTCCGCGAACCCCGCTCGAATCGCCAAAGCGCGCCTGCAGAATCGGAGTGTCCACCTCTCCCCCGAATACATACGTCGGCAGCCGCTTCGGAAGGCTCTCATACAGATGCTGCGTCAGAGACAGACCACCGCCCAGCACAAATACATCCGGATCGAGAATATTAATAATAGTTGCCAGCCCCCGCGCCAGACGGTCCTCCAGGCGATCGACCACCTTCAGGGCGTTCGGCTCGCCTGCTTCAAAGTCCGCAATGATCTCACGCGCAGTCCGGCGAATCCCGGTAATCTCGTGATAGTCGCGCGACATTCCCGTGCCCGATACCCATGTCTCCATACAGCCACGTTTGCCGCAGTAGCACACGGGCCCAGGATTCTCCTCCGCCGTTGGCCACGGCAGCGGATTATGTCCCCACTCCCCTCCCGTTCCGTTCGGTCCCGCGTGTACGCGCCCATCAATCGCCACGCCGCCGCCGGCGCCTGTTCCCAGAATCACACCAAACACAACGTGCTTCCCAGCCGCCGCGCCGTCCGTTGCTTCAGAAACCGCCAGGCAGTTCGCATCATTCGCAATCCGCACCGTGCGCCCCAGTGCCGCAGAGAAATCCCTGTCCAGCGCCTGACCATTCAGCCATGTCGAATTCGCGTTCTTCACCAGCCCCGTCTTCTCGGAGATGCTTCCCGGGATCCCCGCACCGACCGTTCCCTTCCGACCAGTCTGTGTTTCAAGCAGGTGCACCAGGTCTACCATCGCGGCAATCGTGCCCTTGTAGTCATCGCGGGGAGTATCCACACGGCGTCGCGCCAGCTCATCGCCATTCTCATCAATCGCCAGCGCCTCGATCTTCGTTCCTCCCAGATCGATGCCAATCCGCATTCCGTCCGAATCCGTCGAACGCAAATCTCTTTCGTTCCCCAGCACGTGCTTGTCTTCCTCCTCGAAATTAAGGCTGCTCCCGCATGCTGCGCTCTGCCGTCTTACTGGACCTTCCCTGTCGGACGAAGCCGGCCAAGCACGCCAGCACACGCAATGGCATGGACCGCGGCCAGCTTCAGGTTGTCCGCAGCCATCCACAGCCAGAAGCGCTTGCCTGTCTCCTCGCCTTCATGGCTCTTTCTCACTCGAACCATAATCTCTTCCTGCCCTGCTGCGCTCAGGTTGCTCGGACTCTCCGATCCTTCCGCCACCAGGTCAACATGCTCTCCTGCAAGTGCGGCTTCCATCTGTCCCAGCGTCACTGCTTCCTGAGTCTCCAGGTAAACCGAAACGGCATATCCGTGGAACACCGGGGCCTGAATCACCTGCAGTGCCAGCGGTGGCAGCAATCCGTTCGAAAGCGCCTGGTACTGCCTCCGAATCCGGTCTTCTGTCCCCCGCAGCTTCACCTTTGCGGCATCTCCCAGCGAAGCCAGCAGGTTGAAGGAAACCTGTGCGTCGTACTGCTCCCGCGGCAGGTCCTGGAACGAGAGAAGACTCACCGTCTGCTGATGCAACTCGTCCATCGCGGCACTTCCATGTTCTGACGCCGGCTCCATCACCGTCGCAGCAAGCGCATGCAGCGGAAACTGCCTTTGAACTCTCGCCGCTACCAGCCCCAGCATCACCACCACAGGATGCGCCGGCACGACCGTCTGCGTCCCGAGATCGAACTCCCCTCCCATCATCGACTGCCGGCCTGCCGCCTCGCTGATCCAGGGAGACGCAACCAACACGTCCTTCTTCCCCTCCAGTCCGTACGTAAGGTCTACGATGCTTGCGCCCACCGCCTGTGCGTCCTGCCAGTACTTCAACGTCTCCTCCCGCTGACCGGCAAAAAACACGAAGTCCATGCCCTCAAAGGCCGACCGCTCCAGCTTCTGGATCAGCGAAATCTCATCCCCGGATGACGTCAGTTTCCCGACCGACTCGTCCTCATCCTCCAGCAAAACAATCGTTGACGCCGCCAGAGGAGACTCCCCAAGCTCGTCGCTCAACTCTTTGCCCACCAGCGATGAGGCACCCACGATTCCAATGCGATATACCTTGCTCGTCATCTCCACCTGCAATGCTTTGGATTTATGTTCTGCCTCAGCCAGTAGCCTCAGTCCGTCTTCGCTTCTGTCCCCATGAATAAGCAAGTCGCGCCAGTACACCCGAAACCAGGTAGCCCAGCGCCAACACAACCAGAACCTGTTCGGAATACAAAGCAACCAGGGCGCCAACAGCAACAATCACCGCCACCAGTTGGAAGGGCCTGCGCTGGCCCAGGCTGATCTCTTTCCCGCTCCAGAATCTCCAGGTGCTCACCATCAAAAATCCTGTGAACAGAATCAGGCAAAGCCATACTGCCGCCCACCTGGGATCCGAAATAGGCTCTCCGCTTTCAAAATGAACGACTGATGCAATCACACCAGCACCTGCCGGAATCGGCATGCCGACGAAGTACTTCTTTCCAGGCCTGCCAGGGTTTCGCGGCTGCGGATTTACGCTGATATTAAAGCGTGCCAGTCGGCTGGCCCCGCAGATCAGGAACAGAAAACAGACAAATACCCCCAGATGGGTAATCCGATCCCGCAACAGGGGAAACTCATCCAAAGGCAGCATGCGGAAGCCCCAAAGAAACGCCAACAGGCTCGGAGCTACCCCGAAGGTGATCACATCGGCCAACGAATCCAGCTCTCTGCCGAAATCGCTCGCCGTATTCGTCAGCCGCGCTACCATCCCGTCCACCGAATCGAACAGGATCGCGAAACCGATCGCCAGCGCAGCGCGATCGAAAAAGGCCGGGTGCGCAGCAGACCCCTGAATGCTCTGCGTGATGGCGTAGTATCCTGCCCCGATATTGCCCGCTGTAAACAGCGATGGCAGAACATACATCCCGCGGCTCGGACGCCGCCGCTCTCTCGCTGTCCCCGGCATACCCGTCTGCCCGACTCCCATCAGGCCACCGCAACCGAAGCAGGCGACTCCGGTCCCAGGCTGCGCCCCGTAACCTCCGCAAGCACCGTCGACCCGCCCTTTACGTGCGATCCCGTCTTCACCTTCAAACTGACCTCCGCCGGCAAAAGCACATCCACGCGAGATCCAAACTTGATTAGGCCCATCCTCTGACCGCGCTCCACCCTGTCGCCCGCCTTCAGATTGCAAACAATTCGTCGCGCCAGAAGCCCTGCAATCTGCTTGAAGCTGACGTCATATCCTCCGGCATCGACCACAATCAGGGTCTGCTCATTATTCAGTACGCACTCTTCCTTCATTGCGTTCAGAAATTCGCCCTTCCGATACTCCACCAGCCGCACCGTGCCGCCCACAGGCGACCGATTTACGTGCACGTTAAAGACGCTCAGGAAGATACTCAGGCGCAGACGGCTCCCCTCCGTCGTCTCAATCCACTCCGTCCCGGTAACCACCCCGTCCGCCGGAGACACAATCAGGCCGGGTCCGGTCGGAATCACTCGATTCGGATCACGGAAAAACCAGAGAAAGAACGCTGCAAGCAGCAACGGAAGCGCCATCAGCACAACATAGTGGGTCAGCAGCCACACAATCGCGGCTACCACCCCTAAACCAAGCGCGTAAAAGTATCCATCACGGACCATAAAGGACGATTATACGGCCATAGGCGCACTCCGCCCTCGGACCTGTCACCCGTCTCCTGAATCGCAATTCTTTGCCTGAACGTGCCGGCTCTAATGTTCCCGCTGCGAAGCTTCCATCCTTCGCAGCCTCTCCATCTCATCCTTGATGCTGAGCTTCAGCTTCTTCAATCTCACCTCTTCCACCTTCTCCGGCTCCGTCAGGTAGAGCTTGGAACGAAGTGTATTCAGGCGATGCTCATAAAGACTGTGTTCCTGGGCCAACTGTTGAAGGGTGGGGTGCGGGGCAGCTTGCGGGAGCTCCGTATACTTGGAAGTCTGCATCAGAGAAATACCTCCGGGCCGAATCGACTTTCCCAACACTGGCCCTACAACCTAACACACAGCCGTCAGGCCTCGCAAAGCACAATATCCACCTCGCGCTTCCGCTCCGTTTGCTGACCTATCCCCTCCCCCCAGCCTCCATCCGCATCAGCACCGCATCGTCGGGAGGGTCCTGATAATACCCCCGCCGCAGCCCCTCCTCGACAAACCCAAGGGCGGCATAAAGCGTCCGCGCTGACTCGTTCCGCGAACGCACCTCAAGCTCGACGCTGCATGACCCCCTCTCCCGGCACCACTCCAGGACCCCCAGGCATAAAGCCCTCCCAATCCCCGCTCTCCGGAATGTCTGCGCCACCAGCACACTTTCAAGCTCCCCCAGCGGCTCTGTGCCCACCTCGATGATCTTGCCGACAGCAAAGCCCACCACGTCGCGAGGCCCTCCGTCTTCCAATGCCTCAGCCACCAGAAGGCATCGACGCACCGCTCCCTCGACAGCAGGTCCAATCAGCGCTGCGTACTCCTCACGACTCCAGTGGGGGGCCTCCGGCGTCGTGCGCTCCAGCCGAAACACCTCCTCCAGATCGCCCTGCCGGGCTGTCCTGATCCGGAACTCCACGACTACTTCGTCCCCTGCGAGCTCGCCTGCTTTGCCTGCTTTTGAAAGATCTCCAGGTCCGTTCTCCTCAGATAGTTCGCATCGATATGCGCAACATCGTCAAACGCGCCCGCCAGCATTCGTTCCACGACCAGCGGAAGTGCATCTGCCGCTCTTGGCTCTTCCACCAGCTGCGGCCCCAGGCTGGCCAGCGCATCAGCCACACGCGGCTCGCAGGCAAGCAATACGTCTGCTGCATCTGCGGCAACAGCCACCTCCGCCGCAGTCAGCAGCGACTCGCTGATCCTGCGGGTCCCGTCATACACCCCGCAGTAAAACTCGCTCCTCCCCGCATCCAGCACGGCGCACACCTTTCCGGCCATACCGACAGCCGCCGCCAGCAGAGCCAGTCGCGAAATCGCAACCAGCGGAACCTGGCCAGCCTCGCTCAGTCCCTTGGCTGCGCTCAGCCCCACTCGCAGCCCCGTAAAGGATCCCGGGCCATGCACCACTCCGATCGCCGTCAGCTCCTTCAGTCTCCAGCCCACCACCTCCATCAGCTCCCGAATGGCAGGCACAAGGCGCTCCGAAGCGCTCCTTCCCGGAAGCACCTCCGACGCGATCACGCGCGGAGTCGCCTCCCCCTCAGCCAACGCCACACTGCCCTCAGACCCGCACGTATCGATCAGTAACGCTCGCATCATCACTTCCCTACAATCTCCACCAGCACGCCGCCGGTTGACTCCGGATGCACAAAGAAATATCTGTGCCCGCCTGCTCCCGTGCGTACCCGGTCGCTCACCACGTTCACGCCCCTACCCTTCAGCATCCAGAACATCTCGTCCACATCAGCAACTTTGATCGCGACATGGTGCAGCCCCTCGCCACGCTTCGCCAGGAATCGCCCGATCACCGAGTCCTCCGCCATCGGCTCCAGCAACTCCACCCTGCTCTCTCCCAGCGGCAACATCGCCACTCGCACCTGCTCGTGCTCGACCGTCTCCTCGTGGCTGACCTTCACTCCCAGCATCTCGTAAAATCTGCGCGCAGCAGCAATACTTCGAACCGCAACGCCCAGGTGGTCCACAGCCAGTCCGCTTCCTCGCGCCAGCTTCCGCCGTCCGCGCGGATGATCCGCAGCACGGATCACCGCCGTCATCAACTCGTCGATCCCCTTACCAGTCGTCCCTACCGTCTGCACCACGGGAGCCCCAAAGCCATCCTCCCCTCCAAGCCGCTGCATCGCCACCGTCTCCGCAGCCACCCGGTCCGCACCATCGCAGTCGCTCTTGTTGATCGCAAACACATCGGCGATCTCCATCACGCCCGCCTTCAGGCTCTGCACGTCATCTCCCATACCCGGCGTCAGGACCAGCACCACCACGTCCGCCAGCCGCGCGATCTCGACCTCATCCTGGCCCACACCCACTGTCTCAATCAGGACCCTTCCCCGACCGGATGCCTCCATCAGGCTGCAGACCTCCTCAACCGATCGCGCCAGCCCGCCAACCTCGCCGCGAGAAGCCATGCTCCGCACATAAATATCTCCATCGCCCACAGGCTCCCGCATCCGTATCCGGTCCCCCAGCAACGCTCCGCCTGTATAAGGACTCGTCGGATCGATCGCCACCACTCCGACCCGTTCCCCCCTATCCTTCAGCCAACGGGCCATCTGGTCAACCAGCGTGCTCTTTCCCGCTCCCGGCGGTCCCGTCACCCCAATCCTCAAAGCTCTTTGTGCGGCAGCATCCCGGCACCCGGCCAGCAACTCCCCTGCTCCCGCCGCGCCGTCCTCCACCAGCGAGATCGCCCGAGCCAGCGCCCGCACATCCCCGCTCCGCAGGCGGTCCAGCATCGCCGCCACCTCTGCCGTTCTCGACTCTTCCCCGCTCACCTGTGCGATCATAACCCCGCCCTCCCGACTGAAAAAATCGACGCGCGACAAACTTGCACACATGAACATCTACTTTCACCTATAATTCGCGTGCCGCAACTTCACCCCAAAGGAATGCCCGTGAATCTTCTGCATCGCAGCATCGCAACCGGACTCCTCTTCGCATCCTCCGCCTCCCTCAGCCTCGCCCAGCTCCAGGGCAGCAAGCCCGACACCACACCCGCCAACCATCCCGTTCCCGCCATCCAGGACACCGAAACCCCTGCCCAGCGCGACGCCCGCATGGCCTGGTGGCGCGATGCCCGCTTCGGCATGTTCATCCACTGGGGCCTCTACTCCATCCCCGCCGGCGAGTGGCACGGCCAGCGCACCCCCCACATCGGCGAATGGATCATGAACGATCTCTCCATCCCTGTCGCCGACTACAAAGCCTTTGCCAAACAGTTCAACCCCACCGGCTTCTCCGCGCATGACATCGTCGCCCTCGCCAAATCCGCCGGCATGAAGTACATCATCATCACCTCCAAGCACCACGATGGCTTCGCCATGTTCGACTCCAAAGTCGACCCCTTCAACATCGTCGCCGCCACCCCCTTCCACCGCGACCCCATCCGGGAACTCGCCGAGGAGTGCCGCAAACAGGGCGTCAAGCTCGGCTTCTACTACTCGCAGGCACAGGACTGGACCGCCCCCGGAGGCGCCGCCATCGTTCGCGACGGCCACAACAAGGAAACCGGCCATTGGGACCCCGCCCAGGACGGCTCCTTCGACGACTACCTCCACAAAAAGTCCATCCCCCAGATCAAAGAGCTGCTCGAAAACTACAAGGGCTACCCCGTCGTCGTCTGGTTCGACACCCCCACCAGCATGATGACCCCCGAGCGCGCCTCCGAGATCGTCAAGCTCCTCAACAAGTACCCCAACCTCATCTGGAACAATCGCCTCGGCGGAACCTACAAGGGCGACACCGAGACCCCCGAGCAGTACATCCCCGCCCAGGGCTACCCCGGCCGTGACTGGGAATCCTGCATGACCATCAACGACACCTGGGGCTACAAATCCTTCGACACCAACTTCAAGTCCTCTGAGACCCTCATCCGCAACCTCATCGACATCGCCTCCAAGGGCGGCAACTACCTCCTCAACATCGGTCCCGACTCCAAAGGCATCGTCCCGCAGCCCGAGATCGACCGCCTTCACGACGTAGGCAAGTGGATGAAGGTGAACGGCGAAGCCATCTACGGGACCCAGGCCACCATCTTCGACACTCCCACCGGAACCTTCTCCACCACGGAAAAAGGCCGCGACGGAAAACCGAAGTTCATCCCCACCTGGGAGTGGCGCTCCACCACCAAGGGCAACAAGGTCTACGTCGAAATCTTCGACTGGAAGGGTCACTTCCACGTAGACAAGATGCCCCGCAAAGTCACCGGAGCCTACCTGCTCGCCGACTCCGCCCACAAGCCCCTCAAGTTCACCCAGAAGGGCACCGCTCTCGACGTCGATCTCCCCGCTCAGGCACTCGATCCCGTCGCCACCGTCCTCGTCCTCAACACCACCAAGTAACCGATACTCCGGCCCGGATACTCAGATCCGGGCCGGACCGCAGCCCATCCCCGGAGCGCAGCCCTCACCCTCACAATCAACCCGCCCTCAATAATCCATGCTCCCCATCGCCGTCATTCTGAGCCGTAGGCGAGGAATCCCCGTATCTCTTGCAGGATTCCCCCGTGCCCCAACAGCATGCCAGGCCAACAACCGGGTGCCCCATCTTCGGCGCGAAGCGCCTAAGGTGGGCTCATTCGCGCCAAGCGCGAATCCTTTCCCGCAAATCCTTTATGCCAAACATTCCAACGAAACTCCCCCGAGGAACGAACTCCCATCAGACTCCGCAAGGACAACAATTGGCTGGACCACTATCATCACCATCCCTCTCGTTTGCTCCTTGACACACACAGCCTGCAAACAGCTATTCTCATCCAGAAAAGAAACACCCTAAACTCCAACGGCCTACGCGGCCCCTTCCCGGCAATGGTCTGACCTGCATTGCCGCCGGAGCTTTGATTTCCATGTCGACCAATCCCGCCACCAGCCCCATAACCCAGGACTTCACCGTCTCGGCCCCCGACAAGTCCAATATCCGATGGTTTGTCTGCTTTCTGCTCTTCCTCGCGACAACCATCAACTACATGGATCGCTCGGTCTTCTCGCTCATCGAGCCCCTCCTTCACCTCGGCTTCATGGGCTGGGTTCCCGGCGTCGACGCGGCCCATCAGACCGTCTACAACATCAACTACGGGCGCATCCTTATCTGTTTCCAGATCGCCTATGGCGTAGGCTTCCTCTTCGCTGGCCGCATCATCGACAGGCTCGGAACCAAGACCGGATACGCCATCGCCATCCTCGTCTGGGGATGCGCCTCCATCAGCCACTCCCTCGTCGGCAGCGTCCTCGGCTTCTGCATCGCTCGCATCTTCCTCGGGCTCGGAGAATCCGGCAACTTCCCCGCCGCCATCAAGGCCACCACCGAGTGGTTCCCCTCCGAAGAACGCGCTCTCGCCACCGGGCTCTTCAACTCCGGCTCCAACGCCTCCGCCTTCGTCGCTCCCGTCCTCATCGCCGCCGTTACCATGCGCTGGGGTTGGCATGCAGCCTTCATCACCACCGGCTCCATGGGGCTCATCTGGTGCGTCGTCTGGCTCATCTTCCCCTACAATCGACTCCGTCGCGGAGCCACCCAGACCCAGGCCAACCTCGCACCCGTCACCCGCGGCAAGCCCATCTACTCCGTTCTCTTCCGCCATCGCGGCTTCTGGGCCTTCTGCATCGGCAAGGGCCTCACCGATCCCATCTGGTGGTTCTATCTCTTCTATCTGCCCAAATTCCTCAACGACAACTACGGGCTCGATCTCAACCACGTCAAATATCCGCTCATCGTCATCTACACCGTCGCCAGCATCGGTTCCATTGCGGGCGGATGGCTCTCCGGCTTCCGCATGAAGCACGGTCACAGCGTTAACTCCGGCCGCAAATTCGCCATGCTCGTCTGTGCCTTGTGCGTTCTGCCCATCATGCTCGTCCCGCACATGAAGACCATCTCGCCCAACAACGCATGGCCTGCGATTGCGCTCTTCTGCCTCGCCACCGCCGCGCATCAGGGCTGGTCGGCCAACCTCTTCTCCACCCCGACTGACATGTTCCCCTCCACCAGCGTCAGCACGGTGGTCGGTATCGGCGGAACCGCCGGAGCCATCGGAGGAGCCGTCTTCACCTGGATCGTCTCCCACTACTTCTCGCTCCACCCGCTGCCCATCTTCGCGCTTGCCGGCTTCGCCTACGTCACTGCACTGGCCATCTTCCAGCTACTGGTGCCCCGCTTGGGCCAACCGCAAACCGCCTGACCCCGGCACGTACTAAGAAAACGAAAGGCCCGGTGCAAAACCGGGCCTTTGTCCTTCGGCCTTCTGCATCAACCGAATCCTGAAACAGCAATCGATCCGTCCAGCCAGGAAAGCAAAGTGTCATCCTGAGCGGAGCGCAGCGAAGTCGAAGGATCTGCGGTTCTCATCAGCCCGGATCAAGGATGATCAATTTGAGATGTGGGCATCTTGGGCTACTTCGCGGACTTCGCCAACAGCCATCCACAAGTCACGTGAAGATCGGTGATTCTCAATCAGGCTTCTTCTTCGATGCATGTCGGGTGCCCCATCTTCGGCGCAGCTTCATCGCGCCTAAGGTGGGCCATTTGAGCGAAGCTCAAACCGCCTCGCTTAAGGACACGGCTTCAGCCGTGTCGAAGAAAACCCGCAGAAAGGGGGCTTCAGCCCCTGAGGTCTGCCTCTCAACTTCCGCCAACCCGATGACCTTCGACCCACCGAACCGTCGTACCATAGAGCCCAGAGCATGTCCCGCCATATCCCAATCCGACTCGCAGCCCTGTTCTGCCTCGCGATTCCGGCCTACGCTCAGTCCCCGCCAGCTCCCCGATCTTCCCAGCTTCCGGCAACCCCAACGACAGTTCCCGCTGCGCAGCAGCCGCCGCCCGCTGCACCCAATCGCCCTCAGATCACCTACAACAACCACAAGCTCACCGTCCAGGCCAACAACTCCAGCCTCAACCAGATCCTCCACGAGATCTCGCAGCTCACCGGAATCGCCATCACGGGAGGAGTCGCTGAGGAGAGAGTCTTCGGCAACTACGGTCCCGGGAGCCTCTCTGAAGTCCTCAACGATCTCCTCGACGGAACCTCCAGCAACATGCTCTTCGTCTCCAGCGCCGACCAAAAACCAGCGCAGCTCATCCTCACCCCCCGCACCGGAGGCCCCACTCCACCGAACCCGAACGCGATGCGCTTCGAAAACGCCGAGGCCGATACCGACAACAATCCCCCGGTCAACCCGCCTGAGCCCCCCGACGAGTCCAGCGTCCAGGCGCCGCAGCCACCGCCTCCCGCGCCCGGCTCTCAGCTCCCTGTTCAGCCAGGCACCCAACCAGGGGCAACTGCCAACACAAACTCCAATACGGGTGGCTCTGTAGATTCCAACCAGCAATCGCCCAACGGAGTCCGAACCCCGCAGCAGATCTTCGATCAGTTGATGAAGCTACGCCAGCAGCAACACCCGCAGACCCAGTAAGCTGCCATCTCCGCGCCGCTCAAGCGTGTAATCGCGGGCAAACACCTTGCTTAAGGGCGCGCCTTTCAGCCCTGCCGTTACGCTCAAACCGCCTTGCCAAAGGGCACCTGCTTCAGCCGCGTCCCTACGCCCAAACTGCCTTGCTTAGAGGCACCTGCTTTCAGCCGAGCCGTCACTCAAACCGCCTTGATTAAAGGCACTGCTTCAGCCGCGTCCCTACCCCCAAACTGCCTTGCTTAAGGGCAACTGCTTCATCCGCGCCGTCACTCAAACGCCTTGCTTATAGGCAAGGCTTCAGCCGCGTCCCTACCCCCAAACTGCCTTGCTTAAGGGCAACTGGTTCAGCCGCGCCGTCACTCAAACGCCTTGCTTATAGGCAAGGCTTCAGCCGCGCCCAACCGCCTTGCTTAAGGGCACGGCTTCAGCCGTGCCGAATCAGCTTCCCACCAAGGGGCTTTAGCCCCTGAGGTAAGCAGAAGCCGCACTCAAGCAGACCATCCAGCGCCAAGCCAACCCATGTCATCTTGAGCGAAGCGCAGCGAAGTCGAACGATCCGCGGTTTCCAACAGCCCGGCGCAATGGTAAAGCGACGCTCAAACGCCTTGCTTAAGGGCACTGCCTCAGCCGCGCCCCCTACGCCCAAACGCCTTGCCTAAGAGCACTACCTCAGCCCCGCACCTACGCCCAAACGCCTTGCTTAGGAGCACTACCTCAGCCGCGCCCCCTACGCCCAAACGCCTTGCTTAAGGGCACGGCTTCAGCCGTGCCGAATCAGCTCCCCCCAAGGGGGCTTTAGCCCCTGAGGTAAGCAGAAGCCCGCACTCAAGCAGACCATCCAGCGCCAAGCCAACCCGTGTCATCTTGAGTGAAACGCAGCGAAGTCGAACGATCCGCGGTTTCCAACAGCAGGGGCGCCATCCACAAACCCTGTCAACCCCCTTACCCTCGTAAATCCAATCCCATAAGAAACTTACAGTTGCCGATCGACACTCCTCCGCCTGCTATCCTTAAATAGAAGAAGCAGAAGCACCTCACCGGGCCGACGCTTCTGCTTTGATTTCAAGACTTTACAGATAACTCTTTTGTATTCAAGACTTTGCCCGGAATTCCATAGCTAAGTCCAATAAATAGAATACTTTGCGCAAGAAACCGGCCAGGGGGTCAGCTACCAGTAACCCTCTGCGGAGCCACAACCGAACGGGCCTGCTTCTCCGCGGCCACCTGCCGGGCGTGAATCCGGAACAAACGAAACATGGTGGTGCAGATTCCGTAAGCGAATAGGACGCCCACTGCCAGAGATGCCAGAACGGCGGAGATAAGAACGATCGACGAGTTCACTGCTACGACTCCCTTTGGCTACGCAGCTTTCAGCGACAATCGTTCTACTGAATCAGCTTCGCTTCTACTACTGTGATGCAAACCTCCGGCGAAATACAATGCCCTGCCCGCGCCGGATGTTGAATCTCTGGGTACATTTTGCCCGATTCGGAACGCAGGCCGCAAAGGACGGCGCTTGCCACGTTCCATCGCTAAATGCCGTATCCTAGATACTTGGCCACAAAGCCTCCAACTTCGTCGATGAGCACCGAAATCACTCCCCGCACCCCGCAGGGCATCACCCACATCACCGTGCGCGGAGCGCGGCAACACAACCTGCGCAACGTCTCGGTCTCCATACCGCGAAACACCCTGACGGTGGTGACCGGTCTCTCCGGCTCGGGCAAATCCTCCCTCGCCTTCGACACCATCTACGCCGAAGGCCAGCGCCGTTACGTCGAAACGCTCTCGGCCTACGCCCGCCAGTTCCTCGATCAGATGGAGCGGCCCGACGTGGACTCGATCGATGGCCTCAGCCCCGCCATCTCGATCGA
>Ga0164242_10000296_pt1 | contig 61953 bp, 47 predicted proteins | sample OricomgcompostMG_FD_108783 | JGI IMG/M metagenome (GOLD analysis project Ga0164242, IMG submission 108783) | Miracle-Growth compost microbial communities from Emeryville, California, USA - Original compost - Miracle growth compost (MG) ...
CCGGTCAGGCGCTTTCAGGTTTTCAAAATAATTCGGTTCTGTTTTTTCTTTTTCGCAAACGATGAGGTAGTATCTCCGGACGCAGAAATTCTTGCATTTAAAGGTAAAAACCACTGAGGAGATTTAGGCTCCCCTTGTTTATGAGCCAAGTTAAATGGGAGTTTTCATTCGTTTGACCTCTTTATCCACTAAACGGCTCTCTTCAATTTTTAAATGATTTCCACTCGCCGTTTGTGGATAAAGTATCGGTTTGTTCAATGAGCTTTTGTAATGCTTTTCAGCATACTCCAGCGGCGAAAGATACCCCCAGTGATTTATGAGGTCGTTTGCCATTGTAGTCGGACCTCCATTGCTCTGCCATTACCCTTACTTCGGTTAGGCTGTGAAATAAATAGGCATTTAAGTTCGTCTTTTACCCTTTGGATGGCAAACGCCAGGACCTACCAAAAGTGAGAACGAAACTATTTAACCGAAAAGTCAAGGTTGGAGGAGGATATCAATGACCTGAAAAACCAAGTGAACGGCAAGGCGGATGGCGATTTAAAGCTTTTACCCCATAATAGATCTCAGGGATTTATTTAAGCCTCACAATTAGCCAGCAACATTTTATTCTTTCCATCAATCCGGCGTTCAGCCATAACTTGCTGATAACGAAAGAAAAACGGCTACTCTTAATAGAGCAGCCGCTAAGTCCGCAACAGGAACTCCCGTTCTGTAGCGAGATCGGGATTTGAACCCGAGACCTCAGGGTTATGAATCCTGCGCTCTCACCAACTGAGCTACCTCGCCATGATTAATCGTCATATCCTCTCTACAACAGGCTATTCGCCTCCCTGCAGTGGGGCTAAAGGCCTGCAAAGATATGATATCCCACCAAAAAATTCAAGTGTTCCTATCATACCGCCAGCAGGCTGCATCCTCTGAGGTCGCTATGGTCCGTTCTCCCCAACACCTCAAAACTGCCGTCCGCATATAACCTTCCAATATCTTCGGTGGCGATAAATGCACAAGAATCCCGGTTAGCCAGATCAATCACATTAATAATCCCCTCTGCAGGCCGGCCTTCTTCTGTGGGCAAGGCAATCCGCAATGGATCGTTCTCTTGTCGGACCCACACTTTCATCCAAGGCGGACAGTAAAATCTTCCGGCCTGCTTCGAATAGGCCTGGCTGAGAAGTTCCGTCATCCCATACTCGGCATGGACTACCCCGATACCCAGTTTACCACATAGAAATTCATGCAACTCCTCCCGGATCCACTCCCGCCTCCGGCCTTTCATCCCGCCGGTTTCCATCACTGTAGTATGAGAAAGACTCATGGGGTATTTTTCGGCAAAGTCCAGCAATGCAAAAGTCACCCCTATCAAAAGGGTCTTTCGCCCCGCTTCTTCGAGTCTAAGCAGCTGGCGATGGAGCGCTTCATGATCATACAGGTAAAAGCCACTTTCGGGCATCCCGCTCTGTTTGATCCAATCCTCCACCATGTAGACCAAAGAAGAGTGCTTTCGTTCAAGATACGACGGCAATAATCCGAGGATCACATAGGAGGAAATCTCCCCGTAAAAATAAGCGAACCCCCGCCGAAAGCTCTGCCGGTATAAATCGGGGTCCTTCAGATAATGCCGGCTTTGTACCGTTCCGGTCGTCCCGCTGCTTTCAAAAATCAAAGCCGGAGAAAAATCTCCGGTTTTTACCTCCCGACGCTTGAAAAACTCGATAGGCAGGAAAGGAATGTCTGCCGGTTTATGGACCGTATCGGGCGATATCCCCAAAGCATCTACATAGGCGTGATACAGGGCATTTTTTTGATATTGGTATTTAAAAAGCCGGCACGCTAAATCGTCAAAATCCACGTTATTATCAAAAATTAAGTCTGCAAAATCCTGGACCGGAAACATATTATAAATTTTTAATCCTAAATTTGTCACGTGGTCAGGCCCGACGGGTTACCCTTGGGTGATAGGGTCGGAGTTTACCCCTACAAAGTTACTGAAGTGAAAGAGCTTGATCCGAAAATATTTAGTCAAACTCACTATAATGAAGAAACTCTGTTTTTTGTTGTTGGGTACTGTGGTTACTCTATTGGTTGTCTCCTGTGGAAAGAATCACAATTTCCCTTCTACCCCCCAATTGACATTTAAAAGCATTTATCCCCAGTCGATGTCCAGCAATAGTGCGGATGGTGATAGCATATTAACCATCGTATGCACCTTCAAAGATGCGGAAGGCGATATTGCGGGGCCTATTTATTATCTGCAGAGCAATAACCCTGAGGATGCATACGATTCACTATATGTCCTGCCTGACCTGCCACCCCAGAAAAACATGCAGGGTGATATTACGCTGGTGTTGCATTCCAACGATATTTCGTATCCGCTGAGCTCCAGTTCCGACACCGTGACGTTCCGCCTATATATTAAAGACAAAGGCGGTCACACAAGTGATACCGTGGAAACCTCTCCCATTGTGCTTATTTCTAACTGACCTCAGGCAGCTGGTTGATTCTTGTTTTTGTGCATTCGCCTATTTCTTGTAGGTTTGAATGGCAATACACAATATTCCATGTCTACAACACCACGGAAGCTTCTCGAACAGAAGCGCGAGACAGCCCTGCAAGGTGGCGGAGAAAATCGGATTTCATCCCAGCATAAAAAAGGCAAACTTACTGCCCGGGAGCGGCTGACACTGCTCCTAGATGACGGCTCGTTTGAAGAGCTGGGCATGTTAGTAACCCATCGCTGCCGGGATTTTGGTATGGAAAACGAACAGTACCCGGGAGACGGCGTGGTTACCGGATTCGGTACAATCGCGGGCAGGCTGGTATATGTATTTTCTCAGGATTTTACCGTATTCGGAGGAAGTCTGTCAGAGACTCATGCAGAAAAGATCTGTAAGATCATGGACCTGGCCATGCAAAACGGAGCCCCGGTGATTGGTCTCAATGACAGCGGAGGAGCGCGTATTCAGGAAGGCGTGGTCAGTCTGGGAGGATATGCCGATATCTTTCATCGGAATGTGAGGGCATCCGGCGTCATTCCGCAATTGTCGCTCATCATGGGACCCTGTGCCGGCGGAGCAGTCTATTCCCCGGCGATTACCGATTTCACGCTCATGGTGGAGAATACCTCCTATATGTTTGTGACAGGACCCAACGTAGTAAAAACCGTGACGCATGAGAATGTGACCGCTGAGGAACTCGGTGGAGCACATACCCACGCCTCTAAAAGCGGAGTAGCCCATTTCTCCTGTGAAAACGAAGTAGAAAGCCTCCAAACGCTCAAAAAGCTCCTCAGTTATCTGCCTCAGAATTGCGAGGAAGAGCCCCCCGTGGCAGCGTACCGGCCCGGATCCGAACAGCGTCCGGCGCTGGCAGAAATGATTCCTGAAAATCCGAACCAGCCCTACGATATGAAAGAGGTGATCGGAGAACTCGTCGATCCCGATAGCCTGCTGGAAGTACACCGTGAGTATGCAGAAAACATCGTCACAGGCTTTGCCCGTATAGCCGGCCGCCCCATAGGGGTTGTAGCCAACCAGCCCGCCGTGCTGGCAGGTGTGTTGGATATCAACGCGTCGCGCAAAGGCGCGCGTTTCGTGCGTTTTTGCGACTCCTTCAATATCCCCCTGCTTGTCTTAGTGGATGTCCCGGGTTTTCTTCCCGGCGTCGACCAGGAATGGAACGGCATTATCACCAATGGTGCTAAACTGCTTTTTGCCCTCAGTGAAGCCACCGTACCCAAAATTACCATCATCACACGCAAGGCATACGGAGGCGCCTATGACGTGATGAACAGCAAGCACATCGGCGCAGACCTCAACTTTGCCTTCCCTTCCGCAGAAATAGCCGTCATGGGTCCCCGGGGTGCGGTGGAGATTATCTTCAAAAAGGATATCGAAAAAGCAAAAGATCCGGAAAAAGAGCTGGAAGAAAAAACCCGTGAATATACGGAGAAGTTTGCCAACCCATACCTGGCCGCGGCCCGGGGATTCATAGATGAAGTGATCCTGCCCGAGCACAGCCGGGAAAAGCTGATCCGCGGCTTTGCGATGCTCCGTAATAAGGTCGTGCATCTGCCGCCCAAAAAACACGGCAACATTCCTTTATAGAGCGGTCCAAAAGACCCCAAAACCCTATCCTCATATTGTACCCATGCGATCCGCCTTTCAGACATTCATTTACGGCGCCATCTTTATCTCGTTATGCACAGTGGGCCTTTGTATGGAGACAAGCCTTTTACTGGACTTACCTTTTAACACAGTTCCTTTTTATATCCTTGTTTTTTCAGCTACTCTGGGCCAATACAACATCCACTATTACATCAAAAAAGAGGCAAACGCTGATTCCGACCGCTTTTTATGGTCGATCAGCCATAAGAACATCCACTTGATCCTGAATATCATCGGCGCAGTCGGATTGCTCTTTGGTCTTTTCCATCTAAAATACAAGCATCTCATGGTCCTGGCCATTATCGCCTTGATCACCCTATTGTATTCTTTCCCGGTGTTGCCCTTTAAAAGGAAAAAGCGCTTAAAGGATTTTGGGCTGTTAAAGATTCTCACGCTCTGTTATGTGTGGACACTCATCACCGTCTGGTTTCCCGTCTCCACCCTTACCCGGATTACGCCAGGATTCGAACTGGTATTCGCCCAACGCTTCGTGTTCATGTTCGTACTTTGCCTGGCTTTCGACATCCGCGATATGGCCTTAGACGGGCGGCAAGGCATCCGTACCATACCAGTCGCTTTGGGTACACGACGAAGTTATCTTTTGATGTATGCCGGGCTGGTAGTTTTTTTAATACTGTCCGTTTTTCACTTTCGTTATTCCGGAAAGTTTATGCTCCTCAACGGCATGATCGTCTCTGCTTTGGCTACGTACTTCACCATAGAGTTCTCCAAAGTCAGAAATTCGGATCTGTTTTATCTCGCCTGCATAGATGGCATGATGCTCCTGCAGGCGATGCTTGTCTTTATCGGCTCGGTAGGCGGGTAAGTGGCCAGCCGGTCTTGCCGGTAACCTGCTCCCTGAAGACGGATACTTCCGGGCACATTTTACGGTTCAGCTGATAATCTGTACTTTTACGCCGTTAAATGAATATAAAAATGGCTGCGACAAAATCCATCCCATCTAAAAAAGTACTCACTACCCGGTCCCGAGAATTTCTGAAAGACTACCTCAATAACCCCTCCCCTACAGGCTTTGAAAGCAAAGGTCAAAAGCTTTGGCTGGATTATATCGCCCCATACACCGATGATCATTTGGTAGACCCCTACGGTACCGTAGCGGCAGTGATTAATCCGGGAAAGCCTTTCAAAGTAGTGATTGAAGCGCATGCAGATGAGATATCCTGGTTCATTAAATATATTTCTCCCGAAGGCCTGCTCTATGTCACCCGTAACGGAGGATCCGACCACCAGATCGCGCCGGCTAAACGGGTAAACATCCATACCGCCAACGGTGTGGTCAAGGCGGTATTCGGATGGCCCGCCATTCATACGCGTCGCAGGGATGGGGATAACAAAGAACCCCAGCCTAAAATCGAAAATATTTTTCTGGATTGCGGCGCCCGTTCCAGGAAAGAAGTAGAGGATCTGGGCATTCACGTCGGCTGTGTGGCTACCTATGAAGATGGATATGAGGAACTGGCATACAACAACGTCGTATGCCGTGCGCTGGACAACCGGGTAGGAGGATTTATGATTGCCGAAGTAGCCCGCCTGCTTCATACCCATAAGGTGACACTGCCTTATACGCTGTATGTAGTCAATGCGGTCCAGGAAGAAGTGGGACTCCGGGGTGCCGAAATGATGGCCCGGCGAATCAAGCCTGATGTGGCCCTCATCACGGACGTGACGCACGATTCCACCACGCCCATGATCAATAAAGTATTGGAAGGGGAGATCGCCTGTGGAAAAGGCCCTGTACTGAGCTATGCACCTGCGGTGCATAATCTCTTGCTGCAGGTGTTGCGGGATACGGCCGAGGCCCATAAAATCCCTTATCAGCTCCTGGCTTCCAACCGAAGCACGGGGACGGACACAGACGCCTTTGCCTATGCAGGAGAAGGTACCCCCTCAGCCCTGATTTCCCTCCCGCTGCGTTATATGCATACCACGGTCGAAATGATCAACATGCAGGACGTGGAGCAAACCATCCTGCTGATGTATTATGCGTTACAGACCATCCACCCTAAAACCAAACTAAGTTACCTTTAAAGTTTTCTTTACCCCTTGTCATTTAAGCCCACGATCATGTCAGCAGATATCCGCCACGACTGGACCAAAGAAGAGATCAGCGAGATCTACCATACCCCAGTTCTTGAACTCGTTTACAGAGCCGCCTCTATTCACCGTGCCTACCAGGATACCGGGGAAGTACAGGTTTGCACCCTGCTTTCGATCAAAACAGGCGGGTGTCCCGAAGACTGTGCCTACTGTCCGCAGGCGGCCCGTTACCACACCGGCGTGGAAGTTCAGAGTCTGATGAAGACCGAAGACGTGCTCGCCAGCGCCAGGAAAGCCCAGCAAGCGGGATCCACCCGTTTTTGCATGGGGGCGGCTTGGAGGGAAGTGCGGGACAACCGGGATTTCGATCGGGTACTGGAAATGGTGAAGGCCGTCAATGAAATGGGCATGGAGGTGTGCTGTACCTTAGGAATGCTGACCGAATCACAGGCCCGTAAATTACAAGAAGCCGGGCTGTACGCCTATAATCACAACCTGGATACTTCCCGGGAATACTATGGCGAGATCATCCATACCCGGGATTATGACGACCGCTTAAAGACCTTGAATAATGTACGCAAAGCCGGGGTAACGGTATGCTGTGGGGGAATCATCGGCTTAGGGGAAACCCATGAGGACCGCATAGGAATGCTGCAGGTACTCAGCACGCTTCCCGAACATCCTGAATCCGTCCCGATCAATGCGCTGGTCCGCGTCAAAGGCACGCCCCTGGAGCACATGCCACGGATCGATGTGTGGGACATGGTACGCATGATCGCCACGGCCCGCATCCTGATGCCGCGGACCATGGTACGCCTTAGTGCAGGACGCAAAGAAATGAGCGTGGCTGAACAGGCTTTCTGTTTTATGGCCGGAGCCAATTCCATTTTTACCGGAGAGAAACTGCTCACCACCCCTAACCCTACTTTTGACGAGGACAAGGAAATGTTCGAACTGTTAGGCTTGCAGCCCAGAGTATCCTTTAAGGAAGAAAAACAAGCCCTTCAAGCCGTTCAGTCCTGATCGTTTTTCCGTCTATGGGCCTTTCCAAACACCCGATTTAGCTTTTAACATTTCTTTAAGAAATAATGTATTAACCTCTGGTATGCGCGTCCTGTCGGGCATTTCAGAGGTCAGTGCTATGACCTGAAAGAAACTCCTGCTGCTGCGAACCCTTCCCCCTTGTACGAGGGAAGCCTCACGGCCAATCATGGCATAATCTTTGGATTATTTCTCCAGTAATTCATTCAATCATTTAAATCTGTTTGTCCTATGAGAAAGTTCATTCCAATGGCTGTAGTTGCCGCTTGTATAGCTACAGCCGCATTCGCATCGATTCGCCAACCCGCTGTTACGGTACAGGCATCTCACGCTGTAGTGGATACCCTGCCTCAGGATACTAGTCAATATCCCACCCAGGAGACCACACCCACTGACAACAGCAATCAGACGGATACCTCTGGGGTTATTCGTTAAAGTGCAATCGATCCTGTGAGTACCTTTACCGGGGAAAACAAAAGATTGGCGAAGTAAAGCTTTCCGCACCATTTGTACGGAAAGCTTTTTTTATGTCTAAAATTCAAATCCGAAGGTCAATACCACATTACTGGAGTGGTAGGTGAGGTCCGCAGGGCTCACAGGCTTATCCTCGAGCAGATAAGGATAATAAGCATCCTGACGGCTGGAATAGATATAGCTTAGATCTGCGTAAATGCCATGGGTTCTGATGCCTAATCCGCCACTGTACCGCATCTGCTGACCCTTGATATCGCTATCCGCATAAGGGCTTCCTATCCAGGCAAATCCCGCGCGGACTGCCAGGATATTAAATTTAAGTTCTCCGCCAAGCCGGACATTTGAAGCTCCTTTGTACATGGAGCTAATAGAACGATTCAGCGAATTCGCATAGGCTTTGTCGTCGGCCGTGGAGTTGCTGCCGTTAAAATGGAACCGGGCCGCTGCATAATTCACGTATTCGTAATCCAGGCTTAAAAAGCCATGCTGGGCAGACACATCCGGTGAAGTGCCAAAAATGACGGATAACCCGCCCATGGCCCGCCAGGGCGTGGTCAAGGAATAATCGTAATCCCCCGGATACCCGTCATTCAAATCCAGGGAACTTTGGGAATTGCTGCCGTTAAAATTTCCGGTATTGGTCGTCATTCGGCTTACATAGGTGTCATGCATCGAGTACACGGTGGGAGAATGAAAGGCAGCACCGATTCGGATCATGGAGTTAATCGCATATATCATTCCGATCTTTCCGTTAATGCCCACTCCGTCGGTATTCAGGTTTTCGGTGAGGGTAAAATCCTGGAACCCATTGTTGTTGTTTCCCTCGGTCCTGGACTCCGAATAGGTATTTACCCGCCTGTATTTGATGGAAGGGACTCCCAGGGCTAACCCGATATAAAACTTGTTATCATAGTTGCCTGCCACTGACAAGGCGAACTCATTAAGTCCCCCACGGCTGCTGATGCTATTCTCCTGGAGGATACCCGGCTTCAGAGGGACATAGGACTGGTAACCGGTGATATTGCCGAATGCATCCATAGTGGTATCAATCAGGTAAGTGTTAAAGGCCAGGCTGGCTCCATAAGGATAGTTGGATGCCGCGTCGTTGGGATCGGTCACGCGGTCGTCCCGGAGCTGCTCCAGGTACTTTTCCGAATAAGAGGATTGATCATTGACGCCCCGTATATATACGTTGCTGTTAAAGTTGGCCAATCGGTTAAGCCCGAGGCCAAAAGTGATGTTTTGCCAGCGGGAATTGCTGCCCCGCTTCTTGTTGGAGGCGAAAACAAGACCCAGTTGCTGGATATAAAGATTCGCTTTGTTGTCGGAGGATTCGTCCTGCAGATAGCTTGAATTGGCAGTCTGGCTGCGAAAGCCGGAGGTAATCGAAAAATCATTGGTACGGAACATCCCAATGCCGGCCGGGTTCATAAACATATAGCCCGGGTCTCCGCCCAAGGACACTCCCGTCCCTCCTATCGCCTGCATCCGGGCAGTTCCTCCCGGGAAAAGATAACTATAACGCAAGGCATCTCCTTCATCCTGGCCAAAAGCCGCGTGGAACAATAGTATCCCCGTACAAAGGGCAATAAATCTTTTGTGCATCCTGAACATAACAACTTGGTGTGGTGTGTAAACGAGCTATTCATAGATTTATTTTTCACCCCGTTTACCGAAAGGCGAAAAAAAGCTCCTGTGAGAAAACAGGAGCTGAAAGGTTTCATGCTAACGACGGCCTCGAGGACTGCTGAAACTTCTTACCGGAGCGCTCTGGGAACCGGAGCTGCGGTTGAACGACGGAGCACTCTGCTCGACCCGATAAGTATTGGTGTTGCGTTCAAAGGTCCTGGCCGGACGCACGGACCGGCTTTCCGAGGACCGGTTGATCGTGCTGTTACTTCTAAAGATGCTCCGGGAAGGACGTTCTCCGCTGCGGACATTTGGATTGACGTTCACCGGATGCTCACCCGGACGCGATCTGAACACGCGCCTGGTTCCGGAAGACACACCGGCAGGAGTTTCCCGGCTGCCATTTGTCGTAAATACCCTTCGGGGAGCACTCACGCCACTGGCCGGACTCACGGCTGTTCCGCCCTGAGCTCCTCGCGAATTGATGCTCCGCCGTGGTCCTACCGATGAAGCAGGACGGGGACTTACGGAGATATACTTGCCTCCATAATATCCATACCCGCCGCCGTAATATCCTCCATAGTACCCAGGGAAGTAGGAATAAGGCGTATAAAACGGACTATACCATCCGCCGAACGCATAAGAGGGGCGGTACCATGCTCCCCAAGGCGAGCCAAAACCCAGTCCCAGGCTCAAAGACGGATAGCTGAAAGCGAACGGGTTGTATCCTAATCCCATGCTGTAATAGGGACTAAAACCCAAGGACCAGGGACTGGACATGTAATAATTGGTCGCAAAATAGTCCCCGCGATCAAACATGTTTATCCTTCTGGAATAATAATCATCGTAATCATCGGCATACCCGCCGCTGGCGCTGCCGTCGTCGTAGGTGACATACTGGCCACCCTCGGAGTCCTGCGCTGCTGCCATGCCGCTGTGATCTCCTTGACTGGGTGCGTTTTCCTGTGCCGGAGAATAGTAGACGGCATCGGGAGTTTGCGTCCCCCGGTAAGCCGTACCACAACTCGCCAGAGCCAGGGCAGCCAAAACCAATATAAAAGAGTAGGTTTTCATGATTCTACATTTAGTACGCTCATCATAAGCTAAAGATCTTTGGGTGCATGCTTTCAGGCTCTACACCCGTCGCACCCGTTTTTGTTCCTATAGGCTCCGCTCGCCGGATTTCTGACGAGGTTTTTAGGAGACATACGGAACTATGCAAAATTACTTAAAATTTACAGACACTGCTGTGACCGCTTTCTTTCCCAAGCCTACCGTGGGCGGGAGCTGCGGGCACTCAGTGAAGATACAACATTTTTCTGTTTTTTCCCTACCGCTTATCCCACGAAAATAAGCAGTTTGCTCGGACCACACGGGTCGATCTTCACCCCCTTGGCTCCTTTTGCACATTTGACCCGGAATCCTGTAATAAGTTTAATATTTTCATTGTAGGTTTGCACCACTTTTACCCCATTTTATAGACACTTACCGCAGCAGCCATGAGCAAAGAGATCACGCCAAGGAACAAGGATTATGCACAATGGTATAATGACCTGATTATCAAGGGTGGCTTGGCCGATTACTCCGCAGTCCGCGGCTGCATGGTGATCAAGCCCCATGGATTTTCTCTTTGGGAGCATATGCGCGATGAACTGGACCGCCAGTTCAAACGGACCGGACACCAGAATGCGTATTTTCCGTTGTTTATTCCCAAGAGTTTCCTCAGCCGGGAAGCCGAACACGTGGAAGGCTTTGCCAAGGAATGCGCCGTAGTGACGCACTACCGGTTGAAAAGTGATCCGGATTCCGGGGAACTGGTGGTGGACGAAGAAGCAAAACTGGAGGAAGAGCTGATCATCCGACCTACTTCGGAGACCATCATATGGGATACGTACAAGACCTGGATCCAGTCATACCGCGATCTTCCGGTACTGGTCAATCAATGGGCCAACGTGGTGCGCTGGGAAATGCGTACCCGATTATTCCTCCGCACCGCAGAATTTCTCTGGCAGGAAGGACATACCGCCCACGCCAAAGCGGAAGAGGCGGTGGCCGAGGCCCGGCAGATGCTGGAGATTTATGCCCGGTTTGCAGAAGACTTTATGGCACTGCCCGTGATCAAGGGGGTAAAATCGCCCGCAGAACGGTTTGCAGGCGCGGTGGACACTTATTGCATTGAAGCCCTCATGCAGGATGGAAAGGCATTGCAGGCGGGTACTTCGCACTTCCTGGGCCAGAATTTTGCGAAAGCCTTTGAAGTACAATTCCTCAACAAGGAAAACCAGCTGGAATACGTATGGGCCACATCCTGGGGTGTATCCACACGGCTGATAGGCGCTCTTGTGATGGCACACAGTGACGACGAAGGCCTGGTACTGCCCCCCAAACTGGCTCCTTTACAGGTCGTGATCATTCCCATCTATAAGGGCGACGACCAAAAGGCCGCGCTGGATGAGAAGGCCGCCGAAATAGCCACGCAACTTCGCGACAAAGGAATTTCCGTCCGGTACGACGACGACGATTCTTCGCGACCGGGTTGGAAATTTGCCGAATACGAGAAAAAAGGAATCCCCGTTCGGATCGTGATCGGCGCCCGCGACCTGGCCCAGCAACAGGTAGAAATTTCCCGCAGGGATACCCGGGAAAAGACGCATGTCCCCCTCGAGGGGCTGGCAGAACAAGTAGTTGCCTTGCTGGAAGACATTCAGAAACAACTTTTTGAAAGAGCCAAAGCTTACCGCGATACCCACATTACCCCTGCCGGTAACATGGATGAGTTCGTCCGGATCCTGGATGAAAAAGGAGGATTTGTGTCGGCCCATTGGGACGGCTCCGTCGAGACCGAACACAAGATCAAGGAAATGACCAAGGCGACCATCCGCTGCATCCCGTTAGACAACCCTGCCGAAGCCGGCAAGTGTGTCCTCACGGGCCGCCCGTCCAGTCAACGTGTACTTTTTGCGCGCGCCTATTAAGGATGAACCGGGGCGGGTCCCGGGGGTAAAATCGCTTGGATAATCTGTTAAAATGTAATAATATTACATGCGTTTTGCTTTGTTTTAATCAGACTCTTTATATCTACTTTTACCACAATCCATAATCCATGAAACCCATCAAAGCAGTAATCGCGGAAGACGAGCCGTTGAATATCAATATTCTAAAAAAGATCCTTGAAAAGCATTGTGAAAACGTGGAAGTGGTCGGCACGGCTACTACTGTAAAAAAGGCGGTGGAGGTAATCAAGGAAACTGAACCGGATGTCCTTTTTCTGGACATCGAAATGCCTCCTCACAAAGGATTCGAGGTGCTGGAGAAATTCTCCAAGGTTAACTTCGATGTCATTTTCATCACCGCCCATGAAGAGTACGCATTGCAGGCCATCAAATTCGCGGCCCTGGATTACCTGCTGAAGCCGATCAGCATCGGCGATGTACAAGCCGCACTGAAGAAAGTGACCCCGCGGCCCCATGGCCAGGCCAATGAACTGGCAAGCATTCTCAAAGAATATCTGCGGGACAAAGAACAGACTTTTTCGAAGATTGTGATCCCCTCCAACGACGGATACAATGTCATCGACTTAAACCACATCGTGTACTGTGAAGCCTGCGACAGTTATACTAAAATCCACACCAGTGAGGGAAAAGTCCACCTGATTTCCAAACCGCTCAAAGAATATGACGAACTGTTGAACGACAAAGGGTTTTACCGTGTGCATAAATCCTTCCTGGTCAACGTAAATCACATCCGCAAAATTATCAAGGGAATCGGCGCGGCGGTGATCATGAGCGATAAAACCAATATCCCGATCTCCATGAGAAAGAAAGATGAGTTCTTTCAGAGCCTCAAGGGTGTGATGAATATTTGAGCAGCCCGGCATGCCCCACCGACCGGCACGAATCCTGGTAACCATGCGCAATCGTTTTTTGCTGCCCTCTCTGGGCTGCTTGTTGTTGATCTTTTCCTGTAAAACCATGCGAATGGCCGACTCCGGCCCCTCATTCCATACCGACCCCTTCCTGAAATCCCTGCTGTGGGCACATGCCGATACGGCTATGCGCGACATCCTCCAGCATCCGGATCGCTACAGGCTGCAGATCATTTACGTCCAGATTGACCGGGACTCAGCCGGACGTCCTTCCTTCAGGCGATACCGGTACCATGAGAACCCGGCTTATTATTTTTACCCCGCCTCCACCGTCAAGCTTCCCATCGCGCTGGCAGCCCTGGAGAAAGTCCACCGGCTTCAAATACCGGGATTAGATAAGTATACGCCCATGTTCACCGACAGTATCATGCCGGGAACCCCTGCGGTGACCCAAGATACATCGGCAGCCAACGGGTTGCCTTCCATCGCCCAGTATATCCGGAAAATCTTCCTGGTGAGTGATAACGATGCGGCCAACCGGCTCTATGAATTCGTGGGCCAGGGTGCCCTCAACCGCCTGTTGCATCAAAAGGGATACGTCCGGACCGATATTTTGCACCGGTTGAACATCAGCCTTACCGAAGACCAGAACCGCCATAGTAATCCGGTGGAATTCCGCCGCGACGGACGGGTGCTTTACAGCCAACCCGAAATGTATAACCCGGATCCTTATCCCCAGCGGCATGACGAAGTGGGGGAAGGATATATATCCGGTGCCAAGCGCATTGATCAGCCCATGGACTTTTCACAAAAAAACCGGGCACCCCTGGCCGAACTGCTCACCATGTTGCAATCCGTGATCTTTCCGGCTTCTGTACCTGCTGAAAACCGCTTCGACCTGGATGAGTCGGACTATTCTTTTCTGTATCAGGCCATGTCGGCTTTCACCAATGAATCCCGTCATCCTGCCTATGATATGCAGGTATTTCCACCAGCCTCGGTTAAATTTCTGATGTATGGCGCCGAAGACACCGCTCATATTCTGCCCGACGTCCGGATCTATAATAAGCCGGGGTGGGCTTACGGGTTCATGACCGACGTTGCCTATGTGGCGGATTTCAAACACCGGGTGGAGTTTATGCTGGCAGCGACTTTGTATGCCAACCGGGACGAGGTGCTTAATGACAACCATTATGAAATGGATGAGGTGGCCAAGCCTTTTTTCCGGCAACTGGGCCAATTGATTTACCATTATGAATTATCCCGCCCCCGGAAATATTTACCGGATCTTTCGCGTTATAGCGTATCGAATAAAGATTAGCGAGCATTTTCGGCTGAAACATGCAGCGTTTCCCGGATAGGGATTGTCTGTCTTGAAAATAAAAATTAACAAGGTTTATGAAAAAGAAGCATTTGACTCTGTACGCTTTGGGAATAGCTTTCTGTTTGAGCAGCCTGGTGCTGTTAAGCGGTTGTCTGAAAGGGAACGACTCTCCGAACGGACCGCAAAATGGGGTGGTCTCGATCCTCCAGGCTTCTCCCGGCGCTCCCCCGATGTATTTATTCGCCAATGAGAATAAAATGACCGAGGAGCCCCTGAAATATCTCGTACGCGGACCACTCACCCCTTCGCTAGGCAATTATGTGTTCAGCGTCGTAAATTTCAATTCGGGCGACACCCTCATCCGCCACGCCGATTCCGTCAAACCTGCATATTATAGCCTGATCATATACGATACCGCGTCGGCCATGAAGATGATGTATTTTGCCGATCAGTTTGATAATGCTTCGGATCCCGGCGGCAGCGCCTACATCCGCTTTTTGCAACTAAGTCCCGATGCAGAACCCGTGGATGTCTACTTCAACGAAGAAAAAACATACAGCCATCGCCGGTTCGCAGACAATGTCGCCAATCCTTCCCTGGCTGAATTCACGCCGATTACCGCGGGAAAGTACTCTTTTACCGCATTGAATGCCCAGGGAGACACGCTCGGATCGCTATCCGACATTACACTGCCTGGTCAGGCGGTGTTTACCCTGTTCCTTCGCGGGCTGGCCTCGCATACCCAGGATACGCTGGGTCTTAAGCTAGACATCATGAATAACTACTAAGCATACGGCTGGGCAAGTTCAAAAAGGGCGGGTTCTTTCAACCTGCCCTTTTTAATTAAACGGGATATTATATTAATAAATATTCAATGAAACCGACGATTCCATGAAAACACGCTAAATTATTGCAGGTTCGCTTTGTCAGTTAAAAATCTTCAAGTAGGTTTGCGGCGCCAAAAATACCGAAAATGGAACTTGCACAACGATTGGACCGCATGTCGGAATCCCAAACCTTAAAAATGTCCCGGCTGGGCCGGGAATTACGGGCCAAGGGACTGGATATTATTGATTTGAGCATCGGAGAACCGGATTTCGTGACTCCCGAACATATCCGGGAAGCCGCCAAACAAGCCATCGACCAGGGGTACACCCATTACACGCCGGTGGCGGGGTATCCGGATCTGCGTAAGGCGATCGCCGACAAGCTGAAAAGGGACAACGGACTGGAATATGCTCCCGAGCAGATTGTGACGTCCACGGGGGCCAAGCACAGCCTCATCAACGTGATCATGTCGGTAGTGGATCCCTCCGACGAGGTAATCATTCCCACCCCCTACTGGGTGACTTATTCCGAACAGGTCAAATTCGTGCAAGGCAAAGTGGTCACGATCCGGGGCACCCGGGAAAACAAATACAAGATCACCCCGGCACAACTGGAAGCCGCCATTACTCCGAAAACCAAATTATTTATGTTTTCCTCGCCCTGCAACCCTTCCGGGTCAGTCTATGACCAGGAAGAGCTGGCAGCCCTGGCAGAGGTCTTCCGCAGGCATCCGCGTATCGTGATTCTTTCCGATGAGATCTATGAATACATCAATTACCTCGGCACCCACTACAGCATCGCCCAATTCGATGATCTGAAGGACCGGGTGGTGATCGTAAACGGATTGAGTAAAGGATATGCCATGACCGGATGGCGTCTGGGATATATTGCGGGTCCCCTGGCCTTGGCCAAGGCGATAGAAAAAATACAGGGACAGTTTACCTCCGGTACCTGCTCGATCACCCAGCGTGCGGCAATCCATGCGCTTAACGCGGACCTTAAACCCACACATGAGATGGTGGCGGAGTTCCGCAAAAGAAGGGATTATATTGTATCGGAGATTCGTAAGATTCCCGGGATCGAAGTCCAGGAGCCAGACGGCGCCTTTTATATCTTCCCCGATATAAGCGCCTACTTTGGTAAAAAGGTCGGCGACCTCACCATCGAGAACGCCGATGATCTTTGCATGTATCTGTTGGAAAAAGGCCAGGTATCTACCGTAACCGGCGCGGCTTTTGGTGAGCCCAACTGCATCAGAATTTCCTATGCCGCGTCCATGGAAAAGCTGGGCGAAGGCGTGAACCGCCTCCGGGACGCATTGGCCGCCCTCAAGTAAAGAAGCGGGGGTGCGCGATAAGGCTCCTTTTAGAGAAACAATCCTGTTATCTTTGGCCTCATGATGCAAAGAGAGGAAAATCCGTATGCGGAGGGAAAAGTATTGCTGATCAACAAGCCTCTGCACTGGACTTCATTTGATGTGGTCAAGAAGGTCCGTAACCTCGTAAAAACCAAAGTGGGCCATGCCGGTACGCTCGACCCATTGGCCACCGGACTGTTGATCTGCTGTACCGGCAAATTCACCAAAAAGATCGCTGCTTACCAGGCACAGGAAAAAGAATATACCGGCACCATCACGCTGGGGGCAGTCACACCCACCTATGACCTGGAATCCACCCCGCAAAATTTTAAACCCTTCGGGCATCTGAGCGAAAATGATCTGCGGGACGCTGCCGCTTCTTTCACGGGAAAAATAGCCCAGGTTCCTCCAGCCCATTCGGCCATCAAACAGCAGGGGAAACCCGTATATCACCAGGCCCGTAAGGGAATAGCCGTCAAGCTGGAACCTCGTGAGATCGAAATCAAAGCATTTGAAATTACCGGCACAGATCTGCCGCGAGTGGATTTTCGGGTCATATGCAGCACAGGAACCTATATCCGGTCCCTGGCCCACGATTTTGGTCAAACCCTGGGATGCGGGGCTTATCTGAGTACCCTTTGCCGCACACGCATCGGCACCTACCGGCTGGAGGATGCTTTAGACCTTGAGGCCTGGATCGGGCAGCAATCTGCCACGATCAGAAGGGATACCCTACCGCGAAATTAAATACGATGTTTCTCCGCCTCCAGTCACTTTCTAATGGATGGATAGTATTGACAATCCAGCCATAATTATCTGCCACATAGGGCACCTTAAACGGCGTGGCAAAATCAAACCGCAATACTGCATAGGAAAAATCCAGCCGCAATCCAAAACCGCCGCCCAGGGCAATATCCTGATAGAGCCGCGCCAACTTGAACTCCGATCCCGGCTTATAGGGATTTTTCTGCAAATCCCAGATATTTCCGGCATCCAGGAAAGTGGCTCCCTTCACTTTCAAAAATCCTCCAAATAGCTTGAAGATATCAAAGCGATATTCCAGGTTGGCCTCTAGTTTCATATCCCCGGTTTGATCGGGAAAAATATCAGGATTGTTGACATCGGGATTATAATAGGATCCGGGGCCGAGCGCACGCAGACGCCAGGCGCGCAAGCTATTCGGGCCGCCGGCCGTAAACTGTTTGATGTAGGGAAGGACATCGGAGCTGCCATAAGGAATACCCACACCCGCATAGACGCGGCTGACCAGAGAAGCATGCCGGCGGTTGTAATAATGCTTATACTCGGCATCCACTTTGACATACTGGGAAAAGCCCACCGAAGTCAGTGAGGCAAAATCGCTTTTTGATCCCGAGACGCCGCGGATAGCCGCATCGATTCCGTTAAGAAGCAGGCCCGATTCATCCAGGTTGATCCGGAAATAATTAAAATGTTCCTGATGCAGAGGATCCTGCGAATTGAAAATGAACGATATATTTTCTCCGCCGATAAACGTGGAGGCAAAGCTGTTCTTGAGAAAAGGATTGGCATCCAGTTGCTTGGAAAAATTTTCGCTGATGTTAAACATGCGGGTGTAGGAAAAGGCGAATGGCTTGACGATCCATTTCTTATATCGCGTCTCATTCCAGTCATAGCCAAAAGAACCGTTTACCGTACTGAGTGAAAAAAAGCCGAGACGGTCCAGATAACTGAACCCCAGTCCCAGGGAGGTACTCGCTTTGGAGAAGCGCCCCACATCGCTGATTTTCCAGGGTGTAATAAACCGGGGAAACGACACATTGACCTGACCACTGTACTCCCGGGCCTGTACAAAGAAGCTCCGCGCCGAATCCGAGTTCCACTCCACTCCCGTCTTGAGGTTCGCCGTCACCTGGTTGGCCGCACGGTTGGTATTCCTATTCTTATAGGTGAGATTCAATGCCCCGCCGACCACATAATCCGTACTGGAAGTCGCTTCCAGATTGACTCCGAGTTCCTGCTTTCGCGCTGGTATCAGGAAAATATAACAGTCCAGGCTGTCTCTTATTCCGCCTACGGTGTCCATCTCAATATTCACGAACTTCCATACGCCCAGCGTATTGAGCTTCTGGATCGTGAAGTCATAATTACTCTGGGAATATTCTTCGCCTTTATGAAGCAGAATTGCATTGTCGAGTACCCGTGGCCGTATCAGATCCTGCCGGGAACGTATGATCAGATCCTTATAGGTGGTTTGCCGGAATATTGAGTCTGTCGGCGTGGCGTAGGTATAATAATCCGGATACACATAAATATCCCGCAACCAATATCGTTGAAAGCGCGTGGAATCCGTGGGATTGAGAATTTGCACCGTAATATTCAACTTGGGATTTTCACTGGCCGAATTTAAGTCCAGAGAGCTCTCAATATTGGCAAAAGGATCCAGGATATTATTGAAGATCTCCTTATGGATGGTATCGACCACGAATTGCACCTGGTCTGAGGAAAATTTGAAATAACCATGATCGCGAATCACATTAGTCAACCGCGTCTGCTCCTGGCTCAGGGTTTCTATCTTAAAGGGCATGTGGGGCTTCAGGTAAGAAAACGGCCGCGCGGCCAATACCACCTGCCGGATAAGCGTGTCGGGTATGTAGAAGTCAATGCTGTCAATCGTAAAGTTCTTGCCGGTATTTACATGATAGGTGACGCTGGCTTTCTGGCTTTTGATCCGCTGGTCATAATCTACCGACGCATAAAAGAAACCTTGGTTATTCAAATAGCTAACCATATTGTGGGAAGACTGAAGACTTTTGGCCGAATCGTAAATGACCGGCGGCTCCATGTTTTTGTCGATTAACAGCCAGTTCCAGATCTTACCCACTTTCTTCTCGCTGTTTTTCTGGTTATATAACCAGAGCTTGAGCCGCATGATGTTGAGAAATTTGGTATTGGGGTGCTGCAACAGAATGGAAGAGGAGCTTAAGCTGTTTTTAAGGTCGTCTTTCTCTGAGGCATTCAGATCTCCCTGGAGCTTGACAGAAGAACTGACCAGCAGCGCTTGATTTTGCGCCAGATATTTGGTATTGGAACAGGAAAAAAGCAACAGGGTCAGCGGTAGCCACGCGCCATAAAGCGCTATGCGTCCAGCCCTGTATATACCCCTTTTTCGTGTCAATGACTTGTCTTTTTTGAACAGCCCGCCCCGCGGATGACCAGGCAGGGCATTTCAGCCGGTCTTGCGGATATGACGGAATTCCTGTACGTTTGATCCCATGTTGTCAAAGGCGCAAATTAAATATATTCAGTCATTACGGCTTAAAAAATACCGGCAAAAATCCGGCCGCTTCCTCGCCGAAGGCATAAAGGTAGTAGATGAACTGCTTAAACAAGATTATATCACCGTGGAGGAGGTATACGCGCTGCCGGATTGGATCGCACAATATCATCACGACAATACCGTCTATCCCGGTTTGCGCCCGGTAGAGGTACCGGCCGAGTTGCTAAGCCGGATATCGGCCTTGCATACCGCCCAGCCGGTGATTGCCTTGTGCCAAATTCCTTCCGTCGACGAGGAGACGATTGAGCCCGCTCAGATCACCTTAATGCTGGAATCTATAAGAGATCCGGGCAACCTGGGAACACTGATCCGGATCGCAGACTGGTTCGGTATTCCCCAAATCATTTGCTCTCCTGATTGCGCCGATGCCTTTAATCCCCGGACCGTCCAGGCATCTATGGGCAGTATCGGGCGGGTCCGGGTTATCGAGAGGCTTTTGGGTCCCTTCCTCGAAGCCCAGGGGATCTCTCCCGTCTATGCCGCGACCTTGCAAGGGGTGGATATTCGCGAAGTCCCTGCGCTCAAAGGTGGCGTGTTGCTGATCGGCAACGAGTCCAGGGGATTGAGCGACGATATGCTCAAACATGCTACACACCAGATCACCATTCCCCGGATCGGAAAAGCAGAATCGCTTAATGCGGCCATAGCCGCGGGGATCATTTGTGGAAGGTTGTTGTTATAGCTATAGCCGGTTCTCAGCGGAATTGTACCGCTTTTACCGGCGAAATGCGCCGGATGATCAGGGAAGGAATGATCAGGACCAGCAAACAGACCAATAGGGTTCCCAGGTCCACGCACATCACCTGCCACCATTTAAAGTCGATCGGCACTACAGGCATGTAGTAAGTGGACTCATCAAGCGTGAGAAATCCGGTGGCTTGCTGGATCAGGCCCAGGCCTAAACCGATCGCATTGCCAATCAGCAAGCCGGTACCGACAATATAGCCCGCCTGATAAATAAATATGCGCTGCAGCGATCCGTTAGACATCCCCAACGATTTCAATACCCCTACCATGTGGGTGCGCTCCAGGATCAAAATCAGCATCGCTGTCACCATATTAATAATAGCCACAATCGCCATGATCACAATAATAATGAACTCATTCATGTTCTGCAGGCTCAGCCAATCAAAAATATTGGGATAAATCTGGCGGATGGTATTGGCGGAAAGTCCCTGGGGGAGCGCATTCCGGTATAAGGCTTCCCGGACGGAATCCATGCGGCGATAATCATCCAGCATGATCTCATAACCACCGATCTCCTCGGCCGTCCAGTCATTGAGCCGGCGCAGCAGATTTAGATCCCCAAGGATATAGCTTTTGTCATAATCTTCAATGCTGGTCTTGTAAATGCCTTGCACGGTCAATTTTCGCACCCGGGGCGTTTCGCTGCCCCGCTGAATGAAATACACCAGCACGGGATCACCTACCGTGAGTTTCAACGCCCGCGCCAGGTAGTCTGAAAGGATTACTTCATGGGCATAGCCACTATCCGGGTAGTCGATGATATGCCCTTTCTGCAGATAGGGAGCCAGGTGCTCCCAATGGTAATGTTTCCCTACTCCTTTAAACACCACTCCCTCGATTTCATCTTCGGATTTAAGGATAGCCGACTTGGTGGCATAGGCATCCACAGACCGGACACCCTCCACGGCACCGAGGGTCTGTTTTAAAGAGTCGCTGCCGTTAAAAGGAAGCTCTTCGACCAGCAGGCCGGCGTAAGGTTGATACCGGGTCACGTGAATATGTCCCCAAAAGCCAAAGACCTTTTTGCTGACGGTTTGCTGAAAGCCATTGACCAGTGCGGTGGCCAGGATCATTACCGCTACACTCAACGCGGTTGCCGTAATGGCAATGCGGATGATAAACCGGGAAAAAGTACGTTCCTGGTTAAAGGCAATTCTGCCGGCGATGAAAAAAGGCAACTTCAATTCCAGTCAATGAATCGGTAAAAAATTACTGTCGGAATCAAACCTACGGGATTTTGAGCAAACCCAGAAACAGACCGGAGATTATTCTCCGATTGTGTGAGAAAAGTGGTACATTCATGCTTCTTTTTTTGTGACATGACACCAGCCAAATTTCTCCTGCTAAGTGGGCTTGTTCTAATTGCTGCCAGCGCCTCTGCGCAGGTAGGTCCGGTAACCCCCGACCATATTTATCTCGATAACATCAAAACGGTCAAATTCACGCCTCAGGGAAACATGCTTTCCCTGCCTGTCATTGCTCTCGGTGGAGGCGATCACCTGGAGCTGGGATTCGACGATCTGGATGGGGACGTGAAAGACTACTATTATACCCTGGTACTTTGCAATGCCGACTGGAAGCCTGCCAACATTAATCCCTTCGATTATCTGCAAGGGTTCATGGAAAACCGCATTGATGACTATCATTATTCCACCCTGCCGTTGCAGCATTACACCCATTATAAGCTCACCTTGCCAAACAACAACTGCCATCCCACCCGTTCTGGCAATTACCTGCTGAAGGTATACCTGAACGGAGATACCTCTCAACTGGCCTTTACCAGCCGCATGCTCGTAGTGGACAATAAGGCCATTATTAAAGGTTCTATTCAGCAGCCGATTAATCCTAAGGTGTTCCAATCAGATCAAAAAGTAAATTTTTCCGTCAGCCTGCAAGGTGTGAACGTGAATAATGCATTGTCGCAGGTCAAGGTGTTCATACTTCAAAATGACCGATGGGATAATGCGATCCGCAATATCAAGCCTACGTTCATTAAAGGAACGGAGCTGGAATATAATACTGAAAATGATTGCATCTTTCCTGCGGGTAAGGAATGGCGATGGGTGGATCTGCGAAGCTTCCGTCTCCAGACCGAAAGGGTAGCCAATATTAATTATGAAAAAAATCAAACGGATGTCTATTTATTGCCGGACCAAAACCGCTCTCATGAACGCTATCTCTACCGGCGGGATCTGAATGGTCATTTTTATCCTTCCATCTTAGAACAAGGATACAATCCTGACTTTGAAGGGGATTATGCCCGTGTCCATTTTACTTTTATCGCACCCCAGCCGTTTGCCGGAAGCGAGGTATACGTATTCGGCGAATTATCCCGTTATGAATGCAATGCTTCCAACCGGATGACATACAATGGGGCTAAAGGTGTATATGAAGCTACCCTGTATTTGAAACAAGGGTATTACAACTACATGTACGGAGTGATGCCCGCAGGGCAACATGAGTTGGATATGGACAATACCGAGGGAAACTGGTGGGAAGCGGACAACAATTACACCATCTTGGTCTATTTTCGCCCCCTGGGCGGCCGGGCGGATGAACTGATCGGCATGAGAACGCTCAATTCTCTGGAAAATCGCTGAGGGAAAGGCTCAATGCCGCTTCAACAGGATGCGGGTACCGCGGTCGTAAGTAAAATAGCTGTACACCCAGTTAATAAATACCACCAGCTTGTTGCGGAAACCCATTAAGGCCATCAGATGCACCCCAAGCCATATGACCCAGGCGAAAAAACCTTTCAGATGCAGCTTGCCGAGATCGGCGACCGCTTTATTACGGCCAATCGTAGCCAGGGTTCCTTTATCCCGATATAGAAATGGTTTCAGTGGCTGCTGTTTCTGGAGTCGCCACAGGTTTTCCCCAAGATTTCTTCCCTGCTGAATGGCTACCTGCGCCAGCATGGGGTGGCCTTTGGGAAAACGGGCATCCGTGGTCATTTGTGCGACGTCTCCGATGGCAAAGACATGGGTAAATCCTTTTACCTGATTAAAGGCATTGACACTGATTCTGGAATTGCGCTCTAAGGCAGCGGGATCCAGTCCCCCGGGCACGTTGCCTTTTACTCCCGCGCTCCAGATAAAATACCGGGTAGGGATCTGCGTACCATCATCGAGATAAACCTGCTCCCCATCATAATCTTTAACCATCGTATTGACTCGGACTTCCACTCCCATACGGGTAAGAAAGGCCGTGGTATGGGCAGAGGCCTCCGGACTCATCGCTGCCAACAGACGAGGAGCCGCTTCTATGAGATGAATGGTCATCAGTTTGGGATCCAGTTCCGGATAATCTTTGGGGAAGATCGTTTTTCGAAACTCTGCCAGCGCCCCGGCCAACTCCACCCCGGTCGGGCCGCCACCCACAATCACAATACTCAAGGCCTTGCTCTTTTGTTCGGGATCATCAAGCAACAGCGTATGCTCCAGCCCTCTCAGCCCGAAATTCCGTAAACCGACCGCCTCATAGAGAGACTTCATGCCGTTTCCTAATTCCTCAAAGCGCTTGTTGCCGAAATAATTGCTGGTGCTTCCCGTCGCGATCACGAGATAATCATAATTGATCTCGCCGATAGAAGTCTCCAGGCACTGCCGGTCGGTATCAATGGCCGTCACTTCCGCCATGCGGAAAATAAAATTCTTGCCGTGTTTAAAAATACCTCTAACAGGGAAGGCTATACTGCTCGGTTCCAGGCCCGCAGTGGCGACCTGGTATAAAAGTGGCTGGAAGAGATGGTAGTTATTCTGATTGATCAACACTACCTGAAAGGGCTTGTTTCTCAGGGCTTTCACCAAATTGATGCCGGCAAATCCCGCCCCGATGATCACCACCCTGGGCAGGGACGATTTCGGAATGTTAAGCTGTGTCATTTTCCGATGCTTTGTATTACAACAAATACTTCAGGGTTAAGTTGGGTATAGGGATTTGCCTAACGGATACCGCACAGCGAAATGCGGACACCACAGGTCCTCAGGGCTGAATGGCCAGGTATAACCAGGCAGCGAGCGCAGCACCGATAAGGGGTGCCACAATGGGCACCCAACTATACCGCCAGTCACTGGAACCCTTGCCCCGTATAGGCACCAGCGCATGAACGATTCGCGGGCCCAGATCGCGGGCCGGGTTGATGGCGTAACCGGTGGGGCCGCCCAGGGAAAGGCCGATGCCCAGGATTAGCAGCGCGACGGGAAGTGCGTCCAAAGACCCCAGCCCTACCTCAGGCTTGGCCAGATATAAGACGCCGAAGATTAAGACAAAGGTGCCGATTATTTCGGTGATCATATTGTGGAGATAGCTGCGGATCGCAGGGGCGGTCGAAAAACTCATTAAGATCAGCTCCGCCTTATCTTCTTCATCAAAATGCTTTTTGTAGCAGAGCCAGGAAAGGAACGCCCCGATCATTGCCCCGATCATTTGCGCAATAATATAAGGGAAGACCTCGGTCCAGGAAAACTTACCTGCCATGGCCAAGCCGATACTGACCGCTGGGTTAATATGGCCACCGCTAAAAGGAGCGGTAATATATACGCCCACAAATACGGCAATTGCCCAACCAAAGGTGATGGCAATCCAGCCTCCATTGAGTCCCTTGGACTTTTTAAGCAATACGTTCGCGACTACGCCGTCTCCCAGCAAAATGAGAAATGCCGTACCGATTAGTTCTGCCACATATGGATTCATCAGTTTGTTTTTTGGTGTGGAATATTTTATTTTTCACGGGCATCGGCCCAATGGATCGTAGCTCCTACTGCCCTGTGCCAACCAGTCACCAAAAGGTTTGCCTTTTCCGCGGTGATATCTGGCGAGAATTGGCGATCGACCTGCCACTGCTTGGAAATCGCCTCCCTGTTTTCCCAAAAACCCGTGGCGAGACCCGCCAGATAGGCTGCCCCTAACGCGGTAGTTTCCGTAATACGGGGACGCACCACCTCCTTTTGCAGGATATCCGCCTGAAATTGCATCAGCAAGTCATCTACCGTAGCCCCTCCATCCACCCGCAGTTGCTGAATCTCCAAATGGGAGTCGGCTTCCATGGCCTTAAGGACATCCAGGGTCTGATAAGCAATGCTTTCCAGAGCCGCCCGGGCGAGATGCGCCGCTGTGGTACCCCGACTGATGCCTACTATGGTCCCCAAGGCATGCTGATTCCAGTAAGGGGCACCAAGGCCTGCAAAAGCAGGAACCAAATACACTCCGTCGTTACCCTCCACCTGGCGCGCTAAAGCTTCTACATCGGCTGAGGACCGGACCATACCCAATCCATCGCGGAGCCATTGTACCACCGCTCCTCCGATGAAAATACTGCCTTCCAGGGCATAAGTTGTTTCCTGGCCTATTTTCCAGCCAATGGTGGTCAACAGATTGTTATCCGAAGGAATCGCTTTATCGCCCGTATTCATCACAAGAAAACAACCGGTTCCGTAGGTATTTTTTACCATCCCCGGCTCCACACACATCTGGCCGAACAGGGCAGCTTGCTGATCCCCCGCCACGCCCGCCAAGGGCACCCTATGCGCAAGAAACTGTCCGGAGGTATGCCCGTATACTTCGCTGCAGGAACGCACCTCGGGCAGCAGGGATTCCGGGATACGGAGGAGTTTCAACAAATCTTCGTCCCAGCGCTGCGTATGGATATTGAATAACATGGTACGGGAGGCATTGGTGGCGTCGGTGACGTGCAAGGCTCCCCCGGAAAAATTCCAGAGCAACCAGCTGTCAATCGTGCCGAAAGCCAGTTTCCCGGCTTCCGCCTTGGCCCGTGCTCCTTCTACCTGGTCAAGCATCCAGCCGATCTTGGTGGCGGAAAAATAAGCATCCACGATCAGTCCTGTCTTTTGGCGGATCATCCCGGCATGCCCTTCGGCTTTCAGGCGGTCACAGTATTCAGCGGTCCGGCGATCTTGCCAGACAATGGCATGCATAATCGGCTTGCCCGTATCCCGCTCCCAGATCACCGTGGTTTCCCGCTGGTTGGTGATCCCGATTCCGGCGATCTGTTCTCCCGAAAGGCCGGCACGGCTGATGGCTTCTGCCGCCACCCCCGCCTGAGTCGACCAGATTTCCTCCGCATCATGTTCCACCCATCCTGGTTTAGGAAAAAACTGCCGGAATTCTTTTTGAGCGGAAGAGCGGATATTGCCTTTCTGATCAAATACAATGGCCCGGGAACTGGTGGTTCCTTGATCCAGCGCCAATATAAACTGCTCCATAACAAAAAAATTACGCCTGTAAACTCCAATAAAAGAACAAGATATAGGATTTAGGTCCTTTGACCAAACATTCGCACGAAAAACCCCCTGCCCATGAAGCAATTCGGCCGAGCAGGTTTGCCGCAGAAATGGGAAGAAAGCAGGGCTTCCTCACCTGGCATATGGAGGCATCGGTCCATGGGACCAAAAAACAGTCATGAGGCTATTGCAATTGCTGGATCATTTCCCGACAGGCCTTCTGAATATCCCGGTCATCTTGACGGATCGGGCGAAGGCGGAGCGCCTGTTGCAGCGTGGAGATGGCATCAAGATCTTTGTGATCGGCGTGGAGCGCCCGGGCGAGGTCATATCGGGTTTCGATATTAGAAGGATCCAGCTTCTGGCTCCGGGAATAATCCGCAATGGCTTGCCCTACGCTGGCCTGCGGCAGTCCGCCAAAAAGCAGGCGTGTGGCGGCGCGCTCTGCAAAATTCAGGCTGCTGACTTCCATATTCCAGTCCCCCGACAGATGCCAGGCCGGAGCAAAGGTGGAATCAATCAAAAGCAGTTTATCGATATAGGTCTTCACCTCTTTAATATAGGCAGCTTTTTGTTTTGCACCTGCCGTCAGGGAAAGTTCACGCAAGGCCTTCCCCATTGCCAGGTTGGCGTCCCGATCGTTGGAATTTCTACGCAATGCTTTTTCCGCCAATGCCCGGGCCTCCAGAAAATAGGGACTTGCCGCTTTCGTGGTTTTCTGACGGCGGCCTTGGCGCGTATAGAGGATACTTGCCCGGGATAAGGCCGTGACATTAGTCGAATCCAGGGCGGCTGCCTGCTCATATTTCTTCAAAGCGGCCGCTTCCTGCATGGCTGTTTCGAGATGCTGTCCCTGCATGACCAGGGAGTCCACCTGTTGCGCCATGAGGGTTCCCGGAAGCAAAAACAAGAGCCCAATACAAAAACTGATTTTACGCATGACGATCGGTTTTATCCGCTATACCGGTTTGTCGCCGCCTGGAAATGATTTTTCCATCCGGACCGCAGAACAGCCCACTTCGCCGCCCAAAGGGGGGGTCAGTTTACTGATTTTCACGGCAATCCGAACCACCTGTGGAAAAGAGCTTTTGATCCGGTCGATGCAACGTTCCGCCAGGGTTTCCAGCAAGGGGATCGGCTTAAGCATAACCTCCTTCACCAGGCCGTATACCGATTGATAATCCACAGTCTGATCCAGCCGGACAATCGGTGCCGAAGCTTCGAAGCTGATGTACACATCCACCAAAAATTCTCCTCCCACGATCGCTTCTTCGGAGAAGGTTCCATGGCCGGCATGAAATTTCATTTGTTCCAGACTGACGGTAAGCATAGGCAACAGTGATACAGGCTTAATTATCCAGCGCACTCAAATATCGTTCGGCGTCCAGGGCAGCCATACAACCGGAACCGGCCGCGGTCACCGCCTGCCTGTAGATCTTGTCCTGTACATCGCCGGCGGCGAACACTCCCGGTACAGTGGTTTTGGAAGTACCGGGGATCGTTTGAATATATCCCTGCTCATCCATATCCAGCTGGCCGGAAAAAATTGCCGAGTTCGGCGTATGCCCGATGGCGACAAAAAATGCCTTGACCGGAATGACGGATTCTACGCCGGTCTCTCGGTTCCGTACCCGGACCGCATCCACCTTTTCGCCTCCCAGGACTTCCACGGTCTCGGTATTCCAGTAGATCTGAATGTTTGCCGTTTTTTCAACGCGTTGCTGCATGATCTTGGAAGCACGCATCTGGTCCCGCCTCACCAGCATATGGACTTTGGCGCAAATCTTGGAAAGATACAACGCCTCTTCACAGGCGGTATCTCCGGCACCCACAATCACCACTTCCTGATCACGGAAGAAGAAGCCATCACACACGGCACAGGCAGACACCCCGTGACCGTTGAGTCGCTGCTCACTTTCCAGGTTAAGCCATTTGGCAGAAGCTCCGGTGGAAATAATGAGCGCATCGGCTTCCAGGACCTTTTCTTCATCGATGGTCACGCGAAAAGGGCGGGAAGAAAGGTCCGCGGTCGTTGCAGTACCAAAACGGATATCAGCTCCCATACGCAGGGCCTGCTTTTCAAAATCTATCATCATCTCCGGCCCCTGCACTCCTTCAGGATAGCCGGGATAATTTTCCACTTCGGTGGTAATCGTTAACTGGCCTCCCGGTTGAACCCCCTGGTACAGTACCGGAGCCAGATTAGCCCGGGCCGCATAAATAGCCGCGGTATAACCCGCCGGTCCCGAGCCGATAATTAATAGTTTCACTCTTTCTACGTTGTTTTCCATGCTTATATTTATCTTGAAATGATGATCCTTCTGATTTGCACCGCGTATCCTCCCCAATACCCCAAGGCACCGGGCACATTGCCCTGAATAACAGTCGGAGTGGAAAAAGGGTTCCCCGTATTACTCCAGGCATACTCCCAGGTATGCCAGAAATCAAAGGTAGCCTTGTCTATGTTGCAAAATTTTAATGTGATGGTATCTCCCGGTTGGAAATATCCGTAATTGTCAAAATCGATGACCTCATTCCTGTCGATGCCGCGATCCAGCTGAAAATCGAATACTGTTCCGTTAGTTACCGCGTCGTCCGCTACCGAAGCCAATCCGGGGTAAAACGGCTCGGTGTTTCGCCGGGTGAAATAGCGGGCATAATTGCGTGTATCCACCGGATCTGCGATCCTGGCCATCAGATAAGCCTGGCTGGTATCAGGCTGATTATTATGCACTCCCCAGAGCCACCAGACCGAATCCACCCTGAAGCCGGCTTCCGGTATGGTGGTGCGCGCCTCATAGCTTTTGGCCGGGGTCTCTATACGGAGCGTATACACGCCACCCCGCCTCCCGACAAGCTCCGGCTGATCTCCTGAATCCTGGGCGTAATAATAATATTTATTCCCCCCCAGCGTATCGACTGCCTGTTCCCGGAGCTGCACCCGTTGCCCATCATCGGCCGTCACGCTCACCCTGGCATCGTGCACGAAGAGCTGCTTCAATACCGCAGTGTCGATCTGTGAAAAATATCCGACGCTGCGGGTAAGCACGACCACCGGCGGCTTGCCGCTTTCTATCCTTCCGTCCACCACCAATTCGTCCGCGCCGTGTTTGGGGCTCAGCGAAATATTTTTTTCGCAGGCTGTTCCGCCCAGGGCAAAAATCATCCCAACGATTACGGCCTTACGAAACATGGCAAGAGTTTTAAAAAATAAAGGTCCAAAGTTAGTTTTTTACAGGAAATGATGTCACTGCGGGACAATGGCCAAAAACCCTGCCTGAGATACGGGCTTGTCAATCTGGCAGGAAGGGTTTCCGCCTGCGGAGAAGACCCGCATGGACCTTTGCCTGCCCGCCAGCGGACACGGGGCGGAATTACTCACCGCCCTATAGCAAAAACACCGGCTCACTTGGAGCCGGTGTAAGTTCATTGTCCGCCTTGATCCGCTGATCACTGCCCCAGATAGGTCTTCAGCGCATTGCTGAAACGGGCTTTCTGCAAACGTTTAATCGCCCTTTCCTTGATTTGGCGGATGCGTTCTTTTGTCAGGTCGTACTTTTGTCCGATTTGCTCAATGGAAGTGCCATTCTCTCCGTCGAGACCAAAATAAGCATTGACGATCTCGGACTCCCGGGGGCTAAGTGATTTCAGCACCCGGCGAATCTCTTCCCGAAGAGAATCCCGCATCACATCGTCATCGGTCACATCATCTCCTTCCATCAAATCACCCATCGCTACGTCTTCGGCTTCATGCACCGGCGCATCAAGGCTCATATGACGGCTGTTGCTCTGAAAAATATTGTTGATTTCAGTCTCATTCATCTCGAGCATCTCCGCCAACTCTTCGGTAGAGGGCTCGCGCTCGTGTTCCTGTTCAAAGGCGATATAAGCCTTGTTGGCTTTATTATAGGTGCCGATCTTATTTTGGGGAAGGCGCACCAATCGTCCTTGCTCGGCAAGAGCCTGCAAAATGGACTGGCGAATCCACCATACCGCATAAGAGATGAATTTAAACCCTTTGGTCTCGTCAAACCGCTGTGCGGCTTTGATCAGGCCCAGGTTACCTTCATTGATCAGATCGCTCAAGGATAAACCCTGATGTTGATACTGTTTGGCCACCGATACCACAAAACGCAGGTTTCCGGTAACCAGCCGCTCAAGCGCCTTCTGGTCTCCCATTTTGATGCGCTGGGCTAAGGTGGTTTCTTCTTCAGGAGTCAATAGGGAAATCTTGGAAATTTCTTGCAAGTATTTTTCTACAGCCTGTGAGTCCCGGTTTGTGATTTGAGTGGCAATTTTAAGCTGCCTCATATATTTTTAATTAATTGCTTGTGTGGGTTTTATATAGATAGTTATTTGCCTTGCATATTCGGGAAACGTCTTTCACTTAACAGCATACAATGCAATTGGTTCAATTTTTCCCGATCATTGCTTCTGCCCTGCAGTACAAATTTCAGACCAAAGAGCAGGTAAAAACGGGCGCAAAGGTAGGACGAATATCTCAAATAGCCAAATTTATATTTAAAGTATACCAAGATATAAAGGAAAACGGTATTTTCCCTTGGTTTGTTTTCCCTAAAAGATTGATTTTAACATTATTTTAAAGGGCATCTGGGGAGATTGATTTTTATTAAACCATAACCTATTTATCCGTAAAATTGTTTAGTGTTCATGCAAAAAAAATTTCAATGATCGATTACCGCAGTGACACAGTGACACGGCCCACGCCCGGGATGTACGCGGCTATGCAGGCCGCAGCCCTGGGAGATGATGTATATGGCGAAGATCCCACTGTCAATGCCCTGCAGGAGAAAGCCGCTGCATTATTTGGCATGGAAGCCTCGTTATTCTGCCCGTCCGGTACGATGACCAATCAGATTGCCATTAAAATCCATACCCAGCCGGGAGATGAAGTCATTTGCAGTGAACTCGCGCATGTATATCAATATGAAGGAGGGGGCATGGCGTTCAACTCAGCTGTACAGGCCAAGCTTATCCCGGGAGTCTACGGCAAATTCGGAGCCGCTGCACTGACCGATGCCCTGCATGGCGAAGACGTCCATAAACCCCATACCTCGCTGGTTTGCCTGGAAAATACCGTAAACCGTGGCGGAGGCTGCTGTTACTCCCTCGAGGAGATCACCGAAATCCGAGGGGTGTGTAAAGCACACGGCCTGGCATTGCACCTGGATGGGGCCCGACTGTTCAATGCCCTGATCGCCAAGGGCCACACGCCGGCTGCATATGGGACGCTTTTTGACAGCCTCTCGGTCTGTCTCAGCAAGGGACTGGGGTGTCCGGTGGGGTCCCTGCTGATCGGATCGGCCGCCTTCATCCATAGAGCGCGCCGTATCCGTAAAGTGCTGGGTGGAGCAATGAGGCAGGCGGGTCTGCTGGCCGCTGCAGGGATTTACGCGTTGGATCATCACATCACCCGGCTGGCCGAGGATCATCAAAAGGCCCGCAGGCTGGCGGCCCTCCTGGAAAACAAAACCTGGGTAAAGTCCCTTTTCCCGGTGGAAACCAACATCCTCGTGTTCGAATTGCAGGGAAAGTATACGCCCGAGCAGTTTTGCCTCAGCCTGAAAGAAGCGGGCATACTCGCGGCTGCAGTGTCCGCCACCCAGGTGAGGATGGTGGTGCATCTGGACATTTCCGAGGCCATGATCACCCGGACCCTGGCCGTGCTGGAATCCATGTAAAGAGTAAAGAAAGCAACCGGCGCCTTCCCGGATCTAATAGTAATACCGGGCAAAGGCTTCCAAGGCTGCATACTTGGGCAAGCCAAGCGCATCAAATACCTCGGCGGTAGTGGCATTACGGGCTTCAGCCCGTTGCCAGAACTCCCGGGCATCCCCTCCCTGAAAAGGCACGGAGTCTTTTTGGCTTTGATGGATGAAGATGCCGTGGCGCTTTTGCAATACCTGATCTGGGCTCATCGGTACAGCCATATCGATATCGTAGATATCAAACTCCTGCCAGGCGCCCCGGTACAACCATACCCAGCAATCCTTCATAAAGGGTTCCTGTTTGAGCCGGGAAAGGGCTTCCACCACGATATCGAGGCATACCTTATGGGTGCCATGGGGATCGGCCAGGTCCCCGGCCGCATAGATCTGGTGGGGTTTTATGGCCCGGATCAAATCCATGGTAATGCGGACATCCTCCTCTCCGGGATCGTTCTTTTCAATCTTACCGGTCTCGTAAAACGGCAGGTTCATAAAATGGATATGGTCCTCATTGATGCCTACGTACCGGCAAGTGGCCTTGGCCTCGCAACGCCGGATGAGCCCTTTGATGGCCCGGATATCCGGCGTATCAATATCACTGGGCTTTTTGGCCTGCAAAAACTGCTGGGCCTCTTTCATCAGCTGTGTCGCTTTGCTTTTATCAATGCTGAAAATGTCATCAAACCCGATCGCAAAATCAATAAACCGGGCGACAAATTCATCACTGACTGCGATGTTGCCTGAGGTTTGATAGCCGACATGTACCTGATGGCCCTGTTCGTGCAGCCGGATAAAGGTTCCCCCCATGGAAATGATATCATCATCGGGATGCGGAGAAAAAATCAGCACCCTTTTATTCTTGGGCTCGGCGCGTTCCGGGTGGCCGGGGATATGGACCCCAGGCTTGCCTCCCGGCCACCCGGTAATCGTATTGCGCATGCCGTTAAAGACCATCAGGTTGATGTTATATGAATCGCCGAACTGCACAAGCAGGTCACTTAATCCCTGGTCATTATAGTCCGCATCCCGCAGCATCAGGATGGGTTTGTTCAACTTCAGGGCCATCGTACAGACCGCCTTTCGGATCATCCGGTCGGACCAGTCGCATTCTCCGGTCAGCCAGGGAGATTTGAAGCGGGTCAGCTCCTGTGCGGCCTGCTCATCAAGGACGAACAGGCAATCGGAATGCTGTTGGAGCAAGGAGGCGGGGATTTGCTCCACACTGTGTCCTTCCACGGCCTTGCGCACCACGGGCGCCTTATGCTGCCCCCAGGCCATCAAGACGACCTTACGGGATTTCATGATCGTGCTGATGCCCATGGTAAGCGCCAGGCGGGGCACTTCAGCCAAATTCGGAAAATCATAAGAATTGGCCAGGCGTGTGGTATTATCCAGGGCTACGACCCGGGTGCGGGAGCTCAGGCTTGACCCCGGTTCGTTAAAGCCGATATGCCCGTTGGTACCGATCCCGAGGATTTGCAGATCAATCCCCCCCGCTTCTTCAATCAATCTTTCATAGCTGGCGCAATAAGCTTTGGCCTCGTCTTTGGCAATAGTTCCGTCCGGAATATGCACATTTTTAGGATCGATGTCGATGTGATTAAAGAGTTGCTCATGCATGAAACGGTGATAGCTGGGCAAGGCATCGGGGGCCATGGGGTAATATTCATCCAGGTTAAAAGTGACCACATTGGCAAAGCTCAGCCCTTCTTCGCGGTGCATGCGCACCAGATCTGCATAGAGGCTTTTAGGGGTTGAGCCGGTGGCCAGCCCGAGTACACAGGTTTGCCCGGCAGCTTGCTTTTCCCGGATTAAAGCCGCGATGATCTGCGCTACTTGCTGGGCGCCTTCTTTGGCAGAGTGATGAATAGATACCGGAATGAGCTCGAAGCTGTCGGTAAGATCGATATTAGGGGTTTCCTTGGCCATGAGATCCTTTTTTTAGAATGTGATGGGATACAAAATACACGCGCAAAATTAATCCTTAGGCGATAATTCCCGCGGGTATTCCCAAAAAGGCGCACCCGAGGACTGCGCTCAGGCCCGGGGCTTACCGGGCGCCTATCTCGCCGACAAACAGCCAGGCAGAATCCCCTGCACCCGCTGCGCCCTGGGGAATCCTCCCGTAATTGCGGGCTTTCACCTGGAGAAAACGTGCCCTCACCGCACCCAGAGGAACCTGCAAATGCAGGGTATCGTTCGCAGAATCCTTCGAAACTTCCAGGGTACCGATCTTCTGGAATTGATGGCCGTCTAAGGAGGCAGACACCGCTATTTGGCGGGGCGGATATACCCACATGGATGGCGCATTGGCGCAAAGCAGGGTCAATAGGTGCAGCGTATCTGCGGCGCCCAGGTCAATGATGGCCTCCATATTGCCCCCTTCCCAACCCAGCCATTTGGAACCCTGGCCTGCCTGGTCCGGCCAGTCGCCGTCGACCAACGTAAAAGCACCTCCGTAACTGTACTTCTCGGCAGGAGCTGCAGCCAGTTCAATTACCTTCCCCGTAGCCAGGTTCATCTCCAGGGGCTGGTCCACGGCAGGACCGCTGGGCTCACCTTTTAAAAACAACGCCGCACGGATACGGGTATCCGCCGTAAGATGCAACGGAGCCTTGTAGGCGTGGGACTGCGGCCCAGGCGCGGTCCCGTCGGTGGTATACCGGATGACGCCGGCCGTGCTCTTGGTATTGAGGGAAAAGTCTACTCCCTGGTGATCGCTTCTTTCCCGGGATTGGGCTTCCAATTCATATAAGGCCCTGGAATAACTTACTTTCCAGAGGTCATACCTGGCAAATTGCGTCTCTACCCGCTGGACAAAATCGGGGTAATTGCGCTCCTTTTGGGGCGTCCAGCCGATCTCGGCTACGGCTTCCATACGCGGGAAAATCTGGTATTCCACCTTTGAGGGCCAGGGTATGTATTCGGTCCATAAATTGGCCTGGACGCCCTTGATATATCCGGCCTCCGTACTGTCCAGTACTTTGGGAACAGGATTAAAACTATAGACTTTCTCCAGCGGCAGATACCCGCCGATACACACCGAATCATGCGTTTTGGATTGATAATAATCCAGATACAGATAGGTAGTCGGCGACATGATCACATCATGGTGCATCTTGGCCGCTGCAATGCCCCCCTGTTCTCCGCGCCAACTCATTACCGTGGCATGAGGGGCCAGGCCTCCCTGCAAAATCTCATCCCATCCGATGATCTCCCGCCCATGGGCATTGAGGAACTTTTCCATATGATTGATGAAATAACTCTGCAGTTCATCGGCATTGGCCAGGTGGAGTTTTTTCATCAGATTCCGGCAATAGGCCGACTGATTCCAGGTGACTTTGGGCGCTTCGTCTCCGCCAATGTGGATATAATGGCTGGGGAAAAGCGCCATGACTTCACGCAGGACGTTCTCATAAAAATTGAATGTATAAGGCGTGGGGCACAGGATGGTATCGTACACCCCCCACACATTGCCCACGTGGTAAGGACCGGGCTGGCAGGCCAGTTCCGGATAGGCAGCAATCGCCGCCATCGAATGGCCAGGCATTTCTATCTCCGGGATGACGGTGATATAGCGGGCCTTGGCGTAGGCCACAATCGCTTTGATCTCCTGCTGGGTATAGAATCCCCCCGAACGCCGGTGGTCAAACCGCCGGGGAATATCGCTGTAATGCCCGATCAAAGTGGAATCCCTCCAGGCTCCCACCTCGGTAAGCCTGGGATAGCGCTTGATCTCAATGCGCCAGCCCTGATCTTCGGTCAGATGCCAGTGGAAAGTGTTCATCTTGTGCAAAGCGAGAAAGTCAATGAATTTTTTGACAAAGGCCGTATCAAAAAAATGGCGGCCGCAGTCCAGCATCATGCCGCGGTAAGAGAAACGGGGATAATCCTCGATCTTTACGCAAGCGATATCCAGGGATGAGGCAGGCGTCACCGGCAACAACTGGATGAGGGTCTGAATGCCATAAAATACTCCGGAAGCGGTTTGCCCGAGGAGCTGCACCTGATTGGGCTTCACCTCCAGGTGATAGGCCTCCGCCCCGTGAGGCAAATTGGCATAATTAAGCATGATGGTATTGACCCCGCCGATATCGGGGTTGTCCTTGACATCCTGCACCTTCAGCCGGAAACCGTAGTATTTCTCCAGATACGTATTCAAAAAGTCTGCACAGGGTTCCAGGTTACTTCCGGCCAGCACCAGCTTAGTGTCGGCGCTGATCGTAAAGGAGCCCTTTTGGCGGGTCACAGAGACCGGTTTGGGAATAATGCTGACTACCGGTTCGGCAGCTTTTTGCCGGCAGGAGTTCAGCCACGGCACGAGCATCCACAAGCCACCCAGCAGCAGGAGGCGCTCCGTTCTCATATGCATTCATTTATGGAGTACAGGGACATTCAGCGACATAATCACAGGGTGAATGTACGAACCCCGGGGAGTTATTCCAAAGACGGCGGCCCGAACCCTAATGCTCACTTCCGGACGGCCTGCAGCCCGCCGCCTTTCCCCATCCGGCAGGCGGTGATCCCGAACGCCTGTTTCGGTTTGGCAGCCTGTTTTCACAATCAGGGGAGTTTGATTTGACTTAATCGAAAAAATGCCTATTTTTGCGCCCACAAAATCATTCCATGACTGCATCAGTAACCTCCTTGACGGATTGGAACACTGGCCGGGTCCCCGGGACCACGGGAACTACCATTATTACCACCGGCATGCAATCATGGAGGTAAGGAGCGGTATATAAATTGAAAAGAAATTATGCAGCGTCTTCCTCCGAAAAGAGGGAGACGCTGTTTTGCTTTTGATCAGGTTCCATGGCTTCTATGTGCCCTGGGATCCCAATCACACGATATGAAAATACTCAAGTTCGGCGGTACTTCGGTGGGATCGGTACAGAGCATTCAGGCCCTGACGGAGATAGTCCGTGAGCAGGCCGCTGAAAATGACCGGATCGCCCTGGTGGTTTCGGCCATGGGAGGGGTGACAAACCGTTTGATCGAGATGGCTGCCGCAGCAGCGTCAGGGGCCGATTATGCGCCGATGCTCCGGGAGATCGAAAAAAGGCACCTCGAAGTGGTTAAGGCCTTATTGCCGGTTGTCCGGCAGAGCCAGGTGATCATGCCTCTGAAGATCCACCTCAACGAGCTGGAAGAGCTGCTGGGCGGGGTTGCCGCCCTGAAAGAATTGTCTCCCCGGACCCGGGATCACATCCTCAGCTATGGGGAACTTTGCGCCGCCTTGCTGGTTACCGGTGTCCTGCAGGTACACCTGCCCGAGACGATTTTTGTGGATGCCAGGCAGCTGATCCGCACCGACAGCTTCTGGGGCAATGCCCGGGTACAAAATCCCGCCACCGAACAACTGATCCGCGCCTACTTCCATGCGCGGGTCGGGGCACTGTGCTGCATCACCGGTTTCATCGCCGCTAATGAACAGGGACAGACCACGACGTTGGGTCGAGGAGGCAGTGATTATACTGCTTCGCTAATCGGCGCGGCCCTGGGTTGCGAGCAGATCCAGATATGGACGGACGTCGACGGCTTTATGACTGCAGATCCCCGGATGGTGGAAAAGGCCTTCAGTTTACCGGAGATCTCCTATACCGAAGCCATGGAACTCTCCTATTTCGGAGCCAAAGTGATCTATCCGCCGACGATGATCCCCGCCTTCGCGAACCGCATTCCTATTGTGATCCGCAACACGTTTAACCGGGCGTTCCAGGGAACGGTGATCCGGGGGGAATCCCACCGCAACGGCAGCATGATCCGGGGCATAGCCTCCGTGAACGACATTGTGCTGATCAACATACAGGGATCGGGAATGATCGGTAAAACGGGCTTCAGCGGACGGCTTTTTTCTACCCTGGCCCGCGAAAACATTAACATCATTCTCATCACGCAGGCTTCTTCAGAGCACAGCATCACTTTTGCGGTAAGCCCCGAGGATGCGCAAAAGGCCCAGGAAGCCCTGGAAGCAGAATTCGAAATGGAGCTCCAGACTCATAAACTGGATCGTCCGCGGATTGAGGCTCCTTTTGCCATAATCGCGGTGGTGGGAGAAAACATGAAGCATACGCCAGGCATCAGCGGTAAGCTCTTTCATGCGCTGGGCAGAAACGGCATCAACGTGGCGGCAATCGCCCAGGGTTCTTCGGAATACAATATTTCGGTGGTCATCCGCCGCGAAGATCTGGCCAAGGCGCTCAACGTCGTCCACGAAGCGTTTTTCCTTTCCCCCACCAAAACGCTGAACGTGTTTTATCTGGGCGTAGGCAATATCGGAAAGACCTTGCTGGAGCAGATCAAGGCGCACGAAAAATATCTGCTCGACAACAATGCGCTGCGGATCCGCATCATTGCGATCACCAACACCAAAAAGATGATCATTCGCGAGGAAGGAATTCCGTTCAAAAGCTGGGAGAAGCTCTTTGAAGGGGATGCCCAGCCGGCCGATCTGCAGGTCTTTTTCCAGACGATGAAAGCACTGAACCTGCCCAACAGCGTGTTCATCGATAATTCGGCTAGCGCTGCCGTCGTGGACCATTACGAAAGCATATTTGCCTCCAACATTTCTATAGTCACCTGTAACAAACTGGGAAATTCGGGCAGTTATGCCCAATACAAACAGTTCAAGGAAACCGTCAAGAAATTCGGCGTAGACTTTTTTTACGAGACCAACGTGGGAGCCGGCCTGCCGATCATAAAAACGCTGCAAGACCTGTTGGTCAGCGGGGATAAGATCCAGAAGATCGAAGCCATCCTGTCGGGCACCATCTCCTATATCTTTAACGAATTTAAAGGCGACCGGCATTTTCACGAGATCGTGAAAGAAGCGCAACAGAACGGATATACGGAGCCGGATCCCCGGGATGACCTGAGCGGCCTGGACTTTATGCGGAAAATGCTGATTCTGGCCCGCGATTCCGGACATGTGGTGGAGCTTGAGGACATAGCCATCACGCCCATCCTTCCCGAAAGCTGTATGCAGGCCTCTACGGTGAAAGCGTTTTATGCCGCGCTCGAAAAGGAGGATGCCCATTTTGAGGCGTTAAAAAACAAGGCCGAAAAAGCGAATAAAGTGCTGCGTTATATCGGGATCATGGAGCACGGCCGGGTCCGCATCGAATTGAAGGCCGTAGATGAGACCCATCCTTTTTACAGCCTTTCGGGGAGCGACAATATCATAGCTTTTACCACCTCGCGATACAAACAATGCCCGCTGGTCGTGAAAGGCCCGGGAGCGGGAGCGGAGGTTACCGCGGCCGGCGTATTCGCCGATCTGGTCAAAGTAGGGGCCCGTTGAGAAAAAAGGACGGCGAAAACCCGTCCATCGACATTAAATTAAACAAGTGCGTATGTGCGATGATTCCAGCAAGTCGGTCCGGGTGTTCGCTCCGGCAACCGTGGCCAATGTGGTCTGCGGCTTCGATGTATTAGGGTTTTCGGTGAATGAGCCGGGGGACGAAGTGATTGCCCGACTGACGGACACCGCAAAAGTGACCATTAAGGCCATCCATGGAGATGAAGGAAAACTTCCCCTTGACCCGGCAAAGAACACGGTGAGCGCATCGGTCATCAATTACTTGCAAAAGATTGGAGAAACCGGCCTGGGGGTAGAAATCGAGCTGTTCAAAAAGATGCCGGTGGGTAGTGGCCTGGGCTCCAGTGCAGCCAGCACCGTGGCCGGACTGTTTGCCATCAACACCTTGCTCGGACAACGTCTGTCTGCCGAAGCATTGCTGCCGCTGGCTATGGAGGGAGAATTCCTGGCTTGCGGGCAGGGACATGCCGACAACGTCGCTCCTGCCTTGCTGGGTGGTTTCGTGTTGATCCGCAGCTATGAACCGCTTGATGTGGTCCGCTTGCATACGCCCTCCGAGCTGGTATGCGCCCTGGTTCATCCGCACATTGAAGTGCAAACGCGGGATGCTCGGAGAATTATCAAAAAACAGGTTCCGCTCAAAGACGCCGTGACCCAATGGGGCAACCTGGCGGGCTTTGTCAGCGCCTTATACCGGGAGGATTATCCCCTGATGAGCCGGTCCATGCAGGACGTGATTATTGAGCCTGTACGCGCCATTCTGATTCCCGACTTTTACGTGCTTCGTGAAAAAGCGCTGGCCGAAGGAGCCCTGGGGTTCGGCATTTCCGGGTCCGGTCCGGCCGTGTTCGCCCTGGCCCGCCAACAGGAGACCGCGCGGCGGGTTGCCCAGGCAGTCCAGGGCCATTTGAAGACCCAGGGAATCGGATCTGATACCTATATTTCTTCCATCAACGAAAAGGGTCCCTATCTGCTCGGCTAACCGGCGGAAAAAAGGGCCCGGAGCCCATATTGACATGCAACTATACAGTACCAAGAATCCCCACCAGGAAGTGGATTTTGCCCACGCGGTGTTTCATAGCTTGCCGGCCGACAACGGCCTGTACATGCCTCGCCACATCCCGCTTCTGCCGGAAAAAATACGATCCGCGCTGCCGGACCTCTCTTTCCCGGAAGTGTCTGTGGAAGTAGCCAAGGCCTTGCTGGGCAATAGCCTGGAGGAACCTGTACTGCGCAGAATTATCGAGCAAACCATCAGCTTTCCCGCTCCCCTGCGCCCACTGGATGCCCAAAGCCGGGTCCTGGAACTTTTTCACGGCCCCTCCATGGCCTTTAAGGATTTCGGGGCACGGTTCATGAGCCGGGTGATGGCCCATTATCTGCAACAACAAGAAGAGCACCTGCACATCCTGGTGGCCACCTCTGGAGACACCGGCGGGGCGGTAGCTCTGGGATTCTACGACATTCCGCGCATCAGCGTCACCATCCTGTACCCTTCCGGGAAGGTGAGTCCCGTCCAGGAAAAGCAACTCACCACCCTGGGAAAAAATATTTCAGCCATTGAAGTGCAGGGAACTTTTGATGATTGCCAGCAACTGGTCAAACAGGCCTTTCTCGACCCGGAACTCAACCAAACGCTGCACCTGTCCTCTGCCAATTCCATCAACATCGCCCGGCTGATTCCCCAAACCTTTTATTACTTTCATGCGTTCGGCCAGCTGAGAAAGGCAGGTGACCAAAGACCCGTGGTCATTTCCGTACCCAGTGGTAACTTCGGTAACCTGACGGCCGGATTGATCGCCTGGAAAATGGGTCTTCCGGTGCACCGGTTCGTCGCGGCCACCAACATCAATGACGAAGTACCCCAGTACCTGAATTCGGGGATATTTACTCCGCGGCCTTCGGCCCACACCCTATCCAATGCCATGGATGTGGGTAACCCCAGTAATTTTGCCCGCATGTTGGATCTGTTTGGCTCGGATGTCGGCCGGATGGCTGAGATCCTGGCCGGCTATGCGGTGACCGATGAAGATACCCGCCAGGCGATCCATGAAGTGGCCGCCCGCCACCGATACCTGATGTGCCCGCATACGGCGGTGGCTTATCTGGGTCTAACGCGTTACCTGGCCGATCATCCCTCGGAGGATCTGACCGGCATATTTCTGTCCACGGCGCATCCTTGTAAATTTCCGGAAGTGTATGGGGAGGAAGAAAAACGCCTGCTGGTGTATCCGCCCCAGGTCGCCCGCCTGGAGGACGAGCCCAAAAACACCCTTCGCATGGAGGTATCCTTTGATCGCTTGCGAGAAGTGCTGCTTGCCCGCGAAACCCATTAAGGACGAAACGGCGACACACCAAAGTCGGTGCGGGGATTCCTCGCAAACCAGGCCGATATGGATCTGAGGGGATTTCGGGGGAAAACCCACCTGCCCGATCCCCCGGCGCAAAGCGCTTCAAACGACTTCTTCATCCATATCTCTGCGGGCAGCTTCTGCCTGCCGCCTCAACTCGCGAACCAAACCGGCGTCGGTGACCTGGCTGCTGGCCTCCTTCTGCCCCCGGGAGAAAAGCATCCCTACATGTTGCATGGCACTTTTGCGATCCACTTTTGCGGTGGCATGAAACTCCCGGCCCCGGGTTTGGCGGACCAGTGAAGCGATATTATCGACACGGATGCCCGAGCCTGCCATCACGGCGATCCGGTGACCGGCCTGGTTGACCAGCCGGCCCAGCAATGCGGCGCCCTCCGGAGCTGTGGGGCGCTGCCCGGAGGTCAGAATCCGCTCACAGCCTGCCTCCAGGATGTCCTCCAGGGCAGCCATCGGATCCCGACTGTCATCGAAGGCCCGATGAAAGGTAACGCCCATAGGCCAGGCCAGTTCCGTCAGCCACCGAGTCCTTTTTTTATCCACCCGGCCATCGGCTTGCAGCAATCCGATCACCACCCCGTCATAGCCCAGCTGTTTACAAATGCCGATGTCGCGGGCAATCAAGTCGAATTCCATGTCATCGTAGAGAAAATCTCCGCCCCGGGGCCTGATGAGGGCATACAAGGAGATGTGCAGCAACTCGCGGGTCTTGGCCAGCGTAGCGTAGGAAGGCGTCGTTCCTCCTTCCGACAGGTTGTCACACAACTCGACCCGGTCAGCTCCCCCCTGCTGAGCCGCAAGGGCAGAGTCCACTGAATTGGCACATATTTCCAGGACAATTTTTTCTTCCATCCGCAGAGCCCTTTTAGGCCCGGCAAAGGTACGGCAGGCCTCAGAAATGACTGTCACTTTTTAAAAGGCGGTTGGGTATGCCGGAGGAATACACCGCATAGGTGAATCCCGGTTGGAGGCAGTAGGCCCCGACTTCTCCCCGGGTATTGATCGCCAGAAATCCCAGTTGGATGGAGGCAGCATACGCGCTGTCGTGGCGAACCACCCGTTGCACGGCCTGCTTGCAGGCTTCCCGGGGGGAATATCCCTGCCGCATGAGCTCTACCACGGTATGGGTTCCCGAGATCCGCATGTTGGCCTCACCCACCCCAGTGGAGGTGGCGGCTCCTACCTCGTTATCCACAAAAAGGCCCGCGCCAATAATGGGAGAATCTCCTACCCGGCCATGCTGCTTGAAGGCCAGTCCGCTGGTCGTGCAGGCGCCTGAAAGGTTTCCGGCCACATCCTGGGCGAGGATGCCAATGGTGTCGTGGTTGTGCGGACCACCGGGAAGGGAATCACCGGAGGCCTTCCCCCCGGCCGATCCTTGCTGGGAAGTACGGCGCCAGGCCTGCCAGGCTTTCTGCGATTCGGGAGTCAAAAGACGCTGCCTGGGGAAGCCCTCCGCCACTGCAAAGGCAAGGGCTCCTTCCCCCACCAGCATCACATAAGGAGTTCTTTCCATCACCCGCCGGGCTACCGATACCGCATGCACAATATCGGTGAGGCAGCCCACCGCTCCGGCACGCCCTTTTTCATCCATGATACAGGCATCCAGCGTCACCTGGCCATCCTGATCGGGAAATCCGCCCAAACCGACGGTCTGCACCGAAGGATCTGCTTCCACGACCCGCGCCCCGGCCTCCACGGCATCCAGCGCCCGGCCACCTTGCTGCAGCACAGACCAGGCAGCCCGGTTGGCGGGTACCCCAAAATCCCAGGTAGAAACCACCAGGGGCTTGCCTGGTGGGGCTGCGTGCGTAAAAGTGGGTGAAAGGCCCTTGCGGACCAGTGGCACAAAACCGCCGCTCATGGCCGCGAGCCGCAAAAATCCTCTTCTGTTTTGCATGGCATACCTCCTGTTTGGCAGGTGAATATAGGCAGGAGAGAAAAAAGCGCGCGGCGGAAAGGGGATCCGGACTACTCCTTCATTTCCCAGACCAGGGCACTGGCACCCAATATGGCCGCATCACTTTCCTTCAGCTCTGAATTAATCAGCTTGACTTTATCCCGCCATATCTGCAGCACGCTGGCATGCATGTATTTACGGGTGGGTTCCAACAGCAGATCTCCGGCCCGGGCAAGCCCGCCGAAAAGCACAATGGCTTCCGGGGAGGAAAAAGCAATGAAATTGGCCAGGGCACTTCCCAGGACGCGGGCCGTATAATCCACGGCTTCCAGGGCAAGCTGGTCTCCCGCCAGGGCCGCATCGCAGACGATCTTGGAAGTGATCTCCGCCGGTTTCAGCTTACGCAGCACGCTGTCTGTTTTCTTTTCTCTCAGCAGCTCCAGCATCGTCCGGACAATGCCCGTGGCGGACACATAAGTCTCCAGGCAACCATAACGGCCGCAGCCGCAGAGTCTTCCCTCCTGTTCCATCACGACATGGCCCAATTCGCCGGCAAAGCCATCATGGCCGTATACAAGCTGCCCGTTGATCACAATGCCGCTGCCCAGCCCCGTACCCAGGGTAACCATAATGAAATCCCTCATGCCTTTAGCCGCTCCGAAGGTCATCTCTCCTATGGCCGCGGCGTTGGCATCGTTGGTGACCACCACAGGCAGTCCAAACTGGTCCCGGATCAAATTGGCCAGGGGGATGACTCCTTTCCAGGGCAAATTTGGGGCAAATTCAATGGACCCATGGTAATAGTTGCCGTTCGGAGCTCCGATACCGATCCCCTTGATCTCATCGCCATTGCCCATGGCCTTATCCAGCAACGGAGCCAGCCCCTCATGAAGGGCGTCCAGGTAAAGGGAGATATCCTGGTGGTCTTTTGTCTTGATTGATCCCTGGTACAGGATATTGCCCCGGCGATCCACGATTCCGAATACAGAATTCGTACCTCCGATGTCAATGCCCACCGCTAATGGCTGATTCATAGTCTAGTCCCTGTGATTTTAAAAGTCCTTTTACATGAAATGCAAAAAAAGCAAGAAAAGCAAAACAAATGGCCGGAACGATATAAGAAGCATGGATTCCGATAAAAGGCAGATCGGCCAATCCTCCCTGTACCGGAGGGATCAGCGATCCTCCCAGGATCATCATGATCAGGAAGGTCGAAGCCTGACTCGTATATTTGTTCAACCCGGTAATCGATAAAGCAAAAATATTCGGCCACATCACCGAACAGAATAATCCACCGCTGACAAAGGCAAAAGTGGCCACCTCGCCTGCCGAGCACAACCCCACGATCATGGCCAGCATACCCAGCCCGCCGAAGATCATCAAGGTTTTGGCCGGCTTCTCCTGTCCCCAGAAAAAACCCAGAATCTGGATTGCCAGGCAAGGAATGTAAGGCAGCAGTTCCGCATAATCATTCCCTTTGATCGAGTTAAGCGCCAGCACGACCACATAGGCCACCACCGGTACCACCACCAGCAACACCTTGCGGGCAGACTTCTTCAAGTCAAAAGCCGTGATCGCCCCTGCCCAGCGGCCGATCATCAGGCTGCCCCAATACAGGGAAATATAAGGATCGATCTGGGAAGCATTCAGTCCGTCGGGCGTTAAAAATCCCGGCCATTCCAGCAAGGCACCCATGTTGCTCTGGATCGTTACCTCCGTACCCACATATACAAAGATAGCAATCATCCCCATGGCCAGTTGAGGATACTTCATGGCGCCCCACCCGTCCCCGTTTCGCCGGGCCGCTTTATGGGAATACAGCAACACCGCAAGAATCCCGATAATGCCCAACACAAACAGCGGCAGGCGGTAGCTGGTGACAATCCCCACAACGATCAGCAAAAAAAAACCGGTAATGACCAGCATGGTGCGGCTGGCCTTGCGTGTTTTCTCAAAATGCTCGCGGATAGTCACCTCGGGCATTTTGGCTAGGGCAAACAAGATGGCCACTCCCAAAAACAGGGCAGCCAGCAGAAAATAGACTTTATTGACGCCGCTAATATCGGTACTCGCGCTGGCGCTACCGCCGGCCGAACCAAACAATAACACGCTGATGATCAGAGGGCCAATGGCCGTCCCAAAGGAATTAACCCCTTCGGCGAGACTAAGCCGGTGTGCTCCGGTAGCAGGGTTGCCCAGTACGACGGCAAACGGGTTAGCAGCCACCTGTTGAAGCGAGAACCCCAGTGCCACGATGAAAAACGCTCCCAGGATCAGAAAAAAGGCCCACGTCTTGTCCGCCATATGGACCCCGATATTGACCGCTCCGATCAGCAAAAGGGCCCCCAGCACGGAGATCAGCAGCCCATAGATAATGCCTTTGCGATACCCGATGCGGTTGAGAATATCCTCGCCGCGCACCGCCGAAAACAGGTACAGGATCAGCGACCCGATAAAATATGCCCCATAAAAGGAAAAGTCGATCAGCTGGGACTCCAGCTGATTAAGATTAAAGTGGTTCTTGCAGAAAGGTATAAAAATACCGTTTGAGGCGGCCACAAATCCCCAGAAGAAAAACACCGTGATTAATACGAAAAAAGCAGGATGTATTCCCCTGCCATGCTGGTTATCCGTCATAGATACTTTTTCCGCAGTTTGCGACTCGAGACAATTCAAGACTATGCCGGGATTGCCGATCCCTCATTAAAGAGGCTAATGTAAAAATTATTTTGGTGACCCGGCAAAAAACTTTGTCCCCCGGGGCTTTCCTCCTTGCGGAGGCCGGTCCGGGGAAAAAACCGGACCGCACCGGAGTCGGCGGCCCCGATCCGCTTTCCCCGCCTCATAATATTATAATATTTTTAATATTATTTTTATTGCAATTATAGGTAAACAAAGCGATATAATTCCCGTATAATCGAAGTTTATTTATCGATTTCATCAATTTTTTCCCCAGGTGTGGATAAATTATTTGTATTAATTATTTTTATACATTTCCTTTGCAGAAAATTTCAACCCATGGACAACATACGGTTTTCGGCATTGGATCAGTTGCATCAGACCTCTTTTAACCGCAATCACAAAGCGGAAGGAAATCACCAGATGAATCACACCAAGATCACGGCGTTTTATGGCAGCAATGTCTTCAACACCCGCGCCATGCGGGAATACCTGAGCGAAGAAGCCTTCAAAAGCCTGGCCGGTTCCATTAAATCGGGTTCCAAAATAGACCGAAAAATGGCCGGGCAGATCGCTGCAGGAATGAAGACCTGGGCCATGGACAAGGGAGTGAGCCATTACACGCATTGGTTTCAGCCGCTCACCGGTACCACAGCGGAAAAGCATGATTCATTTTTCAGCATTTCCCGGGATGGCACACCTATCGAGAACTTCGACGGAGATTCGCTGGTACAGCAAGAACCAGACGCCTCCAGTTTTCCGAGCGGAGGACTCCGCGTCACCTTTGAAGCGCGCGGTTATACGGCTTGGGATCCTTCCTCTCCGGCCTTCATCATCGATATGGGATCAGGAAAAACACTGTGCATTCCCACGATCTTTATCTCATACACCGGCGAATCCCTGGATTTCAAAGGACCTCTGTTAAAAGCGGTGGCCGCAGTGGACAAGGCCGCTACGGAAGTATGCAACTATTTCGATAAAAATATCACCCGCGTGACCCCTACCCTGGGTTGGGAACAGGAATACTTCCTGATCGATTCGCACCTGGCGGATGCCCGGCCCGACTTGCTGATGTGTGAGCGCACCGTCATGGGTCACCCCCCGGCCAAAGGCCAGCAGCTGGAGGACCATTATTTCGGAACCATTCCCGAACGCGCATACGCTTTTATGCGGGACCTGGAAATTGAGTGTTATAAGCTGGGTATCCCGCTAAAGACCCGGCACAACGAAGTAGCTCCCGCCCAGTTCGAATGCGCACCTATTTACGAGGATGTCAATATTGCCGTCGATCATAATTCCCTGCTGATGGACGTCATGCATAAAGTAGCGCTCAGGCATCAGTTCCGGGTGCTGCTGCATGAAAAGCCTTTCGCCGGCATCAATGGTTCAGGCAAGCACAACAACTGGAGCCTTTCCACAGATACGGGCGTGAACCTGTTGTCTCCGGGAAAAACCCCGAAGACGAACCTGATGTTCCTCACGTTTTTCATCAACACCATCAAAGCCGTCTTTGATTACGCCGACATAATGCGCGCCTCGATCGCCTCGGCCGGAAACGATTTCCGCCTGGGCGCCAATGAAGCGCCCCCTGCCATTATCTCGGTCTTCGTGGGCCGTTACCTCAACGAAGTGCTCCGCGAAATCGAGACCCGCGTGGATCAAAAATTTGATGAACAGGATGAAGCGATCCTTAAACTCGATCTGCACCGCCACATTCCCGAAGTGCTGCGCGACAACACGGACCGCAACCGCACGTCTCCTTTCGCCTTTACAGGCAATAAATTTGAATTCCGTGCCGTCGGATCCTCTGCCAACTGTGCCAGCGCCATGATCACGCTCAATACGATCATAGCCGAGACGCTGACCCAGTTTAAAAGGGACGTGGATGCGGTGATCGAAAAAGGTGAAAAGAAAGAAATCGCGATCTTACAGGTATTGCAGAGTTATATCGTGAAATCCAAGGCCATTCTCTTTGACGGGGACGGCTACGCCGAAGAGTGGGTTGAGGAAGCGGCCAAAAGGGGATTGCCCAATGTGAAGACCACACCGCATGCCCTGGAAGCGCTGGTGACCGAAAAAGCGGTGAAGTTGTTCCGGGATATGGGCATCTATACCGAAAAAGAGCTGCACGCCCGGTATGAAATCCTGCTGGAAGATTACATGAAAAAGGTACAGATCGATGCCCGGGTCATCGGGGATCTTTGTACCAGCTATATCCTCCCGTGTTCGATCAAGTATCAAAACCGGCTGATCGAAAACATCCGGGGCCTGAAGGAAATTGGTGCACCCGAAGAGTCCTGGGCTGCTCAAAAAAGGATCCTCATCAAAATCTCCGAACACATCCAGGTGATCACCAAAAACGTCGAGGCCATGATCGAAGCCCGCAAAAAGGCCAACAAGATCGCCGATGCCCATCAACGGGCTGTGGATTATTGCGAAAAGATCAAACCGTTTTTCGATGTGATCCGGTATCACTGTGACAAACTGGAATTTTTGGTGGACGACGATTACTGGAAACTTCCGAAATACCGGGAACTGTTGTTCCTGCGCTGATAACGCATTGTTTTGGTGTAAAAGGTCTCGCCGCAAGGCGGGGCTTTTTTTTATCGGGAAAATGGCCCTGCTTTTGTAGCTTTGCCGATGGACGGAGACCCGACGAAAAGCCGGGTACCCGCTATCTCTCATCCGGCCAAGACACGAACCGCACCGGGGGCAAGTTCATCGGTGACAGGCGTGGCATAAGGCACCTGAGCGGACTACTTTTGCATCAATCCGTGTTGGGGCCACGCCGACTGCCCGCTAAATTTTGTCAGCACACCCAAAAACCACATGTATGTCTACAGGAAAAACAGCAAAAGCAAGTATCCAAATCAAAGCACCGGTTTCTGAGGTATGGCAGGCCCTTACTGATCCGGCCATCATCCGGCAATATTTTTTCGGTACTGAGGTGAGCAGTGATTGGCAGCAAGGGAGCCCCATCACCTACCGGGGCACCTGGAAAGACCAATCTTATGAAGACAAAGGAATGATTGAAAAAATCATTCCGGACCAGCTGTTGCAAACCACCTACTGGAGCAGCCTTTCGGGCACGGAAGACCGTCCCGAGAATTATGCGACGGTGTCTTATCAGCTGCAACCCGCGGGCGAAGGCACCGTGGTGGAGGTGACCCAGGACCATTGTCTCACCGAGGAGAGTCGGGCGCACTCCGAAGCCAACTGGCTCCAGGTGTTGACCCAACTCAAAGAGCTGCTGGAAAAGGTTTAACGCCTATGCGATATCCAGCACGGTTTTGGCCAGCTTAATCATATCGGGATCCCCGGTATGCTTGCCCGGTTCATCAGAGAGCTTTACGACACGGACCCAGTGCGCTCCCTCGGGCCGCGCCTCCGTCATCTTGATCACAATATTGAGCGGCTCCAGGCCTACATCGTTGGTAAAGTTAGTGCCTATACCAAAGGACATGCCGATCTTGCCGCGGCAAAACGCGGCAATATGGGCTACCTTCTGCGGGTCGAGCCCATCGGAAAAAATAATCGTTTTGCTCAGCGGATCAATGTGAAACTCCTCGTAATGGCGGATCGTCTGCCTGGCGAAGGCAAGGGGATCACCACTGTCGTGGCGGACCCCGTCGAAGAGTTTGGAGAATTTTTTGTCAAAACTGGCAAAGAAGACCTTCGTGGTATAGGTGTCCGAAAGCGCAATGCCCAGATCTCCCCGGTACACGTCTACCCAATGCTCCAGGGCCAATGCATTGGAAAGCTTGAATCCGTAACGGGCCGCGTGAAACATGAACCATTCGTGGGCGTGGGTGCCAATGGGTTTCACCCCGAACTCCCGGGCCAGGGCTACGTTGCTGGTACCGGTAAAGCTTTTTTTGCCATAAGTTTTGAGGGCCGCGACGACCAGCCGGTGCACCGCATGGGAATGGCGGCGACGGGTACCGAACTCGGCGATTTTTACTCCGAGGCGCTGGTAATAGGCCATCTTTTCCCGAACGATGGCGGCCACCTGGTCGTCGGGCAATCTTTCCAAGCCTGACTCGCGGTAAAATAACTCGCTGACCAGTGCCATGATCGGCACTTCCCAAAGAATGGTCCGGTACCAGTATCCCTCTATGGTGATCTCCAGATCGGTTCCGGTCTGTTCAATGGTTACCTCGGAAGGATCATAACGAAACCCCGCCAGAAAATCCAAATACGTAGGAGCCAGATACGGGCAGTTGTCCTGCAGAAAAAGCCTCTCTTCGCGGGTGAGGCTGAGATCAGCCAGGGCGTCTATTGCCCGGCGCAGGACCTCAGCAAAGCCGGCAGGGAAGCGGTGATGCCCCCGATTAATAAATCGGTATCGTCCCCAGGCATTGGGAAAAAGCTGGATCACCGCATGCTGCATGGTGAACTTATAGAAATCATTGTCCAGCAGAGAAGACAACATAGGCGCATCGTGAATCATAGCAAGTATTTGGCCGGCCGTGCCGGCGTTCAAAATAGCTTCTGCATCATCAGGCTGTCATAGCCATATATATCCGGGTAAAAGGTAAGCTTCCCTGAAGAATCAGCCTCACAAGTGAAATACCGGATATATATCGGCACCCTGTCTTTCAGCGGCACCCATTTTTGCTGTTGGCGCATCATCCACATCTGAACGCTGTCGGGCATATGCCGCAGGGTATCATTTCGGATTAAAAACATGGCCAGCGGCAACCATTGCTGGACGCGCACGCAGCCATGGCTGAGATCGCGATGGGTCAGCTGAAAGAGATTCCGCAGATTGGTATCATGAAGATACACGCTGTAGTCATTTTTAAAGTTGAATTTAATGATGCCCAGCGAATTGTCCAGCCCGGTCATCTGGCGCATGACATAGGGAAAGTAATGGCTGTTATACCGCTTCCAGTCCAGTTTGGCCGGATCCACGACATTATTATGCCGGTCTACCACTTCCAGGTTATGCGCGCGCAGGTAGCCGGTGTCCCGGCGTATGGCAGGGAGCATCTCCCGGGCGATAATGCTGATAGGCACCCGCCAATAGGGATACAACTGGAAGTTGGTCAGATGAGAGTTGAGCAAGGGGGTTTCATGCCCTGGCTTTCCCACAATGACCTTGGATTGGAGCGCCAGGGTATCGGCTTGCCAAACCCGCAGGCTGTAGGAAGGAATATTCACCCAGAGATATTCCCCGGGCATCGGATCGGCGAGATGACGCCAGCGTTCCAGATTGACCGCGATCTGCCGGAGCCGGTATTGCCGGGACCGGTTCAGGGCGGCGATGGTCCGCGCACCGGGAACCCCATCGGCGTAGAGCCCATGGCTTTGTTGAAATTGCCGGATGGCTTGCCGCACCTTGACTTCCGATTCCAGCTCCGTGGAATCCAACCATCCGCCCTGCCACAGCCGGCGGGCCAATAGCCGGCTGAAACCGGCGGTGTCCCGGTACTCAGCAGGCAAGGTGTCCCAGGACCGCGCGCCATGCGTGTGCCGGAAGTGGTCGAGCGCCTCCTTTAACCACCGGTACTGCGCAATGGATGGCTCTGCATCCCGGAAAACACGGAAAAGACTTTCTGCTGACGCTGCGGAGTCAAGCAAAGCCGTGAGGATCGAATCGGGAAATGCCCGGTCCTTTTTCAGGGAAATGCTGTCGGGCGGCAGCACCCCAAAATGCAATTGATTGACCAGTGTCAGATACGCATCCGAGAGCAACAAATCCGCCGAGGACCACCGGGCTGCATCCCAGCGCGCCTCGGTATCGGCTTTCAGAGGCGCGAGCACCCGGTTCAGGCTGTGCCAGTGATAACGGGCGGGTGCTAATCCCTCCTCCCCGCAGCGGGCGATGGCCTTCATCAGGGAATCCGCCTGCACAGAGAGCTTTCCGGTATCCGACCAGAGGGGCCTATACCCCCGATCCCGGTAAAACTTGTCCAGGGCCGGGAATTGCCCGATTTGTGGGGAATCCGTCCCCAAGCCGGACATCCTGCTCCCGTGAGCAGCCAGAAAAAGCAGTTGGGACTGCAGGTCTGCCCGCACCCTTTCGGTCAGCTGGGTCACATCACGGGTCACATCCTTGTCGGGCGGACCCGGATGGCAGCCCGCATAGGACAGTCCTGCCAGGATCATGCCCGCATACATCCATCCGGTAAGCCCACTTCTTCGCATAGGTCAAACAATAGTCACTCAGAAAGATACAGGTTTCTTCCTTCCCATGATGCAAAGGCTGTGCCGCGCCTCTCAGATCGAATCCAGGGGGCGCCTCCTGTGGTCCTTCAGCTTCTTAAACTGAGTGGGCGTAAACCCGGTGATCCTTTTAAATTGCGCGGAGAGATGGGCCACGCTGCTGTATCCCATCTGAAAGGCGATTTCACTGAGCGAGAGTTCATCATAGACCAACCATTCCTTGACCTTCTCTATTTTCTGCAAGATCACGAACTGTTCGATCGTGGTATTTTCAGCGTCCGAGAACAGGCTGCTCAGATAATGATACTCTTTGTGCAGCCGCTCCGCCAGAAAGGTCGAGATATTGACGCGCATCTCGGAAAGGTCCCCCTGGTGGATCAGCTCTACCAGCACATTCTTGATCTGGGATACCAGCCGGGAACGCCTGTCATCGATCCACTCAAATCCTTCGGCTTCCAGGGCCTCCCTGAGCGCCGGCTGTCTCGCCCCATCCAGCGGCTCTTCCAGGGTCACCTCGCCCAGCACCACGCTTTTATAGGGGACGTGCTGGGCAGTGAGCACTTCCTTGACCACTTTCACACATCGGTCGCAGACCATGTTTTTAATATGGAGTTCCGTTATAGCCGAGTCCATAGGTGTAGTTCCCCTCAATAGGCATTAAAGATATTATATTCTGCGCGAAATAACCATGCGGTGGTTCCCGGCCTGTACATATCGCCCGCGAGCTGCACCCGGTAGGACAGATCGGTGCGCGTTCGGCTGTCAAAACAGGAGAACCGGAAGCAGGTGGTCCGCATAGATTGACCACCTATTATGCGGGCATCAGGAAGATCCAGTCCCCCATCGCAATGCGCTGCCAGATGAGAAGCCTGTTCTTTGGCATAGGTAGCGCATTTCGCTAATTGAGAAAGACCCAGCTCAGTCCTACCCGAATGGTAAAATCGGGATAAGGATAATGGGGTACCTCGATAAGATTGGGTTCTATCAAGGTATTGAGATTCTCGGCCCGGACATAGGCTACAAAGGACTTAATGCGGAAGTGTAGGAACGCCGCTACATCGGGCACATCCAGGTTGATCTTATCGGTGTCCTGGTAGACGAACTGTTGCAGCAGGGGCGAGTAATCATCGCCGTAATAAGCCGTATGATACCGCCCTTCCAGTCCCGTACACAGGATGAGATTCTTAAACAGGGTGTTTTCATAGGTCAGCCGGTTTCGGGTCCACAGATGAGGCACGTGCAGAGGCGCATTGCCGCTGGCCTGTTGCAAGGCCAAATCGATATACCAGTTGAAATGCCCTGCAGTAAATTGCTTACTGAATAAAATCTGCCAGAAATTAAACAGCGTGGTATACTGCGCCGACTCCTTAAAATCCTTAAAATACGTGTAATTAGTGATCAGGTAATAATTCGCCTTCAGGTGATACTTCAGATGATCATTATCCGCCCGAAACTGCAACAGCGTCAGGTTTGTCTTTTTCAGATCATCATGCACGGAAAGCAGCCGGTTGCTCTGGAAAAAACGATACACAAAAGAAGGGGTCTGGTTCAGGTTGGTGAACGACACGGTGATGTCTCCCAGCTTTTCATTGAGATAGCGGCTCAGAGAGGCCGTGGCCATATAATCTCCGAAGTTATGGCCCAACAGGTACAGTTCTCCCTTCCCATCCAGGTTCCATTTTTCATCCCGGGTGAGGTTATGGTATTCGGCGTGCCCTTTAAAGTTGTAAAAGCTGATGCTGTTCTGCAGAAAACTGCCTTGGATATAGTCAAAGGTGGCGCCGATCTTCAAAAAATGGGCGGCATTTTCCAGGCTGGGAAACTTGATGAGCGAAAGATCGTTAGAAAGGGACTTCCACCGGTGAGAGGCCAGCAATTTCCCCGCCACCGTACTGTCCAGTCCGTAATGGCCGAAATAATAAGCGGGAGCAGTCTCCGGGAGGGTGTCGGTAAAGGCAGCCGTCTGGTTGGAAAACCGGAGCGTATGGGCAATCCGGAAAGAGGGGTGAAACTCGTAATTGTAGGTGGTATCATTGACCTTCACCGTATCTCCCCTTCCCCAATCATAATGCTGGCTGAATAACCAGTCGCTTTCCCGGAAATCCGATTTAGTGGCTACCGGCGAGGAAAAGAAACCCACCGAAAACGGGCTTGCGCCGCCCAGGTTTACCGGAATGGTCCGCCGGTCGGAAAGATTAGGGTCTACCAGGGACGTATCATTTTTGATCCCCCCGTTCTCTCCGGCATGCAGCTTGTTGCCGACAAAACTCAAATAAGCCTGATAACGCTTGTTCTTGGTATTATAATGGCCGAACACATTGTAGCTGTTCCCATCGGTGTTCTGATTCTGGAAAAAGCCGGGGGAATTAATCTTTCGAAAATGGAAACCGAAATTAAAATTCTCCTTCGGGTTTTGGGTATGAAAGACTTCGATCATCTGCTCCTGCTTGCTGCCGATCAGGTAGTTCAACCGGGTATAGGGACGGGTGGTCTGGAAAAACCGGGTGCTGTCCAGGGTAAAGCGGTAGGCGTCCATGGCATGAAAGCCCGGATCAAATCCCGCATCCAGCCGGGGGGTGAAGATCAGGCTCTCGGAGGGAGTCCCTAAATTACCGAGGTACACCTGATCGGCCTGCAACGGCAGGTACCGGGTAAAATCGTTGATGGAGGAATCAAGCTCCTGGTCCTGCACATCGTCCAGATGCCGGTAATGAATGGTGATGTTGATCTCCGGGCGTTTCTTGGGCACGATCAGGGAATCGCTGTTCGATGTGGACCCGCCGCCGCCCGGCAATGGGCCCCGGGGCAGGTTACGGAACTGGCCTTCAGCCAAAGCGGCAATCAGGCAGCAGCAGCAAGTGAGCACTATGAAGCGATTCATCAACATTTTTTTCGCCGCGGGACACCGCCGGCCTGCATCGGATTATAGTTTTTCGATCATCCCCTGGAACAAACGGGTCATTTTGGGCGCAGCGTCCGCGGCAGCAGCCAGTACTTCTTCATGGGTAATGGGAGCAGGATCCTCACGGATGCCGAGGTCCGTGATGACGCTCAGGGCGAAGACTTGCATGCCCCCATGCACCGCCACGAGTACTTCCGGGACCGTACTCATCCCTACCGCATCGGCTCCGATCCGGTGTAAATAGGCATATTCGGCCCGGGTTTCGAAGCTGGGGCCCGGAACCCCGGCATATACCCCGCGGTGAACGCGGAATCCTTCGGCCGCGGCCTGGGCGAGCGCCAGTTGGATCAACGAACCGGTATATGGCTCACTCATATCGGGAAACCGGGGTCCCAGGCGGTCGTCATTAGGACCCCGCAAAGGATGTGCTGGCATGAGGTTAATGTGGTCCTCCAGGATCATCATATCCCCTACCCGGAAGGCGGGATTCATCCCTCCGGCCGCATTGGAAAGCATTAACACTCCGGCACCCAGCGCACGCATGACCCGGATGGGAAAAGTGAGCGCTTCCATGGAGTATCCTTCATAGTAATGGAAACGGCCTGCCATGACCACCACCTGTTTTCCTCCCAGCCTGCCCAGCATCAGCTTTCCGGGGTGGCCGATCACAGTGGAATGGGGAAAATGGGGGATGGAGGTATAGGGCAAACTTTCTTCCACTTCCATGGCCTCCGTCAGGGCAGCCAGACCGCTGCCCAGCACAATGCCGATCTCGGGCCGGCCGGTGACCTTCCCCTGAATATAGCGACAAGCTTCCTGGATTTTATCAAACAATTGCTGCATACTACCGGAGTAAAACCAACGAAAAGGGCAAATTTAACTCAAAATCACCACGACGTCCATTTTCTGGTTCTCTTAAAATCAATTAATTTCGCCAAAATTTCCACCGATGAACTTACATGAATACCAAGCCAAAGAAATTCTCAGAAAATACGATGTCCCGGTTCAGGAAGGCATTCCGGTAGAAACGCCCGAAGCAGCCGCCGAAGCATACAAACATCTCAAAATAGAATACGGCAATTCTTTTGCAGTGGTCAAAGCCCAGATCCATGCCGGCGGGCGCGGCAAAGGAACGATCAAAGGCACCGAACAGCATGGGGTGGCCGTGGGTAAAAGTGCCGAAGACATCAAAGCGATCGCAGGAAGGATTCTCGGCGGCACCCTGGTTACCGTGCAGACGGGGCCGGAAGGAAAGAAAGTAAACAAGGTACTTATCGCCCAGGACGTCTACTATGAAGGCGCCAACCCGGTGAAGGAATATTACCTCTCCATCCTGTTGGATCGGGCCCGGGCCAGAAACGTGATCATGTATTCCACCGAAGGAGGTATGGATATCGAGCAGGTAGCCGAAAAGACCCCGGAAAAAATCTTTAAGGAAGCCGTCCATCCTTCCATGCCCCTGCAGCCCTTCCAGGCGCGAAAAATCGCTTTTAACCTGGGGCTGAGCGGCACGGCCTTCAAAAACATGGTCCGCTTTGTCACCCGTCTTTATAACGCTTATATCGGACTGGATTGCAGCATGCTGGAGATCAATCCGCTGTTCAAGACCAGCGACGATAAGATTCTCGCCGTAGACTGCAAAATGAACCTCGATGATAATGCCCTGATGCGCCATCCCGAGCTGGAGGCCCTGCGCGACATCACCGAGGAAGACCCCACCGAAGTGGAAGCCGGAAGCTATAACCTGAACTATGTGAAACTTGACGGGAACGTCGGCTGCATGGTCAACGGCGCCGGACTCGCCATGGCTACCATGGACATGATTAAGCTGAGCGGCGGGGAACCGGCAAATTTCCTGGACGTAGGAGGTACGGCTAACGCCCAGACCGTGGAAGCTGGTTTTCGCATTATCATGAAAGATCCCAAGGTAAAGGCAATCCTGATCAATATCTTCGGAGGAATCGTACGCTGCGACCGCGTGGCCCAGGGAGTGATCGACGCCTATAAGAGCATCGGCACGATAGACATCCCCATCATTGTACGCCTCCAGGGCACCAATGCCGCGGAAGCCAAGACCCTGATTGAAAAATCCGGCCTACAGGTACAATCGGCAATCCTGCTCAGTGAAGCGGCTGAACTGGTCAATAAAGCAGTGGCCTAGGACCGGAGTTCCCTTAGTCAGCATTGTTCCTGCATAATCTTTGCCCCGGCACGGGTCATGAGGACCGGAAGGTTATCTTTGTCCCATGCAATATCCTTTTATCGCAGTGGAAGGGAATATCGGCGCAGGCAAAACCACCCTGGCACAGATGCTGGCCGCCCACCAGAAAAGCCGGCTTGTGCTGGAACAGTTCGCGGACAACCCATTTTTGACCCGCTTTTATGAGGATCCCGCCCAATATGCCTTTCCGGTAGAGTTGTTCTTTTTGGCCGAACGCTACAAGCAGCTCAAGGAAGTCTTGCATATCCGGGATATCTTCAGTCAGGGTGTTGTCTCGGATTACCTGTTTACCAAGTCGCTGCTGTTCGCCAAAGTCACGTTGCCTCAAGAGGAATTCCGGCTGTTCCAACGCCTGTTCGACCTACTCAGCCCGCATCTTCCCCAACCGGACCTGGTGATCTATCTCCACAGTCCGATCAGCCGCCTGCAAGAACACATCCGGATGCGCAACCGCACCTTTGAACAACAAATTTCCGACGACTACCTGTACCGCATTCAGGAAACCTATCTGGAGTATTTGCGTCAGCATCCGGTCCGGACACTGGTTGTGGATGCCACGCATGCGGATTTCGCACATGAACCCCGGCAATTTCAGTGGCTTGTAGAGGCCCTGCAAAAGGATTATTCCCCGGGGCTGCACCACCTTTCATGGGCCTGAAAAGATCCGGCAACTTTTTGCTGAAAGTATTTCTGCCGGAACGTTAGGAACTAAAATACAGAAGCCCCTTTCTGACGAAAGAGGCTCATTGATGGGTGGCCAATGGGGCTCGAACCCACGACCCTCAGAACCACAATCTGATGCTCTAACCAACTGAGCTACGGCCACCGTGATTTGAACGGCAAAAATAAACTATTTCGGCAGCACTTTCCAAATTTTAGACATTTGTGTTTTCTTTGCACCCATATTCTTCACTAACCGCTTACACCTGCATGCTCATTTTTCTGATCCCGCTGATCTCCGCTTTTATTGGATGGATCACCAACCTGATCGCCATTAAAATGCTGTTTCATCCCAGAAATCCTGTGTCGTTGGGGTTCTATACGCTGCAAGGTATTTTCCCGAAAAGACAACAGCAGTTTGCCGCCAAGTTAGGGAGGCTGGTAGCTGAAGAATTGTTGTCTTTCGAGGATATAGCCGGAAAATTGAGCCACCCCGGACGGATCCAATCTATGCTGCCGCAAATCGCGGCCCAGATGGATGATTTTCTCCGCCACCGGCTTTCCGAGAGCATGCCGGTGTTATCGACGTTCATCGGCGATCAGACAATTGAAAAGATCAAAAATGTGTTCATGAAGGAGATGGAGGGAATGCTGCCGCAGATGATCCGCAATTATGTGGAGGGCATGCGCACAGACCTCGATCTTGAGGAGATCGTCACCGCCAAGGTCTCCGCGTTTTCAAGCGACAAACTGGAAGAAATTCTGAATGCCATCATGAAAAAGGAATTTCGATTTGTGGAGATCATCGGCGGCGTATTAGGCTTTATTATCGGATTGATCCAGGTGCTCATTACTCATTGGGCGCACCAGGGGTAAAACAAGCTCATTTTTGTAAAGGAACAGATCATATACCTTCTGTACATTTTCCCCTAGTCTCTGGTTTTGTTTCTTTCCACCTATCACAATTTAACATTCGTTAACACTTGACTGGTCTACCTTTGCGCTGATCACCAAGGTCAGCATCCTATGGGCCGGCCTGCGGAAAATGATCCGGAATCAATCTGAAGAGGTATGAAAAAAGTATGGTTACTATTGGTGGCGATATGCCTGATGACAATCCCTGTTTTCGCTCAACCCAATGGAAGGCCTTCTCGCATGGGAGGAAGGGCCAACGGCCAAGTGATTGGCAGAATCGTAGACGGTTCCACCAATAAAGGGATCGGCTTTGCGACAGTCGGAGTGATCCGTGCGTCCGACTCCAGTGTGGTCGGGGGAGTGCTCTCCAAAGAAAACGGCGACTTTACGGTAGAGGACCTTCCTTTTGGTTCCTACCTGTTGCGCGTGAATTATATTGGTTTCGACCCTGTTTACCATCGGTTTTCCCTGTCTGCTAAAAACAGCAGGGAAGACCTTGGTAATTTTAAGCTCACTCCTTCTACTTCCACCTTGAAGACGGTGAATGTGACGGCTACCAAACCCGCCTATTCCATGAGTCTGGACAAAAAGGTGTTTGATGTATCAAAAAGCCTGACCAGCGTGGGCGGTGACGCCACCGACGTACTCAAGGAGGTTCCGTCGGTGAGTGTCGATATAGACGGCAATGTCACCTTAAGAAGCGGTACGCCTACTATTTTCGTAGACGGGAAACGGACCACACTCACGCTTGATGAAATCCCGGCGGAAAGCATCGCGCGCATTGAGGTGATCACCAATCCTTCTGCCAAGTATGACGCAGAAGGCATGGCCGGCATTCTCAATATCGTCCTGAAGAAAAACCGTAAGCCCGGTGCCAACGGCATGGTGCGGGCGGGTGCCGACACGCGGGGCGGCTACAACGCAGGAGGCAATTTGAATCTATACCGCAATCCGTTTAACCTGACGCTCAGTTATTTTCTGCACAACCGAAAGGGGCCTTACAGCGGCACCACAGACCGGCACAACCTGTTTAACGACAGTTGGCTGAACCAGACTACAGAAGGAGATCAAGGTGGACGCTTCCAGATGGGACGCATCGGACTGGACTACCTCATGGATAACCGGAACACTTTTTCTTTTGAAGGCGGCATCGGCGGAGGTTCTTTTACCAGTAATGAAACCCTCAACAGCCTGTATCAAAACAACAGCAAGACGCTGGATTCTTCCAGCATCCGGCAGACATATAGTGATCATACGTTCCGTTTTTATTCGGGCGACCTGGGTTACAAACACACCTTCCGCAAAGAAGGACATCAAATCACCGCGGATCTCAATCTTCGCAAATCTGACAACAGCGGCACCGGCAATTACCAGACCCAGTTTTACGACAACACCGGAAAAACAATGGAAGGAGTCAGCAGCCAGAAAAACAACCGGGACGGCAGCGATACGTATTTCGTGGGACAAGTCGATTATGAAAATCCACTTACCGAAACATCAAAGCTGGCCGCAGGACTAAAAGCCACTGTGCGCCAATCCAATAGCGTGTATGACGTGTTTGATCTGGAGCCGGACGACGACTATGTGTTCAACGATTACCTGTCCAGCGATTATACCTACGACGAAAATATCTACGCGGGTTATGTGCAGTACTCCAACGAGATCCACAAGTTTGGCTACCAGCTTGGATTGCGGGCAGAACGCTATAGCTACAGTGGATCTATTCCCAGCGAGCATCTGGACTTTGAACCCCAGACAGACAAGTTGGGCCTTTATCCGAGTGTGTTCCTCACCTATAAGTTTACCGATCAGGATCAGATCCAGGTCAACTACAGCCGGCGGGTCAACCGACCGAATTTCTGGCAGCGGATTCCCTATACCGATTATTCCGACCCCCAGAATCTCCGCAAAGGAAATCCTGAATTAAAGCCGGAATACACCAATTCCTTTGAGGTCTCTTATAACAAGTTCATGGGACAAAGTAATCTCATGGTCACGCTGTATTACCGCAACACCCATAACGAGATCACCAATTATACCGA
>Ga0164242_10000297_pt1 | contig 61922 bp, 56 predicted proteins | sample OricomgcompostMG_FD_108783 | JGI IMG/M metagenome (GOLD analysis project Ga0164242, IMG submission 108783) | Miracle-Growth compost microbial communities from Emeryville, California, USA - Original compost - Miracle growth compost (MG) ...
CGGTGACGTTCCCGGCGTCTCTCCCCGTGCTTCGTCGCGTTCCCGGCGTCTTCGTCACGGAAAGGGCCTTCCGGAGGCCTCTCCCGGCGGGACCTCGGGCGGAAGTGTGGAGTTCGTGGCGGACCTGTGACTTCGTGCCGGATCCGTGTCCGACTTCGTGCCGACCCTGTGTCCTCTTCCCGCCCGACCCTTGTCCTCTTCCCTGAATCCCCTCACGTCCCGGGCGTCTCGTGGCGGCCACAGCCTGCCACGGGCCGCCACGAGACGCCCGGGACGCGACTCGGACGGCCGCCACCGGCCGGGGAGCGACGCCGGGCCGTTCACCACTTCAGCTCCACCTCGCCACGGTCGAACTTGACCTCTTCGGCCGCCCCAGAGAGAGGCGATCCGGCGCAGGCGGGTCGCCGCTTCATCGCGGGTGAGGGCCTCGCGCCGCTCGACCTCGAAGGTGTCCATCGGGATGCTCCGCTCGTCGTATCCGCTCCGTCTCCCCCGCTCCCGGCCCCGCCGTGCCGACGCCGTCCGCGCCGAGCGCGAGCCGCCCCAACGCGACCGCGGTCCCGCGCAGCGTCGCCGGCACCTCCGCGGAGGGCGAGGCGCCGGGATGCCCGCGCGCGATGCGGACGCGGAGTGCCCCGGGCAGGGCGGCGAAGTGGATCGGCGGCCTCAGCATCGCCGCCTCGCCGTCGATGCCCGCCGCCACCGGGCCGTCGGCCTCGATCTCGAAGTCGCGGCAGCACCAGCGCGAGAGGTCGACCCCGTGGCGTCCCTCGGCGGCGACGGTGGCGCTGGTCACGCCGAGCACGCCCGAGTCGAGCCGCGGCCGGGTCCCCAAGCCGAGCCCCATGCCGAGCCGGTAGGCGTTGTTGGAGACCAGCAGGGCGACCGCGTCGTGCCCGTCCTCCCCACCCGGCCCGTGCCAGCGCAGCGCCGTGCCGCCGCCCGCGCCGAGCTGCTCGGGCGCCATCGCGACCAGCGTGCGCAGCTTCGCGTCGCGGTAGGCGGGCCGCTGGACGGCGTTCGCGTAGAGGCCGATCGAGACGTTGTTGACGAAGACGCGGCCGTTGACGGTGGCCAGGTCGACGCGTCGCTCGCCGCCGGCGACGAAGGCGTCGAGCGCCCCGACGACGTCGTCGCGGTCGACCCCGAGGTCGAGCGCGAAGTGGTTGCGGGTGCCCGCCGGGACGCAGGCGTAGGGCAGCCCCCGCGCCGCCGCGATCTCGGCGACGATCGCCTGCGACCCGTCGCCGCCCGCCATCGCCAGCCCGTCGGCCCCACTCGCGAGCGCCTCCTCGACCAGCTCGCGCAGGTCCCGCCCCGGCCCCAGTTCGACCGGCTCGATCCCGCGCGCCCGCGCCTCCTCCTCGAGATGCCATCGGGTCGCCTTGCCGCCGCCCGAGCGCGGGTTGAAGAAGAGGACCGGACGGCGCGGTCGCGGCGCCGCGGGCAGCTCGACCCGCAGGCAGAAGGCGGCCCGCGCGCAGAGCACCGCGCCGGCGGCGAGGGCGACCACGAGCAGGTCGACGAAGACGCTGCCGAGCAGGACCAGCGCCAGCACCGCCCCTGCGATCGCGGCGACGGTCAGGCCGGCGGCGAGGGCGCGCCGCAGGCCCTCCGTGCGAAGCGCCGTCCAGCCCGCCGCGAGCGCGACCAGGAGGCCGGCGAGCACCGCGAGGCCACGCGGGAAGCGCTCGACCGCGAGCACCGCCGCGAGCGCGACGGCCGCCGCTCCCAGCCCCAGCGAGGAGGTCGCGGCCGCACGGCGGGCTATGCGTGCCAAGGCGTCGTCATGGTCGGATACGGGACGAAGCTACGGCGCGGGCGAGGCCGGCGAATCACCCCGATCGGGCGATAGGGCCGCGCGGCAGATCTCGACCGCCTCGTGGCGCGAGGAGACGCCGAGCTTCAGGTAGGCGGAGCGCACCTGGGTCTTCACCGTGTTCGGCGAGACGACCAGCTCGTCGGCGATCTGGCGGAAGGAGAGGTGGCTGGGCAGCATGCGCAGGACGCGCAGCTCGGCCGGGGTGAGGCCGGCGAGGCCGCTGGTCGAGCGGCGGGCGACGGCGGCGTCGATCTCCTCCAGCCAGGCGACCGGCATCGGCGCGCCCGGCAGGTCGGCGAGCCGCAGGCGGGCGGCGGCGAGGAACTGGGACGCGGCGGCCGGCTCGTTCAGCTCGACCGTCGCCGCCGCCAGCGCCGCCGCGGTCTCGACTTCGAACCAGGCGCCGAAATCCTTCACGCGGGCGAGCAGCGCCCGCGCCGCGGCGATGTCGGCGAGCGCCTCGGCGCGCCGCTGGTCGGCCGCGGTGACGTAGGCCGAGACCGCGATCGCGAGGGCGATCGACGGGCGCGCGATCAGCCCGGCACGGTCGACCCCGGCGCGCGCCTGCGAGGCGAGGATGCGGGCCGTCGGCCAGTCGTCGTCGGCGGCCGCGAGCAGGGCGAGCTGGGAGAGCGCCAGGATCTGCACCAGCGGCACGTTCCAGACCGCCGCCCGGCGGGCCCCGTCCGAGAGCGCCTGGTGGGCGCCCTCGCGATCCCCGGCGAGGTGCGCGGCAAGCCCCGCCATCAGGTCGGCCATCGCGCCCCAACGGCTCTCCCGCGGCAGCGCCCCGCGCGCGAGGTCGGACGCCGCCGCCATCGCCGCGGTGCCGCCGCGGGCGAGGGCCGCGTCGATCAGCGCCAGGCCCGCCGGCACGTCGGCGGCCAACTCCGCCGGCCCGTCGAGGTGGGCGCAGGCGATCCCGGCCCAGTACTCGGCTTCGCCGCCGTCGCCGTCGGCCAGGTGGCCGTGCGCCAGGGTGAGGCTGAGGTGCGGGTCGCGGGCGGCGCGCTCGAGGCCGATCCGCTCGATCCAGCGCTGCACGGTCGCGTGGCGCCCGGTCGTCTTGAAGCTCGGCACCGCTTCCCAGATCAGCCGGCCGGCGCGCTCGAGGTCCCCGGCGGCGATCGCGAAGTCGATCGCCCGTTCGGGGTCGCCGTCGGCCTCCGCCCAGCGCGAGGCGCGCAGCCGCAGGGCTGCGACCCCGCCGCCGTGGCGCCGCCCCAGCTCGGCCTGCAGCATGTCGGCGAGCAGCGAGTGGAGGCGGAACCACTCGTCGCGGCGGTCGAGCGGCACCAGCAGCATGTTGCGCCGCGCCAGCTCGGCCAGGCGGGCGCCCGAGCCCTCGACCTCCAGCACGAAATCGCAGAGCTCGCCGCCGAGCCGGTCGAGGAAGGAGACGCGGGTGAGGAAGTCGACGTCCGCGGCGCTCAGCGTCGCCAGCAGCTCGTCGCGCATGTAGTCGACCAGGCTGCGCTCGTCGCCGCCGAAGCCGCCGTCGGGGAGACTCGCCTCGGCGTCCTCGCCGCGGCTCATCCCGGCGAGGTAGAGGGCGACCGGCCAGCCCTCGGTCTTGGCGACGATCGTCTCCACCTCCTCGTCGTCGGCCGCCCCGACCGCGACCCCCGCCCCGGCGAGCAGCCGCCGCGCCTCCCCCGGCGTCATCACCAGGTCGCGCGTCTCCAGCACCGTCAGCCGGCCTTCGGCGCGCAGGCGGCTGACGTGGAGGGGCGGCACCGCGCGCGTCGCCAGCGCCAGGCAGGAGCCGCCGCCGATCCCGCCGAGCAGCGCCTCGACCAGTCGCAGCGCGGCGGGTGAACCGAGGTGCTCGAGCTCGTCCAGCACCAGCACCGCCGGGACGGCGCGCTCGCGCAGCGCCCGTTCGAGCCGCGGCGCGACCACGTCGAGGTTCGGCCGCGAGGTCTGGATGCTGTCGATCACCGTGGGCTCGATCGGCTCGATCGGCGCGAACGCCTCGGCGATCGCGGTGAGGAGGACGCCGGGGTCGTCGTGGGCGCCGGTAAGGGTCACCCAGGCGAAGGGGCGGGGATCGGCGCTCGCCCACTGGGCCAGCAGCACCGACTTGCCGTAGCCGGCCGGCGCGTGGAGCAGGACCGCCTCGGTGTCGGCGGCCCGCAGGCGATCCGTCAAACGCGCTCTGGCAACGGTTTCGCGGCGGCCGGACAGCATTCGATCCACCTCCCCCGGGGACCTGATCCTTTGCTTGAGGAAGCTAACTCGCCGGGGCGCGGCCGGCAACCCGGCGGGCGGCGGCGAGGTCCCGCGGGTGCAGCCAGGCGTCGCCGAAGACCTCGGCGCCGACCCCGGCCGCCGCTTCGCGCAGCGGGATCGCCCAGCGGTGCTCGAGCAGCAGGATCGCCGCCGCGGCGCCGCGCGGGAGCCGGTCGACGAGGAGCCAGGTCCCCTCCTCGGCCGCGTCCGGTTGGCCGGCGTCGGTCTCGTCCTCACGGCGCTCACGCTCCCCGCCACCCTGGTCGGAGACCAGGAGCGCCTCGACCAGGGTGCCGGGAAACCCCTCGCGGTCGGGATGGTCGAGCCGGCGCAACCCGCCGTGCGGCTCGCGGCGCACCCGCAGCAGGTCGAGCGCCCGCACCGCCTCCTGCGTGCCGAGGTCCTGCAGCTCGGCGGCCAGCATCCGCTCGGCGCCCCGCCCGTCGAGCCCGATCAGCAGCACCTGGACCGGGCCGAGCACGTCCTCGCGTCCGGCCACCGTCGCCTCAGCCGTCGAGCAGGCGCCGGCGCTCGTCGGCGAACTGGCGGTCGGTCAGCACCCCGGCGTCGAACAGCGCCTTCAGCTTGGCGAGGGCGTCGACGCGGGCCTCGGCCCCCTCGGCGTCGACGACGCGGCGGCCGACCGGCGGCGGCGCGGGACGGCGGGCGGCGCGACGGGCCGGGCGGGCGCCCGCGTCCTCGAGCATCCACGCCGGCAGGAGCGTTCTCGGTCTGCGCACTGCGTCCTCTCCGCGAGGGGAAACGGGGAAACCGAGATCTCAGCGGACCGCGGCGGCGGCCGCATCGCACGATCGGGGTGAACTCGGCGAGGGCGGCCGGCGGGATCACCCGATCCGAGTGATGCGGTCCCCACCCCGGCCGCCTAGCTTCGCTCATGGCCTCCGCCACCTCCCGCCCCCCAGACGGCCGGCAGACCGAGCCGGCCCCCGCCGCCCAGAGCGCCCGCCCGGCCCGCGACACCGGGCGGGGCGCCGGGCGCGCCGTCCGTGCCGCCGTCCCCCGCTCCGCCCACGCGGAGTGGACGGCGCCTGCGGGGCGTCGCGACCCGCTGGCGATCCTCGCCGAGCAGGACCGCACCCGGGTCCCCGAGCTGGTCCCGGTCCGTTACGGCCGCATGCTCGCCTCGGCCTTCACCTTCTACCGCGGCGCCGCCGCGATCATGGCCGCGGACCTCGGCGCGCTCCCCGACACCGGCCTGCGGGCGCAGCTCTGCGGCGACGCCCACCTCTCCAACTTCGGCGCATTCCAGGCCCCCGACCGGCGCCTCGTCTTCGACATCAACGACTTCGACGAGACGCTGCCGGGGCCGTTCGAGTGGGACGTCAAGCGGCTCGCCGCGAGCTTCGAGATCGGCGGCCGGGACCGCGAATTCGACGACCGGGTGCGGCGCCGCTGCGTGCTCGCCGTCGGCGCCGAATACCGACGCGCGATGCGCGCCTTCGCGCGCATCGGTGAGCTCGAGGTCTGGTACTCGCGGCTCGACGTGGAGGACGTGGTCGGGCGGATGCAGTCGCGGGTCACCGCCGCCGACCGCAAGCGCTTCGAGAAGAACGTCGCCAAGGCGCGCAACAAGGACAGCCTGCGGGCGCTCGACAAGCTCACCGAACCGACCCCGGCGGGGATGCGGATCGCCGACCGGCCGCCGGTGCTGGTGCCGATCGCAAAGCTCGCCGGGGACCTTGACCTGGCCGCGATCGAGGAGCTGATGGGCGAGCTCCTGGGGATGTACCGGGAGACGGTCGACGACCAGATCCGGATCCTCCTCGACCGCTTCCGCTTCGTCGACGCCGGGCACAAGGTGGTCGGCGTCGGCAGCGTCGGCACCCGCGCCTGGATCGCCCTGATGATGGGCACCGCCGACGGCCACCCGCTCTTCCTCCAGGTCAAGCAGGCGGGGCCGTCGGTGCTCGAGCCGTTCGCCGGGCCGAGCGCCTTCGCCGAGCACGGCCGGCGGGTCGTCGCCGGCCAGCGCCTGATGCAGGCGGCCGGTGACATCTTCCTCGGCTGGGTCCACGGGTTCGGCCTCGACGGCATCCAGCGCCACTTCTACGTGCGCCAGCTCTGGGACGGCAAGGGCTCGGCCGAGATCGAGGCGATGAGCCCGGGCGCGATGGAGGGCTACGCCGAGCTCTGCGCCTGGTCCCTCGCCCGCGCCCACGCCCGCAGCGGCGACCCTGCCGCGATCGCCGCCTACCTCGGCAAGTCGGAGACCTTCGAGCGGGCGATCGCGGCGTTCGCCGTCGCCTACGCCGACCAGAACGAAGCCGACTACCGGCGCCTGCTGCGAGCCGAGGAAGAAGGCGCGCTCACCGCCGTCCGCGGGGTCTAGGGAAGCCCCGGGGTCCGGGGAGAAAAGGGGGAGAACGTGAAGAAGTGGCCCGTCCTCGTCGTGCTCGCCGCGGCGCAGTTCCTGATGGTGCTCGACCAGGCGGTGATGAACGTCTCGATCTCCCAGCTGGTCGCCGACTTCGACACCACCGTGACCACGATCCAGGCGGTGATCGCGCTCTACGCGCTGGTGATGGCGGGGCTGATGCTGACCGGCGGCAAGGTCGGCGACCTGATCGGCCGGCGGCGCGCCTTCGCGATCGGGCTGGTCGTCTACGCGGTCGGCTCGGCGCTGACCGCGGCCTCCTGGAGCGTGCCGAGCCTGGCGCTCGGCTGGTCGATCCTCGAGGGGGTCGGCGCCGCCCTCGTCCTGCCCGCGATGGTCGCCCTCGTCGCGGGCAACTTCCGCGGCCAGGAGCGGGCGGTCGCCTACGGCGTGCTCGGCGGCGTCGCCGGGGCGGGGATCGCGGTCGGCCCGATCCTCGGCGGCTGGGCGACCACCGAGCTCAGCTGGCGGGTCGTCTTCGTCGGCGAGGTGCTGGTCGCGATCGGGATCTTCGCCGGCATCCGCCTGATCGCCGAGCCGGCGCGGCCGGCGCGCGTGCCGCGCCTCGACTGGGTCGGCTCGGTGCTCTCGGCGGCCGGGCTCGGCACGCTCGTGCTCGGCGTGCTCGAGGCGAGCAACTGGGGCTGGCTGCGCCCCCGCGCCTCGCCGGTCGAGCCGTTCGGCTTCTCCCTGACCCCGTTCGTGATCGCCGCCGGCGCCCTGATCCTGGCCGGCTTCGCGAGCTGGGAGCGGCGGCGCGAGGAGCGCGGCGAGGACCCGCTCGTCCACATGCGCCTGCTGCGGGTGCCGCAGATGCGCGGCGGCGTCGCGATGCTGCTCGCCCAGAACCTGATCCTGATGGGCGTCTTCTTCACCGTGCCCCTCTTCCTCCAGATCGTCCTCGGCCTCGACGCGCTGGAAACCGGGGTGCGGATGCTGCCCGCCTCGGTCGGCCTCTTCGTCTCGGCGATCCTCGGCTCGGCGCTCGCCAGGCGCTTCCCGCCGCGGCCGCTGGTGCGGGCCGGCCTCGCCACCGTCTTCGTCGCCACCCTGCTGCTACTGGACACGGTCGAGCCGCAGCTCGACAACGCCGCCTTCCTCGTCGCCATGGGAGTGCTCGGGATCGGCATGGGGCTGATGCTGTCCCAGCTCGGCAACGTGGTCCAGTCGGCGGTCGGCGACGACGACCGCAGCGAGGCGGGCGGCCTCCAGAACACCGCCCAGCAGCTCGGCTCCTCGCTCGGGACGGCGCTGCTCGGCGCGATCGTGATCAGCGGCCTGATCGCCGCCTTCACCGCCAACGTCGAAGCCAGCCCGAAGCTCTCGGCCGCGGTCGGGGAACGGGTGGAGGAGCGGATCGCGGCGGGCGCCAGCTTCGTCCCCGCCGCCCAGGTCGAAGCGACGGCGGAGCGGGAAGGCCTGCCCGCGTCGACGACCGCCGAACTGGTCGGCAACTACGAAGACGCCCAGATCGAGGCGCTGAAGACGGCCTTCCTCTGCGCCGCCCTGCTCACCCTCGGCTCCTTCTTCGCCACCCGCCGGCTGCCGACCCGGCGCTTCGACCAGATGGCCGCCGCCGACCCGTCCGAGCCCGGGCCGCCGCCCGCCGAGCCCGTGGTCAGCCGGACGGCCCCAGCCTGAAGATCTCCACCGCCCAGGGAACCTCGTCGCCGACCACGCAGCGGCTGGCGAAGCCGGTGACGCGGCGGCCGGTGGCCCGCTCGACGATCGCGACGAAGACCTCGCCGATCGCTTCCTGGTAGGCCTCGCGAGCGGCGCGCACGGCGTCCTCGCGGCCGGCCCCGATCAGGGTCCGCTCGGCGGCGGAGAACTCGATCTCCATCATCACCGCGACCAGCTCGTCGTCGACGGCGACGGTCAGGTTCAGCGCCGGCTCGCCGTAGGACTCGACGTGGACGCGGGCGATCTCCTCCGCGATCTCACGCTTCATCGCCTCCGTCCCGGGCCGCTCGACGGGAATCACCCGCCCGGGTACCCCCTCAGCCGGCAGCGGAACGTTCGAGCAGGAAGATCTCGCAGGAGACGCCGTCGGGGCTGACCTGGCTGAGGAAGGAGCGGACCCCCACCCCGGTCGCCTGCTCGACCAACTGGCGCATCAGCGGCTCGACCGCGTCCTGGAAGATCTGCCGGTTCGCCCGCACCTGCTCGAACTTGCCCGCGTCGACCAGCACCTGCTCGGAGCGGGTGAAGATGTCCTGCAGGACGCAGACGACCACGTCCTCCCGCCAGATCGTCTTCGCCTTGGTCGGCCCGCGACCGTAGTGGTCGGCGTGGACGCGGACGATCTCCCGCGAGATGTCGGCGACCACCGGCATCGCGCGCGCCTCGTTCTGGCTCGGGAAATCCGTCGACACGTCTCCGACGATACCCCGGTGGCGGGGCCGCGGAAACCGGCTCGGCAGCGGCGCCCGGCCCGCCCGGGCTCAGGCGGTGGCGCCCGCCGCCGCGACCTCGTGCGTACCCTCGGCGAACTCCTCGACGATCTTCGCGCAGAAGCCGTCGAGGTCGTCCGGGCTGCGGCTGGAGACGAGGCCCTGGTCGGTGACGACTTCCTCGTCGACGACCTCGCCGCCCGCGTTGCGGATGTCGGTGCGGATGCTCGGGTAGGAGGTCAGGGTGCGGCCGCGGACCAGGTCCGCCTCGACCAGGGTCCAGGGCCCGTGACAGATCACGCCGACCGGCTTGCCCTGCTCGAACCAGCCCTGGAGGAAGTCGATCACGGCGTCCTCTTTGCGCAGTTTGTCGGGGTTGCCGACGCCGCCGGGGAGGATCAGCCCGTCGTAGTCGTCGACCGAGGCGTCGGCGACGGCCTTGTCGACGGGGAACTTGTCGCTCGGGTTGATGTCGCCTTCGACCGCCTGGATCTCGCCGGTCTCGACCGAGAGCAGCTCGGTCTCGGCGCCGGCCTCCTCGACCGCCCGCCGCGGCCGCTCCAGCTCGATCTGCTCCACCCCGTCGGTGGCGAGGATCGCGATCTTCTTCCCTTTCAAGTCGTCTGCCATCTCGGCTCCCTTCGATGTCGTGTTCACCGACGGGTACCCGCGGGCGGCGCGGTCACCCACGCAGACGGTCGAGCCGGGTCCCGCCCATCGTCCCGAGATCATCGACGCAACGGCGTCGACTCGATCGCGGGCTTCTCGCCTTCGAGCCACGGCTCGATGTCGGGGACCTGCAGGCGGGCGCGGCCGGCGACCCAGATCGAGATCGCGACGGCGCCGCCGACGAGGGCGACGCCGAAGCAGACCCAGACCGCCGACTCGATCCCGGCGGCGGGGCTCGCGCCGACCGTTTCCGACATGTGCAGGAGAAGCGGGCCGGCGAGGAAGGCGGCGACGCCGCGCAGCAGCTCGATCAGGGCGAAGACGCGGGGCAGCTGCGGCGAGGGAAGGGTGAAGCCGGTGGTGAAGAGCGCGGGCGCGACCGAGGCGCCGACGCCGACGCCGACCGCCCCCGAGCCGACCACGACCAGCGCCTCGGAGCCGGTCGCGACGCCGGAGAGGACCGCCGCCGCGCCGGCCAGGACCGCCATCCCGGCGAGCGCCAGCGCCGGGATCCAGCGGGTGAAGAAGATCAGGCCGAAGACGACCGCCATCGCCACCGCGCCGCCGAACTCGGGCCAGAACAGCATCGCCTCGTGGGTCGGGTCGACCTTCTTGGCCTCCAGCGCCGACTGGGCGAGGTCGACCAGCCCGACCGCGACCGCCGCCGCGCACATCGCGGTCAGGATCGCCGCCACGGGGATCGGCGAGGCGAGCTTCTCGACCGGCATCAGGGCGTCCTCAACGCTGTACTGGTGGACCATCAGGAGCGCGATCAGGGCGACGCCGGCGAGCAACGGGATCAGCACGATCGGGGCGCCGAAGGGGTGCGCGGTCAGGTTCGAGGCGCCGAAGAAGGCGGCCGCCGCGCCGAAGCCCGCGAGCGTGATCGAGACGACGTCGATCGGCGCGCCGGGGTCCTGCGGCGGCGCGTCTTCGTAGGTGAGCAGGATCAGGACGAGGGCGCCGAGGCCGATCGCGGTCGTCAGCCAGAAGAGCGTGCGCCAGGTTTCGAGCCCGGCGGCGACCCCGCCGACCACCGGCCCGAGCGCGACGGCGCCGAAGACGGCCAGGTTCATCGTCATCGCGGTCGGCCGCATCCGCCGTCTCGGCCAGCCGATCACCAGCGGCGGCACCGCCGCGATCAGCATCATCGAGGTCATCAGGCCTTGGACCACGCGGCCGGCGATGAAGAGGCCGCCGCTCGGCGCCCAGGCGCAGAGCGCCGAGGCGAGGACGAAGAGGGTGATCATCACGACCAGCAGGCGGCGCGGCCGTAGCCGCGCGATCAGCTGGATCGAGAGCACGGTGCCGAAGCAATAGGCGGCGTTCGCCATCCCCGAGGCCATCTCCAGGTCCGGTTCGGACAGGTGGAGGCTCTTGCCGATCAGCTCGTTCAGCGAGGCGACCGCGGAGGTGAGGACGAGGAACGGGGTGAGCGCGAGGATCACCAGCGCCACCGCCGCCCAGTAGCTGTCGGCCAGTGGCCCCTTGCTGTCCACCGGCCGTCGGTACCCGCGGATCGGGCGGGTACGCAGGCCCTTGCCGGGTACCCCTGCGCGACCCCCGACGAGAGGAGAACAATGAAGGCACTGACCTGGCAGGGACGACGCGACGTCCGCGTCGAAGACGTCCCGGACCCGAAGATCGAGCAGCCGACCGACGCGATCATCCGCGTCACCTCGACCGCGATCTGCGGCTCGGACCTGCACCTGTACGAGGTGCTGGGGCCGTTCCTCGAGGCGGGCGACGTCCTCGGCCATGAGCCGATGGGGATCGTCGAGGAGGTCGGCTCGGAGGTCAGCCAGATCGCCCCCGGCGACCGCGTCGTGATCCCCTTCAACATCAGCTGCGGGCACTGCTGGATGTGCGAGCAGGGGCTGCAGACGCAGTGCGAGACGACCCAGAACCGCGACACCGAAATGGGCGCGTCGCTGTTCGGCTACACCAAGCTCTACGGCCAGGTGCCGGGTGGGCAGGCCGAGTACCTGCGCGTGCCGCAGGCCCAATACGGGCCGATCAAGGTGCCGGAGGGACCGTCCGACGACCGCTTCCTCTTTCTCTCCGACGTGCTGCCGACCGCCTGGCAGGCGGTCGAATACGCGGGGGCGCCGAGTGTCGCCAACCTCGACAGCCTGGTCGTGCTCGGGCTCGGGCCGATCGGCGACATGTCGACGCGGATCGCCCAGCAGCGCGGCGTGCCGCTCGTGATCGGCGTCGACCTGGTGCCGGAGCGGCTGGAGCGGGCGCGGGCGCACGGGGTCGACGTGGTCGACCTGGAGGGCTCGGACGATGTCGTCGCCGAGATCCGCGAGAAGACGCAAGGCCGCGGCCCGGACGCGGTCATCGACGCGGTCGGCATGGAGGCTCACGGTGCACCGTTCGGCAAGCTCGCCCAGAACATTGCCGGCCTGCTACCCGACTCGGTGGCGCGCAAGATGATGGAAACCGGCGGCGTCGACCGCATGAGCGCGCTCAACCTCGCCCTCGAGCTGGTCCGTCGCGGCGGCACCGTCTCCCTCTCCGGCGTCTACGGCGGCACCGCCGACCCGATGCCGATGCTGAACATCTTCGACAAGCAGATCCAGCTCCGCATGGGCCAGGCGAACGTCAAGCACTGGGTCGACGACATCCTCCCCCTGCTCACCGACGACGATCCGCTCGGCGTCGACACCTTCGCCACCCACCGCGTTCCCCTGGCCGAGGCCCCCCAAGCCTACGAGATGTTCCAGAAGAAGGAAGACGGCGCGATCAAGGTCGTCCTCACCCCATAGCCCCCCGCGGGTGCGTTCGCAGTTTGCCGTAAATATCACGGCAAACTGCGAACGCACTCGGGGCGCACTCAGGGCGCGGCCAGCGGCGGGCGTTCCTCGCAGCGGAGGCGCCAGAGGTCGGGCGGGGCGTCGGCTTCGGGGCGGGGGCGGAAGGCCGGGTAGGCGGGGCGCGGCGGGGCGCCGAGGCGGCGCTCGACGGCGACCATCACCTCGCCCGCCATCGCGCTGAGGGCGCGCAGGGACTGGTGGCGGTTCTGGCGGCTGCCGAGGTCGACCTCGGCGAGGCCATCGAGGCCGGCGAGGCGGAGGGCGTCGATCAGCATCGCGATCTCGACCCCGTAGCCGACCGGGACCGAGAGGCGCTCGAAGAGGTCGCGGCGGATCGCGATCTCGCCCGAGAGCGGCTGGCTGAAGCCGGCGAGCGCCGGGAAGTGGAGGTTCAGCAGCGGCCGGGCGACCAGCTCGGTCACCCTCCCCCCTTCGCCTTCGCGGACCTCCTCGCCGAGCGCCAGCGGGCGGCGGAACGCACCCTTGACCAGGGCGAGCGCCGGGTCGAGCAGCGGCGGGCCGAGCAGGCCGGTGACAAAGCCGGGGTCGAAGTCGACGGTGTCGGCGTCGAGGAAGACGAGCAGCTCGGCGTCGGTTGCCGCGGCGGCCCGCCACATCGCGTCGCCCTTGCCGCGGGCGGGGCCGAGCTCGGGCCGGATCGAGGACTCGGGGAGGACCCGCGCGCCGTGCTCGCGGGCGACCGCGGCGGTGCCGTCGGGCGAGTCGGCGTCGACGACGAGGAGCTCGTCGAGCAGGCCCGCCACCCCGAGCGGCGCGACGGCATCGAGGATCGGCCCGATCGTCGCCGCGCATTCGCGCGTCGGCAGGATCACGGCGACCGTCGTCGCCTTCGCCGCGAGCAGCCGCTCGAGGTCGAAGTCGCGCCCGTCGTAGCGGCGCTCGCTCCACCAGCGCGCCAGCTCCAGGTCGCGGGCGAGGCCGCGCTCGGCCCGCCCCTCGGTGCGCGCCGCGGTGACCACCGAGACCGGGCGCAGGCGGTGGATGGCGACCCCGGCGGCGGCGAGCCGGTCCTCCAGCTCCTGGTCCTCGAGCGCCGCCATCCAAGCCATGCCGCCCGCCCGGCGGTAGGCGCGCGGGGTGACGCCGAGGCTGGCGCCGGAGAAGTGGGCGTGCTCGGCGGGGCCGCGGGCGGCGGCCTCGCGGGTGCGGGCGGCGAGCTGGGCCTCGCGGCCGGCGAGGATCCCCGGCGGCAGCGCCGCCGCTTCGTCGGGGTCGAGCGTCACCTCGCCGCCGATCGCCTCGGCGCCCGCCGCGACCGCCTCCAGCTGACGCGCGATCCAGTCCGGCGCGGCGACCGAGTCGGCGTCGGTCGAGGCGAGCAGGCCGCCGGGCCGGCCCAGCGATTCGAGCCGCGCGCAGCCGATGTCCATGCCGGTCGCCCGGGCCGGGCCGGCACCCTGGCCGGGCCCGGGGACGGTGTGGATCGCGGGGGCGCCGACCCGCGCCCGCACCGCCTCGACCTCGGCCGCGGTGCCGTCCTCGCAGGCGTCGAGGACGACGATCACCTCGAACTCCTCCGGCCCCACCTCGACCTGGCCGGCGAGCGCCGCCAGGCAGCGCCCGATCCGCAGCTCCTCGTCGCGGGCGGGGACGACGACCACCGCGCGCACCGAGTCGCGCGGCGCGGGCAGCGTCCCCGGCGTGGCCGCGCTCAGCTCCACTTCGCACGTTCCTCGATCAGCTCGCGACCACGTTCGTAGGCCTCGTCGTCGCGATGGGCGGCGACCCCGACCAGCTCCCCTTCGCGGCCGTAGCGGCAGACCCAGGAGCCGTCGTCGCCGCGCTCGAAGCGGGAGGCTTCCCAGCCGTCGCCCCAGCCGACGTACTTGATCGTCTGCTCGCCGATCGTCGACCAGAAGCCAGGCGCGACATCCCATTCGGCCGCGACCCCGGCCATCGCCTTGCCCGCGACCTCGCCCATGTTCAGCGCCTCGCCCCAATGTTCGACCCGCAGCCGGCGGCCGGCGCTCGAGTTGAAGGCGAAGGCGACGTCGCCGGCGGCGAGGACGCGCGGGTCGGCGGTGCGCATCGAGGCGTCGACCTGGACCCCGTCCTCGACCGCGAACCCCGCCTCGGCGGCGAGGTCGTCGTTGCGCTCGACCCCGAGCGCGAGCACCACGCGGTCGGCCGTCTCCTCGTGACGGTCGGTGAAGCGGGCGCGGGTGGAGCGGTCGCCGGCGGGACGCAGCTCGGCCAGCTCGGCCTCGGGCAGCACCTCGATCCCGAGCGCCGCGAGCCAGCCGCCGATCTCGGCGGCGACCTCGGGGCCGAGGCGTTCGGCCTGGGGCGCGGGCTCGAGCGTCGCCAGCGTCACCTCGACCCCGCGCATCGCCAGCGACGCGGCCGCCTCGCAGCCGATGAAGCCGGAGCCCGCGACCAGGGCGCGGTCGCCGCGGCCGAGCTCGGCGAGGCGCTCGGAATCGCCGATCCGGCGCACGGTCTGCACCCCGGGCCCGTCGGCGCCGGGGATCGGCGGCACCATCGGGTCGGCGCCGGTCGCCAGCAGCAGGTGGTCGAAGGAGTAGACCTCGCCGGCGGCGGTGCAGGCCGAGGGGATGCCGAGGTCGATCCCCACCACCTCCGCGCCGGTCCGCAGCTCGATCCCGCGCTCCGCGTACCAATCGCGGTCGGCGAGCGGCAGCTCGGCGCGATCCGACTCGCCGCGGAGGAAGTCCTTGGTCAGCGGCGGGCGTTCGTAGGGCGGGTCGGGCTCACGGGCGAGGATCGTCAGCGTCCCGGCGCCGCCCGCCTCGCGGTAGGCCTCGGCCGCCGCCTTCGCCGCCGGGCCGCCGCCGACGATCACGACCCGCTCGTCGGCCCGGCTCATCGCTTGCACCAGCGGTCGAGCAGGTAGTCGGGTTCGGTGTGGCTCGCGTCGAGGACCAGCGAGGTGCGTTCGTCGAGGATCGCGTGGACGTCGTCCCCGGTCAGCTCGCGGCGCGGGTCAGGGTGGCGCCAGTGGACGGCGAGCAGGGTGCCGCCCGGGGCGAGCGCCGCCTCGATCCGGCGCAGGCCCTCGACCACCAGGTCGGCGCTCCAGTAGTAGAGAACCTCGGCGCAGACGATCGTCTCGAAGGGGCCGTCGGGGGTGCCCTCGGGGAGCTTCCGCTCGAGCAGGTCGACGTTGCGAGCGCCCGCGGCCGCCACCCGCTCGCGGGCGCGGGCGAGCGCGGTCGGGCTGAAGTCGACGGCGGTGAGATGCGACGCGCGCGCGGCCAACATCGCGGTGAAGACGCCGACCGAGCAGCCGAGCTCCAGCGTGCGGCCCGTCCGCGCGGGCAGGTAGGCGAGCGTGAGTCGGTACTTCGCCTGCTCGTAGTCGCTGGTGGCGTAGTCCCAGGGGTCCTCGGACTCGCGCGCGAGCCGCTCGAAGTGCTCGACCGGGGCGCGGTCGCGGACCTCGCGCTCGTCGCGCCCGCGACGCGCCTCATGCGCGGCCATCGTCATCGCCGTCCCAGCCTTTCGGCGCCGAGCTTGGTCAGCAGCGGGTCGAGCCGGTGCTGGAGCAGGAAGGTCTCGAGGTCGCGGCGGGCGCGGTCGAGCCGGCCCCCGGTGACGAACGGGTGCGAGCCGCAGGCCGCCGCGGCCTCGGCGAGGACGAGCCGCGCCGCCCGCTCGATCTCCGCCCGCATCGCGATCGACGTCGCGCGCGGCGAGCGTCTGCATTTACCCCCGCCTGGTGGGGGTAAATGCAGACGCTCCGGGTCGGCGTCGGGGTCTCCCGGCACGATCGAGGCGTCGGCGACGCTCGTGGCGCGGTCGAGCCAGGCGTCGACGGTTCCCACGGCGGCCTCGATCCGTCCCGCGGCGAGCCGCGCCAAGGGCTCGGCGGCGCGGCGCTCGGCCAGTTCGTCGAGGGCGGCCACGGCGGCGGCGTCGACCATCCCCGCCCAGGTCGCCGCGGTGCGCATCGCGTCGCGGGAGAACCAAGGGTCGCGGGCCAGCTCGCCGGGGGCGCCGAGGACGGCGGTGACCGGGGCGTCGCGGAAGACGACGCGGTGGCTCTCCGAGGCGCGCAGCCCGGCGGCGCGGTACCAGTCGCGGTCGACCTCGACCTCGCGGCCACAATCGAGCAGGACCAGCGCCGGCGACTCGCCCTCGTCGTTGCCGACCATCACCATCGCCGCGTCGACGCCGCCCGCGCCCGAGCAGAAGGTCTTGACCCCGCGGAGGACGAGGCCGGCGCCGGTCTCGGCGAGGCGGGCCGGGTCGCCCTCGCCAGGTCCCGGGTCGGCACCCCAGACCCCGAGCAGCCGCTCCCCGGCCGCGACCGCCGCCAACTCCCGCTCGCGGAGCTCCGGCTCGGCGGCGACTTCGAGCCGCTCGACCGCGTTCAGGTGGCCGTCGAGGACGCGGGCGACCGAGGCGTCGGCGGCCGCGACCCGCCGCAGCAGGTCCCACTCGGCGCGCACTGATCTGCCCTCGCGGACGGCGCCGATCGTCGCCGCCGACGCGCCGGCGTCGGCGAGCCGGAAGAACGCCTCGCGTGGGAAACAAGGCGCCCGGTCGAGCTCCGCCGCCCCCGCCGCGATCTCGGCGAGCGCCTGGTCGAACCGTGCCTCCGGAGGAGCGTCGATCACGCCAGCACCCCCTCGCAGGCGGAGACCGGCGCGGGCGACAGGTCGTCCATCCCCGCCCGCGCCAGCAGCAGCTCGGTCAGCGCCACGGTCTCGCCGCAGCCGTCGCGGAGCGCGCCGGGGCCGAGCGCGTCGTGCATCAGGATCACGTCGCCGCCGCGCAGCCCGCCCTGCGCCTCGAGCGCGCCGAACATCCGCCGCGCCGGGTCGCCGCGCCAGTCGTGGGTGTCGACGTTCCAGCCCCAGAGGCGCAGGCCGCGCTCCGCCGCCACCATCCGCGTGACCTCGGTCTCGATCCCCCACGGCGCCCGCCAGGCGGCCGGCCGCACGCCGAGCCGGTCGAGCATCTCGAGGCCGATCTCGAGGTCGGAGACGACGCCCTCCCAGCCGCGCTGTGAGTGCCGCACGTGGTCGAGGCAGTGGAAGCCGACCTCGTTGCCCGCCGCCAGCGTCGCCTCGATCAGCTCACGGTGCTCGAGCGCCCGGCGCGCCTGGACGAAGAAGGTCGCGTGGGCGCCCCGCCGCTCCAGCGCGCCGAGGATGCGCGGGGTCCAGGTCGGGTTGGGTCCGTCGTCGAAGGTGAGGGCGATCGTTCCAGACACACACTGGAGGTACCCAGCCTGCGCCGGCCTCACCCGAATAGCGAACCGGCGATCGCGGGTACCAGCACGGTCGGGGATGAACGACGTGCCGCCACCGACCGACCTTCCCGCCGAAATCGACCTCGGCCGCCATCGCGACTTCCAGGGGCGACTGAGCGGACGGTGGATCCGGCGCGGGTTCCTCGCGCTGCTCTTCGTCTTCGTCCTCGCCGCCCTCGCCAACGCCTTCGGCCAGGCCGCCGCCACCGACACCGCCGCGGGCGCCGCCGGGACGCTCAGCGTCAAGGCGCCGAGCCGGGTGCGCGGCGGCCTCGCCTACCAGGGCGAATTCAAGATCGTCGCCAAGCGGGACCTCGGCGCACCGACGCTGGTGCTCGACCGCGGCTGGGTCGACCAGACGACGGTGAACACGATCCAGCCCGAACCGGAAGGGACGACGAGCGACGCGTCCGGTGACCTGAAGCTGCGCTTCGCACCGATGCCCGCCGGGCGCACCCTCGTCGTCTACGTCCAGTTCCAGGCCAACCCGATCAACGTCGGCTCGCACGACGCGGGCGTCTCCCTCTACGACGGCGCGCGCCCGATCGCCCGGATCTCCCGCACCCAGTTCGACTTCCCCTAAGGGCCCGCCATGGACATCGTCATCCGCGCCGCGATCATCTTCGCCTTCGTCTTCCTGCTCACCCGGCTGCTCGGCCGGCGCGAGCTGAACTCGCTCGAGCCCTTCGACCTGATCCTGCTCGTCGTCACCGGAGACCTCGTCCAGCAGGGCGTCACCCAGAACGACGAGTCGCTGACCGGCGCCCTGCTGGCGATCTCCACGATCGGCCTGCTCACCGTCGCCCTCTCCTACCTCAGCTTCCGCTTCAAACGGATGCGGCCGGTGCTGAACGGCGAGCCGATCGTCCTGATCGAGGACGGCGAGCTGATCGAGCCGAACCTGCGCCGCCAACGCCTCACCCGCGAGGAGATCGGTGCCGAGGCCCGCCTCGAAGGCATCTCCTCGATCGAGAACGTCCGCTGGGCGATCCTCGAGACCAACGGCCAGATCAGCTTCGTCGAGAAGCGGGACGATTAGGTCTCGGCGCGGGACCAGTGGTTCGTGGCGGAGGCGGCCGTCCGAGATCGGTCCCGGGCGTCTCGTGGCGGCCCGTGGCAGGCTGTGGCCGCCACGAGACGCCCGGGACGTGAGGGAGTTCCAGGGAACGTCAAGGGTCCGGCACGCTTGCGGCGGGAACGCCACAGGGACGACACGCTTGCGCCGGAAAGGACACGAGAACGGCACGATCTCCACCCTTCCGTCACAGGTCCCCCGGGTGAGTTCGCACTTTGCCGTAGATAGTCCGGAGAACTGCGAACTCACCGTGGGCGGCGGGTTCTCTCCCGGCGCTCGTCACGAAGTCCCATCACTTCCCCATGGACCCGGCCTTCTCGATGGCGGCCACAGCCTGCCAGGGCCGCCATCGAGAAGGCCGGGCGCATCTCGGACGGGCGCGACCGCAGCGCACGCCGCCCGGGCACCCGCCCCGGGCGTCGGCCGGGCCCCAGCCTCAGGCGGCCTCGCGCTCCCGCAGGCGTTCGCGCTGCGGCTGCACCGTGTACTTGGGGTCGCGAGCCGAGGCCATGCCGGCCTCGAAGAGGCCGAAGCGGGTGAAGGCGGAGCCGGCGAGGAGGGCGGCGCCGGCGGCGATCGCGGCGGGGCGGTTGCGGCGTCCCAGAAAGCCGGCGGTGAGGGCACCGACGGCGGTAAGGGACTTGGCGATCCGCAGGCGCCTGCCTGCGGATCCCTCACGCAGCGTCTCGGCGATCATGCCGAGGCGGCGCTCCATCAGCCGCTCGGCGCCGAGCTCGACCACCGCGCCGAGGACCGCCATGCGGACCGCCGGCGCGTTCTCGCGGCGCGGCGCGACCACCAGGCCCCAGCCCGCGGCGGCGCTCGCGGCGGAGCCGGCGAAGAGGAAGGGCAGCTCGCGACGGCCCTCGTGCCAGGCGGGGACGGCGGTGTTGGCGATCAGCGCCGCGGTGTAGGTGGCGACGGTCGAGCCGAGCCCGGCGGCGGCCAGGCCGGAGGCACGGCCGAGGCGCGGCAGCCGCCCGGAGACGTCGCTCGCCGCGGCGGCGCCCGCGAGCGGCGCGTAGCCGGCCAGGATCCAGACGCCGACGCTCATCGGCGAGGTCGGCTTGAAGACGCGCAGCATGTTGAGGAAGCGCTCGGGGCGTCCCAGGTCCTTGACCAGGGCGAGCAGGGAGACGCCGATCGCGCCGGTCGCCATCACGCGCGAGCCGCGGGCGAGGGCCGGGCGGCCGCTGAGGTCGGCGCCGGCGGCGAGGATCGAGGAGGCGCCCGCGAGGCCGCCGGTGAAGAGATAGCCGGCGATCTCCCGCTCCTCCCAGACCGGCGGGTTGATGATCGGGCGGCCGTAATAGGAGTCGCCGGGGTGATCCTCGCGGGGGAAGTCCCGGTCCCGACCGCCCTTGCGCCGCCGGCCACGATCGTCGCCCTCCGGCCCGCCGTCCACCCGCGGCGCCTCGGCGCTCATCGCCGCGTCCCCACGAAACAGACCACGGCGCCGGCCAGCAGCGCACCGGCCGCCATCCCGACGTGCTTCCACGTCTCGGGCAGGTCGCGCGTCGTCACCACCGGGTCGGGCGGCAAGCCGTAGACCTCGGGCTCGTCGAGCAGCAGGAAGAAGGCGCCCGCGCCGCCGACGCCGTCGCCCGGGTCCTCGCCGTAGAGGCGCGCCTCACCCACCCCGCGCTCGTGCAGCTCCCGCACCCGGTCCCCCGCCCGCTCGCGCAGCTCCTCCAGCGGGCCGAACTGGATCGAGTCGGTCGGGCAGGCCTTCGCGCAGGCGGGCTCCTGCCCCTCCCCCAGGCGGTCGTAACAGAGCGTGCACTTGAAGATCCGGCCGTCCTCCTCGCGCTTGTCGAGCACCCCGTAAGGGCAGGCCGGGACGCAGTAGCCGCAGCCGTTGCAGATGTCGGGCTGGACGACGACGGTGCCGAACTCGGTGCGGAAGATCGCCCCGGTCGGGCAGTCGTCGAGGCAGGCGGCGTCGGTGCAGTGCTTGCAGACGTCGGACTCCATCAGCCAGCGGAAGTCGCCGCCGTCGCGCTGGAAGTTCGCCTGCTGGTCGCCGAGCGGTACCGGCTGCTCGATGAAGGCGACGTGGCGCCAGCGGTCGGCGCCGAGGCCGACCGAGTTGTCGTGCGAGCTGCCCGCCCAGCCGACCAGGTCGTCGGGCACGTCGTTCCACTCCTTGCAGGCGACCTCGCAGGCCTTGCAGCCGATGCAGACCGAGGTGTCGGTGAAGAAGCCGAACCGCTCCATCAGCTCACCCCCGTCGCCGCGGTGATCCCCGCGCGGCGGCGGTACTCCTCGACCAGCTCGGTCCGCGCCGGCCCGCGCGGGCGCCGCCCCGGGACGACGTCGACCGAGAGCGCCTTCACCTCCTGGATGTGGGAGCTCGGGTCGAGCGCCATCGAGGACAGCTCGTTCATCGAGTCGCCGCGGGCGATCCCGTTCGGTCCCCAGTGGTAGGGCATGCCGATCTGGTGGACGACCCGCCCGTCGACCCGCAGCGGCGTCATCCGCTCGGTCACCATCACCCGCGCCTCGACCGCGCCGCGGGCGCTGACGATCGTCGCCCAGCCCGCGTGCTCGAGCCCGCGCTCGGCCGCCAGCTCCGGCGAGACCTCGACGAAGAACTCCGGCTGCAGCTCCGCCAGGTACGGCGTCCAGCGCGACATCCCGCCGGCGGTGAAGTGCTCGGTCAGCCGGTAGGTGGTCGCGGCGAAGGGAAAGACCTCGGCACCCGGCTCGTCGGGATCGGGGTGGTAGCGGTTCCACTCGTGTTTGTAGAGCTGCCGCGCCGGGTCGCGCTGGTGCTCGTGGAGGCGGTTGCGGACCGGCGAGTCCTGCGGCTCGTAGTGCGTCGGCAGCGGGCCGTCGGCGACGCCCGCCGGGGCGAAGAGCCAGCCGCGCCCGTCGGCCTGCATGATGAACGGCTCGTCGCCGCGGATCGCCGCCGGCCCGACCGCGTCCTCGTCGGGCACGTAGTCGGGCCGCTTGTCGACCTCGAAGTCGGGCGTGTCGAGGCCGGTCCACTTCTCTTCGCCCTCGTCCCACCAGACCAGTTTCTTGCGCTCCGACCACGGCTTCCCCGAGGGATCGGCGGAGGCGCGGTTGTAGAGGATGCGACGGTTGGCGGGCCAGGCCCAGGCCCATTCGCCGCCGGTCCAGTTCTGCTCCGACGCGGGCTTGCGGCGCGAGGTCTGGTTGACCCCGTCGGCGTAGCAGCCGCAGTAGATCCAGCAGCCGCAGGAGGTCGAGCCGTCGGACTTCAGCTCGGTGTAGGCGGAGAGCATCTCCCCCTCGGCGTTCCAGCCGTTGATCTCGGCCAGCACCGCGCCGGCCAGCGGCTCCTCGATCTCGCCCTCGGTCGGGTAGTCCCAGGTCAGCTCGAGGATCGGCCGGTCGCGCTCCTCCTCCGACCCCGCCAGCCGTTCGCGGATCTTCCGTCCCAGGTGGTAGGTGAACCAGAGGTCGGAGCGCTGGTCGCCCTTCGGCTCGACCGCCTTGTGGTGCCACTGCAGCATCCGCTGGGTGTTGGTGAAGGTGCCGTCCTTCTCCGTATGGGCGGCGGCGGGCAGGAAGAAGACCTCGGTGTCGATCTCCTCGGTGCGCATCTCGCCGCTCTCGATCTCCGGCCCGTCCTTCCACCAGGTCGCCGACTCGATCAGCGAGAAGTCCCGCACCACCAGCCAGTCGAGCTTCGACATCCCCAGCCGCTGCATCCGCGTGTTGGCGGAGCCGACCGCCGGGTTCTGGCCGAAGAGGAAGAAGCCCTTCACCTTCCCTTCGACCATCGCCATCGTCGTGTCGTAGGTGGAGTGGCTGCCGGTCAGCCGCGGCAGGTGGTTGAAGCAGTATTCGTTGTCGGCGCTCGCCGCCTCCCCCCACCAGGCCTTCAGCATGCTGACCAGGTAGTCGCGCATGTCGCCCCAGAAGCCGCGCGTCGGCGAGTCCGCCTCGATGAAGTCGTCGAGCCCGCCGTGCCCATGGGCGTGCGGCATCGGGATGTAGCCGGGCAGCGTGTCGAAGAGGGTCGGGATGTCGGAGGACCCCTGGATCGAGGCGTGGCCGCGCATCGCCATCACGCCGCCGCCGGGCCGTCCCATGTTGCCCAGCAGCAGCTGCAGCACCGAGGCGGCGCGGATGTACTGGGAGCCGATCGTGTGCTGGGTCCAGCCGACGCCGTGGACGAAGGCGGTCGTCCGCTCGCGGCCCGAGTTCTCGACGAAGAGCCTGCAGACGGTGGCGAAGACGTCCTCGGGCACGCCACAGATCCGTTCCACCATCTCCGGCGTGTAGGCGGCGTAGTGACGCTTGAGGATCTGCCAGACGCAGCGCGGGTGCTGGAGCGTCTCGTCGCGCTTGATCCGGCCGCGCCCGCCCGGCCCGCCGAGCTCGCTCTTCTGCAGGCGGTCGACGTTGCCCTCCTGGTCGCGCTGGCCGGAGGCGGCGGCGACGAACGCCCCGTCGTACTGCCAGCTCTGCGGGTCATAGCTCATCGACTCCTCGTCGTAGCCGGAGAAGAGCCCGGCCGCGCCCGCGTCCTCGAAGTCCTCGCCGACGATGGTCGAGGCGTTGGTGTAGGCGAGGACGTACTCGCGGAAGTCCGATTCGGTCGTCAGGACGTGGTTGATGATGCCGCCGAGGAAGGCGATGTCGGTGCCCGCGCGCAGCGGCACGAAGTGGTCGGCCATCGCGCTGGTGCGGCTGTAGTGAGGGTCGACGTGGACGATCGTCGCGCCGCGCGCCTTCGCCTCGACCACCCACTGGTAGGCGACCGGGTGGGCCTCGGCCATGTTCGAGCCCTCGAGCACGATCAGGTCGGAGTTCTGCAGGTCCCCGGGCAGGGTCGAGGAGGCGCCGCGGCCGAAGCTGGTGCCGAGCCCGACCACGGTCGAGCTGTGGCAGACCCGCGCCTGGTTCTCGATCTGGATGATCCCGAGGCCGGTCAAGAGCTTCTTGATCAGGTAGTTCTCCTCGTTGTCGAGGGTGGCGCCGCCGAGCGCGGCGATGCTCATGCAGCGGCGCAGCATGTCGCCGTCCTCCTCGTCCTCCCAGCCGGCGACGCGGTCGCGGACGACCCGGTCGGCGATCATCTCCATCGCCGTCTCCAGGTCGAGCCGCTCCCAGTCGGCGGCGCCGGGGCGGCGGTAGAGGACGTGGCGCTCGCGGCTCGAGCCGGTGGTCAGCTGCCTCGTCGCCGAGCCCTTCGGGCAGAGCCGGCCGCGGCTGTGCGGGGCGTCGGGGTCACCCTCGATCTGGACGATCTCGCCGTCCTTGACGAAGATGTTCTGCGCGCAGCCCACGGCGCAGTAGGGGCAGACCGACTTGACCACGCGGTCGGCGGTCGCGGTGCGGGCGCGCAGCTCCTTCGAGCGCCGCGACTCGACCGCCGCGCCGCGCCCGAGCTTGTCCGGGCCGCGCAGCTGGCGGACCAGCGGCAGGTCGCCGGGGGTCGGGACGCGCCTGCTCACGCGGCGCTCCGTGGCTCGGCCGCCGGCGGAACGCCCGTGCTCACCCGGCGCTCCCCAGCTCGCGGGCGGCGCGCCCCTTCACCCACTCGTCGACCCGCGGGTCCCGGGTCGGGTTGTGATGCGGCGGCTCGAAGAGATCCTGCGCAGGCGCCTCGTCGTCGTCGGCGGGCCGCCCGGTGGCGATCATGTAGGCGAGGCCGGGCCGGATGCCGAGCCGCCGCGCCGCCGCCTCGTAGTCGAGGCCGGAATCGAGCAGCTCCTTGACCTGGGCACGCGTCGCCACGGGTTCTCACTACCCGCGCCCGGGGTCTTGAAAAGCTGCCGGGACGGTCGGCTCGCGCGCGGCCCCCGAGGACTCCCGCGGCCGCTCGACCAGGGCCGCGCCCGAGTCCCGCGCCGGATGCCCGCCCCCGTCCCGCAGCCGCCGGCACGCCCACCGCGTGACGAAGAAGACGACGATCGGCGCCAGCACGGTCAGTGCCCGGTATCCCCACAGCTGCGCTTCGTAGGGGACGCCGAACTGGACGAAGGCGCGGTCGGCGGCGCCGGCGAAGAACACCGTGGCGACGAGGGTGAAGACGGCGGCGCCGATCGCGGTCCGGGTCGGGTTGTCGCGCGGGCGGTCGAGCAGGTTGTGGGCGCGACGGTCTCCGGTCCAGCGCCGCTCGATCGTCGGCCACAGGTAGAGGAACCCGAACACCGCGCCGGGGAAGAGGACGCCGCCCCAGAACGGGTTCGGGATCAGCGTGTAGTTGCCGATCACGAGGTCGAAGTGGGGCATCAGGCGGAGCGCGCCGATCAGCCAGCCGAGGTGCCAGTCGGGCTGCGCGCCGTTCGTCCCCAGGTAGGGCTCGTACGGCCCCCACTGCCAGATCGGGTTGATCTGGACGAGGCCGCCGAGCGCGAACAGCACCGCCGCGGTGGCGAAGAAGAGGCCGAGGCTGCGGAGCGCGTAGGCGGGCCACATCGGCGTGCCGACGACGTTGCGCTCGGTCCGGCCGCGGCCGCGGAACTGGGTGTGGTGCGGGGTCGCGATCAGCGCCAGGTGGACCGCCATCAGGGTGCCGATCAGGATCGGGAAGACGAAGACGTGGACGAAGAAGAGCCGGCTGAAGAAGTCCGGCGCGCCGGGGAAGCGGCCGCCCCAGAGCAGGGTGCCGAGCTGGCCGCCGACGACCGGGATCGAGAGCGCCACCGCGTTGCCGATCGCCAGGCCCATGCCGGAGAGCAGGTCGTCGAGCAGCGAGTAGCCGACGTAGCCCTCGATCACCGCCAGGACCAGCATCGTCAGCCCGACGTAGTAGTTGATGTCGCGCGGCTTGCGGAAGGCGCCGGTGAAGAAGATCCGCATCAGGTGGACGGTGATCGCGGCGAGGAAGACGTCGGCGGCCCAGTGGTGGACCTGGCGGATCAGGAGGCCCGCCTGGACTTCGAAGGAGAGGTTGACCGCCGAGGCGTAGGCCTTCGTCATTTCGGTGCCGCGCAGCGGCGCGTAGGCACCGTGGTAGACGACGTGGGCGGTGCTCGGTTCGAAGAAGAGCGCCAGGTAGGTCCCGGTCGCGACCAGGATCAGGAACGTGTACATGGCGATCTCGCCGAAGAGGAACGTCCAGTGGTCGGGGAAGACGTAGCGCAGCGCCCTGGCCAGCGGCGAGGCGCCGCCGGTGCGACTCTCGACCGTGCGCAGGACGCGGCGGGTCGTCAGCGGCACGGCTCAGTCCTCTTCTCTGACCCGACCCCAGGAGGCCCCGACCGCGCCGGAGAGCGGCCCGGCGGCGACCAGGTAGCCGTCCTCGACGCGGAGCGGCAGCTGCGGCAGCGGGCGCACGGCGGGGCCGAAGATCCGCTTGCCGCCGTCGAGCACGTTGAAGGTCGAGTAGTGACAGGGGCAGACGAGCGCCGGCCCGGGCGAGCGTTCCTGGAAGAGCGGATAGCGGAAGAGGCTGATCGCGCACTGCGCGTGGGTGCAGATCTTGGAGAAGGCGAGGATCCCTTCCGGCGCCCAGTCGGCGCGGTCGGCGGGCAGTTCGAGCTCCTCGGGCCGGACCCGGACGACGGCGAGCGAGGTGGCGAGCGCCTCTTTGTCGGCGCCCTGCGCGAAGGCGGTGAGGAAGGTGCCGACCGCGAGGTCGTCGGCCTTGACCGGCATCCCGTTCTCCTCGACCAACTTGACCCCGGCCTTCCAAGGCGAGGCCCCGAGCCGATCCCCCACCGCCGGCCCGAGCGAAGCCAGCGGCGCGAGAGCCGCCGCCCCGATCCCGGCCCCTGCAGCAGCCCCCGCCGCCCCCAAGAGCCTGCGCCGCGTGACCCCATCCGTCCCTTCCCGCAGCGTCAGCGCCGCTTCCTCCACACCTCTCTGTTGACGGGCCGAAAACCCGTCAGATAGTCCGGTTTTCGGCCCATCAACATCGCCGGCGAAGTCGGGGCGGGGCTCCTCGAGGGTCTCTTGGGGGACCACTTGGGCGGCGGCGAGGATCAGGGCCGCGGCGACGAACGCCAGGGCGACGGCGATCGACGCTCCCAGGAGCTGCGTGTTCGCGTCGTCGAAGGCGTAGATGGCGACGAACGCCAGTCCCGCCAGGCCCGCGCCGAAGAGCAGGAGCGCCGTCAGGGTCTCCGCCCGCGGGCTGGCGGGCAGCTCGACCTCGCGGCGCACCGTCGTCTTCTTCGACTTGCGCAGGACGATCGCGGCGAGGAGCCAGCGCCAGAGGTTCCTCATCGCGGCTCCTCCGCTTCGTCGTCGGCGCGGCTGCCGCCGAGGCGCTCGCCGATCAGGCGGGCGACGAGGAGGATCGCGGCGAGGGCGGCGAGCCAGGCGACGAGGCCCTCGGGGACCGGGCCGATGTGGCCGATGCCGAAGCCGCCCGCGTCTTCGGGTTCCTGGGTCAGCCGCACGTAGGCGGCGATCGAGTTGACCTGCGCCGGGGTGATCGTCGCTTCGGAGAAGCGCGGCATGATGTAGGGACCGACGCGGATCGCCTCGCCGATCTCGGTCGCCGTCGCTTCGCCGAGCGGCGGCGCGTAGCCGCCGATCGCGACCCCGCCCTTGGCGCCGATCCCGTGGCAGCCGGCGCAGGAGTCGGTGAACAGGCGCATCCCTTCGGAGACCGAGCCCTTGTCCGGGTCGACTTCGGGGATTCCTGGCCCTTCCCCGAACGAGCCGACGTAGCGGTTCAGCGCTTCGATTTCGGCGTCGTCGAAGCGCGGTTCGCCGCGCAGCGGCTCGTCGCCGACCTGGCCGAGCGGCATCCGGCCGGTGCGCAGGTAGAAGTCGGAGGCGGCTTCGCCGGCGTGGGTGAGCGGCGGCGCCTGCCCCGCGGTGCCTTCGCCGTCGAAGCCGTGGCAGGTGGCGCAGTGGACTTCGAAGAGCTCGCGGCCTTCTTCGGCCCCCGGGCTACCGCCCGCCGGGGTGGACTCCGCCGCCACGGTGGCATCGACCCCCTCCACGGCGGCGGAGTCCTTGGCTTCCGCCGCGTGCGCCCAACCGGTGATCGCGAAGGCGGCGAGCAGAAGCGCGGCGGCGGCCATGAGGAGTTGCCTAGCTCGCCGCATGTGCCATCCCTTCCCGGCGCCGCGCCTTGCGCTCTTCCTTGAGCACGGCGGCCCAGGCGACCCCGGCGGCGCCGAGGCCGAGCGGCAGCATCGAGGCGAGCATCGCGACCGCGGCATCGCCATAACCGTCGAGCATCAGTTTGATCGCGCCGACGTCGCTCGCCGACATCGCCGCCATCAGCAGGCCGGCCCGGGCCCAGGGGGACCAGCGGCCGGGCAGCGGCTCGACCGCGAGGCAGACCGACCAGAGCCAGAGGGCGGTGACGAGGAAGATCAGGTGCTCGGCCGCGTGCAGACCTTCCTCGCGCAGCGCGGTCCAGAAGAGCGGCGTCAGGTGGAAGACGAGCTGGCCGACGACGAAGGCGGTGAAGGCGAGCGGCGGCCAGCAGAGGCGGCGCAGCCAGGGCGAGCGGAGCGCCACCGCAAGGTCGCGCGCCGCGGGGCGCGGCAGCGAGCGCAGCATCAGCGTCACCGGGCGCGAGAGCACGATCAGCGGCGCCCCGATCGCGACGATCACCCCGTGGCCCGCCATGTGGACGGCGAGCGAGATGTCGTCGAAGCCGACCCCGCAGCCGATCACGACGAGGCCGGCGGCGAAGCAGGCGCTGCGCGTCCACGGCCAGTCGGTCCAGCCCGCCAACCAGAGATAGGCGGCGAAGAGGACCGCGGAGGGAATCGCGATCTGGAGCGCCTCGCTCATCGAGCCACCGCCGTCGGCGGCGCGACGGCCGACCGCCGCGCCGCCCGCTGCTCGAGGACGATCTCCCGGGCCAGCCAGACCGCGGCGAAGATCGCGATCTCGGCACCGATCAATCCCAGCCAGAGCCCGCCGGTGAAGCCGATCGCGCCGATCCCGGCGCCGAGCGCGAGGAGGACGACCGGCACGCTGACCCGCGAGAGCAGCCGCGGCCGTCCGCTCGGCGGCCAGCGGTGGTTCCAGGCCGCGACGACGAGCAACGGCAGTGCTCCGCCGAGAAAGAGCAGCGCCGTCACCTCCTCGCCCCAGATGGCCAGCATCGCCCCCAGCGCCAGCTGCAGGCAGGCCCAGGCGACGAGCGGACCGCCACCGCCGCGCGGCGCCGAGCGCTCGCGGGGCGCCGCGCTCACGCGGCCACCTCCGCCCGCTCCTCGCGCTCCTCCCCGGCCTCGCGCAGGTCCTGCAGCGGGGCATAACTGCGGATCGGCGGCAGCGAGGTGAAGTTGCGGAGCGGCGGCGGCGACGTGGTCCACCACTCAAGCGTCTGGGCGCCCCAGGGGTCGTTGCCGGCCGGGATCCGGCGGCGCACCGAGAGCACCATGTTCCCCAGCACCATCAGGATGCCGACCGCGATCACGCCGGCGCCGATCGTCGAAAGCAGGTTCAGGTCGCCGAACCTCGGTTCGTAGTCGGCGACCCGCCGCGGCATCCCCTCGTAGCCGAGGAAGAACATCGGGAAGAAGGTCAGGTTCGCCCCCAGCACCAACACCCAGAAGCTCGCTTTGGCGAGGCGTTCGCGCAGCATCGCCCCGGTCGCCTTCGGGAACCAGTAATGCAGCCCGGCGAGCAGTCCGAAGAGGCTGCCCGCGAACAGCGTGTAGTGGAAGTGGGCGACGATGAAGTAGGAGCCGTTGACGTGGTAGTCGAGCGGCGGCGAGGCGACGATGATCCCGGTCAGCCCGCCGATCAGGAACTGGAGGATGAAGCCGAGGGCGAAGAGCATCGGCGCACGGAAGACGAGGGCGCCGCCGATCATCGTCCCGATCAGGTCGAGGTACTCGATCCCCGCCGGGATCGCCAGCATCGTCGAGGTCAGCGCGTAGTACTGGTTCTTCACCGCCCCGGTGATGAACATGTGGTGTCCCCACACCGCCATCGAGAGCGCGGTGAAGAAGAGCAGCGAGACGACCAGCGCGCGGTAGCCGAAGAACCGTTTGCGGGCGAAGGTCGCCACCGTTTCACCGACCGCGCCGACGAAGGGGAAGAACATCACGTACACCACCGGATGCCCGTAGAACCAGAAGATGTGTTGGTAGGCGATCGAGCCGGTCGAGCCGGTGAAGATCCCGCCGATATGACGTTCGGCGAGCAGCAGGCACATCGCCCCGATCAACACCGGGAACGCTGCCACGACCGTGAAGGTGGTCGCCAGCATCGTCCAGCTGAAGACCGGCATCCGCAGCATCGTCATCGCGGGCGCCCGCAGGCGCAGGATCGTGAACAGGATCGTGATCGCGATCAGCAGCGAGCCGAGCGTCGCCAGCCCGACCCCGATCACCCAGAGGTCCATCCCCACCCCCGGCGTCCCGGCGCTGTCGGACAGCGGGATCGTCGCCGTCCAGGTCGCCGACCCGGCCCCGTTGTCGGTGAGGAACCCGGAGTACATCGAGACGCCACCTATGAGGTAGATCCAGAAGCCGAAGAGGGCCAGTCGCGGCGCCGCGATCTGGCTCGCGCCGATCTGCAGCGGGACCAGGTAGAGCCCCAGCGCCAGCGCCGCCGGGGTGAGGAAGAGGTAGATCATCCCCGAGCCGTGCATCGAGAACAGCTCGTCGTAGGTGTGGTCGGAGACGAACTGCAAGCCGGGCTGGGCCAGCTCCGCCCGCATCGTCAGCGCCAGCAGCCCGCTGAGCAGGAAGAAGAACAGGGAGACGACGGCGATCTTCGCCGCGGTCTTCTTATGGTCGGTGGCGACGAGCCAGGCGAGCCCGCGTTCGAGCCCCGCCCCCCGCTCCACCTCCACCGCTACCGGTGCGCCGCCAGCCATCGCTCGTAGCTCGAGTCGGACAACACCCACACGCCGAAACGCATCTTCGAGTGGCGCAGGCCACAGTATTCGGAGCAGAGCCCCTGTTCGCGCCCGTCACCGTCGAATTCCATGTCGAAGCGGTTCGTGCGGCCGGGGATCGCGTCTTTCTTGAACCGCTGGCCGGGGATCCAGAAGGCGTGGATCACATCCGAGGAGGTGAGGGCGAAGGAGATCGTCCGCCCGGCCGGGACGGCGAAGTTCGGTTCGTCGTCGGAGTCACCGACCACCGTCACCCCCTGTCCGGGATAGGTGAACTTCCACCCCCACTGGAAGGCGTCGACATCGATCTTCACCGCGTCGGGACGCGAGGAGTCGTCCTCCTTGGCCTCGGTGTGGAAGGTGGTGAAGACGAGGAAGGCGACGATCGCGGCGATCAGCGTGGCGACCCCGATCTCCACCGAGTTGCGCTCGGCGAGCCGCGACGGCTCCCGCCCCTCCTTCGCCCGGTAGCGGACGATCGCGAAGCCGACGACGACGAAGACGAGGACCGCGACGCCGACGCCGATCCAGAGGTAGATCGACCAGACGTGCGAGAAATCGCTGCGGGTGCTGGCGGGACCGGGCCTCGACACGGATCGGGGGTACCCCGAGAACCGCCCGCCTAGCCGTGGCTCGGCAGCGCTTCGGCGACTTTCTGGCGCAGCGACTGGGCGATCAGGCGGCGCGAGGAGGGGTCGCCGCCGAGCACCGCCATGGTGAAGTTCTTCGCTTGTTCGAGCGTGATGTGCGGGGGCAGCGGTGGCACCTCGGGGTCGGTGACGACGTCGAGCACGGTCGGCTTGTCCGCCGCCATCGCCTGGTCCCAGGCGAGGCCGACGTCGTCCGGCGCTTCGACCCGGATCCCGTTCAGGCCGAGCATCTGCGCGAACTGCGCGTAGTGGACGTCGGGCAGCGACTGCGAGCCGTCGAATTTCGGGTCGCCCTCCATCGCCCGCTGCTCCCAGGTCACCTGGTTCAGGTCGCGGTTGTTCAGCACCATCACGATCAGCCGCTGGTCGGGCCAGCTCTCGCGGTATTTGGCGATCGTGATCAGCTCCGCCATCCCGTTCATCTGCATCGCCCCGTCGCCGACCAGGGCGATCACCGGCGCGTGCGGGTGGGCGAACTTGGCGGCGATCGCGTAGGGGACGCCGCACCCCATCGTCGCCAGCGTGCCCGACAGCGATGCGCGCATCCCCGGCCGCAATTTGACGTCGCGGGCGTACCAGTTGGTCGCGGAGCCGGAGTCGGCGGTGACGATCGCGCCGTCGGGGAGGCGCCCGGAGAGCTCGGTGAAGACCAGCTGCGGGTTGATCGGATCGGCCTCCTCACGCGCCCGCGCCTCGATCACGTCCCACCACTCGGCGACGTTCGCTTCGACCTTCTCCCGCCAGGACCGGTCGCCCTTGCGTTCGAGCAGCGGCAGCAGCTCGCCCAGCGTCGTCCGCGCGTCGCCGACCAGGTTCAGCTCCATCGGATAGCGGATGCCGAGCGCCCGCCCGTCGATGTCGATCTGGATCCCCCGCGCGGCGCCCTCTTCGGGCAGGAACTCCGAGTAGGGGAAGCTCGAGCCGACCATCAAGAGCGTGTCGCATTCCTGCATCAGGTCCCAGCTCGGCTTCGTCCCCAGCAGGCCGATCGAGCCGGTCACCCAGGGCAGGTCGTCGGCCAGCGCCGCCTTGCCGAGCAGCGCCTTGGCGACCCCGGCGCCGAGCGCGTCGGCCACCGCCGTCACCTCCTCGTGCGCGCCGATCGCCCCGGCCCCGATCAGCATCGCCACCCGCTCGCCGGCGTTGAGGATCTCGGCGGCGCGCCGGAGCTGCGGTCCGCTGGGGACGATCTCCGCCCGCGACAATCCTGGACCCGAGTGCACGGTCCCGTGCTTGTGCGGCGGCGCCTCCACCGCCTCGGCCTCCTGCAGGTCGTTGGGCAGGATCACGCAGGTGGGGCTGTTGGTGAAGCGGGCGATCCGCATCGCCCGGTCGACCAGGTGGCGGACCTGCTCCGGCTCGGTCGCCATCTCGACGTACTCGTGGGCGACGTCCTTGAAGAGGCTGATCAGGTCGACCTCCTGCTGGTAGCTGCCGCCGAGCGAGGCGCGCGCCTGCTGGCCGACGATCGCGACCACCGGCTGGTGGTCGAGCTTGGCGTCGTAGAGGCCGTTGAGGAGGTGGACCGCGCCGGGGCCCGAGGTCGCCATGCAGACGCCGACCTCGCCGGTGAACTTGGCGTGCGCGGTCGCCATCAAGGCGGCCATCTCCTCGTGGCGGACCTGGACGAACTCGGGCCGCGGCCCGTCGCGTTCGAAGGCCCCCATCACCCCGTTGATCCCATCGCCGGGATAGCCGTAGATCCGCTTCACGCCCCAGTCCCCGGCCAGCCGGCCGAGCAGTTGGTCACCGACCGTCTCGCTCATCGTCGCTCCTCTCGCATCGGGTTCGATGCGGGTACCCGCGAAGGGAGTGGCGTCACCGGTCCTCGTCGGCCAGGACGAACACCTCCGTCGCCCGCCCGTCGATGCTGATCTGGCTGAGGAAGGACTCGACGGCGCGGCCGATGATCCGCTCGACCGCCGCCCGCATGATCGGCTCGACGGTGTCCTGGAAGGCCATCCGGTTGGTGCGCACCTCGTTGAATCGCCCGGCTTCGACCAGCATCGCCTCCGACGGCGTGTAGATGTCGCCGAGCACGCAGAGGATGACCTCCTCGTTGACGTAGGTCTTGGCTTTGGTCGGTCCGCGCCCGTAGTAGTGAGCGTGGATGCGGACGATCTCCCGCGAGATCTCCGCGTCGTGACGATGCTCGCCCTCGTGCCGTTCTTTGGTCAGGTCAGGCACCTTCGGCCAACCCCCTGATGCTTGTTTGAATCCACTATCCCGGAGGTGGTCGGGACGCCTCCACACCTCACGGTCCGTGCCCCAGGTTACCTATCGGGCCAAGAGCCAAACGCCCCTTCGGCGGATCGCGCCGATCTGACGCCGGTACGCTGGCCCGGTGCCGTTCACGCGCAAGAACCTGAAGGCCGACCTGGACGACCTCGGCTCCAACTTCGACGGCTCGCCCGGTCTCCAGTTCCGCGCCGCGACCAAGGCCCTCGGGCTGCGGGAGTCGGGCCTCACCTATCAGTCCGTCCCGCCCGACTACCGCTTTCCCTTCGGCCATACGCACGAGACCCAGGAGGAGGTCTACGTGGTCGTCCGCGGGAGCGGGCGGATGAAGGTCGACGACGAGGTCGTCGAGCTCGTCGAGTGGGACGCGGTGCGGGTGCCGCCCGGTTCCTGGCGCGGCTACGAGGCCGGGCCCGAGGGGCTCGAGCTGCTCGTCGTCGGCGCCCCCAACCTCGGCGAGAACCCACGCGCGGACGTCGAGGGCGCGCGTGGCTGGTGGGGCGACTAGCCCGCGGCGAAACGCCCCCGATCCCGGCGCTGGTTTTGGCCTACCGGCCGACGGGAATATGGCCCGTAGACCCGACCGACGAACCCCCGTCGGGATCCTCATGTCTAGCGGTGCAGACGACAAGCAGACCTGGATGGCGCTGCGCGCGGCCGACCGGCCGGCGCTGGCGGAGATCCGCGCCCGGCGCGTCAACGAGGCGATCGAGCGCGGCGCCCGCGGCCAGTCCGGCGCGGTGTTCCTCTGCGAGTGCGGGTTCCTCGGCTGCTCGCGGACGATCGAGCTGCCGCTCACCGGCTACGCGGCGGCGCGGCGCGGCTTCGACCGCTTCCTGCTCGCGCCCGGCCATGAGCAGCCGGCGCTCGATCGGGTGGTCGAGCGGCATGACGACCACGTCGTCGTGGTGAAGCGCGATGGCCGCTCCGCCGAGCGGGCGAAGTTGGCCGACCCCCGCGGCGGCGACGATGGCTGACAGGTCGACCCGCGTGGCGCGGCGGGCGGGCGGCGGCCTCGAGGCGCTCGAGGTGACCCTGCCCGCGAGCCCCACCTCGGTCGGCCACCTGCGCTCCCACGCCCGCGAGTTCGCCGCCGCCGCGGGCGCGACCGAGGAGATCGTCACCGACGTCGCCCTGGCGATCTCCGAGGCGTCGACCAACGCCGTCATCCACGGCTACCCCGACCGCGACGCGACCGGCACCGTCGCCCTGCGCGGCTCGGTCGCCGAAGACTGGCTCGAGCTGGAGGTCGCCGACCGCGGCGCGGGCTTCCGCCAGAGCCCCTCCGGTGGCCTCGGCTTCGGCCTCAAGCTGATGGCCGAGGTGAGCGACTCGATGACGATCGAACAGCGCGACGCCGGCACCACGATCGTCCTCCGCTTCGCCCTCGCCCGCTGACGTTCGCGCCTGGCCGCCGCCCGGAGGAGAAAGGGACGCGGCCGTCGATTGTGCGCTCTCGTCCTAACGGCGGGCGCTCGGACCCGAAAAGATCCGCGCCATGACCACCTCGCGCAGCATCCGCATCCTGCTCCTCGTCCTCCTCGCCGCCTTGGCGGTCTCGTCGCTCCCCGCGGCGCAGGCAAGAGCGGGCCAAGGAAAGGGCCACAAGAAGGGCGCCGGCCCGTCGCTGAAGATCGTCGGCCTGTCGGTCAACGAGCAGGAGTTCGCACCGGGGACGAAGGTGACCGAAAAATCACCGATCAACGCCTGCTACTACGTCTTCGGCGAAGCGGGGACGCCGCACGAAATGATCCTCACCGCCCTGGTCAAGGCGGACGGCATCCCGCACAACGCCCCGACCTCGATCACGATGGTCGCGCCGTGGGTGACCCAGGGCTTCGCCGAAGGCATCGCCGAAGAAGGCGTCCCCTTCTCGAAAGCTCTGTTCGCCGACGGCAAGGAGAGCGCGGGCACCGTCGCCGGCGGCGGGACCAGCCCCGACGAATACTTCCGCTGGACCGACCTGCAGGGTGGCAGCATCGAGGCCGGCGACGGCACCTACACGGTGAAGATCAGCGTCAAGGTCGGCGGCCAGACGCTCCAAGCCCACAAGTCGATCAGCATCGCCTGCTGAGCAGGCCCGGCGGCCGCCTGAGCCGCCCTGGCCGTCCGAGATCGGTCCCGGGCGTCTCGATGGCGGCCCGGGCAGGCTGTGGCCGCCATCGAGACGCCCGGGACGCGAGGGGGATTCAGGGAAGACGCCGAGGGTCCGTGACGCTTGCACCGGGGGTCCGCCACGTCCGCGCCGGGAAGACGCCGAGGGTCCGCCACGCTTGCGGCACGAGGTCACAGTTCCGCCACGAACTCCACACTTCCGCCCGAGGTCTCTCCACGAGAGCCCTCCGGAAGGCCCTTTCCGTGACGAAGACGCCGGGAACGTGACGGGGTACGGGGAGAGACGCCGGGAACGTCACGACTCCTCATGCGTTCCGGGCCCCGACCGGAGGGCCCGGGACGCGATGCGTGGATTCAGGGTCCTATAGGCCCCCGAAACCATGGTCACGTGTCTGCAACGTCTGAAGAAGACATGACGACCTGTGAACTTCTCCGGTTCTCCGTGCCGTACCTGTGACGCCCCGCACCCCCGGCCATCTCGACCACGACCACAGCCTGCCGGAGGGTCGTGGTCGAGATGGCCGCGTCCCTTTCCCGTGCCTTCCACCCATTCAGGTCCCTTCCGCCCCTCGCACCCCCAGGCGCCGACCGTCCCCAGCCGCAGGGAGCCCGGCAGCGTGACACGCCTCAGGTGCGACCGCCGACCAGCGCGAATTTGACCAGCATCTTGCCCTTGGTCGCCATCTCCGGAGTGAGGCCGCGGGGGACGTCGAAGGTGCCCTGGCGGACCTTCCAGCCGGAAGGGATCTGGTGGAGGACGTAGCCGCGGATCACCGTGGCGGCGGTCTTGCAGGTCGCGCCGCCCGAGACCTGGATCCGGCTGACGGGCACCGTGAGCGGCTTGCCGGTCTTGCTCGGCACGCTGATCGTGCGACTGCCGCAGCTGCCACCGGCCATCGCGTTGCCGCCCACGTGGGCCGAGGCGGACGCCGGGCCGAGGGCCGCGCCGCCGCCTGCCAGCGATGCCGCGGTGGCGAGGATCGCGAGCTTGCGCCCGAGGGGGAATCTGTTCATGGCTTCCTTTCGGCCGCTTGCGTTGACCCCTCGCTGGTACCCGCTGCGAGGCAGTTATGCCGCCCGTCCGCCTACGCACCCGGCCGCCGTACGGGAGACTGGTTGCTGGTGTCGAACGCGAGCGACGAGCGAAAGGACAAAGGCGGCGCGGTGCGCCCGTCCGCGTCCCCGCGCGCCTCGCTCACCGCCACCGCCGAGCCGACCGCGAAGAACAAATGGCGCCTCGTCGTCGGCGAGCGCGAGTTGACCGTCTCCAACCTCGGCAAGGTCCTCTACCCCGCCACCGGCTTCACCAAGGGCGACCTGATCGACGCCTACGCCGACCTCGCCGAGGTCCTCCTCCCCCACCTCCACGGCCGACCGGTGACGCTGAAACGCTACCCCGACGGGGTCGAGGGCAAATTCTTCTACGAGAAGCGCAGCCCCAAATTCCGCCCCGACTGGGTGCGGACCGCCCGCCTCCCCTCCGAGGGCGCCAAGGGGGAGATCGACTACACGCTGATCGAAGACCTGCCGACGCTGGTCTGGGCGGCGAACCTCGCCGACATCGAGCTGCACGTCGCGCTCGCCCGCGCCGACGACCAGGACCATCCCCGCTCGCTCGTCTTCGACCTCGACCCCGGCGCCCCCGCCGACGTCCTCACCTGCGCCGACGTCGCCCTCCGCATCCGCGCCCTCTTCACCCAGCTCGGCCTCGACTGTTACCCGAAGACCTCGGGCTCGAAGGGCATCCACCTGCACGTGCCGCTGAACGGCACCGCCACCTTCGCCGAGTCCCGTCCCTTCGCCAAAGCGCTCGCCGCGACCTTCGAGGCACGCTTCCCCGACGAGATCATCGCCCGCCAGACCCGCTCCAAACGCGAGGGCAAGGTGCTGATCGACTGGAGCCAGAACGACCCGCACAAGACCACCGCCTCGGTCTACAGCGTCCGCGCCCGCGAACGGCCGACCGCCTCGACGCCGGTCGGATGGGAGGAGCTGGAAGCGGCGCTCGAGGCGAGGGACCCGGACGCCCTCGTCTTCACCGTCGACGATCTGCGCGCCCGCGTCGCCGCCGAGGGCGATCTCTACGCGCCGCTCCTCAGCCAGCGCCAGGAGCTCCCCGACCTCTCCGGCTGACCCGCGCCGCTTCGCAATCCGTATTACGCAGTTTTCGCGGGATGTATTGAGCCGGCCGACATTCCTGCCGATGATCAAGGCCAGCTACGGGAATCTGCGACTAAGGAGGAGGCCCCATGGGGAGTCCGTCAGAGGCGCGAACGGGGGTCGATACGAAGGTCTTGATGGTGGGCTCTCACGTGAGCCCTGACCACGAGCGCGGCCCGGGCCCGCTCGACTGGCACGTGGTCGCGCCGGACGTGGCCCTGCGGGTGCTCTACGAGCTGCGTCCCGACGTGGTGCTGGTCGACTGCCCGGAGCGCTGCGCGCGCGCTCTCGACCTGATCGCCTCGATGCGCGGGGTCTGCGACCTGCCGATCCTCGCCGTCGCCGACAACGTCGACGCGGGCACCCACGCGCTCCACGCGGGAGCCGACTCGGTGGTGCCGAAACCGATCTCCCACGACGAACTGCTGCTGCGGATCCGCCGGCTGCTCGAACGCAGCGGCCACGTCCGCGAGGTGCTCGGCGACGCCCTGGTCGAACTCGACCGCCGCAACCATCTGGTGATCGCCCAGGGGACGCCGATCGACCTGACGCCGACCGAATTCCGCCTGCTGGCGACGCTGATGGAGCGGCCCGGCGCGGTGCTCTCCCACGACGAACTGCTGGAAGCCGCCTGGGGCGACCTCTTCCGCGGCGAATCGCAGGTGAAGCTCTACGTCAGCTACCTGCGCCGGCGCTTCGCCCCCAGCGGGGTAGACCCGATCGAGACCGTGCGCGGGGTTGGCTACCGCTACCGGCCGCGGCTGACCGCCTCAGCCGGCCTCCTCGCGTAGCCGCTCGAGCGTCGCCCGCAGCAGGCGGGAGACGTGCATCTGCGAGCAGCCGATGCGCCGCGCGATCTCCGCCTGCGGCAGGTCCTCGACGAAGCGCAGCCGCAGCACCTCGCGCTCGCGCGGGGCCAGCCCCGGCAGCACCGCCTCGACCGCCATCCGGTCCTCGACCAGCTCGAAGCCCTCGTCGTCGCGTCCGAGCCACTCGGCGGTCGCCGGCCCCTCGCCGTCGTCGCCGTGGACCGGCGCGTCCATCCCCAGCGGCCGGCGGTTCTCCTGCGCGACCAGCGTCTCCAGCACGTCGTGGACGTCGATCCCGAGGCGCTCGCCGATCTCCCGCGGCGAGGGCGGCCGCGAGAGCTCCTCGGTCAGCTCCTCGGTCACCGACTCGATCGCCGCCATCCGGTCGTGCAGCGCCCGCGGCACGCGGATCGTCCACACCTTGTCGCGGAAGTACCGTTTCAGCTCGCCCATGATCGTCGGCTTGGCGAAGCCGACGAACGGCGTGCCGCGGTCGGCGTCGTAGCGGTCGACGGCGTTCAGCAGGCCGAGGCTGGCGACCTGGATCAGGTCGTCGTAGGGCTCGACCACGCCGGCGTAGCGGCTCGCCATCCGGCGCGCCATCGGCAGGTACATCTCGACCAGCTCGGCGCGGGCCGCCTGGTCGCGCTCCTGGTTCAGGCGCTGCCACAGCTGCGCCTCACGGGTCGTCTCGTTGCTGCTCAAAGTAGCCGTCATCGGGTCCTCTCATCAGTGGAATTCCCGACTCAGCCGCCCTGAGCCCGTGGGCGTGCGGATGCGCTCGGCGTATGTAGCGGTGCCTGGCGAGCGTGGCGTTTCGGCACCGCTCTCAGGCCCAAGCTCGACCTACCCGCCCCTGGGATTCCCAATCGGGCGGCGTCGGATCGGAGCCGTGGATGATCCTCGGCCGGCCCGCCCGGCCCGTACTTCGCGGCGGTGGCGGCCGTCCGAGTTGCGTCCCGGGCGTCTCGTGGCGGCCCGTGGCAGGCTGTGGCCGCCACGAGACGCCCGGGACGTGAGGGAGATGCAGGGATGAGGGCACAGGGACGGCACGCCTGCGCCGGGAAGGTCACAGGGACGGCACGATCTCCGCCCTTCCGTCACAGATCCTCGACACCCTGCCGAGTGCGGTCGACCTACGTGAACCTATGGGTAACTAAGGTCGACCACGCTTCCTCGGCGCATGAGGATCTGTGACGTTCCCGGACTCTTCGTCACGTCATGCGCGCACTTCGTGGAGGAACGCGCGCCTCTCCCGGCGCTCGTCACGAAGTCCCATCACCCTTCCCGCACCCCCGGCCTTCTCGATGGCGGCCACAGCCTGCCCCGGCCGCCATCGAGAAGGCCGGGTCCCTTCCCCGTCGATGGGCCGAAAACCGCTGATATAGAGCGGTTTTCGGCCCATCAACCGTCGGGGTGTGGGCGAGATACATCGGGGCACGATATTTTCTTTGGATGCCTCGCGACGCTTCTCGTGACCTCCGCCATCTCGGCGACTTCGACGTCTCGCCGCGCCTGCTCAAGATCGTCGCCTTCGCGCTGCCGATCGGGGCGATCAGCGCCGGGGTCGCCTGGTGCCTGCTGCGGCTGATCGGCCTGATCACCAACCTCGTCTTCTACGACCGGGTCGGCACCGTCCTCGTCGCCCCCGGCGAAACCGGCCACTCCCCCTTCCTGATCCTGCTGGCGCCGATCGCCGGCGGGCTCGTCGTCGGCCTGATGGCCAAGTTCGGCTCGGAGAAGATCCGCGGCCACGGCATCCCCGAGGCGATGGACTCGGTGCTGAGCTCGGGGAGCAAGGTGCAGCCGCGGGTGGCGGTGCTGAAGCCGGTCGCCTCGGCGATCGCGATCGGTACCGGCGGCCCGTTCGGCGCCGAGGGGCCGATCATCATGACCGGCGGCGCGCTCGGCTCGATCTGCGCCCAGTTCCTCCACCTCAGCGCCGACGAGCGCAAGACGCTCCTCGTCGCCGGCGCCGCCGCCGGCATGACCGCCGTCTTCGACACCCCGCTCGCCGCCGTCCTCCTGGCGATCGAGCTGCTGCTCTTCGAGTGGCGGCCGCGCAGCTTCGTCCCCGTCGCCGCCGCGGTCGCGGTCGCCGCGGTCGTCCGCGTGCCGCTGCTCGGCCACGGTCCGGTCTTCCCGGTGCCGACCGGCGCCCTCCACCTCGACGCCGGCGACTACGCCCTCTGCCTCGTCTCCGGTGCCGCCGCCGCGGGCCTCGCGCTCATCGCCACCACCCTCCTCTACGCCTCCGAGGACGTCTTCGAGCGGCTGCCCGTGCACTGGATGTGGTGGCCCGCGATCGGCGGCCTGATCATCGGCGTCGGCGGCCTCTTCGTCCCGCAGGCGCTCGGCGTCGGCTACAACGTGATCGAATCGGAGCTGAACGGGACGATCGCCCTCCACCTCGTGGTCGGCATCCTGATCGTGAAGACCCTGATCTGGTCGCTCTCGCTCGGCTCCGGGACCTCGGGCGGCGTGCTCGCCCCGCTGCTGATGATCGGCGCCGCCCTCGGCGCGCTCGAGGCGCACCTCTTCCCCAGCGTCGGCGCCGGCTTCTGGCCGCTGGTCGGGCTGGCGGCGATCCTCGGCGCGGCGATGCGCTCGCCACTCACCGGCGTCGTCTTCGCGGTCGAGCTGACCCACCGCTACGAAGCCGTGCTGCCGCTGTTGATCGGCGCCACCACCGCCTACGCGATCTCGATCCTCATCCTGCGCCGCTCGATCCTGACCGAGAAGATCGCCCGCCGCGGCGTCCACGTGAGGCACGAATACAGCGTCGACCCGCTCGAGGTGCTGTTCGTCGCCGACGTGATGAACGGCTTCGAGATCGGCGCCAACGGGGACGGCGGTGGGGGCATCACCGCGGCGCGCCGGCCCGGCGGCGGGGGCGGGACGGATAGCGCCGCGGGCGCCCCGATCGTCTTCGCCGACGACACCCTCCGCCACGTCGCCTACGTGATGGCCGAGTCGGGCCGCACCGAGCTGCCGGTCGCCGAGCGTGCCAACCCCGGCGCGCCGATCGGCACCGTCCGCCTCGAGCAGCTGCTCGAGGGCCGCTTGCGCGACCTCGACGAGGACCGCCACCGCACCCGCGTCCTGCGCCCCCTGGCGCTGCTCCGTCCCCGCCACCCGGCAGAGTCCGGGAGCGCATGAGCCCGCGGGTCAGCCAGGACGAATACGAAGAGCTGCTCGGCTTCCGCACCACCCTGCGCCGCTTCCTGCGCTGGAGCGAGGAACAGGCGGGCGCCGCCGGCCTCACCACCGCCCAGCACCAGCTGCTGCTGGCGATCAAGGGCCACCCCGGGGAGACGCCGCCGAGCGTCGGCGAGCTCGCCGACTACCTGGTCACCAAGCACCACAGCGTGGTCGAGCTGATCGACCGCGCGGTCGACGTGGGCGTGGTCGAACGGCGCCGCGACGCCGCCGACCAGCGCGTCGTCCACCTGCTGCTGACCCCGCTCGGCGAGGAGAAGATCGAGTCGCTGACCCGCCTCCACCTGGAGGAGCTCCGCCGCCTGCGCGGCGATTGGCCGGTAATCGGGCCGCCGACCGGGTAGCTTGGGGCGTGGCCGTCAAGCCGCGCAAGCTGATCGCGCTGTCCGCCTCCTACGGGGCGGGCGGGGACGTCGTCGGGCCGGCGCTCGCCGAGCGCCTCGGCGTACCGCTGCTCGACCGGGCGATCCCGCTCCACATCGCCGAGCAGCTCCAGGTCGAGCCCGAGGAAGTCGCCGCGGTCGAATCCGACGCCCCGGGCTGGCTCGAGCGGATGATGCGCGGCTTCACCACCGGCGGCACCGTGCAGGTCCTCCTGCCCGGGGGCAACCTGACCCGCGAGGACTTCCGCCGCGAGACCGAGAAGCTGCTGCACGCCCAGTGCGAGTCAGGCGGCGGGGTGATGGTCGGCCGCGCCGCCGCGGTCTTCCTGCGCCAGCACCCCGGCGTCCTGCGGGTGCGCCTCGACGGCCCGCGCGAGGCGCGCCTGCGCCAGGCGATGGCGATCGGCGGAATCGACGAGGAGACCGCGTCCCGCACCGTCGACCGCCTCGACCAGGCCCAGGCCGCCTATGCCCGCGAGCTCTACGGCGCCGACCTCGCCGACCCGTCCCACTACCACCTGGTGATCGACTCGACCGCCGTCGACCTCGACACCTGCATCACCCTGATCCTCACCGCCGCCGGCACCGAGCCCCCCGGCGCCGGCGAGCGACCCGGCGCCCCCGCCGAATGAGTTCGCACTTTGCCGTACATAGGACGGCAAAGTGCGAACGCAAACGATGCACCCGGCGCCGCGGGGCGGACGCGGCGCCAGGTTCGAGTATCCGTCCTCCCCGCGTCAGTCACCGGTGACGGCGGCGGGGAGCTTGCCGCCGGGCACTTCGCTCGGCCGGTAGATCATCGGATCGCCCGGGTACGCCTGCTTCCAGTCGTGCGCCGAGTACCAGTCGAAGCGGTCGAGCAGGAGCGGCTTGGCCGAGTCGGGCTTGCCGTCCATGCCCTGGAACCGCTGCCGGTTCTTCCACTCGTTCCAGGACTTGCTGACCTTCGCCATCGCTGCCGGGACCTTGTATTCCGGCCCCGCCCCCGCCCCTGGGGACGACGAGGACCCGGGCAGCGTCTGCGGCAACCCTTCCACCCCGAGCGTCAGCGGGATCTGGTTCGGTTCCGCCGTGTAGGGGGCGAAATCTGGGTGTTCGGTGAACGCCGAGTACATCGGCTCGGCCGCGTAGTCCTCCTGGTTCATCGGCTGGATGCCGAGGATCTGCTCGATCGTCCGCACCATGTTCGGCTGCGAGGCGTACTGGTTCTGCACCCCGCCCGCCGAGTACGGGCTGATCACGAACGCCGGGCCGCGGTGGCCGTCGACGTGGTCGACCCCGTTCTGGGTGTCGTCCTCGACCCCGAAGATCGCCGATTCCTTCCACACCTTGCTGTGCGAGATGGTTTCCACTATCTTGCCCATCGCGAGGTCGTTGTCGGCCTCCTCGGCGACCGGCTGCGGGGCGCCGCCGGTGTGGTCGTCGGGCAGCCAGATCAGGGTCAGGTTCGGAACCGAGTTCGAGTGTTCCTCGTTTTCGAATTCCTCCTTCCACATGTCGTACCGGTACTGGTCCGGGATTTCGAGGTCGAACCGTGGGTACGCATGGTCGGTGATCTCGTTCAGCGACGGGATGTCCGAGGTGGTTTCGTATTCCGTCGTCGGGATCGGCAGCGGGCCTTTCTGCTTGCCTTCGAGGATCTGGGAGTCTTCGTACCATTCCTTCCAGGTCCCGCCGGTGCCGGAGCCTTTGGTGGTGATGAAGTAGTTGTACTCACCAAACACTTTGACGCTGTCGCCGGCCCGCTCGGCGGCGTTCCAGAGGAAGCCGTCACGCTGGTAGGCGAGCGCGTCGTTGCCTTCCGCGGGGTACGACCGATAGAAGGCGCCGAACTCCTTTTCGATGTAGTCGTTGGCCTCGGCCTGGACGATCCAGTTGTGGCCGTCCGCGGACAGCGTCCCCTCGTCGTAGAAGTTGTCGAGGTCGCCGAAGCGCTTCGCCAGCGCGTGCAGGTTCGGGGTCACCTTGGCGCCGAACTGGGCGAGTTCCGGATCGCCGTTGCCCTCGCCGAGGTCACCGAGCATCTGGTCGTAGGTGCGGTTCTCTTTGACGATCACGAACACGTGCTTGATCGGCGAGTGGCCGCCGATCCTGGTCGGGATCACGTGCGGGACCGTGTCCCCGGCGCCGCTGTTGATCGCGGGCACGTTCTTCCAGTTGTTGTCGGTGAACACCGTCTGCGTGTCCCGCGCCAGTTCGGCGTGCGATGGCATCGTGAACTTGGTCACGGTGCCGGTCTCGTCGTAGGTGTTGAGACCGGTCGCGCATTCGGTCGCCGGCGAGGTTTCCGGGCCCTTGCAGATCGTTTCCTTCGGCCCGCGGTCGCCGATCCCGCGCGCGTTGGTGACGACGATCGTCCCCGTCCCGAGCGCCGGATCGGGCTCGACGTCGACCGGGTACCAGTCGGTCGGCATCAGCCCTTCGTAGCTGAGTGGGTCCTTGTTCAGCGGCGGCGGGGGCGGGTGGTGATGCCGATGCTGGTGGCCGCCTCCGCCCCAACCGTGCCCGCGGCCATGGTCCCAACTGACGTTCCGATTCCAGGCACCCCAATCGCCATGCCCGTGGCCATTGGTCAACCCGTCGAACCCGTAGAGGGCGACCGCGTTGTCGCGGCCGATGCTGACCAGGACGTGGTCCGGGTCGGGCATCGAGATCGCGTTGGCGTAGCTGCCGACCTTGGCGCCGGGCAGCGGGTTGGTGCTGACCGTCTGCACCACCTTGTCGGTGCCGGTGTCGATCAGCGAGAGGCTGTCGTCGTTGGAGTTGGCGACGAAGAGCGCTTCGCCGTCGCGGTAGAGCGCCGTCGGCTGCAGGCCGACCGGGATTTCGCCTTCCTCGGTCTCGGTTTCGAGGTTGACGACCGAGACCGTGCCGGTGTCGGCGGCGCCGGTGACCGGGTTCGACGGGACCGCCGTCCCATCGGTGTAGTTGACCGATTCGCCCGGCTTCGCCGGACGCCCGCCCTCGTTCGACACGTAGGCGGTGTTGCCGTCGACGACCACCTGGCGCGGCGCGTTGCCGACCGGGATCTGCTTCTCGACTTCGTCGGTCGCCGTGTTCAGCACCGCCAGCGTGTTCGCCCCGTTCAGCGCCACGTAGAGCTTCGAGCCGTCGGCAGAGAACGCCATCCCCGACGGCAGCGCTTCACCCGGCGAGGCCGGTTCGGTGTCGTATTCCGGCGCCTTGGTGTGTTCGGCTTTCGGCATCGGGATGATGACTTTGTTCGACACCATCCCGGTTTCCGGGTCGACCGTGAACTTGGCGATATCACCGGTCTGCGGCACCCAGAGCGTCTTCCCGTCAGGCGAGTAGAAGGGGCCGTCGGCGGCCACCTCTTCACCCGGTTCGCCCGCTTCGGGGTCGAGCGTCCCGTTCGGATATTCGCCCCCTTCTTCCTGGACGATCTGGCCCGTCTTCAGGTCGATGATCGTCAGGTAGCCGGTGAACTCGTGCCAGGTCAGCGCCGCCATGTAGTGCCCGTCGGGGCTGAGCGTGCTCGACTGGATGCGGGCGTGTTCGTCTTCGATGCGGTCGCCGATCGGTGAGATCCACTGGTTGGTCGGCAACAGGATCGCGCCGTTGACGAGCTGGCCGACTTCGTCGGAGCCGAACGGGTCGACCCCGGTCAGCGCCGCGGTCGCGCCGCCGACGACGACGAGCAGGGCGATCGCAAGCAGGGAGAGGGCGACGACGCGCCTGCGCCTGATCGCCGCCCGATTACGGGGTGCACGGATCGGAAGCGGGGTGGCCACGGGTACTCCTCCTCATCAGTGGGGCGGGACTGGAGACGAAATTTGGAGGACGAGACGCGCCACGAAACGGGGTGCGCGGCGCGAACCGACCGTACTCAGTTCTGTGCGGGTTCGGTTACCAAATAGTGAATGTCATTTCACATCCTCGTCACATCCAGGCGGCGCCCACGGGCCTACCCTCGACCCCGTGCAAGCGGTCCGAGCGAACGGCCTGACCAAGCGCTACGAGGCGCTCACCGCCGTCGACGCGCTCGACCTCGCCGTCGCCCCCGGCGAGGTCCGCGGCCTGCTCGGGCCCAACGGCGCGGGCAAGACGACGCTGTTGCGGATGCTCTTCGGCCTGATCCGCCCCGACGCCGGTTCGGTCGAGCTGCTCGGCCATGACTTCGACGGACTCGGCGGCGAGGCGCTGGAGGAGGTCGGCGGCTTCGTCGAGGAGCCGAGCTTCTACCCGTACCTCTCCGGCGCCGCCAACCTGGCGCTGCTGGCGCGGCTCGACGGGGGCCACACCGAGGACGCGATCGACGCGGTGCTCGAGCGCGTCGGCCTGGCGGGCCGCGGCGGCGACCGCGTCGCCGGCTACTCGACCGGGATGAAGCAGCGCCTCGGCCTCGCCGCCGCCCTGCTGCGCTCGCCGAAGCTCCTGCTGCTCGACGAGCCGACCTCCGGCCTCGACCCGGCGGGGACCCGCGCCGTCGCCACGTTGGTCCGGGAGCTCGCCGCCGAGGGCGTCGCCGTCCTCCTCTCCTCCCACCAGATCGGTGAGCTGGAGCGCGTCTGCGACTCCTACACGGTGATGCGCCACGGCCGCGTCGTCTGGGACGGCTCGGCCGCCGCGCTGAGCGCCCAGGCGCCCGCCTCCGCCTACGCGCTGGCGACGAGCGACGACGAGAGGGCCCTCGATATCGCCGCCCACCACCCGGGCGTGCGCGCCGGACGCTCCCCCCGCGGCGGCCTCGCGCTCGCGGTCGACGGCGGCGCCCTCGACGACTTCGTCCTCGCCCTCGGCGACGCCCGCGTCGCGGTCCGTCGCCTCGACCTCCTGGCGAGCCCCCTGGAGACGATGTTCTTCGCCCTCACCACCGACGGCGACGGGATCGAGCACCTCGAGCCTGAGCAGCTCGCCGAGACCGTGCTGGCCGGCGCGTGAACTCGATCGCCCCGACCGCCCCCGCGGCCGCGCGCCGCCGGATCGGCGGCCAGGACCCGATCTGGAACGCCTTCCGGGTCGAGCTCCGCAAGCTCGGCGCCCAGCTCCTCGTCCGCCTGCTGGCGATCGCCTGCGTCCTCTGCCCGCTCGCCTTCGCCGCCGTGCTGAAGGTGCAGAGCGGCACCCCCAACGACGCCCTCTTCGGCGTCTACGTCCACTCCTCCGGCTTCGCCGTCTCCCTGGTGCTGCTGAGCTTCGCCGGCAACTGGGGGCTTCCCGTGATCGCCGGGCTGGTCGGCGGCGACCTTTTCGCCGCCGAGGACCGCCACGGCACCTGGAAGACGATCCTCACCCGCGGCGCCACCCGCACCGACGTCTACCTCGCCAAGCTGCTCGCCGCGGCGGCGCTCTCGGTCGCGCTGACCCTGCTGCTGGCGGCGTCGAGCATCGTCGCCGGGGTCGTCTTCATGGGCGCCCACCCGCTGATCAACCTCTCCGGCATCACCGCCTCGGCGGGCGAAGCGCTCCTCCTCACCGCCCTCAGCTGGCTGCTCTGCCTCTTGCCGACGCTCGCCTACACGAGCATCGCGGTGCTCTTCTCGATCGCGACCCGCAACGGCATCATGGGGGTCCTCGGCCCGCTGCTGGTCGCCCTGCTGACCCAGCTGCTGAACCTGATCGGCAGGGGCGTGGTCATGCACCAGCTCCTCCCCGGCTCGGCCTTCCTCGGCTGGCACGGCCTCTTCACCGCGCACCGCTTCTACGGGCCGCTGGTGGTCTCCAGTCTGGTCAGCGTCGCCTGGATCGTGGGATGCGTGTGGGCGAGCTGGGCGATCCTGCGGCGCCGCGACTTCCTCGCCTCGACCGAGAGCGCCGGGCGCGACTGGCGCACACCGGCCAAAGCCGTCGCGGCGACCGCGGCGCTGGTCGCGGTGCTGGCCCTGCTCGGCAACGCGGGCCCGACCGGAGACACCGAGCACCGCCTCAGCGCCGCGATCGGCGAGGAGTTCAACAACCTGACCCTGCTGCAGCAGGAAGAGATCGGCCGCCACGCCCCGGCGGGCGCCAAGCTCGACATCCTTCCCAACTGCAACCGCCGCGCCGCCAAGGCCGAAGGGCCGGGCGACTGGAACTGCAGCATCAACGTCTACCTGCCCCAAGGCCACCAGGTCCCCTTCAGCGCCACCTCGGTCGAGTACGACGTCAGCCTCGAATCCGACGGCTGCTACAAGGCCCAGTCCCCGCCCGCCTTCATCGGCGGCGAAACCATGAGGGGGATCGGCGGCAAGCGCGTCGCCAACCCGCTCTTCATGGTCTACGGCTGCTTCGACACCTTCTGATCCGCCCGCCGTTCGAGAGCCGGACCTCGGCGGCGATCACAGAATCTTCCCCGGCGGGGCGCATCGGCGGCCGTTGAATGGGTTTCAAGACCCCAACGGCCCGCAAGGGCCTCACCCACCCCAAAAGGAGGGACATGAAGTTCACCACCAGGATCGCGCTGTTGCTCGGCGTGCTGACGCTGCTCGTGACCCCGACCGCCGCGCTCGCCATCGGGCCGGAATACGAAGTCGAACACGTGGCTCCGGCACCGGGCGCGGGCGCCTCGCTCGCGGCGAAGAAAAAGGCTTACGGCGTCTACTGCTCGGGCTTCCCGAAGAAGAAGGCCAAAGGCCAGAAGCTCTCCCCCTACGAACGCTGCCTGACCTCGATGGCGAAGGCCGTCGCGGCGAAGAAGACCCCGAAGATCGCCTGCACCGGCTTCTCCAAGAAGCACGTCAAAGGCAAGAAGGGCACCGAATTCTCCCGCTGCGTCGTCGCCGCCGGCGAAGCGAAGCGCGAAGGCGCCCTCTAGCCCCACTCCGCCCCGCCCCGCCTGAGCGCGGTCGACCTGCGTTAGCCATGAGCTCACTCAGGTCGACCGCGCCGCGCCGCGGTTAACGCAGGTCGACCGCCCGGCGGGCGAAGAGGGTCGAATCCTCGATCTCGATCGTCTCGCCGTCGCGGGTGACGGTGCGGGGGCGCTGTTCGACCACCAGCGCCTCGAAGTCATCGAGCAAGGCGGGAACGAGGTCGGCAGCGAGGAACATCGCGCGACGGTGGGACTCGCTCATCTGGGCGTGGCGGCCCGAGGGGGCGTGACCGACGACGAGAAGGTGGCCGCCCGGGGCGACCGCACCGGCGAGGCGGGCGACGACCGCGGCCATGCCGCCGTCGGGCGGGTGGAGGAAGTGGGTCGTGACCAGGTCCCAACCGCGGCCGCCCGCGTCGAACTCACGCGCGTCCGCCTGCCACCACTCGACCCGCTCACCGACCCCCGCCTCCTCGGCGTGCGCCGCCGCCCGGGCCAAACCGTTGGCCGAGAAGTCGGCACCGGTCACCGTCCAGCCCCGCCGGGCGAGCCAGATCACGTCGCCGCCCTCACCGCTGCCGACGTCGAGCGCCGTCCCCGGCTCGAGCCCGCCCACCTCGACGACCAGCTGCGGGTTCGGCTCCCCGCTCCAGACCTTGCCCTCGCCCGAGTACCGCTCGTCCCAGGCCGGCGGCTCGAACATCTCAGTCACTGCACGTTTCTCCATGCGGAGCAGTCTTCGGGCCTGGGTATCGATTGACAAGCTGGCTTGTCGAATTGGCAAGGCGGCGGCTCAGGCCGGCTGAAGCCGGCGCCCGGGGCTGCGAGGGGCTGCGAGGGACGGGCAAGGGACGCGGCCGTCTCGTCCACGGCCCTGGCAGGCTGTGGCCGTGGCCGAGACGGCCGAGGGTGCGGGGAGAGGTCACAGGGACGGTACGTTCGTGAGGGTTCCGCGCAGGACGCCACGCTTCCGTGCGCCTTCCGTCGCAGGGACCCGGACGACTGGTCAGTTGAGCCGGTCATGGGCGGCTCAAGTCGACAGTCGTCCCGCCGCTCGCACGGAGGTGTGACGAAGGTGCCGGACCTGTCACGGGACATGGGAGTTCGTGACGGACCCTCGGCGACTCTCCGCGATCTCTCGCACGTCCCGGGCGTCTCGTGGCGGCCACAGCCTGCCCGGGCCGCCACGAGACGCCCGGGACCGACCTCGGACGGGCGGGGCGGCCGCGAAGCACGGGCCGCGAAGCACGGCCCCCGCGAAGCAAAGCCCCGCTCCGCCGCCCCGCGCCTCGCCCCCTACCCCAGCAGCTTCGCCTTCGCCTGGTCGAACTCGGCCTGGCTGAGGGCGCCTTTTTCGCGCAGGTCGTTCAGCTTGTGGAGCTCCTCGGCGGGGGAGGACGTGGCCTGCTCGCGCACGTATTCGTCGAAGTGCGCTTTCGCGTCGGACTGCGCTTTCAGCGCCCGGTCGCGCATCCCGTCGCCCCGCGCGATCAGGTAGACGAGCGCCGAGAGGAACGGGATGAAGACCAGGAAGATGATCCAGATCCCCTTCGCCCAGCCCGACATCTGGTGGTCGCGGAAGAGGTCGCTGACGATCGCGATCAGGATCCAGATCCAGGCGACGAACAGGAAGACCTCGAAGACCAGCAGCAGCAGGTCGCCGAAATTGACATCTGCGATGGGCACGGCACGTCCTTTCTCGGTGGGACTCCGACCACCCGATCAAAGGCGAAGCGGTCGCGCCTGAACAGGCCCCGCCGGCCGCTCACCCGGGTGAATCGCCCTCCGCCATCGCCCGGTCGAGCAGCCCGTGCGAGCGCGCCCGGCCGATCGCCGTCTCCCGGTCGCTCGCCCCGAGCTTCCGATACAGCGAGCGCTGGTGGGTCTTCACCGTGTTCAGGGAGACGACCAGCGCCTCGGCGATCTCGGCCCGCGTCAGATCCTCGGCGAGCAGTCGCAGGACGCGCAGCTCGGCGGGCGAGACCGGTTCGGCGAGCACCCCGCCCGCGGCCTCGGCGGCGGCGACGCGGGCGGCGACGCCCTCCAGGTCCGCCGCCAGCCTGCCCGGGTCGGGGCTGCCCTCGATCATCTCCCGGCCGTGCTCCAGCACCTCCCGGGCGCCGGCGAAATCGCCGCCGAAGGCGCGCGCGTCGGCGGCGACGAGCAGCGTCCAGGCCAGCATCGGCGCCGTGTCGAAGGGACGCTCGAGCGCCCGCTCGGCCGCCCGCCGCGCCGCCGCCGCGTCGCCTTCGGCGATCGCGATCAGCGCTTCGCAGGCGTAGATGCGCGAGGCGACGGTGGCGTCCTCGACCGCGAAGCGGGAGATCGTCGCCAGCGCCCGCTCGACGTGCTCGGCCGCGGTCTTCGGCCGTCCCCGGCCCAGCTCGGCCAGCGCCAGCGTGCCCTCGGCGAAGAGCATCGCGTACGGGCGCGCCACCACACCCGGGTCCTCGAGCACCGCGCGGGAGATCCGCTCCGCCTCCTCCATCTCCCCGGCCAGCTCCTGGAACATGCCGAGCACCGCTTCGCTGACGAGGGACAGCTGCGCCACCGACCGCGCCGACAGCTCGGCCGCCACCCGCGCCGCCGCGACCGAGGCGCCGACGCCGCGTTCGCCGGTGGCCGCGCTCAGCATCTGGTACTCGACCTCGCTCTCGGCGCTCCAGCCCGGGCCCTCGCTCTGCCGCGCGGCGTCGACGCGGACGAGCAGCCGGCGCACCTCGATCGACGGCCGCGCCGCCACCTCGGCCGCCATCGCCGCCGCGATCGCCACGTCGGGCCGCGCCGCCAGCACCTCCTCGGGCAGCGCCTCGACCCAGCGCAGCAGCGTGGTCGAGCGCCCGGCCCGCATCAGCATCAGGTGATGCTCGGCGAGCAGGTCGGCCAGCAGCGCGTAGGCGCCCGCGTCGCGGGCCATTTCGGCGGCGTCCTCGGGCAGCCCCTCGGCGAGGAACCAGGCGGCGGCGCGGCGCTGCATCGGCGCGGCGGCGCCGGGCTCGAACTCCTCCAGTTCGGCCAGCAGCGCCCGCCGCAGCAGCGCGTGGTAGCGGTACCAGCCGTGCCGGCCACGCTCGCCGCGGACCAGCAGGCTGGTCTCCCGCAGGCGGTCGATCAGCTCCTGCGAGCCTGACCGCTGCAGGACCTCGTCGCAGAGGGCGCCGTTCAGCCGGCGCAGCACCGCGCTGCGCCGCAGGAAGGTCCGCAGGCGCGGCGGCAGGCTGCCGAGCACCTCGTGCACCAGGTGGTCGGTCAGCTCCCCGTCGGCGGGGGCGAGCTCGCGCGCGGCGGCGGCCGGGTCGGGCGCGTCGCGCAGCCACAGCGCCGACATGTAGACGGCCGCGGGCCAGCCCCCGGTCGTCTCGTGGACCGCCTCGCGCTCCTCGCGCCCGAGCTCGAGCCCGAAGCGACTCAGCAGCTCGGCCGTCTCCTCGCGGTCGAAGGCCAGCACCTCCGGCCCGATCCGCACCAGTTCGCCGCGCACGTTGAGACGCTCAAGCGGCAGCGCCGGGTCCTGCCGGGTCAGCAGTATCCAGCTCACCGCCGGCGCCAGCAGCCGCACCCCGAGCTCGATCGAGCGCAGGCAGCCGGGGTCGTCGATCAGATGCAGGTCGTCGAGCGCGAAGACCAGCGGCTCGCCCGCCTTGCGCACTTCGGCGGCGAGCTGTTCGATCGCCCGCCGCGGCGAGCCGATCGCGCTCCCCAACGCCGTGCTCGCCTGATGGCCGATGCCGTACTCCCGCGTCGCCTCGGCGAGGAGCCGGGACCACATCAGGACCGCGTCGTTGTCGTCCTCGTCGAGGCCGATCCAGACCGCCCGGGCGGCGCGCCCGCCGAGGAAGCCCTCGATCGCCGTCGTCTTGCCGAACCCCGCCGGGGCGTTGACGACGACCAGCGGCGCGGGCCAGTCGCGACCGAGTCTCTCGAGCACCCGCGGACGGCCGATCAGCCGTTTCACCCGGGTGAGTTGCGTCCCGTTCCCATTGACTTCAGTGGACACCGCTTAGATTCTCTCTTCTTATGGGTGACCCGGCGCGGGAAACGGACGGATCGGGGGGTGGCCACCCCCGCTGGGTCGCCCTGCTCCTCGTCCTCGGGACGATCTTCACCCTGCTGGCGACGTTCTCGATCTGGGCCAACCGCCAGGCGCTGAACACCGACAACTGGGTCAGCACCAGCAGCCGCATCCTCGCCAACAAGCAGGTCGAGGAACGGCTGGCGAACTACCTCGCCGAACAGCTCGCCGCCAACGAACCGGTGAAGACGAAGCTGGAAGAAGAGCTGCCGCCGAAACTGCAGCCGCTCGCCGCCGTGGTCGCGACGGGCCTGCGCCAGCTCGCCCCGCAGATCGCCGAACGAGCGCTGCAGAGCCCCAAGCTGCAGGAACTCTGGGCCGACGCCAACCGCGCCGCCCACGAACGGCTGCTCGAAGTGCTGAACGGGGGCGGCTCGACCGTCTCCACCGAAAACGGCGAAGTGACGCTGGACCTCTCCCACCTGGTCGAAGAAGTCGGCGACAAAGTGGGGATCGGGGGCGGGGTCGCCGAACACCTGCCGCCCGATGTCGGCCGGCTGGTGATCCTCAAGTCCGACCAGCTCTCGGCCGCCCAGAAGGGCGCCCACCTGGTCCGCGAGCTGCCGATCGCCCTCACCCTGCTGACCCTGCTGAGCTTCGCGGGCGCGATCTGGCTCTCCGGCAGGCGGCGCCGCACCCTGCGCACGGTCGGCCTCTGCTTCGTCTTCGTCGGCGTGCTGGTGCTGCTGTTGCGGACGATCGGCGGCAACGTCCTGGTCGACTCGGTCGTCGCCAACCCGGCGGCGAAGCCCGCCGTGCACTCGGTCTGGGGCATCGCCACCTCGCTGCTGAAGTCGATCGCCACCTCGGCCATCGTCTTCGGCCTGCTCGTCTTCATCGCCGCCTGGCTCGCCGGCCCGACCGGCGTCGCCACCGCCCTGCGCCGCGAGGCCGCCCCCTACGTGCGGATGCACTGGGCGACGGCCTACGGCGCCGCGGCGCTGGTCTTCCTGATCCTCGTCGCCTGGGCCCCGGTGCAGGCCTTCCACAAACTCCTCGGCATCCTCATCCTCGCCGCCCTCCTCGCCCTCGGCACCGAGCTCCTCCGCCGCCAGATCCTGCGCGAGTTCGCCGACGCCGACCCGAGCGACCTCGGCGCCGGGATGAAGGACCGCGCGAGCGGCCTCCTCGCCGGCGTCGGCCACCGCGGTGGCGGCATGGCCGACGCGCCCGCCCCCGACCCGGCGACGCAGCGTGTCGAGGACCTTGAGCGCCTCGCCACCCTCCACCGCGGCGGCGACCTCAGCGACGCCGAGTACGCCGCCGCCAAAGCCGACCTCCTCGGCCCCACCGGCTGAACCCTCGCCCATCCGAGCCGCCTCTCCTCCCCCGGGCCTCCGTCGTCACGGGCAGAATGAGTGCCGATGAGCGCCGATCCAAGCCAGGCGGAGGTCGGGGTCGACCGCCGCACCAGCCTCGCCGGCGAGCGCACGCTGCTCGCCTGGTGGCGGACCGGCTTCACCGCGATCGCCGTCGCCCTCGCCGTCGGCCGCGTCCTCCCCGCACTCGCCCACCACTCGACCCGCTGGCCCTACGTCGTCGTCGGCATCGGCTTCGGCCTCTACGGGATCGCCCTGATCGCCTTCGGCACCCGCCGGATCGAGAGGCTGAACCACGAACTCGGCGTCCCCGCTCCCGACCGCCCGGTGATGCGCTCGATGGACGTCCTCGCGGTCCTCGGCGCCCTGCTCGGCGTCGCCACGATCGTCCTCATCCTCGTCCACTGACCGAGGCGGCCCGGAGAGCGAGGAGCTGCCCGGCGGCCGTCCGGACAGCTCTCGCCGCGGATCACCCTCCCTTTACGACTGCGGAGGGCACGACCTGGTTCACGGTCACCTGGATCACAGCGATCACCTCCCTTCCTGATCCGGAATCTTTTGTCTGTACTCCGGGATCAGTTGCAAACGCCTGTGACCGGTGCAGAGCCGATGACGCAACGTCCGGTCGAAAGTTGATTTGCTTCTAGTGAACAGATTCCGGCCGAGCAAACAGGGAGGGCTGAGAGGTGGGAGCCGCGCGGGCGAAAAAGCGGAAATCGAGAATGTCGGCGAAGGAACCGAAGCCGACCCGGCACAACCGACCTACCTCCCCACTGGTCGGCTTGGCCATGGCGATCTCACATCCGATGCGGCTGCGGATCATCACCGCGATGAACTCGCCAAGGCGTGACTCGTCGCCCAGGGAACTGGCGGAGGAATTCGACCTCGACGTCAAACGAGTCGCCTACCACGTGCGCGAGCTGACGGCGCTCGGCTACTTGGAGCTGGTCGACACGGAACCGCGACGCGGCTCGATCGAACACATGTACAGGGCGGTCAGAGGACTGGAGGCCTGGCGACAGGAGTGGGCCGAACTCGCGCCCGGCTTCAGGCAGATCGTCGCCGCGAGCGCGCTCGGCCTCGGCGTCGCGGCGATCGGCGCCTCGATCGATTCGGGAAAGTTCGACGCCCGCGAGGACTCGGTGCTCGCGCAGGACACCTTTCGGACCGACGAGCGTGGTGCCGAGGAAGCATCCAGGGTTCTGATCAAGGCGACGGAAGACCTGATGGCGATCGCCCGCGACGCCGACACCCGCCTCGCGGAGACCGGCGAGGAGGGGTTCCTGATGAGCTATCTGGCCGCCGGCTTCGAAGGCGCCCTCCGCCCCGTCTAGCCCCACGGGCGGCCCGGGTCGCCGCCTTCAATACAGTTGAACGAGGCCGCGCAGGGGCGGCTCGACGGCGAAGCAGACGACGAGATCAGAGGAGCAAGATGAGCGCAACCGCAGGCCCCGCGACGGTGGAGTCGATCGACCCGGCGAACGGCGAGTTGGTCGAGACCTACGAGGTCTTCACCGAGGGGCAGATCGACGCCGCGCTCGACAGCTCCCACGCCGCCTTCCGCGAGTACCGCCGCTCTGCCTGGAGCGTCCGCTCCGAGCTGCTCGGCGCCGTCGCCCGCGAGATGCGCGCGATGAAGGACGAGTTCTCGAGGACCGTCAGCCGCGAGATGGGCAAGCCGCTGAAGGAAGCCGAGGCCGAAGTCGAGAAGTGCGCCTGGGCCGCCGAGCACTACGCCGAGCACGGCGAGGCCTTCCTGGCGCCGGAGCCGATCGACACCGGCGACGGCCGCCGCGTCGTCGTCCACAAGCGGCCGCTCGGGCCGGTGCTGGCGATCATGCCGTGGAACTACCCGCTCTGGCAGGTGATGCGGGCGGCGGCGCCGATCGTCTCGGCGGGCAACACCTTCGTCCTCAAGCACGCCTCCAACGTGACCGGCTCGGCGCTGCTGCTGGAGCAGGCGTTCGAGCGGGCGGGCGCCGCGCCGGGCATCTTCAAGACGATCATCGTCTCCGGCCGCAAGGCCTCCGAGTTGATCGGCGACCGGCGGATCGTCGCCGTCACCCTGACCGGCTCCGACGCCGCCGGCGTCGCGGTCGGCGAAGCGGCCGGGCGGGCGATCAAGCCGGTCGTGCTCGAGCTCGGCGGCTCGGACCCCTTCATCGTCCTGCACGACGCCAACCTCGAGAAGGCGGTCGCCACCGCGGTCACCGCGCGCTTCCAGAACACCGGCCAGAGCTGCATCGCGGCGAAGCGCTTCATCGTCGTCGAGGCGGTCGCCGACGAGTTCGAGCAGCGCTTCGCCGACGCCGCCGCGGCGCTGCGGCGCGGCGCCCCGCTCGACCCCGAGACCCAGCTCGGCCCGATGGCCCGCGAGGACCTGCGCGACGAGCTCGCCGGGATCGTCCGCGCCTCCGAGGCGGCCGGCGCCCGCATCCTCACCGGCGGCGAGGCCCCCGACGAGGCGGGCGCCTGGTACGAGCCCACGGTGGTCTCGGCGACCGCGGACTCGAACGCCTCGGTGCTGCGCGAAGAGACCTTCGGCCCGGTCGCCGCGGTGGTCCGCGTCCCCGACGAGGCGGCGGCGATCGAGCTCGCCAACGACTCCGAGTTCGGCCTCGGCTCGAGCGTCTGGACCGAAGACCTCGACCGCGCCGAGAAGCTCAGCGCCGACATCGAGGCGGGCATGGTCTTCGTCAACGCGATGACCGCCTCCGATCCGCGGATCCCCTTCGGCGGCGTGAAGCGGAGCGGCATCGGGCGGGAGCTCGGCGGCGAATTCGGCATCCGCGCCTTCGTCAACATGCAGGCGGTCGCGCTCACCGAGCTTTAGACGGTCGATCTTCTGGGTGGGCGCCCGCGTCGTTAGGCTCGGCCGGTGCGGGTCGCCACCTGGAACGTCAACTCGGTCAAGCAGCGCGAGGCGCGGCTGCTGCCGTGGCTCGACGAACGCGAGCCCGACGTCGTCTGCCTGCAGGAGACGAAGCTCACGGACGCGGCGCTCGAACAGCTGCTCGGCGAGGCGCTGAAGGAGCGCGGCTACGAGGTGGCGGCACACGGCGAAGGCGCCTGGAACGGGGTCGCGATCCTCTCCCGGGTGGGCCTCGAGGACGTCGTCCCGGGGCTGCCCGGCGGGCCGGGCTTCCCCGAGCAGGAGGCGCGCGCGGTCTCGGCGACCTGTGAAGGGGTGCGGATCTGGTCGGTCTACGTGCCGAACGGCCGCGAACCCGACTCCGATCACTACAAGTACAAGCTGCGGTGGCTGGCGGCCCTCCGCGACCAGGTCACCGCCGGCCCCGACGACGTCATGGTCTGCGGCGACATGAACATCGCCCCGACCGATGCCGACGTCTTCGACCCGGCGGCCTACGTCGGCCACACCCACGTCACCCCGCCCGAGCGCGCCGCCCTCGCCGAGCTCGAGGCGACCGGCCTACGCGACGTCGTCCGCGACCGCTGGCCGACCGACCGCGTCTTCTCCTACTGGGACTACCGCGCGGGCATGTTCCACAAAGACCTCGGGATGCGGATCGACCTGATCCTCGCCTCCACCCCCGTCGCCGACCGCGCCAAGGCGGCCTGGGTCGACCGCAAGGCCCGCAAAGGCAAAGGCCCCAGCGACCACGCCCCCGTGATCGTCGACCTCGACACCGCCCCCGACGGCGACATCGGCCCCGTGGTCCCACCCCCCTCCCGCCCTGCCGCCAAAGGCGCGACCGCCAAGCTCCCCCAGTCCCGCGACTAGCCCGGCCCCCGCGCCTGGTCGGCTCGGCCCTTGCCGGCCGGCGTGCTTCGCGGGGGCGTGGTTCGCGGGGGCGTGGTTCGCGGCCGTGGCGGCCGTCCGAGGTGCGGTCCCGGGCGAAGGATCGCGGGAAGTCGCCGAGGGTCCGGCACCTTCGTCACACCTCCGTGCGCACGTCCCCACGACTGTCGACTTGAGCCGCCCATGACCGGCTCAACTGACCAGTCGTCCCGACCCCTGCGACGGAAGGCGCACGGAGGCGTGACGTCCCTCGCCGAACCTTCACGAACCTCACGTCCCTGTGACCTCTCCCCGCACCCCCGGCCGTCTCGGCCACGGCCACAGCCTGCCAGGGCCGTGGACGAGACGGCCGCGTCCCTTGCCGCTTCGGCTCAGTCCGGCGCCGTGAGGACACCTTGGAGGACGAAGTCGAGGGCGCGGGAGCTGGCCTCGCCGCGGTTCACCGGATCGGTGACCTGGTTCAGGGCGCCCTCGACCATCGAGAGGAGGAGGGGGACTTCCTCGAGGGCGAGGTCGGCGCGGACGAGGCCCTCGCGCTGGGCCGTCGCCAGCGGCTCGGCGAAGAGGGCGAGGACCCGGTCGTTGATGTCCTCGGGCTGGCCGGGGACGAAGTCGCGACGCATCACCGAGATCACGCCGAGGCTGCGCGCCTGCTCGCGTGCCATCGCCCGCATCAGGTCGACCATCGTCGCCGGCTCCTCCTGGGCGGCGGCGAACTCCTCGATCCGCCCGATCAACTCGTCGAGCAGGGCGACGACGATGTCGCTGCGCTCGGGGAAATGGCGGTAGACGCTCGCGCGGCCGACGCCGGCGACCCGGGCGATCTCGGCGTGCGACGTCTCCGGGTCGCGCTGCAGCAGGTCGTGGGCGGCGTCGAGGATCGCGCGCCGCGTCCGCACCGCGTCCTTGCGCAGCTTCGGGTCGGTCTCCCCCATGCCCTGGATCTTATCCAGTAGTCGAAAGATTTGAGACGAGACGTTCGGCTGTCTCGATTAGATCACGTGCTCCAGAGCGGATCAAGTGCCTGAGCGTTCAATATATGAGACAGAGATCTCAATTTGGTAGTTTCCGAGGAAGCAAAACTTCGGGCCCCTGGCCCCTCCCACAAAAGACTTCGACGCGCTTCACCGGAGGTTCAATGAGCAGCAGGCATCGCAAACTTCGATTGGGTATCTCCGGTCTCTTACTCGTCGCGCTCGCGGCCCTCGTCGCGGCCTGCGGCGGCAACGGTGGCACCGTCACCACCAGCGCCAGTGCGGTCGCCCCGATCGCCCCCGCCCCCGCCTTCAGCGCCGACGAACTGGAAGCCGAAGTCGGCAAGAACTGGCTCACCAACGGCGGCAACCTCTCCAACGACCGCTACTCGACCCTCGACGAAGTCAACACCGAAAACGTCCACGAGCTGAAGGGCGACTTCGTCACCAAGATCGGTAAGGAAGCCACCTCGGCGAAGTTCTCCGCCGAGGGCCAGGCGCTCGAGTACGAAGGCACGATGTACATCTCCGACGGCGGCGACAACGTCTACGCGATCAGCGCCAAGACCGGCCGCGTCCTCTGGACCTACGAACCGCACCTGCCCCCCGACCCGCTCGGCGAAGTCGTCTGCTGTGGCTGGGACAACCGCGGCGTCGCGATCGGCGACGGCATGGTCTTCGTCTCCCAGCTGAACGGCGCCCAGGTCGCGCTCGACCAGGAAACCGGCAAGGTCGCCTGGAGCACCAACGTGGTCAAGCCCGGCAGCGGCTACTCGATCACCTCCGCGCCGCTCTACTACAACGGCAAGGTCTACGTCGGCGGCTCCGGCGGCGAGTACGGGATCCGCGGTCGCCTGACCGCGCTCGACGCGAAGACCGGCAAGCTCGACTGGCGCTTCTACACCACCCCCTCGCCGAAGGAAACCGGCGGTGACACCTGGCCCGACAACGGCTCCTACAAGACCGGCGGCGCCTCGCTCTGGAACACCCCCTCGGTCGACCCGAAGCTGAACGAGATCTACTTCTCCACCTCCAACGCCGCCCCCTGGGTCGGCTCCGAACGCGAAGGCGACAACCTCTTCACCGCCTCGATCGTCGCCCTCAACGCCGAAACCGGCGAATACAAGTGGCACTACCAGCAGGTCCACCACGACCTCTGGGACTTCGACTCCCCCTCGCCGACCGTCCTCTTCAACGGTGAGATGAACGGTGAAGAACGGGAAGCGATCGGCGAGCCCTCGAAGACCGGCTGGGTCTACCTGGTCGACCGCAAGACCGGCAAGCCGATCTACCCGATCCCCGAGGTGAAGGTTCCGCAGGACCCGAGCGAGAAGACCTCGGCGACCCAGCCCGAGCCGACGATGGAACGGTTCAGCCCGGCCGAAGCGACGCCGGAAGCGGTCGAAAACGCGGAAGCCGCGGTCTCCGGCGACAAGCCGAAGCCGAAGGTCGTCGGCAGCCCGATCTTCACCCCGATGTCGACCGACCCGAGCGTGATCAACCTGGTCGGCGACGCGGCGGTCGGCGGCGACAACTGGCCGGCCTCCAGCTACGACCCGACCCAGAACCTGTACTTCGTCTGCTCGCAGGCGGGCTCCTCGGGCCTCATCGTGCCGCCCGAACCGCAGGAATACCACGAAGGCGAAACGTACATCGGCTCCGACACCGTGGTCAGCTCCGGCTTCAACACCACCGGCTACCTGACCGCCTACGACATGTCGACCGGCAAGATCGCCTGGCAGGACACCTTCGGCGAATCGTGTTACTCCGGCGCGGTCTCGACCGCGGGCGGGCTCGTCTTCGTCGGCCAGAACAACGGCGAACTGCAGGCGTTCAACAGTGAAACCGGCGAAAAGCTCTGGGGCTTCCAGACCGGCGCCGGCGCCAACACCACGGTCACCCCGTTCGAAGACGAAGGCGAAGAGAAAATCGCCATCTACGCCGGCGGCAACAGCCTCGCCGCCACCTCACACGGTGAAAACTTCTGGGTCTTCTCGCTGAACGGCACGATGACCTCGGAGGAAGGCGAGGAAAAGGAAGCCGAAGGCACCACCCACGCCGGTGAGTCCGGCGGCGGCGAAGAAGAAGCCGCGGGTGGCGAAGAAGCCGGCGGTGAAGCCGGAGCTACCGGAGGCGAAGAAGCCGGCAAATCGAAAGGCGGCGAAGCCGAAGCGGGTGGTGAAGAAGCCTCCGCCGGCGGCGCCCCGAACGCCGAAGCCGGCGAAGAAGTCTTCGCCGAACAGTGCTCGGTCTGCCACGGCGCCACCGGCCACGGCGGTAACGGCGGCCCGGACCTGACGACGATGCCGAAAGCCAAAGAACAGGCCGGCGCCGAAGAACAGGTCACCAAAGGCGGCGGCGGCATGCCGGGCTTCGAAGGCACGCTGAGCGAAGCAGAAATCGCCAACGTCGCGGCCTACGTGGTGGAAAAGATCGTCGGGAAGTGAACCCGGCGGTCGCTCCCCGCGACCCCCAACAACTTGGCGTCTCTCCCCCAGAGGCGACGCAAAGGCAAACGACCCCGGGCCCACCCTCCCGGGGTCGTTCTGCATCCGGGCCCTGTCGGTGCGTTCGCACTTTGCCGTAATAGTTACGGCAAAGTGCGAACGCACCAGACCGAGATGGTTGATTCCACGACCAGGCATGGGGACGGGGTCCCGGCCGCCTGGAGCTGGCGCCCGGAGGGCAAGGGACGGCGGCCATCTCGACCACGACCCTGGCAGGCTGTGGTCGTGGTCGAGATGGCCGGGGGTGCGGGGAGCATGCGGGAGGCGCGTGTCCCGTCACGAAGACGCCGCGGATCGCCCGGGGCGTCACAGGTCGGGCACGAAGACCCGGAGAAGTTCACGAGTCCTCCTGTCTTCTTCAGACGTTGCAACCACGTGACCATGGTTTTGGGGGCCTATAGGACCCTTAATTCATGCAGCGCGTTTCCGACCCTCCGATGGAGGCCCGGAACGCATGAGGAGTCGTGACGTTCCCGGCGTCTCTCCCCGTACACCGTCACGTTCCCGGCGTCTTCGTCACGGAATGGGCCTTCCTGAAGGCCCTCCCGGCGAGAACTCCGACGGAA
>Ga0164242_10000298_pt1 | contig 61770 bp, 66 predicted proteins | sample OricomgcompostMG_FD_108783 | JGI IMG/M metagenome (GOLD analysis project Ga0164242, IMG submission 108783) | Miracle-Growth compost microbial communities from Emeryville, California, USA - Original compost - Miracle growth compost (MG) ...
ACTAGTCCTGGGATGGTTCCTTTTCCCCCCCCCCCCCCGCGATCAGCGGTGATCGTCGAGCCGATACACCCGGATCGCCGGCAGGCTCGCGTGAAGCCGCTCGCCTTCGCGATGGAGGACGCCGAAGCTAACCAGTTCGCGGATCGCCTCGTGGATCTCCCCCTCATCGTCCGGGTTGTCTCGGCTGACGCGACCGATCACCTCCTCTTCGGTGAAGGTCCTCGGATGCTCGCCGAGGACCATGTTGATCACCCCGAATTCGAAGACGTCTCGGCCGACCTGCGGCCGGGACTTGAGGGTTGCGCTGCAGACATCGGGCATCGGTCACTCCTTGGTCGAGTCGCCCGACCCTGGGTCGGACGACGCTTTGCTGTCATACGGGCAAGTCCGGGGCCTGGTCGTCTTGACCACCCGATGGCGCGACCTCGGGAGCGCTACAGGTAGCGCTCGATCCGGGTGCGGTGATCGGGGCGCCGGAGGTTGAAGACGGGGATCGAGTGGAGCGCCGCGACCCGCAAAGCCTGGCCGGTCCCGCCCGCATCCCGGCTCGCCCCGTCGAGCGATCCGTCCGGGGTCCAGGAGACGACGAACCTCGAGGGCTCGGTGAGATCGGGGCCGAGGATCTCGTGACAGTTCCGAGCGTGGAGTGCCCGGACCCGATCCGAGCAGCGTGCCCAGGCCGGGTGGACCCTGGCGGCCAACTCGAAGGCCCCCGCGGTCGGGCCTCCCGGGGTGAGATCGGCGAGCCCGCACCAGCCACCGTCGGCGCGGTAGGTCTCCCACTCTCCATCGACGCTCGCCGCCCCCTCTTCGAAAGCCCGGTCGGCTCCGTCGGCGCCCCCGCTGCGTAGGACCCATCCCGCCCGTGGCAGCCGCGCCGCCAGAGACCGCATCAGATCAAGCACGTCCGAGGGGGTCCGGCGGGCGCCGATCCCGGTGTAGGTCCGTGACTGTCGATCGCTCATGCGCTCCTCCTCCGCGTGGTCTGCATCTGTGCCGAGGCGAAATGCACGCGGGTCACGCGACCATCGATCGCGCCGCCGGGACAGGTCGACCCGCGTGCCACGCTGGAGGCCAGATGCTGACCACGCGGAGGGCTGGGAGGAGGTCCGGTCAGATCGCGACGGCGCTCAGCGGCTCGAGTGGAAGTCTCCCCCGCACCGTCCCCAGACACCGCGATCGGTGCGGCGCGCAGATTCCTGGACGGCGTCGAACCGGGCGAGGCCATCGAAGTGCTGATCGTCGTAGCGGTAGACCTCGCCCCAGCCGCGCCGCAACTGGACCAGTTCGAGCTGGCGGCCGCCGATGAAGGCATGGGCGAGCAGACGGCCGTAGCGGTCGTATTCGTCGGCGACGGAGTCCGGCCGCAGGATGACTTCGGCGCCTTCGGGGGCGAGGCCGCGCATCGAAGCCGCGGCGGCCTTCGACCCGCACTCGACCGGGGTACCCGGCTTCACGTCCTCTGGCGTGTCGACGCCGACCAGGCGCACGTAGACGAGTTCACCCCCGGCGAGCTCGACCCGGAGGGTGTCGCCGTCGACCGCGTAGTCGACGGTGGCGACCCGGGCGCCCGCGCGGTGGTGTGCGGCGGCCTCGCCGGCGGCGGCCGGCGTGGCGACGACGAGCGCCGCCGCCACGCCGAGGATGAGCAGCGGCCTCATCCCGCCTCGACCTTCGCCGCCGCGATGCGGGCCACCGCCCACTCGGCCGCCGCCACCAGCACCTCGCCGTGGCACGGTCCCGGAGCGCACCAGCACCCGAGCCGCTTGCCCTTCAACGTCGCGAGCTTCTCCACGCTCAGCCTTCCGTCCTTGAGCCGCTTCCAGAGGTCCGCTTTGTAGCACTCGATCGCGTCCTCGACCGAGTTCGCCTTCGTCACCGTCGCCGACGCGCTCTCGCGATGGGAGTACGGATTGCCCCACTTGCCCCACTCCTGGGTGTTCGGGTCTTTGCCCCGGCCGATGTAGACGTCGTAGTCGTCCCTCATGCAATGCACCACCATCACCGGGTCCTCGTCGCTCGCCAGCTTCTGCCTCGTCGCCTCGCTCTCCGGCTCGGCGTCCCAGCCGCGCACTTCGCTCGCTTCGATCGCGCTCTCGATCCAGTCGACCCCTCTGGTCTTCCGCCGCCGCTGCCGCTCGATCCCCGGCACCACGACCGGCTCGCCGACCTCGAGAGCCGCGCACCGCACCGGCAGGTCCTCGGCCTGACCGACGCCCCGTCTGCCGATGACGAAGATGTCTTTCACCACCGGGTTGCTCGCCGGCCCGCTCTCCGTCATCACCTGGAACCTGCAGACCCGCACGCCTGCGCTCGTCCTGTCGAGCTGTGGCTCGGACGACACCTTGCCGATCACTTCCGATCGCGCCTCGGACTTCATCTGGTTCATGGCAACGCTCCTTTTCGCTCGCCCCGCGAGGGACTCGTGTTTACTTGCCCGCCCCGGCCCCCCGAGAAAGGGGCCACGCGCACCGAGCGCAGCGAGGGGAAGGGAGCGCAGCGACCTTGCGCGGGGTCCCGCTCGGGGTAAAATTGGTCGGCAAGCAAGCACGCCCCCCCCTTGGCCGTCCCCCGCCGACGCCGGGGCCTCCTCGCTCGCCGGGGCCTCGGTCTCGCCCGACCGTTGGCACAAAAAAAGGCCCGACGCTCGCGCGCCGGGCCCGTGGTCCGTGGTCGACTAGAAGGGGATCTCTTCTTCTTTCTCCCCGGCCCCGACGCCTACCGGCTGCTCGCTCGCGGCGGGCACCTCGGCGGGCTCGCCGACTGCAGCCGGCTGGGTCTCCTCGCCGGCGCTCATCGCGGTCTGGGCGTCGCTGACCGCCTGCGCCTCGATCGACTCTTTGCTCGGCAGGTACATGATCCGCGAGGCGATGATCTGCACGCTCTGGCGTTTGCCGCTGCCGTCTTTCGCCTCGTACTCGCTCCAGTCGAGTCGCCCCTGCACGATGATCCGGCGCCCTTTCTTCAGGTACTTCGCGTCGTTTTCGGCCTGCTTACCGAAGGTGGTCACGGTGAAGAAGTTGGGCTTGTCGACCCACTGGTCGCCCAGTTTCCGGCGGCCGTTGACTCCGACCCGGATGCTGGCCACGGCCGTTCCCCCGGGGGACCACCACATTTCGACGTCACGGGTCAGGTTGCCGGTGACTCCCACGGTGTTCATGTCCTCGTAAAACATCTTCGCCTCCTTTGAGAGGGGTTCGTTTGACGAACCCGGGCAGGGCGCGCGACCGGGACCGCGGAGCCAAGCGGAGACGAAGGGAGCCCGAAGGGCGCCCCTGAGACGGAGCGAGGGGACCCCGATAGGGGCGAAGCGGGAACGGCGTGTGCCAGCCTGTGGTGAGGAGATCGGATCCCTCTCTGCAAGGCCGAATCGATGGACGATGAAGCTCGCGGTTCGCAGGGCAGACTCGTTGGCCGTCTGGTGGTCAGCGCCCGGTCGGTGGGCGCTCGGCAGTCTGCGTCGGGTCGACGGCCGGGCGGAAACCCTCGACGTGCTGGACGGCCGGTCCCATTCGATCCCGTCGGGCAGATCGTTGACGGGCGACCTCCGAGGCAGCGGCGAGCCTAGGAGGGTGTCGAGACGCCGCGCCTGCGAATCGACGTCCAGCCCTCAGCAGGCTGATCGAACTCGAACAGTGAATCGTGATCCGTGCGTACGGTGAAACGAACGCGCCCCACCGGCTCACGCACCAACTCTTCGACCTCGCCGACGCCGAGGATGTAGTCGCCGTCGCTCAGTTCGTCGAAGTGGATGCGTTGGCCGGCGTCCAAGATCGCCTTGCCGCGCTCCGCGTCCGCTTTGTTCTCGGCGCGGTCCTGCAATTTCGTCGCCAGTTGATTCAGCGTTTCCATGATTCTCCTTCCTGCGGTCGCGGGTCTCGGTCAGGCCTTTCTGGCCGGGGTGGATGTGGCTGCAAAAAGCCGAGGGCCGCGATCGTCGTGGTCCTCCCGTTCGTCTCTAGGCCACTGGTCGCCGCCGGGCGCGGCGCCTCCGCCGGTGTCGTCGCCGGGTTTGCTCGCGAGTAGTCGGACGATCCGCCGGCAGGGCGGTTGTCCGGAAGCGGCCCGAATCCGGGCCGCTCCCCTCGCTGATTCCCCACTCGGTGGCGGCCGTGTCCTCGAGCTCCCGGGCGGAGGCCAACAGAACACGCGGCTCCGGGACCCCGGCGTCGCCGCAACCGTCGTCTACGAGGCGGTCGACGACCGCGCCAGCGCCACGCGGTGGCGGCGACAGACGCCCGAGGCCGTCCCAGACCGCGTCGACCCGGCGGGCCGGGTCAGTCAACGACGCCGCGCATCGGAAGGCCGAAGCCGCCGCCAACGCGGTCGCGATGCGGCGCGCCCGGTCGCTCGCCGCGGGTCTCCCTGATTTCATTGCGCACCTCCTTTCAGGCAGGGCGACCCGGTCGCGTCGCGGGGCCGCCCTGCACTCGTCTCTCGGCGATGTCAGCCGAGCTCGTAGTGCCCGCGGCCGTTGTGACCGGCCACCACGGGGATCCAGCGAACGTCGCCCATCAGGTCGTCGGCGTCGCAGCCGAAGACCTCGGCGACCCTGGCGACGGTGAACACCCCGGGTTCTGCGGTGCCGGCTTCGATCGCGATGAGCTCGTCGAGGTCCACTCCTGCGCGCTCGGCGCAGTCGGCGCGAGTGAGCCCCATCAACTCCCGGCGGTGGACGACGTTGCCGCCGAATATCTGGCGGGCGGTCCGCTCGTCGAGCGTGATCGCCGGCACGGTCCGGGCGACTTTCTTCTGGTCCCTTCCGAACGGCCTCATCGGCTCCGCCTCTCCCGCTCGATGTGGCCGTCGTTGTGGTCGTCGGGCATCACCCAGCGGACCCCGTCGAGCAGGTCCGACAGTTCACAATCGAGACCCGCGGCCACCTTCTTCAAGGTCGATGCCAACGGCTGACGGTCGCCCGCCTCCAGGGCCGCGACCGCCGAGACCGCGACTTCGGCCCGCGCGGCGAGCTCGGCCTGGTCGATGCCCAGGTCGGCGCGGCGGCGCTTGATGTTCTCGGCGAGCTGCGCGCTCACCAGACGGTCGTCTTGTTCGTTTCGTCTCATCGTCATATCCCCATGTGGTCGTCGAGGAACAGCGTCGCCGGCGTCGGCACCAACGAGTGCCCCTCGCGGCGCAGGACGCCGACCGAGACGAGCTTGTTGACGGCGATTTCGACGCGGTCGCGCTCGAGGAAAATCGGCGGGTCGTCGGCCGCGATCTCCCTCAGCACATCGGCTTCGGTGAGCAGGGCCGGGTACTCGGACAGCACCACCCACAGGGGGGTGGTGTCCTCGATCAGTTCGGCCTGCCTCGTCCGTTTGTCGCTCATTTGGCGGCCGCCTTCTTCTTGCCGCCGCCCGACTTCTTCTTCGGCTTCGACGCGGGTGCCGGCGACACCTCAGCGATCTCCGAGGCGAGCAGCTCCTCGACCGCCCCGGCTACCAGGCAGTGCCAGCCGAACCGGCTGCTGCGTGCCACCGCCTTGTTGTCGGCTTTCAGCGCGCAGATGACCGCCTCGATCAGCAGATCGTCGACCTCGCCCTGGGTCCTCGCGTCGTCGATGCGCCCCGCCAACCAAGAGGTGGCCTGCGCCGGGCTCGCGTAGCTGACCTTCTCGCGCGGCTCGCCGCTCTTCAGCGTCTTGACCTCGATGTCCTTCAACGCGGGCCGCACGAAGCGCAGCCCGGCGCCGGCGAGGTCCGGGTTGTTGGCGATCAGGATCTTCGCGATCGCCTTCTTGCGGGCCAGCCCGTGTTTGCGGCGTGCGGCCGCGTTGCGGTTGGTCAGGCCGGCGAGAAGCTCTTCGTTGAAGCGCTCCGCCGCGACCTTGTCCTTCTCCCTCTTCTGATGTTCGGCCTTCCGCTGCTCGCTGAGCGCCGCCTTTGCCTCGGGGTCGTCCTTGTCCTGGGAGGCGGCCTCCTCCCGTTTGACGGCCTCCGCCTCCATCGACTCGATCCGCCGCTCGATCAGGTCGACCGCCAGCTCGATGTCGGTCACGAGTCGGATGGTCTTCACGAACCGACCGTGGTCGTCGACGTACTCGACCAGGCAGCCGGCGGCGCGGGCCGCGTCGATCTCGGCATCCTTGAACCCGATTACGGGGTCCTCGGATTTCTGGTGCTCCCAGGGCACCGAGGCGTTGAAGCGGTCGACCAGCTCGCGCCGTTTCTCCTTGTCGGCGACTACCCGCTTGATCTCGACGTGGTTGACCCGGATCATGGTCGGGGCGTCGGTGAAGCGCGCCTCGGCCGTGCCGAGGAGGATGTCGCCGAAGTCACGGACGAAGTCGACGTGGTCGATCTTCTTCCGCGCCGCGAACTCGCAGACGCATTCCGCGACCCGCGGCGACACCGTCGCCACCTCGCGCAGCTGCTTCTCCGCCCTGCTCGGCACGAGTCCGGCGGCGATGTACTTCTGGACCCCCTCGGGGAGCTTCGCGATCCGCCGCAACAGCCCGACCCGATCCACTTTGAGCCCGAGCTTGTCGGCGATTTCCTGATTGGTCCTCAGCCCCCACTCCTCGGCAAGCGCCTGGACGCCATTTGCCAGGTCGACGTCGTTGAGCTCCTCCTTGTGGAGGTTCTCGAGCAGCGAGTCCCTGGTCGCCTCGGCGCGCGTGCCGTGGTGGATCACGCCGGGGATCTGCTTGGTGCCGGCCTTCAGCGCCGCCCTCAGCCTGCGCTCCCCGGCGACCAGCCAGAAGCGGTTCTTGTCCTTCGGCCGGACGCGGATCGCCTGGACGACGCCCGCCTCTTCGACGGTGCCGGCCATGCGCTCGAGGGCGTCCGGGTCGATCTGTTTACGTGCGTTGAAGTCCTGCTCGATGTCGATCTTGTCGACGTCGATCAGGGCCATTGATGCTTGGGCCATCTTCGGCTCCTTGTGCGATTGCCCCCGCCCGATGCGGGAGCCGGTGGCCCCGGCGCGCACGCGCCTGCGCGTGCGAAAATCCGGGGTCCGGCTTACGCCTCGATCACGCCTCCTCATCGTTTGAGCCGCTTCCGCCAGGCCTCGAAGCGGTCCCGAGCGGCCCAGTATCCGCTCCAGTCCCGGGCCGAGCGGATCGCGATCAGACCGCCGACGACGCGCCCTGCCTCACCCATGTCGGCGGCTCCCACGAAGACCGCCGCGATCACGATCCCCAAGACCGCGAGCCAGAGGAACCTGCGACTAGGCCGCCGGCGCATGACCGCCCACCCCCGAGAGGTGCCGCGTCGTCGTGCGGGGGGTCGGCGGCACCTGCGGGCACAGCCGGTAGCCGACCCCGCGCTCGTTGACCACCAGGTCCCTCACCCCGGCCGCGGCGAGTTTGGCGCGCAGTCGCGCCGCGTGTGACTCGAGCGTCCGCGTGCGCCCGCCGAACCAACCCCAGACCATCTTCATCAGCTCCTCTTTGGTGAAGACGCGGTAGGGGTCGCCGGCGAGAACGAGCAGTAGCTCGAATTCCTTGCGGCCGAGCACGACCTCGTCCTCGCCGACGATGACGCGGCGTGCCGCACGCCAGATCGTCAGCGGCCCGAAGACCATCCGGTCCTGAGCCTCGCTCAGCGGTTCGGTGACCAGCACCCCACTATCCATGTCGCCGGTGCAGGCGATCTTCCACTCCGAGCTGCCGACTTCCCGGATGTGGACCATCCAGTTGCCGTAGCGGCTGAGCCTGATCTCGACCTCGCCGGCCTCCGTCTCCACCCCCGCTCGGTTGAAGCTGCCGGGGTTGATCCTCACGACCTCGGCTTCGTCGATCGACGCATCCATCTCATACCTCCTGGTTCGCTGACGGTTGTCGGCGAGGCGAACGCGGCACCGGCGATGAGCCGGAACCCGGAGCGCAGCGGAGGGCGCGAAGCGAGGCCGAGCGCAGCGAGGCCTTGCAGGCGAGGCCGGGGCAGCCAGGCTCGCGACGACAACCGACGGCGAGCAAGGTCGGGCTCCCTATGCGAACATATGTTCGCCATGGGAGTAGCGGGAACGGACCACGCCGAATTCCAACGCGCCCTACGGGCGGGGAACTGGCAGAGCGCCTTCGCGGCGGCCCATTCGCTGCCGGTCGTCCGACTGGAGGACGCCCTGGAGCTGGTCCTACTGGGGGCGAGCCGGGTCGAGAGGGACCGCTACGAACGGCTCGCGCAGCGATGGCTCGCCCGACTACTGGAAGAGCGGCGGCTCTCACTGCGCGAGATCGCGTGGGCGGTCGAGCGGCTGGCCGACGTGCGGGAGGGGATCAGCAACGAGGCCGGCGCGGCACTGCGGAAGTACATCGCCGCCGGTTGACCCCCGGGGCTGACGGCGATCGTCGCCTTTGCCCGATCGGCCGGCGGCGAATCCCATGGCGGTGAGGTGGCGCTGTAACCCCTGGCTCAGTGCTTACCGTCGGCTGCGGCGTCGAAGCGGGCGACGAGCGCGACCCATGCCTCGTGCTCTCCCGCCTCTCGTCGATATTCCTTCGTCAGTTCCTCGAGGCTGTCGGTCCAGGTAGTCGAGCGGGCGGCGAGCTCCCTGGCGATCGCGTCGTCCAGGAGGATCTCACCGTGGTGCAAGCCGGTGACGAGGCGACCGAGGGCGGCCACCTCTTCGGCTTCACGCTTCCAGTCGTCGTCGTCGGAGACCGGCGGAAGGTCATTGGCCTTCCCGATGAGCCAGCCGGTCGCACTCTCTATAAGGAACGCCAGCTGCTCGTCCGTCACGTCGTCGAAAGAAACCCAGGTACGTTTCTTGCGCCTGCTCATCGGTCGGCCGTCTGCAGTCCGGGGGAGACGAGGCTGTAGCCGATGCCCCAGCAGTTGACGACGTACCTGCCGACGTCGGGGTCGAGCTTCCGACGCAGTCGGCTGATGTGGGAATCCAGCGTGCGACTGCCGTTCCGTGATTTCTCCCAGACGGCACGTATCAGTTCGTCCTTGCTGAAGACACGGGTGGGCTCGGAGGCGAGCACCCGGAGGAGGGTGAATTCCTTCTTTGCCAGTTGGACCTCGCGGTCTCCGACCATCACCTTGTGGCTGGAGGTGTCGACGACTATCTCGCCCACCCGGATCGGACCCGTGTCGCGGGTCTGACCCCGACGGAGGACTGCGCCGATCCTCGCTCGCAGCTCCTCGTAGCTGACGGACTTCTCGAGATAGTCGTCGGCGCCTTCGTCGAGAAGTCGGACCCGGTCTGTTCGATTCTTGCTGTCGGCGACGACCAGGATCGGGAGCTGCGGGTCGAAGCGTGCCGCGATCCCGTCTGATTGGCGGATCTCGCGGAGGATGTCGAGCCCGCCTACGTCGGGCAGCTCCAGCTCCAGGACCATCAGGTCGGGTTGGTTGTAGCGGCAGAGACGCAGTGCATCTGCCCCCGTCGGCGCCGGGAGGACGTCGTGCCGGTCGGCGGTGAGGTGGTCGCAGAGGGAATCGAGGAGTGCTTGATCAGGCTCGCACACGACGATCGACGGCCATTCGGAACGATGGGGTGCGTGGGACACCATCTGGGACTCCTTTGTCGGGCCCGCCCTCGGTGGACGGGCGATCCCCGGCGCCAGGGCACGGCGGAGCCGTGCGAAGATGGCCCGGGTCGCCCGTCGGCGATCAACCGTTGGTCAGGCGGTATCCGATGCCCCAGGTGTTGACGACGTACTTCTGCTCCTCGGGATCGAGTTTTTGGCGCAGTCGGCTGGCGTGGCTGTCCAACGTCCGCGTCTTGCCGGCCGGGGCCTTGAAGCCCCAGACGTCCCGGAGAAGCTCGTCCTTGCTGAACACGCGGGTGGGGTCGGAGGCGAGGACGCGCAGAAGCGTGAACTCTTTCTTCGCCAGGTGCACCTCGCGGTCGCCGACCATCACTTTCCTGCGGGCCGGGTCGACCAGGATCTCGCCGGCCTGGACCGGCCCGTCCTTGCGGCTGTGGCCACGGCGCAGGACCGCGATGATGCGGGCCCGCAGTTCGTCGTAGCCGAAGGGCTTCTGGACGTAGTCGTCGGCGCCGAGGTCGAAGCCGCGCACACGGTCGGAGGCGGCACCGCGGCCGGTGAGGACGATGATCGGCAGGCTCGGGTTGTAGCGCGCATGGACCCCGTCCGACTCGCGGATCTCCCGGATCACGTCGAGTCCGGAGGCGTCCGGCAGAGCAAGATCTAAGAGCAGCAGGTCAGGGTGGTTGTAGCGGCAGAGGCGCAGAGCGTCGGCGGCGCTCGGTGCCGGCAGAACCTCGAAGCGGTCGGCGAACAGGTGCTCGCAGAGCAGGTCGAGGGTGGGCTCGTCGTCCTCGCAGACGACAATCGTGGCGATCTCTTCTCGCATCGACAACATCTCGAACTCCTTTGTCCTGCCCGACCTCGGTGGACGGGCGATCCCCGGCGCCAGGCACGGCGGAGCCGTGCGAAAATGGCCCGGGTCGCCCGTCGCCAGACAGACCCCGCCTGATCAGTGCCGAAGGCTTCCTAGGAGGTATGCGAAAGTGGGCGCGACTTGAATCGCGTCACGTCGAGATGGATCCGGCGGGGCCGCCGGCGCGGTTCACCGGAAGTTCGCCCCGTTGGTCAAGCACCTGGCCTCAGCAGCAGGCGGCCGTGCGGCTCATGCAACTCGTGCAGCTTTGCTCCAGCCGAGCAAGCGGGGCGAGGGGGAGGCCGGATAGCCGTCCGCGACCGGCACCGACACCGTCGAGCCGAAGGACCCGGCAGGAAACGATGATGAGGCGGCCCCGGAATCGGACGCCTTCGCGGTGTCGGCCGCGGACCTCGGCGGCGAGTCGGCTCCGGTTGGCCTGACCTTCGAACTGCCTCGCGTGATCGGCGGCGAGGCGCTCGCGTGCGAACTCGTTCAGATACATGCGGTCCTCCTCAGGCGGCCAGCGGCTTGCGCGCCCTGACGATCGCCGAACCGGCTTTGTCATGGACGCGATGCGTCTCCTGGATCTCGATGTCCTCAAGGCCGGCGGCGGCGAGCGCGTCCTCGAACTCGCGCCGGGTCAAGGCGCCGGCGATGCAACCGGTGAACTGCTGCATGTCGGCTTTGGTCGCCGCGTCCATGTCCTCATCGGCGATCACGTCGGAGACGGCGAAGCGGCCGCCGGGCTTGAGCACCCGCGCTGCCTCCGCCAGCACCCGCGGCTTGTCGCCGGACAGGTTGATCACGCAGTTGGAAATCACCACGTCGACCGTCTCGGCGGGGAGCGGGATCGCCTCGATCTCGCCGCGCAGCCACTCGACGTTCTCGACGCCTGCCTTGCGCTGGTTCTCCCGGGCCAACGCCAGCATCTCGTCGGTCATGTCGAGGCCGTAAGCCTTGCCGGTCGGTCCGACCCGTTTGGCCGAGAGCAGGACGTCGATGCCGCCGCCGGAGCCGAGGTCAAGAACGGTTTCGCCCTCCCCCAGCGCGGCGACCGCGGTGGGGTTGCCGCAGCCCAGCGAGACCATCGTCGCGGTGTCGGGCAGCTCGTCGCCGTCGGTGCCGTAGAGGCCCGCGCCGAAGACTGCGGCTTCCTCCTCGGAGAGGACGGAAGCGTTGGAGTCGCAGCACGATCCGCCCTCGGCGACCGAGGTGGCCGCGGCGGCGTAACGGGCGCGGACGGCCTCCCGCACGTCGGCGGGCTCCGTGGTCGCCTGACCGGCGGAGCAACCGCAACTGCCGCCGGCGGCCGACTCACCGCAGCACGCGGCCTTGTCGGTCGGCTCGCAGCAGGTCGCCTGCGCCTCGGTCGAACAGCACGACGCCTCGGCGCCGTCGGTCGTCTTCAACTGGGTCAGCTCAGCCATGCGGAAAACTCCTTCAGCGCGTCAGGGATGACGTAGTAGTAGGCCCACAACCCCTGTCGCTCGGAGCCGACGATGCCGGCGTCCCGAAGCTTTTTGAGGTGGTGGGAGACGGTCGGTTGGGAGAGGTCGAAGAGCGGCACCAGCTCGCAGACGCAGACTTTCCCGGCGTGCTTCTTCAACACGTCGACCAACTGCAGGCGCACCGGGTCACCGAGCGCTTTGGCGATCGCCGCCATGCGCTCGGCCTGCTCGCGCTCGACATCGGGGTAGACCACCGGCTCGCAACACGGTTCGCCGGGCGGTCTCTTGGTCTTGGGTGCAAGCTCCATATCGATGCTCATCGATCTACTTATATCTATTGAATTCGGACTTGTCAATGCGTAGGATCGCGACCGTTAGATAGAGAGGTACAAATCGAAAGGAAATTGTCCGTGATCCGCAAGCAGTCAGCAAGGCTGTTCATCGTCTCGGCGCTCGCGCTCGCAGTTCTCTCCATGTCCACGGCCGCCCTCGCCTCCGCCGCCGTCACCGGGGCCGGCTCGAGCGTCGCCGCCGCAGTCATGCCCAACTGGACCAACGGCTTCCTGATCAAGGAAGGGATCACGACCACCTACACCTCGACCGGTGTCGAAGCGGGCCTGCAGAAACTGGACTCGCGCGCCGTCGACTTCGCCGCAGTGGACGCACCGCTCTCGGCCGAACAGGCCGCCGCCTGCAACGACTGCGCCCAGATCCCCTGGCTCCTCACCGGGGTCGACGTCGCCTACCGACTCGCGGGCATTAACAAGTTGAACCTCTCGGGCCCGGTGCTCGCCGCCATATTCAACGGCAAGATCACCAAGTGGAATGACCCCAAGATCGCGGCCCTGAACCCGAAGGCCAAACTGCCCGGCACGAAGATCAGCGTCATCTATCCGGGTGAAGCCAGCGGTCAGAGCCAGACCTTCACCGGCTACCTGGCGAAGGTCGCGGGCAAGGAGTCGAGCGGTGTCTCCGTCGCCCACTTCAATGCCGGCACGACGGCCGCCGGTGACAGGGGCGTCGGTGCCGCGATCTCGTCGACCGACGACTCGATCGGTTACGTCAGCGCCAGCTATGCCGGCGCCGCGGGCCTGAAGGTCGCGGCGATCGAAAATGCCGCCGGTGCCTTCGTCGCGCCGAGCGTCGAATCGTTCAGCGCCGCAGGCGCCAGCGTGAAGTCGGTCCCGGCGAGCGGCCTGCTCGACATCACCGATCCGGCGGCGAGCGCCGCCAAGGCCTATCCCCTGGCGACCTTCGGCTACGCGGTCGTCCCCCATTCCGCCCCGCAGAAGGGATTCGTCGAGCAGTTCCTGAACTACGCGGTCGGCCCCGGTGGCAACCTCGGCGCCGCGGTCGAAGTCGCGCCGCTGCCGAAGGCCGTGAAGACCGCGGCCCGCACGGCGATCGGGGCGCTCTAGCACCATGGCGAGGCCGGTGATCAGCGACGAGCGGGAGTCGGCGGCGCTCGGCGCGCCGGGGGGCACGGTCCCCCCGGCCGTCGTGCGGCAGCTCTCGACGCTCGATCGTTGGCTCCCGCTGTGGATCGGGGTGGCGATGGGCGTCGGGCTCGGGCTCGGCGCCCTGATCCCCGGCCTCGAGAGCGCGCTGTCGGCGGTCGCGATCGGCGGCACCTCGCTGCCGATCGCGATCGGCCTGCTCTTGATGATGTATCCGGTCCTCGCCCGAGTCCGCTACGAGGAGCTCGGGCGCCTTCGCGCCGAGCGTGGCCTGTTCGTCTCCTCGCTCGTCCTCAACTGGGTGATCGGGCCGCTGCTGATGTTCGCCCTCGCCTGGCTGCTCCTTCCCCACGACCCGGAATACCGGACCGGGCTGATCGTCGTCGGCCTCGCCCGCTGCATCGCGATGGTCCTCATATGGAGCGAGCTCGCCTGCGCCGACCGCGAGGCGACCGCGGTGCTGGTCGCGATCAACTCGATCTTCCAGATCGTCGCCTACTCGCTGCTCGGCTGGTTCTACCTCACCGTGTTGCCGGGATGGCTCGGCCTCGACACCGAAGGTTTCTCGGTGGGGATTTGGGAGGTCGCGCGCACCGTCCTGATCTTCCTCGGCATCCCGCTCGCGGCTGGCTACCTGACCCGGGTGATCGGCCTGCGCCGCAAAGGGCGCGACTGGTACGAGGGCACCTTCCTGCCGCGGATCGGGCCGATCACGCTCTACGGCCTGCTCTTCACGATCGTCCTGCTCTTCGCCCTCCAGGGCCACCAGATCACCGGCCATCCGCTCGACGTGGTGCGGATCGCCATCCCCCTCCTCATCTACTTCGCGCTGATGTTCGGCATCGCCTTCGCCTGGGGACGGGCCTCCGGCTACGGCTACCCGCGCACCGCGACCCTCGCCCTCACCGCCGCCTCGAACAACTTCGAGCTGGCGATCGCGGTGGCGATCGGCGTCTTCGGCGCCACCTCCGGCGAGGCCCTCGCCGGGGTCGTCGGGCCACTGATCGAGGTCCCGGTCCTGGTCGGCCTCGTCTACGTGTCGCTGTGGCTGCGAGGTCGGTGGTTCGGACCCTCGCCCGAGCCGGTGGGAGCCAGCTGATGGCCAACGCACTCTTCGTCTGCCTCCACAACGCGGGTCGATCGCAGATGAGCCGTGCCCTCTTCGAACGCGCCGCCGACGGTCGTCACGGAGCCGAGGCGGCCGGCACCCAGCCGGCGGAGAGGCTCCACCCCGCCGCGGTCGAGGCGATGGCCGAGATCGGGGTCGACCTCGCAGACCGTCGCCCGCAGCTCTTGACCCGCGAGATGGCCGAGCGTGCCGACGTGGTCGTGACGATGGGCTGCGGCGACGAATGCCCCTACATCCCCGGCAAGCGCTACGTCGACTGGGACCTCCAAGATCCCGCCGAGATGTCGATCGAGGAGGTCCGAGGGCTGCGCGACGACATCGCTCGCCGGGTCGACGGCCTTCTCGTCGAACTGGACGGACCGGAGGGCGTCGGATGAATTGCCTGGAGTGCGCTGAGGCCGCCAAGACCACTGCGGCGATCGCCGTCTGCGGACGCTGTGGTGCCGGGCTCTGCGGCACCCATCTCAACGAAGGCGGGGAGACTCTGACGGTGATGGCGCCGATCGCGCGGCAGGTGCCGGTGGAACCGCTCGCACGGCGTGTGCGGTGTGGAAAATGCGAGTCCGCCGAGAAGGCGCAGGCCGCCGGACGGGCGAGAGGAGGAAGGGTATGAGCATGCGCGTCGCCATCAACGGATTCGGTCGGATGGGGCGTCTCGCCCTGCGCGCCGCCTGGGACCGGACGGACCTCGACTTCGTGCACGTGAACGAGATCGCTGGAGGCGCCGAGACCGCCGCCCACCTGTTGAAGTTCGACTCGGTCCATGGCCGTTGGTCGGGCGAGACGGAGGGGGCCGGCGACACGCTCCGGGTCGACGGGCAGGAGATCGCCTTCACCTCGGGCGCCTCGCCCGCCGAGGTCGACTGGTCGGGCATCGACCTGGTGCTCGAGTGCACGGGCAGGTTCCGCACGATCGACTCCCTCGCGCCCTACCTCGAGCAGGGTGTACGGAAGGTCGTGGTGGCGGCGCCGGTGAAAGAGGCCGGCGCCCTGAACGTGGTGGTCGGCGTCAACGACGATCCGGCGGAGCTGGCCCGGCACGACATCCTGACCGCCGCCTCCTGCACCACCAACTGCCTGGCGCCGGTGGTGAAGGTGATCCACGAGGGCGTCGGAATCCGGCACGGCCAGATCACCACGCTCCACGACATGACCAACACCCAGGTCGTCGTCGACGCCCCTCATAAAGACCTGCGTCGGGCGCGTGCGGCGAGTCTCTCCCTGATCCCGACCTCGACCGGCTCGGCGATGGCGATCGGCCTGATCTTCCCCGAGCTCCAGGGCAAGCTCGATGGCCTGGCGGTCCGGGTGCCGATGCTGAACGCCTCGCTCACCGACTGCGTCTTCGAGGTCGACCGCCCGACCTCGGTGGAGGAGGTCAACGGCCTGCTGGCGGCCGCCGCCAGGGGTGAGCTGTCGGGAATCCTCGGTTACGAGACCCGGCCCCTGGTCTCGGTCGACTACCGCGACGACCCGCGCTCAGGGATCGTCGACGCGCTCTCCACCACGGTCGTCGACGGGACCCAGGTGAAGGTGCTCGCCTGGTACGACAACGAGTGGGGCTACGCGAACCGCCTGGTCGAGCTCGCCGCCGCGGTGGCGGGCCAAGGAGGAGGAGAGGACGGATGAACGCAGCGACGGCGAGCCCCGACAGGCACGGCGACCTGCGCAACTACATCCTGGTCACCGCCGCCTACTGGGTCGAGACCCTGGCCGACGGGGCGACCCGGATGCTCGTCCTCTTCTACTTCTACGAACTGGGCTATTCGGCTTTCACCGTCGCCTCGCTCTTCATCTTCTATGAGGTCTTCGGCATCGTCACCAACCTGGTGGGTGGCTGGTTGGCGGCACGATTCGGGCTGCGGAGCACGCTCTTTATGGGCCTGGGGACGCAGGTCTTCGCCACGGCGATGCTCGGCCTCTGTCCCGCCGCCTGGCTGGTCATCCCCTACGTCATGGTCTCGCAGGCCTTCTCGGGGATCGGCAAGGACCTGACCAAGATGAGCTCGAAGAGCGCGGTCAAACTGGTGGTGCCCGAAGGCGATGAAGGTTCGCTCTACCGCTGGGTGGCGGTGCTGACCGGCTCGAAGAACGCACTCAAGGGCGTCGGCTTCTTCCTCGGCGCGGCGATGCTGACCGTGATGGGTTTCCAGACCTCGATGCTGGTCCTCGCCGGCTCCGTCCTGACCACCCTGATCGTCGTCTCGACCCTGATGCACGGCCACCTCGGCAAGCCCGACGCGAAAGCCAAGTTCAAGCAGATGTTCTCCAACAACCGGGCCGTCAACGTGCTGGCGGCGGCGCGGATCTTCCTTTTCGCCTCCCGCGATGTCTGGTTCGTGGTCGGACTGCCGGTCTACCTCGAGACCGTGCTCGGCTGGAGCTTCCTCGCCTCCGGCGGCTTCCTCGCGATCTGGGTGATCGGCTACGGCGGCGTCCAGGCGGTAGCGCCGCGGTTCATCCGCGGCCGTGACGGCAAGGACGAGCCGGAGGGGCGCACGGCGACGTGGCTGGCCTTCGTCCTCGCCGCCTTCCCGGCGGCGATCGCGATCGGCCTCACCGCGGGCGTCGACCCGACCGTGGTCATCGTCGTCGGCCTGATCCTCTTCGGCATCGTCTTCGCCGCCAACTCGGCGGTCCACTCCTACCTGATCCTCGCCTACTCCGAAAACGACAAGGCGACGATGAACGTCGGCTTCTATTACATGGCGAACGCTGGCGGGCGACTCATCGGGACCGTCCTCTCGGGGCTGCTCTACGAGCTAGGTGGCCTGGAAGCCTGCCTCTGGACCTCTGCCGGATTCGTCCTCGCCGCTGCGTTCATCTCGCTTCTGCTGCCGACCAAGACGCCTGATCAGTCTCGTCCCGCCGACGCGCTCGCGCTCGCCGGCTGACCCAAGGAGGTAACCATGCGATACGTCCTCTTCGTCTGCACCCAGAACGCGGGTCGGTCACAGATGGCCGAGGCATTCTTTACCCGCGCCTCACCGGACGATCTCCGCGCCGAGTCGGCCGGGCAGCTCCCCGGCACCGAGGTCCATCCTGCCGTCGTGACCGCCATGGCCGAGGTCGGCATCGACCTCTCAGACCGCGTCCCGAAGAAGCTCACCGTCGAGATGCAGCTGCACGCCGATTGGGCGATCACGCTGGCCTGCGGCGGCACCTGTCCCTACGTGCCTTCGGTCGTCGAAGACTGGGAGGTCGCCGACCCGGCGGGAAAGTCCCTCGAGCAGGTGCGCGTCATCCGCGACGACATCCGCAAGCGGATCGAGCGGCTGCTCGTCCACCACGTGGACGACATCCGCGCCGACCGTACCGCGCACGAACAAAGGCTGGCGAACCTGCTGCAGAACCTCGATCGCGATTTCGCCGGCCTCCGCACGCCTCAGGAGATCCGTGCCTGCGCCGACGCGGTGCTGGGACGTTTCGACGACGTGCCGGTCAGGACGCACATCCTGACGCTGGCCCAGCGTCGCTCGACCGAATGCCTCCGGGCCGACGAGTGCTACGAGCTGATACCGGGCTGACGACCCTCCTGTGCCAGCCGCGACCCGAGCGCTGACCGCTTGCTGATCGTCCCCCGGGGTCCCACTCAGGCGGGCAGACTGAGGTGTCTGCTGCTTCGCGGCACGACCTTTCCATCGGCATCAAACGACCACTGCTGGATGTCCCGGTTGGAAAAGATCTGGTGGATCGAGCCGTCGAGACTGCGCAGCGCCAACTCCGCAGTCAATCCCTCGATGCCCTCGCCGACCACGACCTCTTGGACTGCGTGGCCCCAGGTCTGCCGAGAGTCGAAGCCGAGCACCTTCAACGGCTGGGCTCCGCCGATCTGCAACCAGGTGGGCTCCTCGAAATCGTGCGAGACGAGGTACTCCCCCTCGAAGTCGAGCGGCGGTGCCAGCGCCCCGTCAATGTCGCCTTTCGCCGTCCGACGCACCCCGGATGCATCAACGAGAAAGAGGTCTTCGGTAAGCGCTTCTCCTTTCGGCGCCGCTGCCACTTCCTCGGTCGTGACCGAAGGATCGGCACGCCAGCGCATGACCGGAGGGTCGTGCGGCACAAGCATCGTGATCGTGATCTCTATCCGCCGGACGATGCCCTTCATGTCCTCGTCACGCGGCGGACGTAGCACGGCGGCGGTGATCCCCTTGGCAGCAGCGAACTTCGCCGCTGGGCCGGTGAATCGCTCCGTGGTGACCATGAAGGCCTCGTCGGGTTTCAGGTCGTCGACGACCGCCCAGAAGGAGCGCACCTCTTGAAGGCCGACGGGGTCGGCGTAGTCCTTGCACTCGATCAGGATCCGCTTCCTTTCGTCTCCGTCGCCGACCGTGACATCTATCTGGTGGGCAACGTCGCTCTCGCCCCGCAGCTTCAGATCGTGCACGGTCGTCTGCTCGGTGAGCAGATGGAACGTGATTGCGGCCAGGCGCTCATAGGGGGTGCCGCTCTTCAGCTTTTCCTGGGCGACCAGCCGGTTGTAGATGAGCTCGACTTGTTCGGACACGACGTGAAGTTCAGGGTACGAGACCTCGAGGCCCCCCCGCCAGACAACCGCGGCCAGCGTTTACCTTGGCCTGAGGGACGAACCGCCGCAGCCCCGCATAGTCGCCGACGTGATCGGCGCCCAACCTGGCTTGGAAGGGCCGTCAGGTCAACTCCAGGTCAACAGCGCGCCCGGAGAGCCGCAAATCCCCGAACGCGATGGACGGCTCATCGGCTCTGCAAAGCCAAATGCAGGAGTCACCGCAACCAGCCGCCACCGCTGGCGCAAAATCAAGATTCGCGTGTCGCTCAGTCCGGGCGCCAGAAAAGCGCCTGCCCACGATGTCGGGCAGCCCAGACGCGCTTAATCCGGCTCTGTCGTTGGCGAATGGACGCTTCCTTGGGCGGAACGCAGCCCAACGGAGCCCAACCCTAGAAAGACGAAATCCCGCTCGGGAGCGGGATTTCGGCGAAGCGGCTGAAGGGAGTCGAACCCTCAACCTTCTGGATGGCAAAGCAACTGGTCCGGCAACCCCATGGCGGCCCCATGTTGACGCCGGAGAACCGCTCATATGTAGACCCGACATGAGCTTTGAGTCGAAGTTTCAGGGACGGGTCTGTCCGGAACCTCGAGCCGGTCCAGGGCCCGCCGACGTCGACCTCACCCTTTGAGTGCCCTCAGGGGTAGCGATCGAAGATCGCCGTCACCTCGTCGACGTTAGGCCATCCGAGCGTCTCGGCGACCACGAAAAGGGCAAGTCCGAAGATCACCGTGGCGATCCCGTATGGCCCGTTGCCCTCGTGGCGCCCCTCCAGCTGCACCCTCCTGCGGGTCGGAGAGAGGTCGACCACCACCGGGTTGAGGCCGCGCATGGTCGGATGGGTGTAGCCGCTGTAGTTGCGGTAGACGATCGCGTAGAAGCCCCGCCAGGATTTTAGCTCTCCCTTCCCGCCCATCCCCGGCAACTTTCCGGCCCAGAACCCGTCAGCCTCGAGTGCCGCGTTCTCGACACTGATCCGATCTCCCCGGAGCCTCGCCACCTGCGCCTCCATGCCGATCCGCTGCTCATCGGTGAAGAGCGGCTGACCGTGGGCGCGGGCGTCGGCGTCGGCGGCGAGACGGGCCCGAAGGTCTGACTTCTGCCATGCCTCGATCCGCTCGGTGCTCGGGTCGGCGGCCAGCCACGCCAGGATGACCGCGTGCTCCAGCAGTCGACGTACATCGGAACCGGGGTCAGCTTCTCGACCCTTGGGCTGCTGATCCAGGATCGATTCGAGGGTACCGACCATGCGACTCACCAACGCGGCGGCGATCATCGGCCAGTTCACGCCCGCGGCCACATCGAACTCTTTGGGGAACTCGGCTGCGGCCAGAGCGATCAGGTCGCGGCCGCGCCCCTGCGTCGCGTGGTGACGGTCGCCGCCCATCAACAACGAGTCTGACGGAGACGGGCGAGCCTCGAAGGACCCAGCTCGATCGGCCCCCCAAGGACCTGCTTGCTGTCGCCTAGGACGAGTCAGGCGCATCGGCCTCAACTAGGCAGAGGTGGCTCCTCTTGTGACAGGTCCAGACCTTCTTCCATGATCTCCTGGGGTGGATCCCTCCACTTTCGAAGTTCGCCAGTTATCCGGTTGAAGCGCATCGCGGCGATGTCGTCGTCACACATCAGCAGGATCAGGCGTTCGAACTCTCCCCAAGGAAGATGGAAGAGGGAAGTTCTGCGACTGCGGTCGGAGTTGAAGTACAGGCCGGCGGGATGGCCCGCGTCATCGATCTCCGGAAGAAACGAGAAGCTATGAACGAGCTGGCTCGCGATCCAGAGCGGGTCGACGGTCCTAGGCTCGCTCTTCGCGAAGTCGTAGTGTCTCTCGACCCGGTGGGCGTTCATGTGGTCCTGAAGCCGGTCCGGGTCGGTGGCCGGATGCCTGGTGATCTTGAACCGCTCGCCTTCGAACTCGTCGGAGAGCTTCTTCGCCTCCGCCAACTTTCGGATCACGAAGGCGGACCAGAACACGAAACGCTCGAAGCGAAGCCAGGCCCGGTCATCGTCGATCAAATCCGTGTTCCGAACCGCACCCAGATCGCGCCGAAGTTGGCGCTTGTAGGGGGATGAGTCCTCGAGCATCTGCCTGAGCAGCTCCGAGATGAGAGTAACGCCGTGGCGCAGACCGCGGCCGTCCCTCAGCCGGGGGTCGCCACTCCCTGCGTCAGGTACTTGTCCACCACCGCGTCGAGCTCGGCTTGCTCGGCGGGCTCCACATATCCCAGCCGGTCTCTGAAGAAGTGGAGGCGCTGGCGGTTCTCCTCGAGCACCTCCGCCCAGCGCCGCACCCAGATCTTGTAGGAGCCTCCGTCGGTGTAGAGCCCTGCCTCGGAGTCCTTTTTGTTCACCAGCTCCTCGACGAGCTCGTCCATGTCGTCACCGAGAAGCCAGAAGTCCCAGGAGACATCGGGACTCTTGAAGCGTTGATCTCGACTTATGGCGACAGCGTACTTCGTCACCTGGTTCAACTCCTCCTGTCCGAGCACCACCTTCGGTCGCTTGAGCTCGACCACCAGGTGCCTTCTGTGATCGGCTGCGTGCGTCGCTTTCCAGAACATCAGATCGATTCTCCGCGTGCGCCCCTCCACGTCGGTGACCGGCTCGGTCACCGGCTCGACGTCGCCGATCGCTTCACGGTGCGCTTCGAGGACCTTGGTGAGTCCCTGGTCGTCCACGGCGAGACTGAAGGACTCGCCGAACAACCAGGTGCCCCGGCTCGCCAGGATCCTGTGGAGTTGCGTGCGCTCCAGGAGCCGGTCGCGCTTATCGCCGTCGAAAAGCATGGCCTCGAGGTCGTGAAGGAAGTCGAGACGATCGGTCACGGTCTTGCTCGTGTGGATGAGGGAGACCAGACTGGTCCGGTCGAGAAGACGGTCGAAGTCGGCGAGCTGCTCCGGAGTCAGTTCGAGCACCTCCGACAGGACGCGATGGAGAGCACCCGGCGGCTGGGCGAGTGCCTCCTTGATCAGGCGTAGAGAGAGCTTCGCCGACTTGACGTCGCTCGAGACGGCAGGCGCAGCCGCCGCCGCGACGACATCGAAGACCTTTCGCTCCTCGACTTCCATCGGCGTCGTCGCATCTCCGGCGTACGGATACACGCGGTTGGCCTTCCACCGGTCGATCATTTCGCCACGACGGGCGTTGAGCTTTTGCTCCAGGTAGGCCGAGATCTCCTCCCGGGCAGCGTCAAGGACCGGCGCGATGGTGGGGTGTGCGAGATCGCCCAGCAGCAGATCACCGGCGTGGTCGACGAAGCCCTGCCAGCTCACGTAGGCGGTGTAGCGGAGATCCGGAGGAGTCTCGATCCCGTACGTCAGCTCCTCCAAAGCCGTACCTTCTGGGCCGCATAGAACCATCGAGGGGCGTATGCCTTTGGCAGACGGATCCCATTCGATGATCTTTAGGCTCGGAGATGGGCCGGCGGTATCGGAGGAATGTTCGAGCTCGATCTCGACCTCGTCAAGGATGATCGTCGCCGGATCCATCGGGGCGCCGTCGTAGCGAACCTTGACTTCGGGATATTTCAGGAGATAGACGGCGAGTTGACTGATGAGCCATGGAGCGGCATCGTCGTTTAAGAGCTTGCCGACCAGATCCCGCGGCCGGGTGATCACAACCTCCGTTCCGGGATCACCCGAACTTAAGTCCTCGGAATCGCTGACCATGAATTCGGAGTTGTCCATCGACCCCGTGATCCTGGTCTTCTCAAGCTGGCCATCCCCTTTGCGGACGGTGCTCACCCATTCGATGTTGCGTCCGATCGCGAATGCTCGGAAGCGCCCAGCGCCCTCCCTACCGTGGAGTGCCCGGATTTCGTTGCGGGATTTTTCGCGATTCTTCTTCCAGGATCCGCCGAGCTCGGCGAACGCCTCCTCGGCCTCACGGTGATCCATGCCGTGGCCGTTGTCGGAGACGGAGACCGCCGCGACGGCGTCAAGCTCGGTGCGCTCGATCGCTACGAAGACCTCCGTTGCCTCGGCGTCCAGGGCGTTCCAGATCATCTCGGCGACTCCGGCAAGGGGGAGCGTCGGACGGGCGAGCCGATCGAATTGATCGGCATTGAGCTGCACGGGGAACCGTTTAGCCACGGCAGAACCCAATTGAAGAGTTTTCTCTCACGCCCCCGCCTTCATTGAACTCACCTAATTGGTCGAGCAGATTAGAGGACCACCGAATCTTGCTCCGGCCTTCGGCCCGGAATCGGTGACGTCGCGCCCCGTTGGCTCGTCTGGTCGGTTCCCGCGTCTGATCTAGGGCAGGGTTATACGCCGAGTCCCAGAGTTCGTCCGGGATCTCGGCGATCGACGAGCGGCGCGTCGGTTCGGTCGTCTGAGCACTCTTGAGAATCCGCCTGATTGTGTTCGATGCTGTCTGGCATGAGCACGCTCAGTGACCAGAAGAAATGCGCGAGACAGGCCCTCCTCGAACTTTGTGACGGCGCTTCGCGGCGTTCGGCGATCGACACGACGGATTCTTGGATGATGCGCTCGGACGGTGCCCGCCTGCGGACGCGGGCTATCCAAGCCATGCAGGCAGATCCGGAGATCGGCCAGAACATCGGCAAGGAGCGATTCCTCCATGTCGCGGGCGTCCCCGCGGGGAGTGGCCTGGAGATCGTGGATTCGTGGTTGCGAGCGTTGCTCTACGCGACGGTGGGTGACCCCGCCCTCGAGCGGTCCGATTGGGGGACCGAGGTCGATCGTTTTCTCGATGTCCTCAGCGTCCGGGATGGGATGGCCCCGTGCACGGTCAGAGCGGCGCTGGTCGGCGTCACGCTCGCCGACGGCGGCTTCGACCTCGGCGACGCAATCGTGCGTCCTGCTGTCGACACTGATTTCCACGTCCCCATCGGGGGGACCGCTCCGACGGGGGTCGTATTCGAATATCGCACCCGACTTCCGGCTTCGGCAGGACCGGTGGGCTTCCCCTTCTCGGATGAGCTTGTCGCCGAGATGGAAACCGAGCACCAGAAGCGCATGACCCGCCTCCTACTCTCCGTCGCCTTAGCCAGCGAAGCACCGATCCAAGAGCAGCTCGTGATGAAGGAAATTGATTTCGGCGGAGGAGGCAGCGGAAAGGCCCCGGAGGATGCAGGGCCGATCGTCGCTCTTCCACATTTTCGCCTGGACGCAGGCTTAGTCGAGCGGATACGCGCCTCCTATGGCGCACTAGCCGAGACCGATCTGAGCCGGATCGGCGTCGCGACTCGCCGCTACCTGATGGCCCGCACCGAGCGCGTGCGGCCAGCAGATCAGATCATCGACTATGCGATCGCCTTGGAGTCCATGACCTCGAAGCGCGGTGGCGATAACCAGGGCAAGGAGCTAGGCCGACTTCTAGGAGAAGATCCTGCCGAGCGCAAAACGGCCGAAGCGGATCACAAAAGGTTCCGGACGGCCCGGCAGGCGATCGTTCACGATGGCGCCATTCCGCCCGATGCGGCGCTGATGGCCCAAGTCGGGCGCGATCTCGTCAGACGGAGCCTTCGGGCGAGATCGCTGACCTAATCGACCCGGCGCAAAGGGGACGCACGCCCCGCCCGTTCATGGGTCTTGGCCAAATCGCTCCGTCCAGGTGGGGTCATTCGTGGGGTCAAACAGCGCCGAACGCTGCCCGACAGAGCCGAACTCGGCAAGTCGCTCTTTGACTCCACGGGCGGTATTGCGCCGTCTAGTGCGGTCGGCTTGAGCGCCGTGCGACGCCTCACACGCGAGAGGTCGCTGGTTCGAAACCAGCCGTGCCCATCCAGACCCTTGAACAAGCCAGAAATCGAGGGGTTCTAGACCAGTCGCGAATTTGGCTCTATAGCTCGAAAGCCGCCAGGCCCGGAAAGTCCGAGGAGTTGGGCAGGATGGCGCCAAGCGAGAAGATGAGGCGAGTAGGCCGGTGCAGCAGAGGTCCTGGCTGGCCTACTGATTCGTGGCGACGACCGCGAAGACCACCCGGGAGCTCGAAGCCGCCCCCACCTTGTTCCTCGATCACGCCGAGGAGCTACGGATGGGATTGAGCGACGAGCAGTTAATCAACGAGGCGGTCGAACGCAACCACGCCGGGGTCGGGGGCAGGACCCTCGGCGGCTACCGCGGACATCTGGTCCACTTCGCCCAATACCTGGCGAGTGTCCACGGGTCCGACCTCTACCGGGCCAACAAGAAGCAGGTCCGGCTCTTCATGGGACATCTCGAGAAGAAGGGCGGCGCCGACCCGGACCCCGCGCGGATCCGCCGTGACTGGTGCCGGGCGCGCGGTTATCCCGACGGACGCCTAGATCCGGGATGGTCGGCTCCTACCGCAAGGGACATCTCTCGGCGCTGCGGTTCCTCTATCACCACTTCCAGGCCGACGACGAGCTCCCGGACATCGACCCGACCGTCCTCGAGTCCTCGCCGCGCGTCGTCGTCAGGCGCGGCTACACCCCGAGCAAGACGGAGGTCAGACACCTGCTGGATGCGCCCGGTCCTCCGCGCGCCGTGCTGCTGGTGCATTGGCTCTTCTATGCGCCGTCACGACGCGAGACCTACGCCGCCGCGCGCTGGTCCGACATCGACCTCGACGCCGCCGAGTGGGAAGTCGTCGGCAAGAACGAAAAGGTCGACGTCTTCCCGCTGGCGCCACCGCTGATCCGCGCCTTCCGGGTCTACCGCCGCTGGCAGCCCTCCGAGGCCGAACGCAGGCCGGCGATGCGGGACGCGCTCGGGGACCCCGAGAAGGCCTATGTCCTGATGACGATCAAGGCAGGAAGACCAGCCCCTCGACGGTCACCAAGATCGCGACCTGGCACGGCATCCGCGCCGGGGTCGGCCTGAAGAAGGCGACGCCCGGGATCGACGCGGTCGACGGGATGACCTCGCGGGTCACGCCCCATCGCTTCCGCCGCGCCTGGGCGACCATCGCCCTGAACGACGAGAAGGACCCGACCCCGATCGACGTGGTCTCGGAGGTGCTGCGCCACAAGGACATCGCGACGATGCGGCGTCACTACGCGCCGACCAAGTCCGACAGGGCACGGGCGGCGCTGATCGGGATGCGGGTGAGGTAGCGGCGGCTGTGAGACAAACGCCCACGACCCCGCGCCGGCGGGTCACCGCGGCGCGATCAGCTCGACGCCCGGCAGGTATTGGGAGACGCGGCGCGGGTCGCGGGTCAGGAGCGGCCGCCGGGTCACCGCGGCGTGCGCGCCGATCAGGAAGTCGGCGAGGATCTGGGTCCGCGCTCCCCCGGCGCGGCGATAGTTCGCGTGGGCGTGGCCGGCGAGGAAGGCCGCAGCCGCGGGCAGCTCCTCGATCAACAGGCGCGGAGGTAGGGCGGCCTCCATCGCCTCGATCGCCGAGAAGCGGGGCGCGATCTCGGCGAGCACGACCGCGTTGATGACCAGCGGCCCGAGCGTGAGCGCCTCACGGAGCGCGGCCTCTGACCACCCCAGCCAACGCTCGTCCTCGGTGAAGACGTCGAGCAGCACGCTGCTGTCGACGAAGGTGCCGGCCACCGCTACTTCCGCGTGAAGGCGAGGATCTCCTCGGTGCTCAGCGCCACGTCGCCGGCGCCGCGCATCGCGGCGACTTCGGCCTCGGCGCGCTCGCCGTCGGCGACCAGTCGCGCCCCGTCGCGGTCGAGCTCGAAGCGGACCTCGCTGCCCGGCTGGATCCCCAGTGCGCGACGGACATCGAGGGGGATGGTCACCTGTCCTTTCTGGGTCACTCTCATGGGAAGTAAGACTAGCAAGTATTACCGCGCCGATCCTCAGATCTCGATCTCGAAGGACCGCTCCGCGGTCCGGACCCGCTCGTGCTCGAGCTGCCTCTGGATCCGCTCGAGCCGCTGCTGCGCCATCTGTCGCTCATGCCGTCGCTCGGCATTGCCCGAGCGCGGTCCGAGCGGGTCGCCGTCCGGCGAGATGACCCCGTAGCGCAGGCGATAAGCGTGGATCAGGTCGGCGCCGTCGTCCCAGGCGCGCGCCGATCTCGGATCCATGGGATAGGGGCCGAGCGCGTCGTGGATCGGCCTGGTCGGGGTGAGCCGCTCGGCCTCGACCTGCATCCGTCGCAGCTGAACCATCCGCTCCTCGACCAGTCTCAGCTCGAGGCGCACCTCGGAGGCCTGCGTCCGCGGCGCCCGCTCAGTCGCGGCCTCGCGGGTCATGCCCTCGCGCTCGGCCTCGAGGCGGCCGATCTGAGAGGCGCCCTGGCGCTCGATCCTGGCGATCCGGTCGACCTCCCGCGGGTCTGCCTCGACAGAGCGTTCGGCCGCGAGCGTCCCGAGACGGTCCTTCCCGGCGGCGATCCGCGCATCGAGAGCGGCGAGGCGTTCCGCGGCGGGCGACGGGGCACCGACCTCGGCGCGTGCGCTGGAGCTCGGCGCGTCGCCTTGCGAGCTCGACCGCCCCGAGCGCCTCGAGCCGCCTGCGCGCATCGACCTCGACCGGAGGGTGCTCCCCGCGACCCGCTCGGCGCCGTGGCGGAGGTCGTGGAGCGGGTCGACGATCTCGCGGGTGCCGGGTCCGAGGTCGGCGTCGGTCAGCTCGTTCGCGGCGACGCCGTAGGCGACGGTCTCGCCGAGGGCACGCGAGATCGCGACCAGGAAGTCCTCGCGGCTGATCCCGGGTCGAGCATCACGAACGCCTCCTCGAAGGTCTTGCCCTGGGCGGCGTAGGTGGTGAGGGCGTAGGCGTGCTGGATCGCCGGGTCGCCGTCGGGGGTGGCACGCCGCAGGTACTCGTCGCGAAGGGTCGCGCCACCCTCCTCCGCGCCGAGTCGACGTAGGGTGAGACTTCCCTCGCCACCGTCGACCCCGATCACCTCCCAGCGCTCGCGGTTCGAGACCTCCGGCGTGTTGACGCGGGTCATCACCCGGTCGCCGACGGCAAACTGCGCCCCCGCGACCTCGAGGGCGTCGCCGAGTTCGCCGCTGGCAAAGCGGAATTCCTGAGCCATCTGGTTGAGGCGGGCTACGTCGTCATTGCGCCTCGCCACGATCACGGCGTCCTCGCCGGCGGCGAAGCTGCGGCGCCAGTCGAGGGCGAGGGCCTCGAGGGCCTCCTCGTGGGTCGCGGCGATCCGCAGCCGCTCGTTCGCGTCGAGCATGTCGGAGCCGCGCCCCTCGTGTGCGAGGCGAACGACCTCGCGATCGACCTCCTCGTGCTGGCGACGGATCTCGGTCAGCCGGGTCGTCTCCAGCCGCCGCGCCAAGTGCCCGTAGATACCGCCCGGCCCTACGGCGCCGATCTGGTGCGGGTCGCCGATCAGTACCAGCTTGCCCTGGCAGCCCTCGACAAGACGCAATAGGGCGACGGCGTTCGGCGTCGACACCGCGCTCGCCTCGTCGACAACGATCACCGTGTCCGGCGACAACGGATCGAGGCCGCGTTCGACCCGCTCGGAGGTCAGGATCAGCAGCTTCTCGATCGAGGTCGCCGGAAGGCCGGCGTCGCGGATCTCGTTGGTGGCCGAGCGTGCCGTCGAGACGCCGATCCCGCGGAAGCCGCCGGCCGACCAGCCCTCGGCCGCCGCCTTCAGGGCCGTCGTCTTGCCGGTCCCCGGAACGCCGCGACCGTGATCACCCGCTCCCCTCCGGTGGTCAGCCGGGTGACCATCGCGGCCTGCTCGTCGCCGAGGTAGTCGTGGCGGGCGAGGACGGCGCCGAACGCCGCCCGATCGCTGCAGTTTCGCGACCCGAGCATCGCCGGCGGCCTGGGACGAGACGAACCGGACTCGCCCATCTTGAAAGGATCGATCAGATGCACACACCCCGATCAGCCCTCTTCGTCCCCGCCGACCGGCCCGAGCGCCATCAGAAGGCATTCGACTCCGGTGCCGATGCCGTGATCGTCGATCTCGAGGACGCGGTCGTCGGGTCGCGTAAGGACGAGGCGCGCGGGGTCCTGGTCGAGTCACTGTCCTCCCGCACCGGCTCGACCGGGTGCCTGGTGAGGATCAACTCGCCGCTGCTGGAGGAGGGCCGAGCCGACCTCGCCGCGGTGACGCAGATGCGCGCCGACGCGATCGTCGTCCCGAAGGCCGACATCGAGTCGGTGGAGATCGCCGGCGCGGCCGAATTGCCTCTCGTCGCCCTGGTCGAGACGGCGGCGGGCATCCTCGACGCCGCGGCGATCGCTCGCCATCCCGCCGTCGACGTGTTGATGCTCGGTCCGGTTGATCTGAGCCTGGAGCTCGACGTCGCTGATCGTCCCGACGGCGATCCGCTCGCGACCGCCCGCGGCCTGCTCGTCCTCGCCGCCGCGGCGGGCGGGATCCCGGGTCCGCTCGACGGGCCGTGCGTGCAGCCCCATGACCAGGAGGCCCTGGCGGCCGAGATCTCCCGGGCGCGCCTGCTCGGCTTCGCCGGCAAGTCCTGCATCCACCCGTCCCAGGTCGAGCCGGTCAACGCGGCCTTCGCCGCCTCGGCGGAGGAGGTCGCCTGGGCGAGGAAGGTGAGCGCCGCCTACGAGGAGGCCGACGGCTCGGGCGTCGTCGTCCTCGACGGGGAGATGATCGACCTGCCCGTCGTCCTCCGCGCGCGCCGCATCCTCGAGCGCGCCTGAGCGAGGTCAGCCGGTCGAGCCGCCGACGACGCCGTCGTCGTGGAGGACGCCGATCTCGTGGGGGCTGAGCCCCAGCACCTCGGCGAGCACCGCCTCGGTGTCCGCGCCGAGGACCGGCGCGGCAGCGGCCGGAAGGTTCTCGGCGTCTTGAAAGCGGAGCGGCGAGCTCGGCATGAGGTAGGTGCCGACCCCCGGCTGTTCGACCGCTTCGAAGAGCGGGTTGTCGAGCGAGACGCGCGGGTCGTCCTCGACCAGCTGGCGAAAGGTCTGGTACGGACCCCAGGAGACGCCTGTGCCCTCGAAGGCCTCGCGGATGTCGACCAGGTCGCGCGCTTCGAACCAAGGCCGCAACACGACGGTGAGCATGTCCCGCGCCTCGAAGCGGCCGCTCTCGGTGTCGAGGTCCTGGCCGACGACGCGGGAGATGCCCTCGAGCGCCTCGGCGATCCCGGTGATCTCGACCAGCGCTCGCCACTGCCGGGCGGTCAGGGCGACGACCATCACCCGGCGCCCGTCGCGGGTCTCGAAGTCGTGGCCATAGGCACCGTAGAGGTAGTTGCCGTCCTTGGAGTGGTCGCGGCCGCCCAGGGTCACCTCGGCGATCCGGCCGAGATTGCCGACCATCGCGAAGGCGACGTCGGAGAGGGCGAGCGAGATCAGCTCGCCGCCGCCGCCGCGGCTGCGCCGCCGCTCAGCCGCGAGCAGGCCGACCGCCGCCAACGTTCCCATCGCCACGTCCCAGGCGGGCAGCACGCTGTTCAGCGGCTCGGTGAGGTTGCGCGGGCCGGTCGACCAGGGGAATCCGGTCGCCGGGTTGACGGTGTAGTCGACCTCGCTGGAGCCATCCGGGTTGCCCGCCAACGCGACCATGATCAGGTCCTCGCGCCACTCGCATAACTCCTCGTAGGAGAGCCAGCCGCGGGCCGGGAAGTTGGTCAGGAACATCCCGGCGTCGGGTCCCGGGGCGGTGATCAAGGCGCTCGCCAGCTCGCGCCCGCGCTCGCTCCGCAGGTCGATCTCGATCGAGCGCTTGCCCTTGTTGAGCCCCGCCCAGAATAGGCTCTGGCCGTCTGCCGTCACCGGCCAGCGGCGGTAGTCGAGGCCGCCGCCGATCTGGTCGAAGCGGATCACCTCGGCACCGAGCTGGGCGAGGGTCATGCCGCCGAGCGGGGCGGCGACGAAGGCCGAGCCCTCGATCACGCGCAGGCCGCTGAGGATGCCGTCGGCCCCGCTCATGCGATCGCCCCGAAGAGTCGCCAGTCGAGCACCTCGCGCTCCTCGTCGCCGGGCTCGCCCCGAGCGACGACGCGGGAGCGCAGGCGCAGCAGCGAACCACCCCCGACCAGCGGGTCGCGTCCCTCGAGCTCGACCTTGCTGCGCAGCGTGTCGCCCTCGAAGACCGGCCCGAGGTGGTCGCAGGACTGCCAGCCGAGGATCGTCAGCAGGTCGGGGAGCACCCGGTTCAACTGCGCCGCCGCGATGCCGATCGTGTGGCCGCCGTAGACCAGCCGGCGACCGGCGCGGCCCGGGTAGCGATCGTGGTGGGCGAAGGCGATGTTGAGCGACAGGCGCGCCAGCTCGGGCGCCGAGCTGACGACGTCGGCGCCGGCGACGTCCCAGGTCGCGCCGACCGCGAGCGCCCTGGCAGGCGGACCGACGACATCGGCGCGGTAGCGGTCGAGGTCCCAGCCGGCGAGCGCACCGACCATCGCCTCCACGTCGGGCGCCGAGCCGATCGCGGTGAGGTCGTCGGCCTCGCCTGTCTGGCCGTTGGGATCGCGCAGCGGCAGCATCGCGCAGCGGTGGAAATCGAGCACCTCGCGGCCCTCCTGGTCGGCGGTCCGGATGCGGAGCGCGGCGAGGCCGGTCGCCGGTCGGCCCGGCTTGGCACTGTTCTGACGCAGCCCGACCACCTCGGTCGTCGTCTTCAACGTGTCGCCGATCACCGGCATCCGGTGGAAGACGAGGCCGCGGTAGAAGAGGTTGCCGATCACCCTCTGCGTCGGCTCGGTCGACTGGCCGATCGCGATGTCGCAGACGAGGCCGGGGTGAGCGAGCGGCGCCGCGGCGCCGATCACCGCGCGGGCCAGCTCAACATCGAGAGCCAGCCGCAGCCGGTCGCCGAGGATCGCCTGGTGTTGGGCCGCGTGGCCAGCCGTCAGCGTGATCGACGGCGCCGCGTCAAACACTTGGCCGCGGCCCAGATCCTCGAAGAACGGGGCGGGGGTCACTGCCTCTGCCGGAGCCAGAGCGCTGCGCCCGTCCGTGCGGGGGGCGGCGCACCGGTCGAAGCCCTGGCGATCACGTCGATCGACGGGTGGATCGTGATCTCCGAACGTTGTTTCGCGACATCCTGGATCGTCGTGCGCCGGCGACGCGTCGCCTTGCCGCGGGCGCGTTTCGGTTTCGCCTCGCTCAACTGATCAAGCCTACATCTCGGGACGAAGAATCCGGCCGAGGGCTAGCCTTCTTCGACCCTGCCGACGTCGGTCATCCAGCCCGAGTTGTCGGACCAGGGGCCGAGGTTCGACATCCCAGCTTGGACTTCAGCGCCGTCACCGCGCTGCGCACTGTTGGACTTCGAAGGTCACGCCGATTTCCTTCAGCGTCTGCGCCCAGCGCTGATGGAGACCGGACGGGGCCGGTGTGCTCCGCGGCGCAGTGGCAGGCTCTCGAGACCACGGAACGTGATGTTGGGTTTCCAGACGGGCTCGCCGGTCAGCTGCAGATCGGGAAAGCGGGCGAGGATCGCGTCGAAGGCGATCGGCGCCTCGATCCTGGAGAGGGCCGCGCCGACGCAGAAGTGGATCCCCTTGCCGAAGGCGAGGTGGCTCGGTTCACGGGTGACGTCAAAGCGGCTGGGATCCTCGAAGACCGTTGGATCACGGTTCGCCGCGCCGATGAAGCCCATGACGAGGGAGTCGCGGCGGATCTCCTGCCCACCGAGCACGAGGTCCTGGGTCGCGACCCGTCGGACCCTTTGGACCGGACCCTCGAAGCGCAGCATCTCCTCGACCGCTACCTGGATCAGCTCCGGCCGCTCACGCAGGAGCGCAAGCTGCTCAGGGTTGCGCAGCAGCGAGAGCAACCCATTTGCAATCAGGTTCGCCGTCGTCTCATGCCCCGCGAAGAGGAGCGTCACGCAGGTTGCGACCAGCTCGGAGTCGCTCAGGGACTCGCCGTCGTGGTTCCCGACGAGGTGGCTCAAGAGGTCGTCGCGTGGCCGTTCGCGCCGCTCTTCCAAGAGTGGCGCGAGGTGTTCGCGGAAGGCGGAAAGGCTGGCGTCGAGGCGCTCGGCGCGAGCCCGATCGGGAGAACCCGTGCCGACGAAAGCGACGACGTCCGCGGACCACCGAGCGTAGTCCGCGCCGGCCTCGACCGGCGCTCCGAGCAGATTCGCGATTACCGTCGCGGGCAGCGGATAGGCGAATTCGGAGACCATCTCGATCTGCTGTTTGGATTCCAGCGGAATCAGGATTTCCTCGACCAGCTGTACGATCGCCGACGACATCCCCCTCAGCACGCGCGGCGTGAAGCTCTTGACCACCATGGTCCGCAGGCGGCGGTGATCGGGGGGGTCGGTGTTCGAGAGGACCGGCGTCGCGTAGTGGTCGGTCACCCTCGGCAGTTGCTCGTCGGAGCCCGCGGGGAGCAGACCCATGAAGCGGGCCTCCCAGCCGCTGCTGGAAAAGCGGTCCGGGCTTTTCATCATCTCCTCGACATCGGCGTGCCGGGTGACCACCCACTGCTCCCAAGGCGCGCACCAGTGCACGGGCGCTTCGTCCTGCAGCCGAGCGTAGACCGGATAGGGGTCCGCGACGAACGAAGGTGAGGTGAGCAAGGCATCGAGCTGCCCGGCGTCGGCATTACTCAAGGTGATCCCCGTCGGTGGTCAGGTAGTGGCGCGCGAGGGCAGTGACCTCGATCTCGGCGAACTCGGCGACCGGCAACGAGCGAAGCGCCTCATGGAGTTCGGTCGGGCCCTTCGCGGACCAGATCCCGACGTTTTCGAGCCGGCCGGGAATGCGCCACATGTCGACTATCGTGCCCGCGGCCTTGAGCTCACGACCTCTTTCCTGCTCGGCCCCGAGAAGGTCCGAGCGAGCCGGCTCGGCGAGATCCTGCGGGAGCCGTACCTGGATCCTGACCAGGAACTTCACGCCAGGATCCCCGCCGGATCGGAGACGATCTCCTGTTCGCGTGCCCACTCACGGTTGACGAGATCGCCGAATCCCGGAAGGTCGGGCAGCGGCTTCATCAGCCCGCTCTCGACTTCCGGCTGTACGAGGGAGTCTGCGTAGGGGTCCACCCCGGTCCATGGCACGCCCCACTCGACCGGCGCGTCGGCGAGACCGAAGGCCGCGATCACCTGGGAGTGCACGTGGGCGAACATATGAGGCAGGCAGACGAGGCCGGCCGCAGCGGCCTTTGCGACCGTTTGCCTGCCGCCGGAGATCCCTCCCATGCAGGTCAGATCGACGCGTACGATGTCGACCGCCTCACTCGCGATCAGGGCGTCAGGGTAGTAGGAGCCGCCCTGCTCGTCGCCCATCGCTACAGGGGTCGGGATGCGGCCGCGGAACTCTGCGACCCGCTCGGCGTCCCCTGGGGGGAAGATGTCCTCGACGAAGTCGAGCCTCACCGGCAGCGCTTCCAGCAATCCGGCCGCGTCCTCGACCGAGTCGAAGATCCAGGCCCAATCCATCGCCAGCGAGCAGCCCGGCGCCGCCTCGGCGGCTGCCGCGACCCGCGCCAGTGTCAGCTCGCGGTCGCCGGAGATCGGCAGCTTGAAACGCCGCCATCCGCGCTCGACGAGCTGCCGGGTCTGCGCACCGACCGCCTCCCCGTCCATCGTCGGTGGATAGCCGATGATCGCCGTGACCGGTCGCGGGCTCGGCGGATCGCCGGTGAGCAGCCGCGAGATCGAGAGCTCGTGAGCGCGAGCAAGCGCGTCCCAGGCTGCCAGGTCGACGACAGAGAGCGCCCGCAGCCCGACTCCGCTGGAGAACGAGGCGAGGCTCGAGCGTTGGGCTGCGACGAAGGCCGCAGCCGGATCATCGAGGGAGACACCCCGGTAGCGCGCGTCAAGCCACATCGAGATCTGCCCCGCGACCGGGCCGTCCCGGGTCAATGTGAAGGCCCAGCCCTCCACCCCGTTGCTCGCCCGGACACGCACGATGACGTATTCGCGATAGGCCATCCGCCAGGCCCCGAAGTTCACCGGAGAGGGAAGAGTGGCTCGTACGGTCGCGGCGTCGACGGAGTCGATCGTGAGGCCCGTCGGCTCGAGCTCAGGCAATCAGGTACCCCCCGTCGACCTGCAGAATGTGACCGGTGACCATCGAGGACGCGTCGGAGGCGAGGAAGACCGCCGGTCCGACCATCTCGAACGGCTCGCCGCGGCGGCCGATCGGAGTCCGCGTCGTGATCCATTCGCTGGTCAGAGTCGCCTTCTTGTCGGAGGCCCGCACCAGCGGGGTGTCGAACAGGCCGGGCGCGAGCGCATTGACGCGCACCCCGCGGTCGATCCATTCCAGCGCCAGGCTCCTGGTCAGCTGCGCCACGCCGCCCTTGCTCTGCAGATAGGCGGTGGTGTGGGGATAGGCGATCGAGGCACCGATGGAGGCAAGGTTGATGATGCTCCCGGAAGCCTGCTCGAGCATCTGCCGGCCGCCTATCTGACAGGCGAGAAAGGACCCCTTCAGATTGAGCTCGATGACTTTGTCCCAAGCCTCCTCGGGGAAGTCCTCGGCGACGTGTCGAGCGGCGGTGCCGGCGCTGTTGACTAGCACGTCGAGTGAGCCATGGGTGGCGACGACGTCGCCGACCAAGTCTTCGAGGGAGCGTTTGTCGGTCACGTCGACCTCCGCCCCCAGCAGCGTCTCGTCGCGGCCGTCGACCGCGGTGACGAGGTCCCGGACCGCGTCAGAATTGACGTCGGCGACGACGACGACGGCGCCGGCCTGAGCGAGGCCCAGGCTGATCGCCTCACCCAGCCCGCTTGCGCCTCCGGTGACCACGGCGACCTTCCCGGAGAGGTCGAAGAGGTGGTCGACCAGATGCTCGTTGACGTTCGGTGCCCTGGACATGTCGTCAGCCCTCCAATTGCGACGAGGATGGATAGAAGAGCGGGGTGCCGCTGACGCCGAGCTCACCCCGCGTGAGGTGCCACCGGCCGAGGTTCGGGACGATCATCTGGCCCAACCCGTCGCCGCGAAAGGCGACGTTGGTCGGGGCGGCGAGGACCACGCCCTGCGGGTCCCCGGCGAGGATCTCAAGGCCGTCGCTCGGGTGCCACCGGTAGATCACATCGGGTCGATAGCAGGCGACGATCAGCGAGCCGTCGGACCCGACAGCGATGCCGTCGGGTACTGCCAGTCCGAGATCACAGAGAACGCGGCGCGGGCCGGCGGAGCCGTCGGGGCCGATCGGGATCTCCACGATCGCCGCGGTTGGGGCGCTCTCGACGACGAACAGCCGGGAGCCGTCGGGGGCCACGGCCAGTCCGTTGGGGAAATTGACGGACTCCTCGCTCCAGACCTCCGCCCGGCGGCCGGGCCGAACGACCCAGACGAAACCATTGGAGGCGAGCCAGTCGCCGGAGTCAGAGACGTAGTAGTTGCCGTCGCCGTCGAACGCACCCCAGTTCGGGACCGCCATCGGCCGCTCGGGCAGACCGGAACTGAAGACCTCGACATCGCCGCTCGCGGGGTCGACCTTGACGACGGCCTTGCGGACGTTGTCGCAGACGTAGATCGAGCCTTCCGCGTCGGCGGCAAGGCCGAGGGAGAAGCCTCCCGTGTTCCCCACTTCCTCGAAGCTCCCGTCCTCCTCGACCCGGTATACCTGGCCTGCCTCACCGCCGACGTAGATGGTGCCGTCCTCGAGGATCGCGATCCCCTCGGCATGGTCGAGGCCGTTGGCGAAAACCTCGAGCCGGTCGAGCCCTACAGGCTCTGTCGATGTCAGCATTTCCTCACCTCCTCGTAGTCTTCTCCCGGCGGGCATCAGAGATCCACCCGCTCGAGCTGCAGGAGCTCGACCCGGATCCCGTCCGGGTCCTTCATGTAGAGGGCCAGGCGGCCCTGGTTGATTCCGGCCGTGGGCATCACCGGGCGGCTGATGAACTCGACCCCGGCACGCTCGAGACGGTCGTGGAGCGCGACGAGATCGGTCACCGTAAAGCAGATGTGAGCCGTGCCGGGGTTGGCGTTGGCGGGGTCTACCGCCTGGCGTTCGACCTTGCGGTACTCGAGCAACTCGAGCCAGTGCTCAGACCCCGGGATATCGAGGAACGCGACATCGAGCTCGACTCCGGGGTAACCGACCAGCTCACCCAGATAAGGAGCGTCGGCGACGTGCCGAGAGCGCAGCTCGAGCCCGAGCAGGCCGACGTAGAAGTCCAGCGATCGGTCGAGGTCGGCCACCTGCAGCCCGGTGTGGACCGAGCCCGTCACGACCCCAAGCGTGAGTGTGGCGCCCATCAGGCCTCAACCGGGAGCTCGTCGGCATTGACCGAGAACGCCCCGTCGATATACAGCGTCTCGCCGGTGATGTAGCTCGCCTTCGGCGAGCCGAGGAAGACAATTCCGGCGGCGATCTCGGCCGGCATCGCCATCCGGCCCAGCGGGATCCGCCCGATCCTCGCCTCCAGGCGGTCCGGCGGGAGGACGCCGCGCTCGATCGCGTGCTCGACCAGCTGGGTGCGCGTGTGACCCGGGGCGACCGCATTGACACGCACCCCATGCGGCGCCCACTCGACGGCCAGGCAGCGGGTGAGGCCGAGAATGCCGCCCTTCGCCGCGCAGTAGGAGGCGCGCTTGGAGAACCCGACCCGGGCGGCGACCGAAGCCGTGCTCACGATCGAACCGGCGGTGGCTTTCAAGTGCGGGAAAGCCGCCCGCGAGCAGCGGAAGGTGCCGCCGAGATGGACGCCGACCAGGTCGTCCCAGTCGGCGTCTGACAGCTCTTGGGTGGCGCCGGGCCTGATGATGCCGGCGTTGTTGACGAGGACGTCGAGACGGCCGAATGTCTCGACCACGTCGGCGACCATCGCGTCCACGGAGGCGCCGTCGCTGACGTCGGCGGCAAAGCCGCGAGCCCGCTCCCCGCTCGCGTCGAGCTCGGACGCGGTCTCGGCGGCGGCGTCGGCGTCGATGTCGACAACGGCGACGCGGACGTCGTCCTCGAGAAACGCCTGACAGGCCGCGGCGCCGATCCCGCGCGCCCCTCCGGTCACCACTGCCACTCGCTCATCCGACATCTCGATCTCCTTTTTCAGTTGGGTGGGACGCGTTCGACTCCATGGCGTCGAACGCGTCCCCATCGCGCCCGACCATGAAGCTGCGGGTGAACTCGAGTACCCGCTCCCGGTCCTGGTTTATGGCCCAAGTTTCGACGGTCACGATGCCGAGCCCCGGTCGCGATCGGGAAGGCCGGCGGTCCATGACCAAGGTCGACGCGTAGATCGTGTCCCCGTGGTGGACCGGCGCGACATGCCGCATGTTCTCGAGCCCGAGGTTCACCGTCGCCCGGCCCGAGATGTCGGGGACGCTCATCCCCAGCACCAGCGAGTACACGTAGGTGCCGACGACCAAGTTGCGGCCCCCCACCATGTGCTCGCGCGCGAACTCGGCGTCGACGTGGAGCGGGCTCGACGCCATCGTCAACAGGCAGAAGAGGTGGTCCTCGGCCTCGGTGATCGTCTTGCCTGGCCAGTGCTCGAAACGATCGCCGGGGATGAGATCGTCGTACAGCCGCCCGAAGCGTTCGAAGCGGGCGCGGTGGACCCGCTCGCGGGGAAGTTCGGTCATGTCCACGGCTCCTCGGCGGTCCTGAGTCCTAGCTCCTCGAGGATCTCGTCGTTGTCGGCCCCCAAGCGCGGGCCGGTATGACGGATGCGGCCCGGGGTGACGCTGAACCGCGGCACCGGCGCCTGCATCGCGACCGTCCCGACCTCTTCGTCCTCGACCTCGATGACGCTCTGGCGAGCGCGCAGGTGCGGGTGCTCGAGCACCTGGCGCAAGTCCATCACCCGGACCGCAGCGATTTCCTCACGGCCGAAGATATCGTCAAGGTCGTCGCCATCGCGCTGGCCGATCCAATCGGCGACGATGCGATCGAGTTCGTCGGCGTGCTCGCCGCGGCTCTGCGCGGAGCTGAAGCGCGGATCGGTCGCCAGATCCTCGCCGCCGACCAGCCGGAGGATCGCCAGCGCGGGGCCCGGGGCCGTGCCGGAGAGGGCGAAGTGCTCTCCGTCGCGGCTGCGATAGATGTTGCGAGGCGCCGACCAGGGTAGGCGAGAGCCGTGCCTGCCCTGCAGGTACCCGTGCTCGCGGTAAAGAGTGGGGAGCGGCCCGAGCGTGCTCATGAGCGCCTCGAAGAGCGAAACGTCGATCACCTGCGCGACGCCGCCGCCGACGTCGCGGCCATAGAGCGCGACCATCAGGGCCCAGGTGGCGAAGAGACCGGCGACCTCGTCGGCGATCGCGGTCGGCGCCAACATCGGCGGCCCGCTCTCGGTCCCGGTCACGCTGGCGAGGCCCGAGAACGCCTCGGCGAGAGTTCCGAACCCAGGCCGGCCCGAGTAGGGACCGGTCTGCCCGAAGCCCGAGATGCGTACGACGACGAGCCGGGGGTTTGCTTCCTGCAGCACCTCAGGCGCGAGCCCCAGCGACTCGAGGACCCCGGGCCGCTGGCTCTCCACGACAGCATCCGCCGTCCCGCAGAGCTTCAGGAAAGCGGCGCGGCCGTCCTCGCTCTTGAGGTCGATCGTGACCGAGCGCTTGTTTCGGCCCATCACCACCCACCAAGCCGACCTGCTCCCGACCGACTGGCCCATCTCGCGGGTGGAGTCGCCCCGGCCGGGGCGCTCGACCTTGATCACCTCGGCGCCGAAGTCGCTCAGATATTTGCCGACGCTCGGGCCAGCGACGACGCTGGCCAGCTCGACGATTCGGACTCCGCTGAGCGGCAGACGCGTCTCTCCGGACTCCGGCTCCGCCCCCCCGTCGACTCCTGTTTCGTCAGTCCAGTTCATATTCACTCGTCGCCAAGGGCCGAGCGCCGTCAGCGGTGATCACCGCGTCGTCCTCCCAGCGGAAACCGCCGATGCGCTCCTCGTAGATGCCGGGCTCACAGGCGATCACCATGCCCGCTTCGATGACCGCCTCGCTGCCGGCGGTGATCGCGGGGCGGCTCTCGTGGTAGCGGAAGCCGGTGCCGTGACCGGTGTGATGCGGGAACTGCTCGAACCCGGCCGCGCGAACGGCCTCGCGCGAGGCGGCGTCGGCGGCGTCACCGGTGACGCCCGGACGAGCCGCGTCGAACGACGCCGCAAGCCCACCGCGCATCGCGTCGAAGGCGGCCTTCTGCTCCGGGGTCGCGGTGCCCGCGACGACCGTGCGGGTGTGGTCCGCCCAATAGCCGTCGGCGACGGTACCTAGCTCGATGATCACCACATCGTCGCGCTCGATCGTCCGGGTGCTCGAGATGAAGTACTTCCAACCGTCGGCGGTCGCCGGCCCTGAGGTGATCGTCGCCCACCCGCGGACGACTCGAGCGCCTCTGTGACCGCTGCCGTCCCGGAGGATCGCTGCCTCGACCTCGGCGGCCAGCGCGACCTCGGTGATGCCGGGACGCGCGTACTTCTTGAAGGCCTCGAGGCCGATCATTGCCACCTCGTTGACGACGGTCAGGCGTTCGATGTCCCGTTCGGTCTTGATCGACCGGATCTCCTCGAGCGAAGCAGTGAAGTCGACCAGCTCTGCGCCGTCGGAAGCCGCCCGGATCAGGTTCGCGGTCGGCAGGGCGACAGCGTTCGGCTCCCCGGCGAGGACGGGCGGCGCCACTGCCTCGAAGCTACCCTCGTACGCGACCCGTCCCCCGGTCCCCCCGGCGGCCTCGATCAGCTCGCGCAGATGCGCCTCGATCGCGGGGCCCGGGGGCGGCGCGTCGAAGCGAATCGCCGCAAAGGTCCTGACCTCGACCTCGACCTCGACCTCTGCTGCTCCGGGGCCCTCGTATTCAGGAACCATCAGAGCGGGCGTTCCGTCTCGGGGGATCACGGCGATCGCGAGGCCACCGATCTGGACGTAGTAGCCGGTGGCGAGGAGTACGTTCTCCGCCAGCCGCAGTACCAATGCATCCAACCCTTCGTGCGCCATCCGCTCCTGTATCTGCTCAATGCGCTCCGCCACCGCTCACCACTCCTTTTTGAAACAACACGTACGGTGGGCTCGTCCGGTGCGACCACGCCGCACCGGACTCGTGTCCACCTTCACTCAGCGTGCCCTATGAGTCACCACTGTGGCGGCCACAGATGGGCATCTTCTTTCGTCACTACATACCCATACGGTTTGAGCTTTTGGACGCCCGGGAGTTCTTTGGTACTGTAGCGGACCGGTTCCGTGTTGCCGTTGATGCATTCAACCGCCAGTTCGACGGCCTTTTCCCAGTCTTCGACGGGAGCGAAGGGAACCGTCACGGTCGCTTCCCCGTTTTCGATCGCCCGGACGAATTCCTTTTCGGCGCCGAAGCCGCCGATCTGCACTTTGCCCGCAAGTTCAGATTCGGCTACGACGGTTGCGGCCGCTGATCCCATCTGATCGCCGATCGCGAGAACGCCCTGTATTTCGTCGCCGTAGCGCTGGATGAAGTTCTGCATCACGCTGCGCGCTTTGGCAGGGTCGAATTCCGCGGGCTGCACGGAGAGGACCTTGATCCCGGGGTATTTTTCTTCCCAGACTTTGCGGGCACCGGCTTCACGCTGCTGTTCGGCCTGTCCGGTGCCGATTCCCTGGATGATCACGATGCCCCCTTTGCCGCCCATGGCTTCGGCAAGCGCGTTACCGACGAGTTCGCCGCCTTCCATCTCGTACCATCCGATGTAGGCTTTGCTCCCCTTCGGCACGCCTTTGCCGCCCGGCGGCTGATTGGTGAGTTCGCTGTAGCCGACGATCGTGCAGATCCCCGCTTCGTTGGCCGCTTCGATCGACGGCGTGACGCCTTCAGAGGAGACCGGGTTGATGATGATCGCCTTTGCGCCCTTGGTGATCGCGTCGTTGACGTTGGCCACCTCTTTCGCCGGGTCGCCGCCCGATTGGGTGATCTGGAGGTTCGTCAAGCCCAGTTCGGCAGCCTTGTTTTCCGCCCCTTCGTTGTTCGAGTTGACGAACACGTTGGGAAGGGGATTGATGACTTGGATCAGGGCGTTTTCTGCTTCTCCGGCGCCTTCTTGCGTCGAGCCGACGCTTTCTTCTTGGGTCGAGCCGGCGCTTTCGGCGGTGGCCGCCGGTTCTGCTTCGGTCGAGGTGCCGCTCGACGAGCCACCACCACCACCGCAGGCCGTGAGGCCGATAACACCACAGAGCACCGCGATGCCTACCATCAGCATCTTGGGCATTTGTCTCCTCCTTCTCGGCCGCTCAGACCGATCTTCGATAGGTTCGACTGCTGGTTGCTTCAAGGACTCCGGAGAGGTGGGGCCCAACTCATGGCGGTCCCGACGACCTGGTCAGGCCTACCGATGGAGCGGCAGGTTCGCCGTCGATCGGCCTCGGATTGAGGTCACGGTCAGAGCTCATGACCCGCGAGGTCGCCAGTGCGGCGCGCCTGCTGAGGTAGGTGTCGATCGCAACCGCCGCGACGATGATCGCCCCGGTGAAGATGCTCTGGTAGTTCGTGTCGAGATTCTCGAGGTTGAACCCGTTGTTGACGACTCCTATGAGCAAGACGCCGACAACGCCCATGAAGACTGTTCCCTTACCGCCGGCGATGCTGACCCCCCCGACCACGACGGCTGCGATCACCTGGAGGGCCCAGGTTGAGGCGGCTTCGGGCAGCGCGGTGTTGAGCTGGCCGACGAGGATCAGGGAGGCCAGCGAGCAGAGGCCTCCGGTGATCACGAACGGGAGGAAGCGGACGCGATTGATCGGGACGCCCGCGTAACGGGCGGCGTCTGGATTTGCGCCCACCGCGTATACCTCTCGACCCCCGACGGTGAAGTGGAGGAACCAGGCGGCGGCGGCGATCGCCGCGGCAAAGACGAGGATCGGCATCTGGATCCCGAGAAGTTCGGCTTTGACCAGGTCACGGAGGCCGCTCCCTTCGACCGCGATCGGCGAGGAGTTCGAGACGAGGAGAGCCAAGCCCGAGTAGGCAAGCCCGGACCCAAGGGTTGCCATCAGCGAGTTGACGCCGAGGCGGGTGACGATCACTCCGTTCACTGCGCCCAATACAAGACCGAAGGCGACGGCAATCAGGATCCCCGCCACCAGACCGGAGGAGTTGATCGACTTGGCCCCGACGACCCCGACAAGAGCCACGATCCCGCCGACCGAGAGGTCGAAGTTGCCCGAGACCAGAAGGATGGTCATCCCCATCGCGATGATCCCGATCATCGACACCTGCAGGAGGACGTTGGTGATGTTCATCGTCGTCAGGAAGGTGTTGGTCGTGATGCTGAGGTAGATGCAGATCACGAGCAGCACGAGGGCTACCGCGTACTTGTGGAGGTGGCGGTTGACGAAGTCCTGTAGGTCGCCGACCACCGTTTGGGGGAGCGACTTCATCCGGTCGCCGCCATCTCGAGGTTTGATCTGGCGGCCGCCTCGAGCACGTCGACCGCGATCTCCTGACCCTGGAATTCCGCTACCGGACGTCCCTTGACGAGGACAACGACGCGTTCGCAGAGGGCGATCAGCTCCTCGGGATCGGTCGAGTGCACGAGCAGGGCGTTGCCCGAGCCACCGAGCTCGCGAAGCAGCTCATGGATCGCGAGCCGTCCGTGTGCGTCGACGCCGTGGGTCGGCTCATCGACGAGCATGCATACCCCTTCTCGTCGCAGCCACCGGCCCAGCGCGACTTTCTGCTGGTTGCCGCCGCTGAGCGTCCGCATCGGCTGCCCCGGGGCGCCCTTGACCGCGAGGGCCTCGATCGTCGCCGTAGTTGCCTTCCGATCCGGGCGCGAGCGAAGGGGGCGGAAACTCCCCCGTGTGCTGAGCCAGGGCAGCGCGTGATTCATCTCGACCGACCAGTCACCGATCAGAGTTCGCTTGCGGTCCCCGCTGACGAACCCGAGACCGGCGTCGATCCTGGCGCGGGTACCGCCCCGCAACTCCTGTCCTCGCCAGAGCATCGTTCCGCCGTAGGGCTGAAGGCCGAACACGGCTTCCAGCAATGCCGGAGCGCCGCTCCCCTCGAGCCCATAAAGGCCGACCCGCTCGCCGGCCCCCACCGCGAGATCGATCGCCTCGGTCCCGAAGGTGCGGACTCCTTCCAGGCGCAGACCCCCGGCGGCGCCGGCCCGCGGCGCACGGGGCCGGTGCCGGGTGGGCACGGCGTGCACCTCGGACTCGCCGTCGGCCCCGAGCATGTGCCGCAGCAGCGTCGACTCGTCGAGGGTCTCGGCCTGCGCCGAGGCGACCGCCCGTCCGTCGCGGATCACCGTCACCAGGTCCGACACCTCAAGCACGTCGTCCAAGAAGTGGCTGACGTAGAGCACGCCGACTCCGGACTCGTCGGCCAAGCCGCGCAGATTGCGGTGCAGCGCCGCCCGGTCGTCGGTGCCGAGGCTGGAGGTCGGCTCGTCGAGGATCAGCGCTCGCGCGCCGCTGTGAAGGGCACGGATGATCGCGACCATCTGCCAGGCGTAGAAGCCGAGGTGCTCGAGTAGTGCGTCGCCGGGGGGCGCGCCGGGGAACCGCTGCGCGAGGTCGCTGTAGATCTCGAGCGCCTCACGGCGATGAGACCCCCGCAACATGCCGCGCTCGTCGATCGCGAGCACGACGTTCTCGGCCGCGGTCAGGTTGGGCAGCAACGGGAGCTCCTGATGGACGACGCCGATTCCAGCCCGAGCGGCGTCGGTGGGTGAGCCGAAGGAAACCACGCCGACCCCGCCCATCTCAATCGTCCCCGAGGTCGGCTGCTCGACACCGGTGAGGATCTTGATCGCGGTGCTCTTGCCCGCCCCGTTGGCGCCGGCGAGACCGTGGATCTCGCCGGCGCGGAGGGCGAGGGAGAAGTCGACCAGCGCCCGCACGTTTGGCGGATAGACCTTCGTCAGGTCGTGTGCGGAGAGCACGGGTGTGGCCGTGCCCAAAGAGGCTGCGCCGTCCCTCAGGTTGTTGTTCTGATTGCCCATGTGTACCCGGTGCAAGCGTTAGTCCAACGCTTGACTAAATCGACCCTAACTTCCTAGTCCAACGTTTGTCAAGCCACTTTCCCGAGGATTTAGAGTGCGGCGCTCAAACGAGCGCCGCGAGCGGCTGCCCGAGCAATTTCTTGAGGTCCCTCAAGAAAGCGGCGGAGTCGGCTCCGTAGAGGATCCGGTGGTCGCTGACCAGGGTCAGCGTGCAGGCGGGGGCGGCGACGATCGATCCGTCGCGCACCAAGGGACGTTCCTCCACCGCGCCGACGCAGAGGATCGCTGCCTGCGGGCTGTCGACGATCCCGGCGAAGCTGCCGACGCCCATCATCCCGAGATTGGAGACCGTGAAGGTCGCGCCGTCGAGCTCGCCGGGAGAGACTCTGCGATCCCGTGCCGCGGCCGCGAGGCGCCTCGTCTCGACCGCCAGCTCGGAGATCGGCAGCCGATCGGCGTCGCGGACGACCGGTACCAGCAGCGCGTCCTCGGCGGCCACCGCCAGCCCCACGTTCACCCGGTCGTGCAGCTCGAACCCGTCCCTGGTGAAGCTGCCGTTGGCACGCGGATGACGACGCAGGGTCACGGCCGCGGCCTTGACGATCAGATCCGTGTAGGAGGGGAGGGGGTCGAGGTGGCCGCGCAGCTGCTCGCGCAGGGCACGGACCGCGGTCATCTCGACCTCGACCGAGGCCCAGAAGTCGGGCACGACGGCCTTCGATTCGGCCATCCGCCTGGCGACCGTCCGCTGCAGCCCGGTCGGCTCGATCGTCCGGGCGGAGCCCTTCGCGGTCTCGATCTTCGCCTCCGCGGTCCCGGATTCAGGCCTGGGCTCCGTCGTGATGGCCGCGGTGACGCCCTGGGGGGCGGCCGACGCGGCGACCACGTCGGCCTTCATCACACGGCCCATGGGACCGCTTCCGGGGAGCGAGCCGGGGTCGATTCCGAGCCCCTGCGCGACCCTGCGAGCGACCGGCGAAACGCCGCTTCGACCTCGACGCACGTCCGCGGGCTCCTGCGGCGCTCCTACGGTGGCGATCAGCTCGCCGACGGCAATCGTCTCGCCCTCCGCCGCGACGTGCCGCAGGACGCCGTCGGCTTCGACCTCCACAGTCATCGTCGCCTTGTCGGTTTCGATGTCGACCACGTCCTCGCCGCGGGCCACCTCGGCGCCATCGGGTCGGAGCCAGGCGACGATCGCCCCCTCGGTCATCGAATCGGTCAGCCGCGGCATCGTCAGCTCGTGCATCAGAACCGCACCACCGCTCGGGCCGCCTCGGCGATCCGCTCGACGCTGGGCAGCCACTCGGACTCGAGGCTCGCCGCGTAGGGAATCGGCGTCCACTCAGCGCTCAGCAACCGGGGCGGCGCGTCGAACAGCTCGAATGCCGTCTCGCTCAGCTCGGCCACCAGCGTCGCCCCCCAGCTCCCCCCGGCCGGTGACTCCTGCACGACGAGCAGCCGGTTGGTGGCTTCGACGCTCTCCAGGACGGTGGCGGTGTCGAGCGGCACGACCGTGCGCGGGTCGATCACTGTCGCCTCGATCCCTTCCGCGGCGAGCAGGTCGGCTGCCTCCAGGGCGCGATGCAGCATCTGCTGAGTGGCGACGACGACGAGGTCCGCGCCGGAGCGCACCACCGCAGCTTTGCCTAGCTCGACCGGCCGCAGCTCGGACACCTCTTCCTTGACGTTGAACAGCCCCTTGTGCTCGAACACGAGAACGGGATCGGGGTCCTCGATCGCCGCCCTGAGGAGGCCGTACGCGTCGGCCGGGCGGGCGGGCGTTGCGACCTTCAGCCCCGGGACGTTGAGGAACCAGTTCTCGACGCTCTGGGAGTGCTGGGCGCCGAAACCGCCTCCCGCCCCGTTCGCCATCCTCACCACGGCCGGGACCGAGACTTGGCCGCCGGTCATGTACCGGTACTTGGGCAGCTCGTTGGCGATCCCGTCGAAGCAGGTCGCCGCGAAGTCGGCGAACATCACCTCGGCGACCGGGCGCAGCCCCTGCACCGCAGCTCCGATCGCGGCGCCGATGATCGCCTGCTCGGAGATCGGCGTGTCAAGGACCCGCTCCTCTCCGAACCGCTCGAGCAATCCGTTGGTGACCTTGAACGCGCCGCCGGCGGCGGCGACGTCCTCGCCGAGCACGATCACGTTCTGGTCTTGCTCCATCGCGTCGTGCAGGGCCCGACTCAGCCCTTCGCGGTAGGTGATCTCGCTCATCCGTACACGTCCTCCAGTCTCCTTGCGGGGTCGGGTTCGGGCCAGGAGAGCGCTCTCTCGAGCGCCGCGGCCACGGCCTCGGCGGCCTCGCTCGCCAGGTCCGCGAGAGCCGTCTCGGAAACCCCGCCGTCGCGCAGCGCGCGTTCGTGTCGCGGGATCGGATCCCGCTCCAACCAGGCCTCGAGCTCTCCGTCGGGGCGGTAGGTGGCCGGGTCGCTGCGCGAGTGTCCCTTGTGCCGGTAGGTCATCGCCTCGATCAGGCTCGGCCCCTCACCACCGCGGGCGCGGTCGGCGGCCTCCTTGACGGTGCGGTAGACGGTGCCGACGTCGTTGCCGTCGATCCGGTCCTTCGCCATCCCGTACGCGTCGGCGCGGTCGGCGAGTGCCTCGATCGGAGTCGTCTTCGCGATCGGCGTGTACTCGCCGTAGAGGTTGTTCTCGCAGACGAAGACGACGGGCAGCTTCCAGATTGAGGCGAGGTTGAGTGCCTCGTGGAAGGCACCGATGTTCGCGGTGCCATCGCCGAAGAAGCAGAGGCTGACCGATTCGCGGCCGAGCAGCTTGCCTCCCAGTGCGAGCCCATTGGCGATCGGCAGGTGGGCACCGATCACGGCGAAGGAACCGAAGGCGCCGACGCTGGTGTCGGTCAGGTGCATCGAGCCGCCCTTGCCCCCGCAAAGGCCGCCGTCGCGCCCGAGGATCTCGGCGAAGGTGCGGTCGAGGGGCGCTCCTTTTGCTAGCACCGCTCCATGGCCGCGATAGGTGCAGGTCATCGTGTCCTGCTTCGCCAGTGACCGACAGGCCCCGACGCTGACCCCCTCCTGGCCCTGGCAGAGATGGGTAGAGCCGCGCACCATGCCCTTGGCAAAGAGCGCGTGGACCTCGTCCTCGAAGCGACGGATCTCGTGCATCGAGCGCAGCCACTCAAGCTGCTCTGCAGTGGCCGGAAGCCGGTTCGCGGCGGGGTCGGTGGATGCGCTGGTCGCGGACATTGCTCCTCCTCGGTCCCTCTCGGGACCCGTAGTCTAACGATTGATCAACAGCACCCGCGGATGATACCGTTCGCCACGATGCAGTCCAAGCAAGGAGGCCCAGGGAGATATCGCCGAACCACCCTGCGCGACGTCGCGGCCGCCGCCGGAGTGGACGTCTCGACGGTGTCCAAGGTCCTCAACGACAACTCTCAGATCAACGTGAGACCGGCCACTAGGGAACGCATCATGGCCGCCGCGGACGAGTTGCGCTACCGCCCCGATCCCGTTGCCCGCAGCCTCCGCTACGGTCACAGCGGCGCCCTCGGGATGCTGTTCCCGGACCTGACGAACCCGGTCTACGGCCTGATCATGCGAGGCGCTGCGCAGCGCGCCGGTGAGCTCGGCTACGCGATCCTGCTCGCCGAGCTCGGCGACGAGAACACCCCCTCCTCATACGAGCGCTTGGTGGAGGAGCACCGGATCGACGGCCTCGTGATCGCGACCTCGCGCGACAACAGCGACGTGCTGGAAAAACTCCCCGCCGCGGCGCCGCACGTCTACGCGAATCGCCGCGCCCGCGGCGCCGGCCCGAGTGTCATCGTCGACGACGAAGCCGCCGGGAGCCTCGCCGCCCAGAGCCTGCTTGCGGCCGGCCATACCCGGCTCGCCTTCATCGGCGACTCGGACGAGACCGATACGGCCCGCCGCCGCCGCCTCGGGTTCGTCAATGCCTGCCGGAAAGCAGCGGTGCCCGACCCAGTCGACATCCTCACCCCCTACACCCGCGCCGGCGGCTTCGGGGCGATGGAAACCCTGCTTGATCTTGACCACGTGCCCACCGGCGCCTTCGCCTCGAGCCTCCTCGTCGGCATAGGCTCCCTCGCGGCGGCCAGAGAGCGCAACGTCACCGTCCCCGACGACCTCTCCCTCGTCACCCTCGACGCCGAAGACGCCGAGTACAGCGCCCCGCCGCTCTCCGCTATCCGCCTGCCCCTCCGCGAGATGGGTGCCGCCGCCGTCGAGATGATCGACCGCGTCATCCGCGGCGAACCCTCCTCGGACCTCGTCGTCCCCATCCCCCCAAGCTTGATCGAACGCGACTCGATCGGCCCTCCGCCCAACCAAGACCCGAGAGATGACGTCACCGCATAGACAGATTCTCCTGGCGCACTGCTGCGGACTCCGAAACGGCGATCCGTTGGCAGGCGACCAGATCCATTGTCGGGGGCTTCGTGGGTGTGTGGCCTCCTGACCTGTTCCAACCCACCTGACCTCCACAGAGGGGCTCTTCGCTCTCACCGAAAGGGCGAGAAAATTCGATCATCAACGAGAAGCCGCGGGCTCGGCGGCGCTGACCGTCCCCTTGTCGGGAACCGGCCGCCCTTGATGAGAGGCGGGACCCGTGGGGTCATTCGTGGGGTCAAACACTGCCGATCTCTCCCGAATAGAGCCGAACGTCACAAATGATAGTTTGGCTCTACGAGCCGGATAGCGCTCTAAATGGCGCCCCATCCAAGATCCGTGCGACGCTTCACACGCGAGAGGTCGCTGGTTCGAAACCAGCCGTGCCCATGGCCCGGAGGCCGCGTCAGGGCTTCTCGGCGCCTGCGGTCGAGGCTCCGGCGGAGCAGGCGCAGCTTCCACCGCTCGCGGAGTCGCCGCAGCAGGCGGCCTTGGCGGTGGGCTCGCAGCAGGTCTCGTGCTCCTCGGCCGAGCAGCAGGGGGCCGGGGGGTCGGCGGTGGCGTCGGCCTTCGTCAGCTCAGCCATGCGGACAGCTCCTTCAGGGCGTCGGGGATCACGTAGTAGTAGGCCCAGAGGCCCTGCCGCTCGGAGCCGACGAGGCCGGCGTCGCGCAGCTTTTTGAGGTGGTGGGAGACGGTCGGCTGGGAGAGGTCGAAGAGCGGCACGAGCTCGCAGACGCAGACTTTGCCCGCGTGCTTGCGGAGCACGTCGACCAGTTGCAGCCGGACGGGGTCGCCGAGAGCCTTCGCGATCGCGGCCATGCGTTCGGCCTGCTCGCGCTCGACATCGGGGTAGACCACCGGCTCGCAGCAGGGTTCGCCTGGCGGTCTCTTGGTCTTGGGGGACAGCTCCAGATCGACGCTCATCTATCTACATATATCTATTGAACTGATTATTGTCAATGCTTAGAATCGAACCCGTCAGATAGGCAGATACGAATCGAAAGGAAGAGCAGCGTGCCCGTGATCAGCGACGAGAGGGAGGCGGCGGCGCTCGGCGCGCCGGCGGGCACCGTCCCCACCGCCGTCGTCCGGGGCCTCTCGACCCTCGACCGCTGGCTGCCGCTGTGGATCGCGGTGGCGATGGGCGTCGGGCTCGGGCTCGGCGCGCTCATCCCGGGACTCGAGGGCGCTCTCTCCTCGGTGGCGATCGGCGGCACCTCGCTGCCGATCGCGATCGGCCTCCTGCTGATGATGTACCCGGTGCTGGCGCGGGTCCGCTACGAGGAGCTCGGGCGACTCCGCGCCGAGCGCGGCCTCTTCCTGTCCTCGCTGGCCCTCAACTGGATCGCCGGCCCGCTCCTCATGTTCACCTTCGCCTGGCTGATGCTGCCCCACGAGCCGCAGTACCGGACCGGCCTGATCGTCGTCGGGCTCGCCCGCTGCATCGCGATGGTCCTTATATGGAGCGAGCTGGCCTGCGCCGACCGGGAGGCGACCGCCGTCCTGGTCGCGATCAACTCGATCTTCCAGATCGTCGCCTACTCGCTGCTCGGCTGGTTCTACCTCTCGGTCCTGCCGGGGTGGCTCGGCCTCGACACCGAAGGCTTCTCGGTCTCGATCTGGGAGGTCGCGCGCACCGTGCTGATCTTCCTCGGCATCCCGCTCGCGGCCGGCTACCTGACCCGCGTCGTCGGCCTCCGCCGCCGCGGTCGCGAGTGGTACGAGGGGACCTTCCTGCCGCGGATCGGCCCGATCACCCTCTACGGCCTCCTCTTCACGATCGTCCTCCTCTTCGCCCTGCAGGGCCACCAGATCACCGGCGATCCGCTCGACGTGGTGCGGATCGCCCTGCCGCTGCTGGCCTACTTCGCGGCGATGTTCGCGATCGCCTTCGGCTGGGGGATCGTCGCCGTCTACGGCTATCCGCGCACGGCGACGCTGGCGCTCACCGCCGCCTCCAACAACTTCGAGCTGGCGATCGCGGTGGCGATCGGCGTCTTCGGCGCCACCTCCGGCGAGGCGCTGGCAGGCGTCGTCGGCCCGCTGATCGAGGTCCCGGTCCTGGTCGGCCTCGTCTACTTCTCGCTCTGGGCCCGCGGCCACTGGTTCGGCCCCGAACCGGACCCGACGGGAGCGGCCGCCTGATGGCGAACGCGCTCTTCGTCTGCCTTCACAACGCGGGCCGGTCGCAGATGAGCCGCGCCCTCTTCGAGCGCGCCGCAGAGGGACGACACGGCGCCGAGGCGGCCGGGACCCAGCCCGCCGCGCGCCTGCACCCCGCCGTGGTCGCGGCGATGGCCGAGATCGGCATCGACCTGTCGGACCGTTCGCCGCGGCTCCTGACCCGCGAGATGGCCGAGCGCGCCGACGTCGTCGTGACGATGGGCTGCGGCGACGAATGCCCCTACATACCCGGCAAGCGCTACGTGGACTGGGATCTGCAGGACCCGGAGGACATGTCGATCGAGGAGGTACGTGAGTTGCGGGAGGAGATCACCGGCCGCGTCGCGGCGCTGGTGGGCGAGCTGGACGGAGAGGCGGCATGACCCGGGTGGGGATCAACGGCTTCGGCCGGATGGGCCGGCTGGCGCTGCGGGCCGGCTGGGGTCGCGGCGATCTCGATTTCGTCCACGTCAACGAGATCGGCGGCGGCGTGACGACCGGCGCCCACCTGCTCGAGTTCGACTCGGTCCACGGCCGCTGGCCGGTACCGGTGGAGGCCGCCGCCGAGGGCCTCCGGATCGACGGTCGGGAAGTCGCCTGGACCGACGCCGCGGCGCCGGCCGAGGTCGACTGGTCGGGCGTCGACCTCGTACTCGACTGCACCGGCAGGCATCGGACGATCGACTCGCTGGCGCCCTATCTCGAGCAGGGGGTGCGCAAGGTCGTGGTCGCGGCGCCGGTCAAGGAGGAGGGCGCGCTGAACGTGGTGGTCGGCGTCAACGACGACCCCGACGCGCTCGCCTCGCACGAAGTCCTCACCGCGGCCTCCTGCACGACCAACTGCCTGGCGCCCGTCGTCAAGGTGATCCACGACGGCATCGGCATCCGCCACGGCCAGATCACCACCCTCCACGACATGACGAACACTCAGGTCGTCGTCGACGCCCCACACAAGGACCTTCGCCGGGCGCGCGCGGCGAGCCTCTCGCTGATCCCGACGACCACGGGCTCGGCGACGGCGATCGGCCTGATCTTCCCCGAGCTGCGGGGCAAGCTGCACGGCCTCGCCGTGCGGGTGCCGATGCTGAACGCCTCGCTCACCGACTGCGTCTTCGAGGTCGGTCGGGAGACCGCGGTCGAGGAGGTCAACGGCCTGCTGCGGGCGGCCGCCGAAGGCCCCCTCGCGGGGATCCTCGGCTTCGAGACCCGCCCGCTGGTCTCGGTCGACTACCGGGACGACCCGCGGTCGAGCGTCGTCGACGCGCCCTCGACGATGGTGGTCGACGGCACCCAGCTGAAGGTGCTCGCCTGGTACGACAACGAGTGGGGCTACGCCAACCGGCTGGTCGAGCTGGCCGCGGCCGCCGCGGGGACCGCGGGTCACGGCCGATGAGCGCCACCGCCGCGACCGCGCCCGATCGTCGCGGCGACCTGCGCAACTACATCCTGGTCACCGCCGCCTACTGGGTCGAGACCCTGGCCGACGGAGCGACCCGGATGCTCGTCCTCTTCTACTTCTACGAACTGGGCTACTCGGCGTTCACGGTCGCCTCGCTCTTCATCTTCTACGAGGTCTTCGGCGTCGTCACCAACCTGGTCGGCGGCTGGCTGGCGGCGAGGTTCGGCCTGCGGACCACGCTCTTCATGGGACTCGGGACCCAGGTCTTCGCGACGGCGATGGTCGGCCTCTGCCCCGCCGCCTGGCTCGTGATCCCGTACGTGATGGCCTCGCAGGCCTTCTCCGGCATCGCCAAGGACCTGACCAAGATGAGCTCCAAGAGCGCGGTCAAGCTGGTCGTGCCGGAGGGCGACGAAGGCTCGCTCTACCGCTGGGTCGCGGTGCTGACCGGGTCGAAGAACGCGCTCAAGGGTGTCGGCTTCTTCCTCGGCGCGGCGATGCTGACGGTCGCCGGGTTCCAGACCTCGATGGTGATCCTCGCCGGCTCGGTCCTGGCCACCCTGATCGTCGTCTCGATCCTGATGCACGGCCACCTCGGCAAGCCGGACGCGAAGGCGAAGTTCAAGCAGATGTTCTCCAACAACCGCGCGGTCAACGTGCTGGCGGCGGCGCGGATCTTCCTCTTCGCCTCCCGCGACGTGTGGTTCGTGGTGGGGCTGCCGGTCTACCTGGAGACGGTGCTCGGCTGGAGCTTCCTCGCCTCCGGTGGCTTCCTCGCGGTCTGGGTGATCGGCTACGGCGGCGTGCAGGCGGTGGCGCCGCGCTTCATCCGGGGACGCGGCCGCGCCGAGCCGGAGGGACGCACGGCGACCTGGCTCGCCTTCGTCCTCGCCGTCTTCCCGGCGGCGATCGCGATGGGCCTCGCCGTGGGCGTCGACCCGACGGTCGTCATCGTCGTCGGCCTGATCATCTTCGGAGTCGTCTTCGCCGCCAACTCGGCGGTCCACTCCTACCTGATCCTCGCCTACTCCGAGAACGACAAGGCGACGATGAACGTCGGCTTCTATTACATGGCGAACGCCGGCGGCCGGCTGATCGGCACCGTCCTTTCCGGGTTGCTCTACGAGCTGGGCGGGCTCGAAGCCTGCCTCTGGACCTCCACGGGATTCGTCCTCGCCGCCGCGTTCCTCTCGCTCCTGCTGCCGAGCAAAGGGGAGGCCGCGGCGGCGCTCCTCACTCCTGGATCAGCACCGGCGTCCCCAGCGGGACGTGCCCGCCCAGCCAGGTGACGAAGGCGTTGGGGACGCGGACGCAACCGTGGGAGCGGGCGCTGCCGAGCGGGTCGGCGAGGCTGGCGCCGGCGCGGCCGTGGATGCCGATTCGGCCGGGGCCCCCTTCGAAGTGGCGCAGCGCCTTCGAGAGGGTCGTCAGCGGCAGCACCCAGGCGCCGTCGAACCGGTGCGGATCGGCCTGGCGGACGCTTTCGTAGATCGCCGCCAGGCCGGTCGGGGTCGGCGTCGCCGGCGCCCCGACCACGGCGTGGGCGTCGCGGACCAGGGACCCGGACCGGTACACGTCGACCGTGCGCGCGTCGAGGTGGACCTCGATCCAGTAGGGCGTGCGCTCGAGCTGAACCCGTTCGCGCGGGACCCAGCCGCTGCTCCCGTCGGGGCGGGTCGGCAGCAGCACCCGCAGCCATTCCTCCCCGTCCCGGTCGGTGGCTTCGAGGACGAGCAGCGCGGTCGGCTCCTGCGTCCAGGCCGTGCCCGGGGAGATCGGGATGCCGCCGCGCCGGCTGCCGGGCGCGGGCCGGGCCACGGTCGGCGCGAGGATGCGGGCGATGGTGGCGCCGCCGTCGCGACCGGGCGGCGCCACCCCCGCCCCGGCCCCCGGACCGCCTTCCACTGAGGACCGCGGACCGGCTGCCGAAAGCGCCGGAACGGCGACCAGGGCGGCGAGCGCCAAGACGAGCGCCCGGCTCAGTCGCCTCACCGCCTCAGCCGGTCACGGGCGTCGGTGGCGTCGGGAGCGGCAGAACCCTGACCGTGTGGTGGGCGGCGGCGGCGCGCGCGCCCGGGCTGGTGGCGACCGCGGTGTTGCGCAGCTTCCCCTTCGCCCCGCGCAGGACCCGCGCCGTCAGCGACAAGGCCTTCGAGGCGCGCGGCCCGAGCGTGCCGACGGCCCAGCAATAGCTCCCCGCGGACAGGACCGCCCGCGGCCGCGCGCCGACGAAGACCAGCCCCGCCGGGAGGCGGTCGCAGACCTTGACGTGGAGGGCGACGGTCGCGGCCAGGTTGGTCACCTTGAGGTGGAAGACGACGCGGCCTCCGGCGCGGACCTTGGCCGGGCCCGTCTTCACCAGCCGCAGCCGCGGCCTGACCGAGGTCCGTGCCGCGTCGACGTTGTTCCGCGGCGACACGTCGGGCTGGGCGCTGGTTGCCGACGCGGTGTTGGTCTCGTCGCCCACTTCACTCGCGTCGGCATCGACGGTCAGCTTCACCGTCTTGCCCGGCGCGATCGACCCGAGCCGGCAGTCGTACGGGAAGCTCGGCTTGCACTTGCCCTGCGACGGCGCGATCGAGGTGAACTTCAACGGATGCGAGGAAGTGTCGGTCAGGTGCACTTCGGTCGCCGTTTCGGTGCCCTGGTTCTTCACCGTGATCGTGTAGACGAGCGATCCGTCTTCGGCCACCTTGGCGTGGTCGACGGTCTTCACGACCTTGAGGTCGACGTAGCCTTTGGTCGGCGTCGGCGGCGGCGTGCTCGGCACCTTGACTTCGACCGTGGAGGTGTTGTTCCCGGGTTCCGGATCGGGCTGGTCACCGGACACCTTGGCGCTGTTGGTGAGGGTGCCGGAGTAGGTCTTCGACACGTCGGCGGTGACGACGACCTGCGCCGCCCCGCCGGGGACGAGCGTCCCCAGCGAGCAGGAGATCGGCGGCCCACCCGCACAGCTACCCTGGCTCGGCACGGCCGTGACCAGGTTGAGCCCGGCGGGCAGTGAGTCGGCGACCGTGACGCCGGTGGCCTGGCTCGGGCCGTGGTTGACGACCGCCAGCGTGTAGGTGACCTGGCCGCCCGGCTGCACCACCGAGGAGCTGGCGCTCTTGACGATCGAGAGATCCGCTTCGGGCGAGGTCGGGGTTTCCACCTTCGATTCGTTGTTGCCCGGTTCCGGGTCGGGCGTCGGCGAGCTGACGGTGGCGACGTTGGCGATCGCGCCGCTCACCGCCGGGTCGACGTGAGCCTTGACCGTGAAGACGTGCGAGCCACCCGCGGACAGCGTGGTGAGTTCGCAGAGCACCGTGCCCGTGGCTTCCGCGCAGCCTTCCGAGGCCGAGACGAAGGTGAGCCCGGCGGGGAGCGCGTCGGTGACTTTCACGTGGAGCGCGTTGCTCGGCCCGTGGTTTTCGACCTTCAGGCTGTATTCGACGTCCTGGCCGGGGACCACCGGCGAGGGGGACGCGGTCTTGACGATCGAGAGGTCGGCTTCTTCGGGCGTGGTGACACTCGATTCGTTGTTGCCCGGTTCCGGGTCCGGGGTTTCCGAGCCGACCGTCGCGGTGTTGACGATCGAGGCACCCACCGTCGGGCTGACGAGCACCGTGACTTCGAAGACGTGGCTTTCACCGGGCGCGAGTTCCGCCAGTTCGCAGGTGACGGTGCCGGCGGCTTCGGCGCAGCCCGCGGAGGCGGAGACGAAGCTCGTTTCGGCCGGGATCGGGTCGCTGACTTCGACGTTCTTCGCCGCGCTCGGTCCGTGGTTTTCGACTTTGAGGCTGTAGGTGAGTTCGGACCCCGGGATCAGTTCGCTCGAGCTCGCCGTCTTCTCGATCGAGAGGTCCGCTTCCGGGGTCGTCGGCGTTTCGATTTCCGATTCGTTGTTGCCCGGTTCGGGATCGGGGGTTTCCGAGTCGACCGTGGCGACGTTGGCGAGGTTCCCCGTGACCGCGGTGCCGACGTGGGCTTTGACCGTGAACGAGTGAGATTCACCGGGCGCGAGTTCGGCCAGTTCGCAGGTCACCGTGCCGGCCGCTTCGGTGCAGCCCGCGGAGGCTTCGACGAAGGTGAGCCCGGCCGGCAGCGTGTCGGTGACTTCCACTTCTCTTGCCGTGCTGGGGCCGTGGTTTTCGACCTTCAGCGTGTAGGTCAGGTCTTTGCCGGGGACCACGGGCGAGGGCGACGCGGTCTTTTCGACCGAGAGGTCGGCTTCGGGGTTCGTCGGGGTTTCGACTTTCGATTCGTTGTTGCCCGGTTCGGGATCGGGCGAGTCCGAGCTGACGGTGGCGACGTTGGCCAGGGTTCCGGTGACCGCGCTGCCGACGTGGGCTTTGATCGTGAACGTGTGGCTCGCGCCGGCGGCGAGGTTCGCCAGTTCGCAGGTCACCGTGCCGGTGGCTTCGGTGCAGCCGGACGACGCTTCGACGAAGGCCAGGCCGGCGGGCAGATTGTCGGTGACTTCGACGCCTTTGGCGTTGCTGGGCCCGTGGTTTTCGACTTTGAGGCTGTATTCGATGTCTTCGCCGGGGATGGCCGGGGACGGCGTGGCGGTCTTTTCGATCGAGAGGTCCGCTTCTTCGGGCGTGGTGACGCTCGATTCGTTGTTGCCCGGTTCGGGGTCGGGCGTTTCGCTGCCGACTTTCGCCGTGTTGACGATCGAGGCGCCGACCGTCGGGCTGACCAGGACGGTCACTTCGAACAGATGGCTTTCACCGGGGGCGAGTTCCGCCAGTTCGCAGGTCACGGTGCCCGCCGCTTCGGTGCAGCCCGCGGACCCCGAGACGAAGCTCGTTTCGGCCGGGATCGGGTCGCTGACTTCGACGTTCTTCGCGGCGCTCGGACCGTGGTTTTCGATTTTGAGGCTGTAGGTGAGTTCGCCGCCCGGGATCAGTTCGCTCGAGCTCGCCGTCTTCTCGATCGAGAGGTCGGCTTCCGGACCGGTCGGGGTTTCAACTTTCGATTCGTTGTTGCCGGGTTCCGGGTCGGGGGTTTCCGAGCCCACTTTGCCGACGTTGGCGACGGTTCCGGTGACGGCAGCGCCGACGTGGGCTTTGACCGTGAACGAGTGCGATTCGCCGGGCGCCAGTTCGGCGACTTCACAGGTCACCGTGCCGGCGGCTTCAGTGCAGCCGGTCGACGCTTCGACGAAGGTCAGCCCGGCCGGCAGCGCGTCCGTAGCCTCGACGCCCTTGGCCACGCTGGGCCCGTGGTTTTCGACCTTGATGCTGTATTCGATGTCTTCGCCGGGGACGACCGTGCCCAGGGAGGTGGTCTTTTCGATCGAGAGATCGGCTTCTGGCGTGGTCGGCGTTTCGATTTCCGATTCGTTGTTGCCGGGTTCCGGGTCCGGCGTTTCCGAGCCGACCGTGGCGAGGTTGGCGATCGGGCCGGTGACCCCGGCGCCGACGTGGGCTTTGATCGTGAACGAGTGCGATTCGCCGACCAGCAGGCCGGCGAGCCCACAGGTCACTTTCCCGGCCGCCTCGGTGCAGCCTTCCGAGGCTTCGAGGAAGGTCAGGCCGGCCGGCAGCGTGTCGCTGACTTCGACGCCTTTGGCGCTGCTCGGGCCGTGGTTTTCGACTTTCAGCGTGTATTCGATGTCTTCGCCGGGGACCGCCGGAGAGGGCGACGCCGTCTTTTCTACCGAGAGGTCGGCTTCCGGAGCGGTCGGAGTTTCGATTTCCGATTCGTTGTTGCCGGGTTCCGGGTCGGGGGTTTCCGAGCCGACCGTAGCCAGGTTGGCGAGCGTGCCGGCGAAGGTCGGGGCGACGTGGGCTTTGACGGTGAAGGAGTGCGATTCGCCCGGCGCGAGTTCGGCGAGTTCGCAGATCACGGTGCCCGCCACTTCGATGCAGCCCGCGGAGGCTTCGACGAAGGTGAGCCCGGCCGGCAGCGTGTCGGTGACTTCGACCCCTTCGGCCGCGCTGGGCCCGTGGTTTTCGACTTTCAGTTCGTAGGTCACGTCTTCACCGGGGATCGCCGGCGAGGGCGTGGCGGTCTTGACGATCGAGAGGTCCGCTTCCGGGGTCGTCGGGGTTTCGATTTCCGATTCGTTGTTACCGGGTTCCGGGTCGGGGGTTTCCGAGCCGACGGTGGCGACGTTGGCGAGGTTCCCGGTGACCGTCGGCGCGACGTGGACTTTGATCGTGAAGGTGTGGGTGCCGCCGGCGGCGAGCGTGGCGAGGTCGCAGGTCACCGTGCCGACGGCTTCCGTGCAGCCCGCGGAGGCTTCGACGAAGGTGAGCCCGGCCGGCAGCGTGTCGGTCGCTTCGATGCCTTTGGCGTTGGTCGGCCCGTGGTTTTCGACCAGCAGTTCGTAGGTCAGGTCTTCGCCGGGGACCGCAGGCGAGGGCGCCGCTTTCTTTTCGATCGAGAGGTCGGCTTCTTCGGGCGTGGTGACACTCGATTCGTTGTTGCCCGGTTCCGGGTCCGGGGTTTCCGAGCCGACCGTCGCCGTGTTGACGATCGAGGCACCCACCGTCGGGCTGACCAGGACGGTCACTTCGAAGACGTGGCTTTCGCCCGGCGCGAGTTCGGACAGTCCGCAGGTCACGGTGCCCGCCGCTTCGGTGCAGCCCGCCGAGGCGGAGACGAAGCTCGTTTCGGCCGGGATCGGGTCGCTGACTTCGACGTTCTTCGCGGCGCTCGGACCGTGGTTTTCGATCTTCAGTTCGTAGGTGAGTTCGGACCCCGGGATCAGTTCGCTGGTCGAGGCGGTCTTCTCGATCGAGAGATCGGCTTCCGGGGTCGTCGGCGTTTCGATTTCCGATTCGTTGTTGCCCGGTTCGGGGTCAGGCGTTTCCGAGCCGACCGTCGCCAGGTTGGCGAGCGTGCCGGTGACCCCGGCGCCGACGTGGGCTTTGATCGTGAAGGTATGGGCGGCGCCCGCTTTCAGCGTCGCCAGTTCGCAGGTGACCGTGCCGGCCGCTTCGGCGCACCCTTCCGAGGCTTCGACGAAGGCCAATCCCGCAGGCAGGGTGTCGGTGACTTCGACGTTTTTGGCGTTGCTCGGGCCGTGGTTTTCGACCAGCAGTTCGTAGGTCACGTCTTCGCCCGGGATCGCCGGCGAGGGCGTTGCGGTCTTGACGATCGAGAGGTCCGCGCTTTCGGGAGTGGTGACGCTCGATTCGTTGTTTTCCGGTTCGGGGTCGGGCGTTTCGCTGCCGACTTTCGCCGTGTTGACGATCGAGGCGCCCACCGTCGGGCTGACCAGGACCGTCACTTCGAAGACGTGGCTTTCGCCCGGCGCCAGTTCGGCAAGTTCGCAGGTCACGGTGGCCGCCGCTTCCGCGCAGCCCGCCGAGGCGGAGACGAAGCTCGTTTCGGCCGGGATCGGGTCGGTTACTTCGACCCCTTTCGCGGGGCTCGGGCCGTGGTTTTCGACTTTCAGTTCGTAGGTGAGTTCGGAGCCGGGGATCAGTTCGCTGGTCGACGCCGTCTTTTCGATCGAGAGGTCGGACTCGATCGCGGTGTTGGTGACGGTGCAGCTGATGTCGTCGCCGGTGGCCGGGGTCACCGACCCGGGCAGCGCCCCCGGCAGGGTCGTGGTCGAGCCCGCCGCCGAGTTCGAGCAGGCGAGCGACTGGTCGTATTCGGCGAGGTCGGTCGTCCCCGCGGCGGCCTCCGTCAGCGAGTAGGGAGAGCCGGGGATCACGGTGATCGACCCGGTGCTGGCGGTCGTTCCGGTGCCGGTCGTAGTCGCGGTGCCGTCCTGGTGCCCGTGTTCGTCGGCAACGCTCACCGTGAACTGGTCGGTCGGCGCGATCCGCGAGGCGACCGCCTTCGCGAGCGTGATGTTCGCGGTGCCGATCGCGAAGGCGAAGCCGGACTGACCACCGCCACCGGTCACGTTGGTGTAGTTCTGTTCGGCCGCGACCGCCACTTGTGAGGGCCCGCCGGAGGTCGCCAGGACGACCGCGCCGACGTTGGCTCCTTTGCCTCCGGCGCAGGTCACCGTTGCGGTGCCGATTCCCACCAGGCCTTCGCCGCACGCCGCCGTCGGCGGGGAGTTGGGCGACGGCATCGAGTTGAGAAGCCGCCAGCCTTCTCCGCCGCTGGAGAATTTCAGCCGCTCGGCCACGTTCGTGGTCTCCGCGTCAGCCGCGGCCAGGGTCCAGCCAGTCATCACTTCCCCCGCCGAGTTGACGACTTTGAGGTTGGAGAGAGTCGCGGTCCAGGTGCCGGCGTGGTTCGAGGTGGAGAAGGTGCTTTGCGCGTACAAACCTGGTTTGCCGGCGATCCCGACGTACTGGCCGCTTTTCGGGTTACCCAGCGCCGCGCCGGAAAACTCCGGCACCGCCACCGCCGCCACCGCCGGGTTCCCGGCCGTGGCGGTCCGCTTCAGGGTGAAACTGAGCGTGTATCCGCCCGGGATCGCCTCGGTGAATTCTTGGCCGGCGGCGCTCAGCGCCGCCGCATCTTCGTAACCGGTGAGATCGAGCCAGCAGAGGCCCGACGCGTCGATTCCACCGGTCCCGTAGCTGCAGCTGTTGGCCGGGTCGGCGGCGCGGGCGCGGCTCATGCCGGCGAGCAGCGCGATGCCGAGCACCGCGACCAAGGCCAAGGCGAGACGCGCGAACCGACCGCGGGGGACAAGGCTCACCGCGCCGGTTGACCCATGGAACGGCGGGACGCTACGGGAAGCTGCGTTCATCGACTCCTCTTTCTCACCCGCGAACGCGCGCCTGATCTGGCTCGAGTTCGCCTGCGATTCTCTGGGACGAGACGCCCAAATTGCGGCGTTTTATGTACCTAATACTGGGTACTTCAGGGATTCGGCCGGATCAAATCTCACTTTCCGGTCGCGGTCGAGCAAATGAGATCCAAAGGTGCAGGTAGATCCACGATTCCCCCCATCGCGGGCATACCTTTGGATAGGGGTCCGGAGGGCCAGATGGTTGATTCAAGGGGGGCGGGCTAGCCGGCGGTCCTCGGCGCCCGGCCGTGGTTCGCGGCGGTTGCGGCCGTCCGAGGTGCGTCCCGGGCGTCTCGTGGCGGCCCGGGCAGGCTGTGGCCGCCACGAGACGCCCGGGACGTGAGGGGGATGAAGGGATGAGGACACGGGCTCGGCGCGAAGAGGTCACAGGGTCGGCACGAAGTCACAGGTCCGCCACGAACTCCACACTTTCGTCGGAGGTCTCGCCGGGAGAGACGCCGAGAAGGCCCTTTCCGTGACGAAGACGCCGGGAACGTCACGAAGCACGGGGAGAGACGCCGGGAACGTCACAGATCCTCATGCGTCTCGGACCCTGGTCAAGGGGTCGGAGACGCGCTGCATGGA